>WBZQ01002104.1_pt1 | contig 13077 bp, 10 predicted proteins | sample 5204251 | NCBI WGS metagenome assembly WBZQ01 (sample SAMN12412402, study PRJNA552823) | activated sludge metagenome | isolation source: activated sludge from nitrification reactor of wastewater treatment plant... | place: USA: Virginia | collected 2017-09 | reverse complement strand
AGTATCTGCGAAAGATGATAACTGATAACATTTCCCAGCATACCTCCAGGTGTTTGGGGTAAAGCTATATTGATAGTATGAAATCGCAGCGATTCAAGTCCGCTACTGGCGGATAATAATAGCAAGAATCCAACGGCTGAGAAGAGTGCGGAGTGCTTATCGAAAATTCCAGCAATGTCTATACGCCGATAACTCCAACTAACTGTTGAGAAAAAAAATGCTACCCACCACCAGGCGGATGCACCGAATAGATAGAGCATGAAGTCCGCTAACCATGCACCAGCATACCCTCCAGCATTTTGAATTTGAATCGAGTCACCACTATGTGACCAGCCGGCATCGCTTTGGTCATAGCTAAAAAATATCAATATTAAGTAGAGTGCTGCACCTGCTAGCACGAGGCAAACCGATTCTCGCAACAATCGGGCTACTCTGGGTGAGAATGAATTGCCAGTGGATTTTCTGGCCATTGGTTTATTTATTAAACTCATCAATTTTTCAGCAACAATTTTGTGTGATTTTTAAAGCGAGAATTATATAAGAGAATTTGAAGCGATTCGGTCAGTGCCACGAAGCGTAGTACTATTTATTGTATTTAATCTTGATGGAATATTGCAGCATTTGTATCCGCACTTGACTAAAGAAAGTGGGATTTCTAATGAATTAGCTTTAGTCAATCGAACCTTGAACGTGACAAAATGGCCGGAACGTGAGATTTATCTTTATAGGCGACTTCCGGCAGAGTAGAAACTACATTTCCTTCTTTACGCTTTGATATGAATAATGCTTCTTCTGCACGTTTGCACAAATCTATCTTACTATCAGCTTCACTTTGCATGGTAATTCCCATGCTTATTTTAATTCTTTCTTCTTCATCCTTGTCTATCTTGCTAGCAATTTTTTTCCGAATGGCTTCGCAGACTTTTTTAGCCTCGATGAGATCTGTTTCAGGAAATAGAATAGCAAATACATTAATATCTATACGATAAAAAAGGTCTGTTATTCTGATATTGGATTTTATTTCTTGTGAAATTCTTTTTATGTAATCGTTTTTGCTTCGATAATGATTATCATCGCTAAATAGTTTAAAGAGATCTATGTCGATAATCGCGATTGATAAATTGCGGTTGTATCGTTTACTTCGAAAAATTTCGGTATCCAATTCAGTTTCGAATGCTTGCCTATTTTTATAACCGGTAATAGGGTCGATAAAAATCTGAGTCATTATCGCGGACATGTCAATATTTGCTTTTTTGATCTTGATTACCATAACTGCTGCACAAATAATTAGAAGCAAAGTAAGGCCGCGATTAGTCAGTACAATATGCAAAGGTGCTGCAGCATGAGGCGATAAGAAATAGCCTACGATTGAGAATGACAATGCCAGAATAGCTATTAGATAAGTGAAATGAATTCCACTTATCCATAAACTAGCGAACACCACCAACACATAAGGAGCGCCTGCTGCGACACCGAGTGGCAGATTTAAGTCAATTATAAAAATGAAAAGCGTTGCAGCTAGAATAATTAAGCTATTGGTTTGAATAGCGTATTCCCTGAAAAATAATTTCAAGATATTTGTCGTTGAGATTTGGTTACGCATTTTTTAAATGGAAATCTTTGTATCTTTATAAAATATAGAACATTTATATTTTCATTTTACGGATTCAAAAACCAATCATCTTTAATACGCTTGCAACTAAACTAAATTTATTCATTCATTGATAGTTACATGCTTAACATTTCGATTATCATACATTTTTCTGTTAACTGCAAAACTAAAATTGTTCTTTTTTACCTGCGATTAATTAGCGCATAAAAAGATTTCAGTTTTCAACACTAACAATACGCGTTCCTGCGAGCCGATCATGCAAAAATTGATGATCGCGATCAAATAGCGCCCAAAGAATCCCTAAACCAAAGAAAAAAATACTCAATAATGCAAATAAATAACGTGTAATAGCTTGTTTCTTCGTTAATCTTTCGCCTCTTGCGGAGACAACACGCATTTTCCAGGTTTGCATAGCAAGTGTTTGTCCTCCCCGTATCCAAAACCAAATGAAATAATATCCCATAATTACTAGTAAATAGAATTGAAATAATGGCTTGAAATATGGGGCGTGGGTATCACGAAAAATAAGATGAAAAATAAAACTGGCTACAAATAAAACGGCCAGTAAAAGTAGGAATTCGTAAATTAGGCAGATTGCTCGTCGCCAGAATCCAGGTGTCGATTTAGTCATGTCTATATGATAAAAGATAAAAAAGATTATTAGTGTAATGATTGATAATTATTATCGTTTGCGTTAATATATCTAGTAACTAAGCATTATAAAGAATTATGCTTAAATGGTAATGAGGCTGTGGTTTTTAAAGTTAACTCATTGTCTATATCTTGATTTGATTTAATTTACTTTTTGTAATGCATTCATTAACACGGAAAAATTTTGAGTACTTAGGATCGCAACCACCGCGCCTTATCTCATTGCCCGGGTTTTTGTTTGTGCTGGTAGTACATGCTGCGGTATTATATGTTTTATGGAATCAGCGATTAATTCCGCCCCCCGAACAGATGGTTACATTATTTGCCGAGCTGATTACAGCGCCATCAACGGTGTCAAATGCTACCCCCGAAGTATTGCCTGAACCTACTCCTGTTAAACTCCAGCCGGCAAAAAAGCCCATAATCAAACCTAAACAAGAGCGTCTCGCGGTGAAATCGCCAGTAACACCTAAACAACAAATGGTGGAAACATTGCCAGAACCATTTGCTGAACCGGTTACAGAACAGGTTAAGGAATCTGCATCTGGGGGGGGATTGCCTGCACAAATGCCGGCAGGGCCAGTAACATTATCTTCCGAATTATCAGTTTCTTGTCCTAAATTAACAGCGCCTTCTTATCCTGCCATTTCCCGGCGCATGGGTGAAGAGGGTAAGCTAGTGTTACGCGTAGAATTGGATGAGAAGGGTCATATTGATGATGCAAAAGTTATTAATAGCAGCGGCTATGAGCGTCTTGATTCGGCTGCGTTAACTGCTGTAAAAAGTTGGCAATGTAATCCGTCATTGCGTAATGGTCAACCTGTTCGGGCGGTTGCATTGCAACCTTTCAATTTTGTGCTCCAAGGAAATTAATTAATGGAACAAGGACTCGGTTTTTCAAACTTTCTTACTCAACTGGATGGTGTTGGCATGACCGTGTTGGTTTTGCTGATATCACTCTCAGTTGCAAGTTGGTATTTAATTTTCACAAAAAGTATTGCTAATTACGTTGCTAAGCGCCGAGCAGAAACTTTTCTAAAGCATTTCTGGAGTGTCGACTCCTTGCAGGCTGTTAGTGCTCAATTCAAAACAACTGCTCCCAATAATGCTTTTGCAGAACTTGCTAAGTTAGGTATCGATGCCGCGGTCGACTCTAAAATTTACAGTTCAAATAAATTAGCTGTAGCGGGTGGTACGAGTGAGTTTTTAACGCGCACGTTGCGCAACGGTATTGATCAGGAAACAGCGCATGTTGAAAATGGTTTAACTTTAATTGCGTCTGCAGGTTCTGCAGCACCTTATATTGGTTTATTTGGTACGGTATGGGGTATCTATCATGCGCTAATACAGATTGGACTTTCCGGGCAAGGGACTTTGGATAAAGTTGCTGGACCGGTGGGGGAAGCTCTGATTATGACTGCATTAGGATTGGCCGTGGCAATTCCAGCGGTATTGGCTTACAACGCTTTTGTACGTCGTAATCGCATCTGGATTGCACGACTGGAAGCTTTTGCACATGATTTGTTTACATTGATCACCATCGGTGATAATCGTAATCAAGCTGATGAGGTATCCGCTCCTACGTTACAATCATCGCAATCGACCGTAAATGAAGTCAATCATATTGCGATTGAGAGAGGACAATAATGGCATTTGGTAGTATGCAAGATAGCGGACGTCAGGCACCAATGGCGGAAATCAATGTAGTGCCTTTAGTTGATGTTATGCTGGTGCTCCTGATAATTTTTATTATTACTGCGCCATTGCTGACCCATTCAGTCAAAATTGATTTACCCAAAGCAGAAAGTATTCCTAATATTACTCAACCTGAACATATCGAACTTGCCATACGAGTAAATGGAGACATCTTCTGGAATGGTGAATCCGTGTTATTGAATCAATTGGCGCTGCGCTTTGGTTCAGCAATAACTCTAGCTCCTCAAATAGAATTGCATATCCGTGCAGATAAATTGGCACGTTATGAACAGGTTGCTCAGATTATGAGTATAGCTGCCAAAGCTGGTGTGACGAAAATTGGTTTTATAACTGATCCTACAGAATAATAACTATCAATTTCTGATAATTACAATACACACAACACTAAGAATTAAGAAATGAGTTTTTCATTTGCTTTTTTTTATGAAACGTTTATAATTAATAATCATTCTCATTATTAATAATTTTTTAAGTGCTGTTCCATAAAATTTAAAACTTTTAATAACGATATCTAGTTAAAGGTATATTTATTATGTATGTATGTGTCTGTAGAGGTGTAACGGAAAGTGCATTACGTGAGGCAATCTATCAAGGCGCTGATCGGATGAGAGACTTAAAAGCTTGCTTGGGGATCACAGAGCAATGTGGTTTATGTGCAAGTCATGCCAAACAGATCCTTGACGAAACACTGTCACAAAAATCACAAGTGCAGAGCTTTATTCCTCAATCGGCTTGCATGTGTAAGACAGCAGCATGAAAAAGTGAGAGGATGCGTGGCTGTATTTTGATTAATAGTAGTAAGTGAGTTTTATGGCCTAGAAAGCAATAATGAATTGTGTTTTACTTTAAACTCGAGAGAAGATACCTGCATACCAGTTATTGCTTGTATTAAAAATATTTTAATTAATATCAGAAATATAATTAAATTGGTACTCAAGTTAGTCCGCGTAAGTTAAGCGCAGATATAGGTTGAGTTATATTTATTGCTTGTTTCGCGTTGTGATGGGTAAATGTTTGCTTAGGGGTTTAAAACTGCATAAATAGTATTGCTGTAACCCATTATGAATATTCGTGGTTTTATTAGAAGCGTTCTTTTTTCTGTAGTATCGATTATTTTATGCATCATTAACGTTTTTCCACTTAATCTAGCTGCTGCAGAACCTCAAGAAGTTAATTCAATAGCAGTAGTAATCTATGATATTCCGGCAGGTTCTCTGCAAGATGTTTTAAATCAATTTGCAAAGCAATCAAAAATAAAGTTATCTTTTGATTCGGCTATATTGCAGGAAAAAATGAGTTTTGGATTAACTGGTGAATTTGAAATTAAACAGGCACTAGATCAGTTACTGGAAAACTCTGGCTTACAAGCAATCAAGCAAGTTGATGGATATAGCATTACTGCACTTTCTACCGCTGCAACAGCCGAAGCAATAGTTACTTTGCCTTCAATCCAAGTCACCGCAACTAATACTAGTCGTTATGCTGCTGTCAGTACCAATACGGCCACAAAAACGAATACTCTGTTACGAGATGTGCCGCAAGCAATTTCAGTTGTGACGAATGATTTGATTAAAGATCAATCAATCCGGAGTATTGCTGATGCCGTACGTTACGTACCTGGCGTAGGCGTTTCGCAAGGTGAAGGTAACCGCGATGCATTAGTGTTTCGTGGCAACCGTTCAACTGGTGATTTCTTTACTGATGGTATCCGTGATGATGTCGAGTATTACCGCGATCTATACAACATAGAACGTGTTGAAGTTTTGAAAGGCGCTAATGGAATGATTTTTGGCCGGGGAGGTTCGGGCGGTGTAGTGAATCGAGTTACCAAAGAAGCCAACTGGAATCCGGTGAACGAGTTTATTTTTCAAGGTGGATCATTTAATCAGAAACGCATGACGGCTGATGCGGGCTACGTCATCAATGACGTTGCCGCTGTTCGCTTGAATGCTTTATATGAAGATGCTGGAAGCTTTCGTGATGGTGTCAGTATGGAGCGGCTCGGAATTTCTCCCACAGTGACCATCAAACCCACTCCACGAACTAAAGTCGTTGCAAATATGGAACGATTTCATGACGATCGTACAGCCGATAGAGGTATTACCTCAGTGCTAGGTCGTACTGGTGAAATAACAGGACCTGTGAATGTTAATCGCTCACAATTTTTTGGTGATCCCAAACGCAGTAACGCAAATATCGATGTGTTATCGTTTAACTCTTTGATTGAACATAAGTTTGATTCCGGAGTTACCTTACAGAATCGCACAAATTATGCCTTGTATGATAAGTTCTATCAGAATGTGTTTGCCAATAGCGGGCTTAATCTTTCTTCAGGGCAATTAACACTAGGGGCTTATAACAATACCACCGATCGCGAGAATGTTTTTAATCAAACAAATTTGATTTATTCTGTAAACACAGGATTCATTGCACATACATTACTGGCGGGTATCGAGGTTGGTCGTCAGGAAACCCATAACAGACGGGAAACCGGTTTATTCAATAATAATCTGGCAACAACCAGTGTGCCTGTTTCTCTGGGCAATTCGATTACAAATATACCTATTACCTTTAGAAACAGGGACGTAGGGGGCGATATCGATGCTTTAAACCGCAGTGTAGTCAATGTAACGTCACTTTACATCCAAAATCAGATTGAAATAATACCGCAGCTACAAGCGATCGTAGGTGTTCGCTATGATTTATTCGAAGTTGATTTCCGTCAAAAGAATGGTCCAAGAGATCATTTAAAAACTAACGACGACTTGATTGCACCTCGCTTTGGCATAATTTATAAGCCTTTTGAACCGGTTTCTTTTTATGCCAGTTATAGTAGGGCTTTTGTTCCTCGTGCTGGCGATCAATTAACGTCATTAAATGTCACAGTAGAAACACTGAAACCCGAGAAATTTACAACATTAGAAGCTGGAGTCAAATGGGATATACGCCCTGATTTATCATTAACAGGAGCGGTCTATCAATTGGATCGCACTAATGTCATCAATTCTATCATTGGTGGGCAAACTTTCCTGACCAAAGGACAAAGAACAGAAGGCGTCGAAGTGACGCTTACCGGTCAGCTTTCTTCAAATTGGAGTGTAATGGGAGGATATGCTTTTCAACATGGGGAAATTACCAGCGATATCTTTGGTGTTGCCAGAAAAGGTGCCACAGTGGCTGAATTGCCGCGACATACATTTTCAATGTGGAGCCGTTATGATTTCACACCCCGCATTGGTGCGGCATTTGGTGTAATTCATCGGGACAGTATGTTTGCTTCGCTGACTAATAGAGTCAGTTTACCTGACTTTACTCGCGTTGATGCAGCCTTGTTTGCCCAATTTTCAAAGCACTTTCGCGGTCAAATAAATATTGAAAATTTATTAGATACCAAATATTTTGCGGCCGCACATAACGATTTTAATATTACACCCGGCTCACCGATCGCAATTAGGGCTTCTCTGATCGCTGGTTTTTAATTTTTCTGTAGAAATTTAGGCTTAATATTTTTGTAAATAATAATAATTATCACTATAATTATTATTCTGTTAATTAATTATGAAAGAAAGGAGTTATTTAGAATGTCATTGTTAAATAATAGGCTCATGATTTCAATGAATATATTATTGAATATGGGCTTAATCATTATCTTGTTGAGCTTAAGCAACATGAGTGTTTTAGCCGCAGCGAATGTACAAACAATTCAGGCAGCCGTTAATGCCTTTCAAACGATTGGAACTTTACGCAGAGAGTTTCCAATAAATGGAGAAGCGGTTGCAGCAGCTTATACCGGGGCTTTGCAGACCTTAACGCAGGAAATTGATGGAACTAATAATCTAGAGCTTCATAATGATGCTCAAGTAGCCATCAACGATATTATCAATGACGTTGAGCCAGCATTAGCAGCGCAAGTCGTCGATAAAACCTTGCAGCGGGTTTTCTATCAGAGTATTTGGAATCGGATTTCCGCGATACGCGATGAATTTGAAACAGCGTCATCAACCACTTTAGTTCAAATGTTGGATGAATCCGAAGCGGCTTTTCAAGCCATTTCCGGAACCGTGGCCAGAGAAAATCAAGTATTAAGTGCAGATAAGCAAAGCTTAGAAGCAGGCACTAATCCAGGACTGGATACTCAGGTAACTGAATCTTTCGCACGCGTCAGAAGCGCACTTAATAAAGATAATGCCGCTGAAGATTTCAGTGTTGTTCAGGTTGAGCGCTATACAATAAGAATGTCGTTAGCTCGCGCGTATTACATCGGCGTATTAAGGGAATTGGCTGGCGTAATTAATAATAGAAATGCGGATCTTGAAGAAGCGCGTATCGCTCAAAAAGAAGGTGAAATTTTTTATCGAATCATTGAGCCGTTAATTTCTCGCGATAACCCCGCAGGTAATTTATACATTAAAGCACGCTTGGTCGGTGATTTAGCGAATATTAAAGTTGACGAAATGGTCAGTGAATTGAGTAAGGGTCTGATTGGACGTGTTAAAGCTGAAATGAACGGGCAAGAATCGGCTGTTGGGGAAGGCGATCGCGCTCATGCAATGGCTGAAGCGGCTGGAGCCAAATATTTTGCGCAAATTATTCTGCCCGATTTGGAATTGAGACTTGGAGCAGGAGAGCGCACCAACTTGGAAAGTGCACTTGAGAATCTGCTTACCGCTAGCAGCGAAATCGATGTTTCCAAATCTGAACAGGCACGTGAAGCGGCTCTGGCTATTTTGACCAATTATGAAGGCCAATTGAAGCAAGCACAGTATGAAATTACTACCGATACCGCTTTTGTTGATAATGCAGTATCCAGTTTTCAGACAATTGGTGAGCTAAGAGGGCAAGATCAAGTCGATGCGGATGCGATTCTTGCCGCCTATGATGGCGAACTGCAGCAATTAACGCAAATCGTTGATCAAATTTATGGATTGTCGATTGAACAAGATGTTTTAGCAGCGATCGACGCAATTAGAAATCAAGATGAAGTGCCTTTAGCCGCTCAAGTTATTGATAAATCGCTGCAACGAGTTTTTGCAATGGCTGTTTATGATCGCACAAACTTAGTGATTGAGAATTTTGATACACTTTCAGCGGATCAATTAACGCTGGAATGGGACAGAGCTTATTCGGCATTTTTAGCAATCATCGGGACAGCATCCCGAGACAATAAAGTGTTAACAGACGATAAGCAAACCTTGGAAACCGGCACAAACCCGGATCTCGACTACCAAATTACACAAGCTTTTGTACAAGGTAAAGAAGCCTTAACTAAAACCAACAGTGATAATGACCGCCTCAATGTAGCGTTGGCACGTGAAAATATTCTTTATCCTTTAGTAAGAACCTTCTTGATTGGCGTATTGCGCGAAGTGGAAGGCATCATCCTCGACAGGAACGCTGATGTCGCGGAAGCCCGAGAAAAGCAAGTTGAAGGCGAGGTGTTTTATCGCATCATCGATGTGTTTATCGCGCAGGACAATCCAACCGGACACAATCGCATCCAAGCACAATTAACCGGCGATATGGCTAATGTTGTGGCAAATGAAATCGTAAGCGATATCAGCAAAGGCATTATTGGTCAATTGAACAGGAATATCAGTCAGATTGAAGCAAATTTTGGCGCTGACAATAATCAAGCCTTGCTGGCTTCTGAAAGAGCTTCCTTAAACGCTGCAATTTTCCTGCCTGATTTGGAATTACGCATAGGTGTGCTACAACGCGTAAAACTGGAAAATGCATTGCGTAATCTAAAAGAAGCTGTTCGGATAGAAGATGGTTCAAAAGCGCTAGCAGCACGTGCGGTTATTACTGAAGTTATTTCAGCCTATGAGAATGAGCTGGTTTAGTATTCGTTAGGTAAAAAACCCACTCTATTGCCCGCCCCAGATTTTCTCTGCGGCGGGCAATTGCGTTTATAACTCCTTTCAAAGCATTTTTGCCAGAGGAGGTTCCACTGCGACAATTTGCCACATTCCCTTAACAGTTACACGTAATATAATTACTAAATATATAAAGTGTGATTGAAATATTACGATCGGTTTCAATTACTTTCAATGGCACTTGAAATTAGAAAGAATCTTATTCGGATAGAAAGAGGGAAAAAATGATTATCAAGAATTTGCTAATGTTGTTTATTGTGATGTTATTACTAATTAGTCGTGTAACCGACGCACTTGCAGCTCAAGATGTAATTGAGACTGCTGAAAGTGCAAGAATCAATTCCAATCGTCCATTGAGTCTCATTGGGTTTAATCTGCACGGCACAGATAAGACCTATAGTACAGCGGGGTTTATTGATTTTGGCAATGCATTTTTTAAACAATTGGGAACCAATGGCCGCACTTGCGCGACTTGCCATGTACCAACAGAAGGATGGACGATTACTCCTGAAGGCGTCAGGGATCGTTTTGAAAAAACAAAAGGATTGGATCCCTTATTTCGTTTGGTCGACGGCGCCAATTCTCCGCTGGCAGATATATCGACGGTACAGAAACGGCGCCAAGCCTACAGTATGCTACTGAATAAAGCCAATATTCGCGTTGGAATCGGTATTCCAGCGGACGCAGAATTTGAATTGGATGCAGCGGACGACCCATATGGCTTTGCAAGTGCAACAGAATTATCCTTGTTCCGCCGCCCCATGCCGACAACCAATTTGAAATTTATCAGTGCGGTGATGTGGGAGGGGCGCGAAACGACGCTTGATTCAAATTCCAGTAATTGTATTTATGGAACGGCTACTTGCTTCTCGCCGGTTTCATTTGATCTAGCTACACAAGCCAATCATGCCACTTTGGGCCACGCGGAGGCATTAGCTGATTTGACTCAAGCAGAACGGGAAGAAATCGTTGCATTTGAAATGGGATTACTTACGGCACAAGTGTATGACAACCATGCCGGTAGGTTATCAAGCGATGGTGCGCGCGGAGGACCAAAGAGTCTCATCACTCAAACCTATTATTTTGGTATTAATGATACGCTTGCCGGGGATTATCGTACTCGCGCACCATTTAATCCGAATGTTATGTCACTTTATGATGCTTGGAGTGGTAATTCCGGCCGCTTAAGTAATAGCCGTAGAAAAGCCCGTTCTGCTATAGCACGTGGCGAAGTTTTGTTTAATACCAAACCGATTAAAATCAGCGGGGTAAAAGGCATTAATGACGATTTGGGTGTCAATACGCTACCCGGTACGTGCACTACTTGCCATAACACGCCCAATTCAGGCAATCACTCAATACCGATGCCACTCGATATTGGCATTTCTGATGCGTCACGCCGCACACCTGACATGCCGCTGTATACCTTGCGAAATAAAGCAACGGGAGAAACCATCCAGACAACAGACCCGGGGCGTGCGTTAATTACTGGAAAATGGCAAGACATTGGCCGCTTTAAAGGTCCTGTTTTGCGTGCTCTTGCATCACGGCCGCCTTATTTTCACGACGGTTCCGCAAGAGATTTGCCGGCTGTGGTGAATTTTTACAATAACCGTTTTGGAATGGGATTAAGTGCACAAGAGAAAGCAGATCTTGTGGCTTTCCTCGCTTCGTTGTAATGCAAGAAATCTATTCTGAAAAATTTATTAACAACAGGTTATAAAACATTCAGTGCAAAACGGCTTTCAATTGAAGCTGAAAGCCGTTTAACTGTGAGAAAAGTTTTTTACGAGATTTTCGCTTAGAAGGTGAAGACAATCATATCTGGCGTAATTGAGTTAAGATTGACGTTTGTCAGCGCAATAACTGCAGCGCCACCCACGAATTCAACACTAAAGCCGTTATCACCATTATCCGTATAATCAGTGATATAGGAAGTCAATTCTGAAAGTTGAGTGATGCCAAGAATTTCTGAGTCGAAGAATAAACGATCTTGACCTACGGTAAAATCAGTTATCTCAAAGCTTCCGAAACCATAAAAACCAAAAGTGTCATTACCTTCACCGCCTGAGAGTCTATCAAAATCACCTTGTTTTCTTGTTCTGTTACCATTCGCATCGATTTCAATGATTACAGGCTGGCTGCCGCCTGCTCGAAGAATATCATCACCATTACCACCGAACAATTTCTCGGTACCTTCCTGTCCATCTAGATCATCGTTGCCGTCATCACCGCTTAAAATTCCGTTACCAGCGCCACCTTGCAAAACGTCATTTCCAGCACCACCTCGAATTTCATCATTGCCGGCTCCACCAATCAGATCGATATTGTCTAACTCATCACCGATAATGAGTAAGTCGTTTTCATTGAACCCCGCGGATCCAATGCCTCCAAATTCAAAGCCATCAATAAATTTAATTGCTCCCGATCCTAGATTGGGGCGGGGGTCTCTGGATACTGTCATATTGTTACCTCCTGCTGAGTGAATTGTTTATTGGCATCCCATTTAAAAAATAACACTAATGAGAATTATTCCCATTATATTGGATAATAGCTAAAATGCAATCTTTGTCCATACATTAACCAGTACACGTTATTTACTGGTAAGTTAATAAGTAATAGGCCATGATTCAAAAAATTGATGAATTATTGATGCAGGCGAAAGATTTGCTGGCTTCGGGTAAATATAACGATGCCGATGAGATACTAAAGCCGCTACGAGAGCAATATCCATTGTCACAGGATGTCGCCAGGTTATGGTGTTCACTGGCGATGCGCACCAATCGTACTGCTGCCGTTCCGGCCTATGCAAAACAGATTTATGAGCATGTGCAAAGCGATTTTCATAAAGCACATTGGGCGCATGTTTTAGGGACGGCGCATTTTATTTTGCTGGATTTGACAACTGCGCAAACATATTTGTCGCGTACTCTGGAACACCTGATAGCGTTGGCGAAAGCAGGAAAAATCCCTCCTCATCGAAAAAAAGACAAGCTAACACCAACAAATGAAAATGTTTTTGCGTCGGGAGAAGCTGAAAAACTCTTATGGAAAACTTGTGCGTACTTAGCTAACAATGGCATTACAGCATTTCCTTATGCAGGTACATTATTAGGATTGGTTCGTGACGGTAAACTTTTGGATTTCGATAAAGACCTGGATATTGCCGTATGGATGGATTCTTGGCAGGCATGTTGTACAACGCTGGAAAGTGCCGGATGG
>WBZQ01001416.1_pt1 | contig 13086 bp, 15 predicted proteins | sample 5204251 | NCBI WGS metagenome assembly WBZQ01 (sample SAMN12412402, study PRJNA552823) | activated sludge metagenome | isolation source: activated sludge from nitrification reactor of wastewater treatment plant... | place: USA: Virginia | collected 2017-09 | reverse complement strand
GGCCGCAGAGGGCGGCCACTATGAGCTTCTGCGCTGGGCGCGCACGAATGGCTGTCCTTGCGACACGCAAACCTGCGCGAGTATTGCGTCAAACGGTAGCCTCGAGGTCTTGCAGTGGGCGCGCGCGAACGAGTGCCCCTGGGATGAATGGACCTGCAGCGATGCAGCCTTTAGTGGGCATCTCGAACTCCTGCGCTGGGCGCGCGAAAACGGCTGTCCCTGGAACGAAAAGACCTGCACCAACGCGGCCGAGGGCGGGCACCTGGAGGTCCTGCGGTGGGCCCAAGCACAGGATTGTCCATGGGACACGACCACCTGCGCTGGCGCGGCCAAAGGCGGGCATCTCACGATTCTACGCTGGCTCCGCGCCCATGGATGCCCATGGGATTTATGGACGTGTGCTTCCGCGGCCGGGGGCGGACACCTTGAGGTCCTACAGTGGGCCCGAGCACAAGGCTGTCCATGGGATGCGAACACCTGCGCGTGGGCGGCCAGAGGCGGGCATCTCACAGTCCTACAATGGGCGCGCGAAAACGGCTGCGAGTGGGACGGTTACACCTGCGCCCATGCGGCCGGAGGCGGGCATCTCAAAGTCCTGCAATGGGCCCGAAAAAACGGCTGCGAGTGGAGCATGTCCGCTTGCGCTTGGGCGGCCGAAAATGGGCATCTTTTGATCTTGCAGTGGGCGCGCGAAAACGGCTGTCCCTGGAACCGTAGAAATTGCCTACGGGTGGCAAAAGAAAAAAGGCGCACGGCCGCAGCGGCCTGGATCGAAACGCAGTTTGATCAACAAAGTTGGATGGGGTTCTTCGAACCCCAAAGGGGGCCCAGTCGGCCCCCGGATTATTCTTCGACCCAGTCCGACGAGTAACGAGCCGGCGCGACGAAACCGCTTCGCTTATTTTTGAAGCTTGCGCGGACAACAAAAGCCATGTCGGTTGTGCCCGTCGAGATCCTCTTTTCGGTCTCCGACATCCCCAAACTGATATTTACGTGGCTGGACCCGTCATCGCTAACTATCGCGGCGCGTGTCTGCAAAAAGTGGCGTGGAGTGGCCCGCGAGGCCCTTGGCGGGAAAGAACGGTTTAAGCTGGTGGTTGCGGACCTGGTGAAAGCGGCGGCATCGAAGCTATTGTTCTGGGCGGCCGAGGAGCAAGAGCTCCCCGCAGAATTGGCCGGGAAAATATGCGAGTACGCGGCCAAGCGCGGAAATCTCACGATCCTCCGATGGGCACGTGGCAGGTATTATCCATGGGATGCGTGGACCTGCATTTATGCGGCCGAGAAAGGGCATCTCGAGCTATTGCAGTGGGCGCGCGAGAACGGCTGCCCGTGGGACGAATGGGTCTGCGCCTTAGCCGCCGAAAACGGCCATCTCAGGATTCTACAATGGGCGCGCGAGAACGGCTGCCCGTGGAACGGGAGTACCTGCGCCTTTGCGGCCGCGGGCGGTCAGTTTGCAATCCTGCAGTGGGCGCACAAAATGGGCTGTCCCTGGGATGGAGACACTTGCGCCAAGGCGGCCCTGGGCGGCCACCTGAAAGTCCTGCAGTGGGCTCGCGAAAACGGCTGTCCGTGGGACCGATACACATGCCTCGCGGCGGCCGAAATTGGCCGCCTCGATATCTTACGGTGGGCGCGCGAGCGAAAATGTCCTTGGGACGCGCGAATATGCGCCAAAGCCGCGGAGAGCGGGCATCTCGGGGTGCTGCAGTGGGCCCACGAAAACGGCTGCGAGTGGAATGGGTATACCTGCGCCTATGCGGCAAAAAGCGGGCATCTCGAGCTCCTCCGATGGGCGCGAGAAAATGGCTGTCCATGGAATAAGGAACAGTGCCGGATGCTCGCAAGTACGTCAAAACATGCATCGGTTGTGGCCTGGATCGCCTTGCAGCCCGTAGAGCCCTTCCAAAGCTTTATGTGGCCTTAATGCGGGCTCCGTCTTGGCGCTTGACGGCAATAGAAGGCCGCGCGCATTTTTGCGGCCCGGGCAACCAATAAAAGTTATGTTGGCCGTGCCAGCTCCGCAGCCCGAGAAAAACATTTGCAGGCTTGAAGTCGGCGCACTACAAACCTAGGAGTTCATCGAGTTCGGCGTCTGTGAGCTCTGGGAGAGAAAGCGTTGGCTCGGGGAGAGCCTCTGGCGCCTCTGGCGCCTCCAGCTCGGGGATGGGCTCGGGCACAACGGGCAGCGCATCGTCGTAGCCTGCGAGACGGCGTTCACGACCAGGCGCGAGTGTTGGCCGGCCCAAAAGCTTGTACACGGACAAAGGATCTGTAACATAGTTGGCGCCTCCGCTGGGACAAAGCCCGGGCGGAGGCGGACCATACCGCGCCATTGGGTTCGTCGGAAAGAGCTTGGTCCCCCGGTGGTTGGTGACCCGGTTCTGCTCGAACGCCTCCCGCCGCTTTTTCAGCTGCGCCGCCGAGAATTCGGCGCGCGGGCGGAAGCAGATGTAGACGACCCCGCGCCAGCCCTTCCAAGGATCCGCCGCGTCGTCCGGCTCGGGGCGGAGCTGGAGGCGGGCCGAGTGGACCAGGCTCGACGCCCACACGATGAAACTCCCACGCGGCGACAGCACCGGCACCTGCCACTGCCCGCCAGCTTCAAGCACCTCGGCCTTGGCCAGCTCAGCCGTGGCCGGATCGAATTTGCGCCAGCCCACCCGCGACTGGCCGCCGGTCGCCGCCAGCACTTTGCCGAAAGCGAGATGGCTCCCGGGCGACGCCCGCAGCGCCGCGGTCGTGTTCGTGAGCACCGCCTGGCCCTGGATGCACAGAAACGGCGACCCGTCGGTCTGGTCGAGGTGCGGCCAATCCTTGGTCGGCTCGTACGGACCCACGCGGTTGGGTTTGAGGTTGAGGCCGTCGCCCGACACGATGAAGTCGGTGACGAGCTCCCCGCGCAGAGCCGAGTACAGCGCGGTATAGATTCGCGCGACGCGCGGGTCGGTCCTCAGCCGCCACACGGGCGCGATGTTCCCGACGACGGCCTGGTACAGCCCGGCCCGGGTCTGAGGGGCGAGGTTCGCCCGGATCCAGGTGTTCGGCGCATCTCGGCGCAGATTTGGCGAAAGCCGCTCGAAGGCGGAGACGATTTCGTCCATCGCTCGGTCGCACTCCTCGGCCGCAAACACCTCCTCGATTACCACGACGCCACTTTTCATGAACGCCAGCGCGAGCTGCGCGTCGAAATTGTCGGCGCCGAAGGCGAGGTGCGGAATGCCGACCGCCGGCAACACACCGTTGTTGTTTTCTGCGGTCTCCATGGCTTCGCTGGATACGAGCCGCTCCCAGCGTTCAATTTCGCACGGATCAACTTGTTTGCGGCCCGGCCGCTTTTTAAATCTTGCTGGTCTTCGAATAACTATGGCCGCAGCCTTCGATCTCCTCTTCTCGGTCCCCGACCTCCCGAAGTTGCTTTTCTCGTGGCTCGATCCCTCAAGCCTTACATTTGCGGCCTGTGTCTGCCCAAGGTGGCGCGACTTGGCACGGAAGATCCGGGGCGATGAAAAGCGGTTTTGTTTGGTGCTCAAGGATCTGATATCTCACACAGCGGCGCTGGCGTGGGCTGCAGAAAAGCTTACGACAATACCAAACTGGCTACGAGACAAGTTATGTGCGATGGCTGCGGGCAAAGGCGCACTTGCGACGCTGCAGTGGGCTCGCAAAAATGACTGCCCGTGGGACGCGGAGACCTGCGCTGATGCGGCCAGAGGTGGTCACTTGGAGGTTCTGAAATGGGCGCGCGCCAACAAGTGCGCCTGGAACGCGTGGACCTGTGCGAATGCGGCCGATGATAGGCATCTTGAGCTCCTGCAGTGGGCGCGCGAAAACGGTTGCCCCTGGAGCGCGTGGGCCTGCGCCCATGCCGCCTTCGGCGGTCATCTTGACGTTCTTCAGTGGCTGCGCACCAACGGCTGTCCTTGGGATGAATGGACCTGCGCCTATGCTGCGAAAGGCGGCCATCTTGCGCTTCTGAAGTGGGCACGAGAGAACGGCTGTCCCTGGAACTGGCACACCTGCGCGAGTGCGGCCCGCGCCGGCCACCTTGAAGTTCTGCAGTGGGCCCGGGCACACGGTTGTCCATGGGATCAGGGTACCTGCGTTAGCGCGATCACGGGTGGCCACCTACAAGTTTTGCAGTGGGCGCGGGCGAACGGCTGTCCCTGGGATAGAAATGAATGCCTGCGATGCGCGGCATCGTACAACCTCGCGGTGGTGACCGCCTGGATCACACAAGTTTGTGCAGCCCAGCCCGACGACGAATAAAAAACAAAAGAACTCCGTTCTTTTCAAAAAACTGCTGCAAGGGGTATAGCGGCAGTATAGAATTGAACGACCCGCAAACAATCAAGCCATGGCGACCAAAACACCAAAAACGTATCGCGTGACACACACGGACGACTATCGAGCGGGTCCGCATTTACACGTCAGGGGGCCGGACAGCGAGGGGGATAATTCCTCCTCCGAAGACGAGGAGTCCGACACCAAAAAATCCGGAGACGAGGGGCTCTCGTCAGAAGAGGAGGGTCCGAACCGCTATACGATCGAGCTTGAAGTCGGACCCTCTCTTGTGCGCGTCTGGCATCTCATTCTGGGCATCGGTTACTACGATGCGAATCAGGTCGCGGACTTCTGTACAACAGAAGAAGCCGAACTCTTCGCGAAACAGCAGTATTATTTGTATACCGGAGATTTCCCCTTTATTGTTGACGGGATGACCTGCGCGTACAAAAGTGAGGGAAGCCGCGCCGAAATTCCGGTCCCAGAAACGATGGAGTGCAAGCTTGAAAAACCGAACAATGATGAAATCGAATACTTACTCATCGCGGACGGCGAAAAAGTTAGGGCGCATTCGTTGAATCCGTTCGCGGAATGGTAAGGTAAGCCTCATGTTTTTTTCGTTGACCCGGCCCGAACGAAAACCAGAAGAAATCGCGAACATGATAGCCCAGGCATGGGCTAAAACTGGTTGAGCCGGATTCCGCGATCGTCGAGGATGTCGTACCCTTCTTTGCCAACGGCCAGCCGAAGCCCTCCGTCCCCCAAGATGGCCGGCGCGCTCGTGGGCTCACATAGGACAGCGTCATAGCGCTCGGGCCTCACGAACACTTCATAGATGATCAGCCCCGCCGGCGGGGCACTGGCGCCACGCCGACCACACAAGTCCACGATGATGCTCGCCTGCGGAGTAAACACGGCGGGCGTCAGCCGCCAAGAGCTCGCCGAGACGTAAGGGCGGCCAAAACGCAGATCCCCAAATGCGTATTCGATCTCGAATTTCCCGGCGTTGCACACGCGCATGGTCGCGACCTCGGCGGCTGTGATTCCGTCGAGGGCGAACCCTTCGATGTAGTCGGCCGCCGTGTATGCGGCACACGTGAGCGCGGTGTCGGTAAATCGTGCGAGCGGTCGGCGCGTCTGCACGCGAACGCCGTCGTAAACTGATTCCAGTCGCGACAATTCCAGAACCTCCCCGGGCCCCCACGCGATGTCCTTGAGGCACAGATTTGCAGGCCCGCGCGTGAACTCGCCGTGTACTACCGCGTCTTTCTCGAAGTTCTCCATAAACACACGTTCGGGGTCTTCGGGCCGGCGACCGTATCCGGCAGGCCGCGCGCGAAACTAAATTGCTTTGTTGGCTGTTCGGGCACGCAGTGGGCCAGAAAACAGCGCGCAGGCACACAGATCACGCGGCCCGCCCGCTTGGCGGCCAATATTTTTGAATCTTGCCGGAGCCTCGAATAACTATGTCCACGCCGTGTACCCGCGGGAGCCTTATGAAAGAAATAGTGGAGGTCATTCCTGTTTGCCCTGGGGTCGACGAGACGGAGGGCAAAAGCCCCAGGTTAATAGGTGCACGCCTGAGTTGGTGTCGATGGCAACTGCCTTCTGCACAGGCCTGCTTCGAAGATCCCATCTATTGGGGCGGCCCGGCGGCGCTAAAACGCCGTTTGCCGGATCCCTCGATTGCGGCCGCAAAACTCAGGGCCTACGAAATGGTCTTCACATGCCTCTTGGTGCGCGGCCGGCTTAAGACTGACATGCCGCTCGAGGTCTGGAAGATAGTCTTCTATTATGTAAACCGGGCGGAGCATGCGCTCTGAACGGGCAGCGTGCTCTTTTGGAGCCCACGGCGCAAATTTTTTATGACCGAACTCTCGCCCGCCTGCAACGAACTCTTCTCGTTCCCTGACATCTCGAAGCTGATATTCTCGTGGCTTGACCCGTCCTCGCTTGCCCTTGCTGCGTGCGTCTGCACGAAATGGCGCGATCTCGCTCGAGTGGCCCGCGGAGGAAAAAAACGCTTCCGCCTAGTGTTCGCTGAGTTGATACCGCATACCGCGGCACTGGCTTGGGCCGCGGAAAATCTCGCAGAAATCCCGGCAAAAATGCAAAAGCGTGTATGCCTCCTGGCCGCAAAGAAGTGCGCGCACGCGACGCTGCGATGGGCACACGCCGCCGGCTATCCGTGGGACCCGTATGCTTGCGCCATTGCCGCCAAAGGCGGGCATCTCGAGCTCCTGCAGTGGGCGCGCGCGAGCGGCTGCAAGTGGGACGGGTGGACCTGCGCCCAGGCGGCCTACGGCGGTCACCTCGAGCTCCTGCAGTGGGTAAAAGCGTACGGCTGCCCTTGGGATGCGTGGACTTGTTCCTACGCGGCCGAGGGCGGCCACCTTGAGGTCCTGCAGTGGGCGAAAGCGTACGGCTGCCCCTGGGACGCGGCGACCTGCGCTATGGCCGCCTTTGGCGGCCACCTCGAGCTCCTTCGGTGGGCCCGGACCAACGGATGCAAATGGGATGCGCTGACCTGCTCCTATGCGGCCAAGGGCGGTTATCTCGAAGTTCTGCGGTGGGCCCGCGACAACGGCTGCCCCTGGGACGCGAAGACCTGCGCCTACGCCGCCGGCGGCGGACACCTCGCGGTCCTGCAGTGGGCCCGCGAGAACGGTTGCGGCTGGGACTCGCGGACCTGCTCCAAGGCGGCCAAAGCCGGTCAGCTTTCGGTCCTGCGCTGGGCGCGAGCCCATGGCTGCCCCTGGGACGAATTTACCTGCGCCAATGCTGCCAAGGGCGGCCACCTCGAAGTTCTGAAGTGGGCGCACGAAAACGGCTGCGACTGGGATGGGTGGACCTGCGCCAATGCCGCAGAACATGGCTTTCTTGCACTTTTGCGCTGGGCCCGCGAACATGAATGCCCCTGGGACGAAAAAACTTGCTTGTTTGCGGCCATGGGCGGCCACCTCGGGCTTCTGCAGTGGGCGCGCGAAAACGGCTGCGAGTGGGACGAATGGACCTGCGCGGTTGCGGCCGAAAGGGGCGATTTCGGGCTTTTGCGCTGGGCCCGCGAACATGGCTGCCCCTGGGACAAAAAAACTTGCGCCGAAGCCGCCGCCGGTGGTCATCTCGAGCTCCTGCAGTGGGCTCGCGAGCGCGGCTGTCCGTGGAGCGAGGCTCGCTGCCTTAAGGCCGCGCTAAAAAATGGTCACACGGCGGTGGCCGCCTGGATCTCGAACAGCGGCGCTGCTCTTCCTCCGGCCCTCCAGCCCTCGAAAACCGCTCCCCGCGGCCGTAAGAAAAATAACCGTCTCCCCGGCGCCCGGCGTTCTTGAGGTCGAGAATCTCGCGGCCAATTTGAACCCGGGCAAAGCCCGGAAACATCATGGATAACCAAAAGCCCACCACCGCGTATACTACCCCGTGGATACAAAACATCTTCATCGCGCCTGAGCCTACTGAAGATATTTTCTTCGCACCTAATGGCGGAATCTTTGTTAGGACAACCCGCAGACCAGCCCAGATCAAAATCAACCCCTCCGATGGACAAAAACCAGAAGAAATCACGGATATAGCGGATGTGGAATAGACTGGCATGTCTTTTGTTTTGTGCTTGCCCTCATTTGGATTTTGTGCGCGTTGAAGTAAAAGAATGGTTGGCGGGCACATTGCGGCGGGCCTCCACACGGCAATCCTGTGCGCAGAGGCCGCCAAAAGGATACACCAAAAATACAACGGTGGGCCGCCGCAGAGGTTCCCAAAGGACCTGCGACGGCGTTCAAGCTGCGGCCGGGCCGGCGGCTCAAATCATCCGCACCAGCGTCCAAAACCCGATAAAAACCAATCTTGCTCGCCGTGGACAACGTCGTGAATGCGAAAAAATAAATAATTGGCAGTCGTCATAGGTGCAACAAATTTGAAGTGCGTGAAAGCATTCACAACATGGAGGTGACAACCGGGGTTCTCTTGGCGGATCACACCGTCGGAGAAGCGAACGAAAAATTTTGGAAGGTGACCGGGGACAGGGAAGACCATAATGGGAGCCAAACTCATTCCAAACACTGGAACCAGCTTGAACAAACATGGCGTCAAGTTCTATTTGGCCCTTGCGCCAATGGTACGTTAAACTTCAGACACTGGAAAGACTTCGAACAGAAAGTCGCAAAACACAGGCGCTGTGGTGTTGAAGCAAGATGTGGTGCATGTGGAGCTGGATATTGCAATCATCTCAAAAAAAAGCACTTATATCTTGACTTTGCGATATGTACGCTGTGCGACACATGGCTTTACCCAAATCCATTTAATCCAAAATGTACATGGTTGGTTGACCATTTTATTTGCGGAATGCGCTGGGGGGAACCTGAAGGCCAGGATATAGATGTGTACATTCCTGGTTTGGAACGGGAGGGCTGTTGCGATCCCGACGAACAAACAGAAGTGGGGCCGATTTACCAGCCTCACGACCTCGAAAATTAATGACATCAACAAAGATAATAATTATGTCAAGCGCATGCTGCGGCTGGAGGCTAGTCCATTTTTTTCTGCGCGTGGCCACCGAGTGAGAATAACGACCTCCCCAAAAAACTTTTGGCTCTTGCCCGCTCGCAAAAAAAGTTTAAGGGGGGGGGGGTATGTCCTCCTCCCGGTTGGATCGGATGACAAAATGGAGGGAAATATGCATCATGTCAAACAAAATCATGAAAAAAGTCAAGAACGATATAACATATCAAATCGCGAGAAGCGATTTTTTTGTTCAAGGGCGACCATCAACGGTTATTCACATAATAAATTAAACGAAACGGGTTACACGGTAATCCGTTCAGGAGGGTCGCGTACTCCGACGTAAACCAAACTGGAGGATGTCCGAAAAATATAAATGTATTAAGTGTAACGCGGAATTCGCGGATAATGCACATCTACGGAGACACATGACACGAAAGACCCCATGTGAACCAATTCTAAATACGCAACAAGTCCCAAATATGTTGGCGTGCCGCTACTGCGCACGACCATTTGCCTCAAGACAATCACTTTCTCGACACACGAAGCATCGCTGCAAGATAGCAAACAGCGAGGAGGGGATGGAGAAACTGTTTGAGCACACGCTGCAGCGACAGGTGGCTGAGCAAAGCAAAAAGATCGGCGTACTTGAGGAGAAAATCGATGAGCTCACGTCTTTGCTCAAGAACGGCGCGGCATTGTCAACAACCACAAACAGCAACAGCAATAACAACAATAATAGCGGAGCGCAGGTATACACGCAGAACAGCGGCCCAACGACGATCAACATCAACCCGTGGGGACGCGAGCTGTACTTCTCGGCCCAGACACTCGAAGCCGCATTCGCAAGCAGCGAAACGCTGCAGCGTTACTGCCACATAGGACTCGAAGCGAGGACAGACCCAGAAGAGGCGGCGCCATACGTGCAGGAGGTGTTAATGAGTCTGGTAAAGCGCGTGCACCAAGACCCGCAGGAAAGGAACGTGTATCTGAATCCGAAGCGAACAGACCAGGTGTTGATATACGACGAGGTGACATGGGTGGTTCTGCCTTTGATAGAAGCGATCCGTTCATTATTTGACCGGGTGTCTCGCGGGATCCACAAGGTAACGTCACTGACAGGAACCGAGAGGCAAAAGCTATCGCAAGCGGTGGCAGAATCGGCGCCATGGATACCGATCATGTACGACGAGTGTCGCGAGAAGCATATCGTTCAGGCGAAGCCCTCGATGGCAGCGCATTTGGAAAACATGACCCCAGGCCGAGTGCCGTCAGTCCCGCAACCGATCAGACACGAAGCAAGTCCGCCGCGAGAAAAACCCGTGGCAGAAAAGCCGCAAACACAAAAGAAAGCCCCACAACCGCCACCCTTCACAGCTATCGACGCGGCCAACCTACTGCGTACAACAAAAATCAAGAAGAGCGAAAGCCGGGCGGATTATGCGCGAAAGATGTTTGAGAGTGCGAGGGACCAGGAACCCGGCCGGATAATGGCCAAGCTATGGGAGGCGCAGGAGGAAGGCCACCTAACTGAGACCGAAGCAATCTTCGTGCGAACGCTAGTGTCGGAATACGACGCAGGGACGCTCAAATAAGTGGAGAGGTGGCCGCTTTTATTTTTTGCAGATGTGGATCAACAGATCGCTTTGGCCGCATTTGGAGCACTGGAGCAAGGCCGACAGCCGTTTGCCGATTGGCGCGCTGCAATTCCCTGAGCAGCTGTAAGAGCCGCACGTTTTGCAGGCGCCGGAATTGCAGAAGGCACTGCCGCCGTTGCAGTTTACTCGGTGGCATCGGGTGCACATAGGCATTTTCCGAAGTTTTAGACGTTCCGGGAGTGTTCAATACCGTCGAGCGCCCATGAAAAAAAACACATCCGCGCCAGTCTGCACGCCGAAGCCAAAACCAGCGGTGAGCAACGTTGGGACATATCCGAACGGAGTCCCGTGCGTGGCGAAACCGAAACAAAAATAGCGAAGCAGCTCGTCGCGGATTAAGTGCTTTGCCGCGCGCAAAAAATTGAAAGCCTCCCGGTAGGGAAAACAACAATGACCGCACAGCAGGTGTTAATACACGCAAGGCTCATGGAAGAGCTTCTCCAATGTGTCGCCAGGTGTAGATGTCCGTCCATCAATATTTTTGTTAGTCTATTCGTCGACACAGGCGTGGCTGTGTTACGACGTGCGCATGGCGGGTCGTACTGGGGCCGATGGCTCAAAAAGCTCGACATTTACGAGAGCATCGAGAACAAAAACGGCATGACGCAGCTCCAGCGCGAATTGCCGGATCCAATGATCATGACCGCAAAGCTTCGAGCGCGTGAAATGATCTTTATGTGCCACAAGCTGGGCCTCCGGCTAAAGCCAACCCTGCCGCTTGAAGTCTGGAAACAAATCTTTTCTTACGTAAACCGGGCAGAACACGTATTTTGAGGCGCGCGCATGCATTGATGGAGTGATTCTTGAAGCCCTGCCCGGCCAAGCAGCGATGGCCAGAACAACAAAATTGTCCGAAGCCGCATTTGACATTCTCTTCTCGATCCCCGATCTTCCAAAGCTGATCTTCTCATGGCTGGACCCCTCCAGCCTAGCGCTGGCGGCGTGGGTCTGCAAAAAGTGGCGTGACACGGCGCGGGACATCCGCGGCGAAGGGGGGCGGTTTCGCTTGGTACTGGCGGACCTGGTGACTCATACGCAGGCGCTAGCGTGGATAGACAAAAATGTCGCGAGCCTCCCAAACGCGCTGCGGAGCCAGCTATGTGCGGCGGCAGCGGATGGCGGCGCACAGGTAACGCTGCAGTGGGCGCGCGAGAATGGCTGCGAGTGGGATGCGCAGACGTGCGCCTTAGCGGCGAGAGGTGGCCATCTGGGGCTTCTGCGCTGGGCGCGCGAGAATGGCTGTCCCTGGAGCGCGCTGACCTGTGCCTACGCGGCGCTGAACGGGCATCTCGAAGTCCTACGATGGTCCCGAGAAGGCGGCTGCGCCTGGAACAAAGGCACCTGCGCGTGGGCGGCCATGCGCGGACACCGAGAGAAGAATCACAAAGTGATTCTGCCTGCAATGGGCGCGCCAAAACGGCTGTGAATGGGATTGGCAGACCTGCGCGTGGGCGGCGCAAACCGGGCATCTCGAGGTTCTGCGGTGGGCGCGCGAGAACGACTGCGAATGGGCCAGACGAGACTGCCTGCGCAGAGCGAAGGTTAACGGCCATGCGTCGGTAGTGGCCTGGATAGAGGCGCAAGCGGAGTAAAGACGCGTAACACAGGCGCCAGTTTTTTTGTTTTTTGCGTCGGCCGCGCGGCCAAAATTGAAGCCGACGGGCGCACAAAACGATAACAATGGAGGCATCAACAGCATTCGACATAAGTACCGTGGCACGCGATGAGATATGTGCGCAGGCAGCGAAAAGAGGCGAGCTGGCAATGCTGCAGCGGGCGCGAGCAAGCAAGTATCCCTGGGACGAGCAAACCTGCATAAACGCAGCCGAAGGCGGCCATCTCGAAGTCCTGCAGTGGGCGCGCTCAAACGGCTGTCCCTGGGACTGGCGAACCTGTGCGGCCGCGGCAGAAAGCGGCAAACTCGCAGTCCTGCAATGGGCCCGCGGGAACGGCTGCGACTGGAACTGGAGTACCTGCGCCCACGCAGCCAAAGGTGGCCATCTTGCGGTCCTGCAGTGGGCGCGCGAGAATGGCTGCGAGTGGAGTGCGTACACCTGCGCCTATGCGGCCGGTGATGGGCACCTCGAGGTCCTACAATGGGCGCGAAGGAATGGCTGTGACTGGAACGCGGACACCTGCGCCTATGCAGCTGGGGGCGGGCATCTCGAGCTCCTAAAGTGGGCGCGTGAGAACGGTTGTCCGTGGAACGCGAAGACCTGTTCCCATGCGGCATGGAGCGGGCACCTCGAAGTCCTGCAATGGGCGCGGAAGAACGACTGCCCATGGGACGAAGGCACTTGTACCAGTACGGCCTGGGGCGGCCATCTTTCGATCCTGCAGTGGGCGCGCGCGAACGGCTGCCCTTGGAATGCGCAGCTCTGCGCCAACGCGGCCCAAGGCGGGAGCCTCGAACTTCTGCAGTGGGCCCGCGAAAACGGTTGCCCCTGGGACGAGCGGACCTGTAAATACGCGGCAACGCATGGGCGTCTAGAGGCGCTGCAGTGGGCTCGCAAGAACGGCTGCCCGTGGAGCAAACACCCCTGCCTGGAAATCGCAAAAAAGCACCGCTACGCAGCGATGGTGGCCTGGATAGAGGCGCAAGCGGAGTAAAGGCGCGCAACACAGGCGCCAGTTTTTTATTTTAGCG
>WBZQ01002102.1_pt1 | contig 13109 bp, 13 predicted proteins | sample 5204251 | NCBI WGS metagenome assembly WBZQ01 (sample SAMN12412402, study PRJNA552823) | activated sludge metagenome | isolation source: activated sludge from nitrification reactor of wastewater treatment plant... | place: USA: Virginia | collected 2017-09 | reverse complement strand
CTTGCTGAGAATCCGTCGCGGGGCTTACAACCGCATCGGCCACCTGGCTGGATCAAACGTGCATCCTTATACCAATCTGGATTTCTGGAGTCAAGCCTTGAAAAGATCTTTTTAATATCGCAGAGTATTTCTCATGGAAAATTGGTTCAACATAAGACGTCGAAACCTTCTAAAACTCACTGGATTCGCGGCTGCGGCCGGTCTCACGGGCGGCTGCGACGGAGTCGGATCTTTTTTCGGTCGCATGTTCGCTATGCCACCGCGCGACACCACCTACTTCACTGAAAACCGAAAATTCTACGTCGTAAACTACTCGGACTCGCCGTTTAACGTCTCCCGCGACCTGAGGCAGGATGAATGGAAGCTAGCGGTGAAGGGCGAGGTCAAGAAACCGCTCTCGCTTGGCTGGCGAGAGCTCTTAAACCGCGAAAACTTTGAGCAAATTTCCACGCTCATGTGCATTGATACCTTGCCAGGGGGAGACAGCCTCGGCAATGCGCGCTGGCGCGGGATTTCCCTCAAAAAGCTGCTTCGGGAAGCAGAAGTCGACGAAGAAACGACGCGCGACATCGTGTTTCGCGGCGCAGATGCCTACGATGACAGCATTCCACTCGCGCGGGCAATGCAGGATGACGTGATGCTCGCGTTTCTCATGAACGGTGAGAAATTACCCAAAGAGCATGGATTTCCGCTCCGCCTGCTCGTCCCGGGCCTCTACGGCATCAAGAATGTAAAATGGATCGTCGAAATCGAAGCCTATGCTGGCGATTATAAGGGCTACTGGCAGCGCAAGGGGTGGACGGATGATGGAACCATCAAGACGTTTTCCCGCATCGATTCGCCGGGCCACTATCAAACATTGCGTGGTCCCGAACAACGTTTCCGCGGCATTGCATTCGGCGGCCCGAACTCCATCAGCCGAGTGGAAATCAGCCTCGACGCCGCCAAAACATGGGATTCGTGCGAGATCGAAACACCCATGTCGCCCTATTCCTGGGTGATCTGGAATTATACGTGGCGCCCGCAGAAGCGCGGCAAATACCAGGTTGCGGTCCGTGCCGTTGACAGCAAAGGACAGCCGCAAATTGCCGAGTTGATTCGTCCGCAACCGGCCGGCTCGAGCGGATTACACACGATTATCGCCGACGTGGAAAGTGTGTAGTTCCCTCTCTCCCGCCTACCGCACTCATCACTGCTGATCAACCTGATCGCTCTGCAGCACGCGCACAGTCAAGCCAAGACCTGGTCGGGTCGCATACGAGTCAGCTGCTAAGCGACCGGCGTAGCCGAACATCAACGGAGGCTCGCACAGATCGTACGCAAGCAAATGGGTACCGAACGCCCCCTCCTGGGCCCGAACGATATCTCGATACCGCTCCGCCACAGCAAGGCCCGCACGCGTGAGAATACTGGTCTCCCCCACCTGCGCGCCGACAATAACTGGAATGCCCAACGCCTTGGCTTGCCCCGCCACCTCCAGCGCTCGCATGAGTCCCCCCATCTTTGAGACACGCACATTGACAAGCCACTGTGACGGGATGTCTTGGATCAATCGAAACTGCTCGACCCTGCAAAAACTTTCATCAAGAATAATGGTTAAGTTGCACTGCGTAGCGAGTAGTCGGCATCCCTCGTAATCGCCCACACGCAAGGGCTCCTCCACGGCCTCAAACGAACCGCCCAGTCGGTGGAGATACTCGGAGGCTTCAGTTGGATCCCGCCAACAATTGTTCGCGTCCAGGCGCACACGAAATGCATGTCCTGCCGAGCCATTCAACGCTTCGACTCGTTGTCTATCTGCCGGAAAATCGCCGGTCACTTTCAGTTTGAAATCAACAAAGCCTGCGGACAGATACTCACGTAGTTGCTGCCCGAACGCGGCCGGGTGCTCCGCACCCAACACGGCGGTGTACCGAAACGGTCCGGCCAAACATTGTCCTCCAAGGAGCACTTCAATCGGGTGCTCCAGCTCCTGTCCGAACACATCGAGACATGCGAGTTCCACGGCACACCAAGCTGCCGGATTCCGATCAATTTCATCGGCGTGACGCGTGACCCACTCGCGCAACTCCTCGAGCGACGAGAGCCGCATCCATTCGGCGTGATAGCGCGCAAAAAACTCCTCCGCGCTACTCACAGTTTCGCCCGTCACATAGCGACGCGGACAGCCTTCTCCAACCCCGACCAACCCGCGCACAGACTCTGCCCGAACCAGAATCGCTTCAGTGGTGGCCCGCTTCGCTGAGGCATGGGTAAACGCCTGCCGAAACGGAATCTGCAACGGATTCATGCTTATACTACGTAGCTTGGTCACGTAACGCGCTCCCATAAGTCGTGAAATCGAAGGTGCAGTCATGAACATATTGCAGGCGCAGGAGCTTGAACTGGGCCTCTCGCTGCCCCCGGCTGACGCAATGCTGTCGAAACGCGTCTCCCGCTCCCGGCCGAAGAGGAAGAATGTGCGTCGGCTGAAGTCGTCCGCTCTCGCGCTTGGCCTTAAACTCGATATTGATCTCGGCCAAGCGCACATCCAGCAGGCTGGCCATCTCTTCCACTGCGCCCACACCTTCGATACACAACGTGTAACGACTCTTCGCTACATCCGCCAGCATCACAAAAAACCCTACCATCTTCCCCTGTGCCGTCAGCACGTGCTCCACCGCTTCAACCACTTGATGCTCGTACAACTTTTCTCCGGTGATACTCGTCACACCTTTCCCTTTTTGCACAAATCGAACGGTCGGCGTCCGATTGAACGAGCCGGTCACTTCGACGATGTCATTCATGGCATACCGATAGAGTCCGCTTGTGGTGGTCAGCACCACGGCAAATTTTCGGCCTGGTTGAAGCTCATGAAGCAGGACCGGGCGACGGTCAGACACGTCATCGCCGACATCCACAAACTCGAACAGATTATCGTGCAGAGTTGGCACGCATCGGTTATTCAACACGTCGACCGTGAGCGTCCCCAGGCATTCACTGGAGAGGTACCCCATCTCGATCACGTGTGCCTGCGGAGGCAGGAGCGACCGCAATCGAGGCATCAACACTGCACAGTTTCCAGCGGTCCACGTCACCACAGCCTGCAAATTTGGCCAAAGCATCGCATAATCAAGCCGGGCAGATTCCCCGACCAGAGCACGCAGCCAGGACAGACGTGACGGGCTCACGGTCGACGCCAGCCTCGGCGAACCTGAACCAATCTCCAACTGTCCCGACAAGACCGCGAGCAAGCTCTCATACTCATCGCGGATCACCTCCAGCACCTTCAAGATGGTTGACGGATTCGGTGTCGCCAGCACAGAGAGCGATGGATCCGCCAATGCCGTGGCCGCAATGGTGAGATAGCGTTGTCGATAATCGGGGTCGGCCGGTGGCCCGTCCGGAAACAGGCTCTTCTTTCTGATCGCTGCCGGAAGACAGTCGTATAACAGTCCGGACATCGAGCCGAATGGGGTTCCGCCTGGCAAATGCCCCTCGACGGTCGCGCCGCTCACGACCAGAACTTTACCTTCATACATCGTCGGCAACGCATGGCATTGCGCATAGGTAAACAGCCGTTGATAGCGACGCATCGACTCGACCGTGTCCTGAAGAATAGGGATGTGCTTCGGCTCACCGGTCGTGCCACTCGTCTGGGCATAGAAGATAGGCTGCTCCTGCGTCAGCATCGGCTCCCCCGTCTGCTCCTGGAGTTCTATCGCCGTGCGCAGATCCTCGTAGGTACAGATCGGCACCGCTCGAACAAACTCTTCGTAGGTGCGAATGGAGGCAAAGCGATGAAAGGCCCCAAACCTGGTCGCCGCCTGCCTCGCCAAGATTTTCTGGAGCACCGTCCGTTGTGCGAGTTCTGGATTATTCGTGGCAGTGAGGAAAGGGGCCCAGTCACGATACCGGGTCAGCAGCATGGCGAAACGAAGGGCAAGGTCCATCAGGAAGGTGCCTTACGGATTCATACCGCGCGCTTATCAAGTCCTGGAATAAATGGAGCCAGCATCTGTTGAGCGATTCCCTCCGGATAGGCTCGATTGACTAAGCCCAATGCACCGACCGTTCGTTCCGGCGGTAAGTACCGACTGCCAAACACGACATCCCAGAGAATCAGATGATTGCCATAGTTGTGATTGGATTCTTGCGTGTGAATCGAATGGTGCCAGCGATGCAGCTCAGGTCCGCTGACGAGATAGTTCAACCACCCCAGCCGTACGTCCACATTCGAGTGCTGAAAAAACCCGTTCACGGCGTACCAGACAAAATACAGACTCAGCACCTCTTCCTGAACACCGAGCGCAATGAACGGCAGCGCGTCAAACACAAATTGCAGGCTCTTATCGATCGGATGAAACCGCCCCACGTTCAGCGTATACAACCGTTGGGGCGCATGATGAACCGCATGAAATCGCCACAGTGGCTCCCATTCATGACTGAGACGGTGCAGCCAATATCGGAGGCCATCGACGATCAGCACCATGAGCACCGTCTGAGCCAGCACCGGCCACTCCTTGGGCCACCAGGAAGCCAGGGCCCAGGCTCTGCTATCGGTCCACTCGAACAAGAGGAGTACCGATCCGGCGCCGAGCGCCTTCGGAAGCAACACATGGACAAGGGACAGGTACGTCGAATCCTGAACGACCTCGCGCCGGGAGGGTCGCCACTCTCGTCGATAGGGCAACAGAAGTTCGAGCGCCATGATCACCAGCGTCCCCGCCGCGACAGGCACATAGGTTGCCAGCAGTATGCCTGCGCCCTGCTGCACGAGCAGCACGTTCCCGACCAAGCAGGACAGGAGGACGGCCGGGTACGCAGCATGCCGTATGAAGGTGGGCACGGCAGCCGGTGGGCCGGCATCACTCGACAGCCGCCCGCCCTGCCTCGCGTGAAACGAGCCCCAGGCCAATACGAATGCCGCCAAGACCAGATGAAACAGGGTTGGAATAATTGCCCCAAACCAGAAGTGCGTCGGGGCAACGGTGAGCCCCGCCAGGAGCCGGATCCCCATCACGGCAAAGTAGACCCAGCCAACCGCGAGGAGGAGTCGTCCGGTTTTGGCAGATGGGACCACAGTTCCGGCCAGGAAGGACCAGACCACACGTCCCTCAACGGCCAGAATCACGATCTGACTCGCAAGCAAGACGGGATACGGCAGCGCGCCGCTTTGCCAGGTTTCAAAGGACGGCAACACCGTCAAGGGAGCGAGCCACTGCACGAGTTGCGCGACCACACGGAAGAGAAACAGTAGCAGCAATCCAAGCAGGCACACGCCATAGGAACGAGCCGGACGTTGAGGCGAGACCACGGTGGACATAGTCCTGTCATTGTAGGACACATCCCCACACAGACAAGAAAAACCAATCTCACAGCATTGACGGAATCAGGCAGGAACAGGCAGAGGCAGAAGAAACGTGTCAGCAGATACGCAGCAGAGTGGGAAGCGCATCACTCAGGGGAGCTGTACGGTTAGCGACGGGCTATCGTGCGCCCCCCTCGGCGCGGGCATTGGCGAAGGTAGTCGCGAACAACTCAACCATAGCGCGCACTCCTTTGCGCACGGCGTCGGACACCTCATCCTTCGGACCATAGCCGAGAATGGCTTGGTTCCAGAGGCTGCCGGGCAACTTTTGGGCCGTGTACGATCCCGCGTTACAATCGACGTGGTAGGCGGCAATGTACTGATCTCCCACCGTCCACACCTCGCAGATGAAAAAACCAAGTTGATTGAGGCGCTCAGGAGCATCGGGAGACGGCCCGCTCGAGCCTTCAAGCGCGATCCCCGGCACCTTATTGAGCAACGTCACTCTGGTGACATCGGTCAATTCGGCACTGCTGATGCCGAGCTTCTCGGCAGTCCCTTGGGTCTGGACTTCCACTGCGACAAACTTTTTGATGTGTCGCATGTCGGTCACAGGGATGACGTCGGGACTGACCACCGCTCCAGACAGGGGAGGAACCACAGCAGCCCCGAGCAGCATCAGCAGGGACAATCGGCATATCACGCTCACGCGTCCTCCCATGATTCATCTCCTCCCACCACCGCACCGCAAGACACCCACCCGCGTGTTTTTACCGCCTGGTATACCTCAGGTAGGCACCCTATATCCAGTTCGCCGTGACAACAGGGACTCGACATCACCTACCGAACACATTAGGGAAGCGCGACGTGTGTCAGGAATGGATCAATAGCGAGTCGCGCCCGGCCGGGTCTCATACTCGCGGAACACCGATTGGGCTTCCCCCGCCAACACCTGCACCTCAGGAATCTCACGTTGCTGCGGAGAGCAGGTCAACTGCCGGTAAAAGACCTCATCATCAAAGCCGATCGCCGCGGTATCCTTCACGCTGTTTCCGTAAAACACACGGTCAATACGCGCCCAGTAAATGGCTCCGAGACACATCGGACAGGGCTCAGCACTCGCGTACAGATCACAGCCTGATAGCGTGAAGGAGCCTAAGGCCTTCGCTGCCGCGCGAATGGCCTCCATCTCGGCATGGGCGGTGGGATCCTTGGCTACCAGTACGCGATTCCACCCTTCGCCGACAATTGCGTTCCCTTTCACAATCACGGCGCCGAACGGGCCGCCATCCCCGGCCCTCATGCCCTGACGGCTCAGGTCAATGGCTCTTCGCATCATCCGTTCAGCGGTTGCCCGATCGAATCCTAGACCCTGACGAACCGTAAGATCCTCGGCTTGCAGGTCGACTGCCCCGAGGGCAATCATGGTGAGACCGGCCACCCCCTTCAACAGCCGACGACGGGTCACTGGTCCACCATACTGGTCACTCTGACGCATGTCCGATTCAGGTCCGATACCACTCATGACCACCCTCTTTGCTGGCAACTCGCGGGATCGATCATCCTTCCCGCATTCCGATGCTTCTCCCTGACGAACGCGCTACCTCGGCGATCTCCTGCGCCGTGAGATCCCGCCACTGACCGGGCTGCAGATCTCCCAGCATGATCGGGCCGATGGCCAGACGAATCAGCCGCAACGTCGGATGACCGACCGCAGCCGTCATCCGCCGAACCTGCCGATTCATGCCCTCCCGCAGCGTGAGTTCCAGCCACGCCGTCGGTACCTGCTTTCGAAATCGAATGGGAACCGGTCGTTCAGGCACACAGGGGGGACTCGCCAACAACCTGGCCTGGGCAGGCCTCGTACGCGTTCCAGCAATCACAACCCCACTCTCCAGCTTGGCCAGGGCCGCTGCGTCAGGCACCCGCTCAACCTGCACGAGATAGACTTTCGCGAGATGATGTCGAGGATCAGTAATATGGTGGGCTAACCGGCCATCCGCGGTCAGCAGGAGCAGGCCCTCGCTGTCCAGATCCAAGCGTCCCGCAGGATAGACGCCGGGGACATCGAGATACGCACTCAGCGTGGGGCGCCCGTCGGGATCGGTAAAACAGGGCAACACGCCATAGGGTTTGTACAAGGCGAGCGTTCGACCGGCGCGGGGCAGCGTCATCACCATGGAGTGCTTAGCCGCCAATCATGATCGAGACACGAAAGCAGACCATGGGATGAAGAGAAGGGAGCAACGATGTATTCGACCCGGAATGACTGCTGCGGCGATGTTTCAGGGCCCGAACTAGTCGAGCCGCCTAAAACGAGCCGCATATTCTTCTGGAGGGATCGGGGTGCTGAAAAATGCCGACTTGCTCTGATTGATGATCCGTGTCTTGACGAGCAGACTCCCGTCTCCTTCCACCGTGAGCTCCTGCGCATATTCAGAAATATTGCGCAACGGCTCCTCAGCCACGCCCCCCTCAGCGCGGGTCCGATGGATCAAGATCTGGTTGTTACGACAGGTGACCCGGTCTTCCGGCTGCAAATCCAGTTGATGCGCGGTGATGGCGCCGTCGTAGCGGTTCACCAATTCCAAGGTATCATCGTGGACCACTTCCACACGAACAGAGTCGCGCGCCGCCTCGGCAGGTACCGGAACACCCAACATCGCGTTCAAGGTAAGTTTGTTTTCACGGTTCCGATAGAAACCCACCGTGCCGGGCAAGGCCTCACCCTGCAGTTCGTACATCCCCCCCAATTTGGGACATTCCGGCCAGGCCAGGCTTGGTTTCAAGACCGGGGGCAGAGGTGTGCCGGCTGGTGTTTGACATCCGGTGAGCCCGATCATTCCCGACAGGACCAGGGCCAGGAGACCGGACGTCGCGAAGTTCCGTGGAAACCTCGTTTGGGAGAGTGCTCGCATACAAGGAGTCTAGCGAAGCCATCATCCGCCTGTCTAGTCAGAATCTTCGGGAATTGCCCTCGCGGCTATACGCCAACAAGATTGTCGCACTATTGCACAAACCGCCCGCATCACCTCACATGTCAACGTCTGCCGGTGTTTGGCGAACCTGCACAGCGAGGAGACGAACAGTGAACACGATCCTTCGCATGGCGTAGCAGACTTGCTCACCTGCCGGAAATGTGTTTCCATCGTCCGCACGTCGACAGGGCTCACAGAGCGGCCCGTCAGGCCTCTAACCCGGGAGTGCCGTCATGAGATGGGAAGGGCAACGCGAAAGCCAGAATATTGAGGACCGTCGAGGGATGGGTGTTGCACGCTCCGGCGCAGGACTCGGATTGGGCGGTCTCGTCCTCATCCTCGCCGTCAGCTTCCTCACGGGGACCAACCCTCTGACCCTACTCAACATCCTGAACGGTGTGCAGGACATTGCCGTGCCACCTGAACCGGAACAGCCGGTGCCGACCGGAGCGCCCCGTGATGAACTTGGAAAATTCGCCGCCGTCGTGCTCGCGGACACTGAAGATACATGGCGAACGTTGCTCCCCCGCATGGGCCGCACCTATGAAGAACCACATCTGGTGTTATTTACCGGGGCAGTGCGGTCCGCCTGCGGCACGGCCTCATCGGCAGTAGGCCCGTTCTACTGCCCCGGTGATCATAAGGTCTACTTGGATCTGTCGTTTTTCCAAGAACTGGCGCAACGCCTCGGCGCCCCAGGCGATTTTGCCCAAGCCTATGTGATCGCCCATGAGATCGGCCATCACATCCAGAACCTGCTCGGTATTGCGGGTAGAATCAGCCGGTTGCAACAACGGAGTGCCACGGCAGAACGCAATGCGCTCTCCGTCCGGATGGAATTGCAAGCCGATTGTCTGGCCGGAGTCTGGGGCTACCATGCCAGACAGAACCGCAATCTCATTGAGCCCGGCGATTTTGAGGCCGGGCTTCGTGCCGCCGCAGCAATCGGTGACGACCGGCTTCAGAAAATGGGACAGGGCCATGTGCAACCGGAAAGCTGGACACACGGCTCATCTGAGCAACGGGTAACGTGGTTGCGACGCGGCCTGCAATCCGGCGACCCCAACGTCTGCGACACCTTTGCCAGCGGACGCTCGTAACCCTTCACCCTTCCTGGAGCGACGACCATGAGCCTCTTCGACCTGTTCACCACCAAGCCCTCCGATGACGCGCCGGCTGCCTTCATCAACGACCCGCCGTGGAAAGCCAAAACTGTCATGGCTGCCGGCCTGGCAACCTTGGCCGGCATGGCAGGCTGGATTTCCGACATGGCCTCTCCCGCGATGGCACGATTCGGCGGCAGTTATATCGCAGGATTTTTTATCGGCTGGGCGTTTCGTCGTGTTGTGAAGCTGGTGATGGTGATGGGTGCGCTGGCCATTACCGGCATCGCGTTGCTGAAAAATGCAGGCTGGTGGACGACCGACTGGAGCGCGCTCGAACGGCAGGTAAGCCACGACGTTACGGCCATCCAACATGGCGCTGAAGGCGTGAAACACTTCCTGACAGGCTACCTGCCGTCAGCCGGTGCTGCCGCAGCCGGAACGTTCTTGGGATTCAGAAAAAAGTAGCCGGGAGAGAGTTAAAACCCGATGCTGATACCGCCGCCGCTGCGGCTGCCTCCACCACCGAACCCGACGCCACCGAACACATTCCACCAGGGACCTGGCGAACGCCGATCATCCACCTGCCTGGCATCCCAGCGATGGAGATGTTTGACGTCCAGCGTGGGAAAGCGATAGTCGACCTCATCCATTTTTTCGACCGACGACCCCGTGATCTCCCCTACAATCGTGACCCTTGTTCCCTCGGCAATGGTTGCCGGATCGAGAAACTCTTTCTGTAACGCGAGGAACCGGCCTTTGGATTCCATCCGATCGGTCACTGGTTCCCGGTCGCCATCCAAAGGAAGCTGCAACACTTCCAACTGTGTACCGCCCTTCAATGCCTTCGCCTTTAAGATCTCCCCCCCCACGGCGATGACTTTTCCGCGGTAGGTGTCGGGTGACTCCACGATTTGACTGAACGTTACTGTCTTATCGACCTGCGTTTCCAGCGACTCCGGGATCACCGACGTCGCGCAACCGGAACCCCCAACCGCAAGCCCGATCATCAGGCACTGGAGTATTCTCCACATTGGGTCAGTATAGCCCAGCTCAACCGCTGATACCATCGCGCATCGTGACAACCACATTTCATCCGGCCCCGGCGCTAGTTTATACTGCACAGACCTGACGGCATCCACACGAAAGGAAGAGTCTGTATGTCACGCTCCCTACTTCACTACTCACAGCAGCTTGTGCGTTATGCAGTTCTGACGATCGCTTCCATTTCGTTCATGGCAGGCCCCTTCACCACCCAGGCCGAGGCCTTTGATGCGACGGCACTGGATCAGGCCAAACTGGCTACCATCGGCGTCCTGGAAGATACGCAGGACCAGCGTACCCCGGACAAACCGGGAAAAATTCTGGTGCGTGGCACCGGCTTTCACCTGCGCGACGGCTACATTGTCACCGCCCGCCATGCGGCCGAAAAGCAGGATGTCACCACCGGCACCGTCATTCAGAAACAGATTCATATTCTGACGACCGACCTCCATGAGATTCCAGCCGACCTCGTCGGCGACAGCGCGTTCATGGACGTCGTCGTCTATCGCGTCGCCGAAGCACATCGCGCCAAATTGCGCGCAACGGTCTCGTTTGCCCCCGGCGACGTACAGCCGGGCCAGGATGTCTTCACCGTCGGGTATCCCATGGGCTGGGGCCCGACCATGTCCTTCGGGCACCTCGGCAACACCAACACGTTCCTCCAAACCGTGGATACGAGACTCATTCAAGCCGACGTGGCCGCGTGCAGCGGCAACTCCGGCGGCGGATTGTTCAACGAGAAGGGCGAGGTCGTGGGGATTATGCACGCGATCATTCAGACGGAACGGGATGACTCCACCGCCCATTGCAGCCGCATGGCCTTTGCCATCCCAGCCCTGTTGGCCGAACGCATCGTCACCGCCGCGCTGGATGGCAAGCCGCTGACATTTTCCAAGATGGGTATTCACATGGTGGCGGTGAAGGACGGCACCCGGTGGCGGATGGCCGTCAAGGACGTGATGGAACCGGCCAAGTCCGCCGGTATTCAGAAGCACGACATTATTATCGCCGTGGATGACACCGACATTCAGGACGCGGCGCATTTGAAGAACTACTTGATCGAACGAACGACCCCCGGGCAACAAGTCAGCGTCAAGGTCCGTCGTATCGATACGAACCTGACATTTACGGTGACGTTGGGAGGAGGGTAATCGATCAGCCGGCGGCGGATTTGTTCACCATCCGCCTACGCAGGGACTGCCTGATACCAGCCATTGGCTCGCACCAGGGTCACTGGCTGGTCAAACAGACGGCTGAGGTTCACGTCCGTGAGGAGATTCGCTTTTGCACCATCAGCAACGACTTCACCCTCCTTGAGCAGAACCACACGCTCGATCTCAGGAGGAATTTCGTGCAGATGGTGCGTGACCAGCAGAATCGTCTTCCCTTTGCGGATTTGTGCGCGCAGCAGATCGAGATATTGGAAACAGGCCTTCAGATCAAGGCCGCTTGTCGGCTCATCCAGCACAAGAACAGACGGATCGTGGACTAGGGCGCGTCCGAGGAGAAACCGCCGTTGCTCACCGGTCGACAGATGGCCGAAGGTCCGGCCGGCCAGTGACTCAATCCCCAATTCCCTCATCACCTCCTGCGCACGCGCAACCTGAGCCTGGCTGAACGTCTGATGATCATAGGTGTCGTTGCTGGCATAGAAGCCGGAGAGGACCACATTCAGCCCTTCGGCACAAATCAAATAGTCTCGTTGGAGATCATGCGAGACTATTCCCAATTGCTTCCGTACGTCCCAAACGCTCCAGCGCTCCTGACCGAAGAGATTGACCTTGGTGTCGTCCAGTGCCAGGGGATGCACGTCACCAGACAGGAGTTTGAGCAGTGTGGACTTGCCGGCCCCGTTCGGCCCGACGATTGCCGCATGCTCCCCTTCACGAAGCGCGAAGGAAAAATCTGAAAAGACGCGGGTCTCCCCTCGATAAACGGTCGCGTGCTGAATATCGAGAATGGGGCGGGAAGTGACGGTGACGTGAGGCGCCTTGAGCGGAGCAGGAGCAGGGGCCGCAACCGGACGCGTAACCGGCTTCCCTGCCCGGCGCGACTGATCGAGGCCGGCGCGAGCCAGCGCGTCCACCCGTTCGTTGTCGACATGACCGTTGTGTCCCCTGACCCAATGCCATTCGATGGTGTGGCCGGAAGCCAGGGCGTCCAGGCGACGCCATAAATCTTCATTTTTGACCGGTTCTTTGCCGGCCGTTTTCCAGCCCCGACGCTTCCAGCTATGGATCCATTCGCTGATGCCTTTTTGCACATACTGGGAATCCGTGAACACGCGGGCCTTCACCGGGTGTGTGAACCATTGCAGCGCCTCGATGACCGCGAGCAACTCCATCCGGTTGTTGGTGGTTGCTGGTTCCCCGCCACAGAGTTCCGTCTCCTCCCCATCGACGCGCAGCAACACGCCCCAGCCCCCAGGGCCGGGATTTCCGCTACAGGCGCCATCTGTATAGATTTCGATCATGTGACTATTCTTCGCGTGCAAATTTCCCGCTGTACACAACTGAGACTAGGTTTTGAAGGAAATCTGCTCGCGGACTTGCCAAGTTATCACATAGCGTGATCAGGCGTTTATCTTTATTTGAAGCTACCAGCCGTTTCGCCACACACCATGAGCGTTCCGTCAGCTTAGATGTTGGTAGCCTGAATGAATGCGACGCATTCCTTCGGGTGCGTCATAGAAAG
>WBZQ01001386.1_pt1 | contig 13110 bp, 6 predicted proteins | sample 5204251 | NCBI WGS metagenome assembly WBZQ01 (sample SAMN12412402, study PRJNA552823) | activated sludge metagenome | isolation source: activated sludge from nitrification reactor of wastewater treatment plant... | place: USA: Virginia | collected 2017-09 | reverse complement strand
GTTTTTGATGGTGCAGGAGTCGTTGTTCTGGATCAGGCAGTCCGGCACGTGGAATTCCTTCTCCCGGCAGCAGTCGGTGCTGTCGGAGGGGTTGTTGATGCAGATCCTGATGTAATCCACGTCGCCGCCGTTCCAGGCAAAACTGTCGAGCGTGAGCGGGATGGTATCCAGCGGGAAAACACCCAGCGAATCGCCGTTGGCCCACAGGGTAAAGGTGCCGTCGCCGGGGTTGGTGGCCTGGAAGTTGATTTTCAGTTTATAGGTGCTGTCGGACGTGCAGGCGCCGGTTTGTACAAATATGTCGGTTATTTCGCAGGGGCCGTAGGGCAGGCAGGACGGGGCCAGGAACTGCAATTCCTTGCAGCAGCCGGGGTCGTTGCCGGTACAGACTTTGATGTGGCTGAAAATGCCGTTGTTCCAGGGAAAATCGGAAATATAAAGCGGCAGGCTGTCGATGGAAAAGGCGCCGAAGAAGTGGCCGTTGCCGGCCAGTTCGAAGGAGTCTACCAGCGTGCTGTCGTTCACGGCAAAGTTGATCCAGACGCCGAAGGTGCTGTCCGAGGTGCAGGAATCCGTTTCCACGGTCAGGCCCTTGATGCCGCAGGGATACACCGGCAGGCAGTCTGGTACCTCGAATTCGAGGGTTTTGCAGCAGATGAGTTGCGGGTTGTTGGGGTCGAGGATCAGGTCGACGGTGCAGACGCGGATAAAATCCTTCGGCCCGCCGTCCCAGGGGAAACTGTCGATGGTGAGGGGCAGGTCGCCGAAACTGTACAGGCCCAGAAAATCGTCGTTGGCGAACAGGGCGAACTGGTCGACGATGGGGGTGCCGGTCACGTTGAAACTGACCGTTAATTTATACGTACTATCGGACGTGCACACCCCGCGGTCCACTTGCAGGTTGGTGATGTTGCAGGGGGTGGTAGAGCAGTCGGGCGCCTGGAATTTTACCGTTTCGCAGCAGTCCGGGTGGTCGTTGATGCAGATCTTGATCTCGTCGAGCGAGTCGCCGCCGGCGGGGAACAGCGGGAACGCGAGCGGTAACTGGTTCAGCGGATAAATGCCCAGGTACTGGCCGTTGCCGGCCCACAGTTCGAAGAAGTCATTTCCGGGGTTGGTGACCTTGAAGTTCAGTTTCAACTGGTAGGTGAGGCCGTCGTTGTTGCAGTCGCCGGCGCTTACCTGCACGTCGTAGATGTCGCAGCCGGAGTTGGTGGTACAGCCCGGAATCTGGACCTCCACGGCGTCCTGGCAGTCGGGGTATTCGATGTCGGTGACTACGAATTCGCGGACCGAGGGGCTGGCGCCGGCGGTGAAGGGGCCGAGTTTGAGCGGCAACTGGTCGTAGTTGAACGTACCGTAGTTGTTGCCGTTGCCCTTGACCCTGAACTGGGTGGTGGTGTTCGAATGCTGGAAGTCGAGCACCACGTAATACTCGCAGGCATTCGAGAAGGCGGTGACGGAAGCCGTCAGATCGTAAATGCTACACTGGTTCTGCGCCCGTAGTGGTCCGGCGAGCAGCAGTACCAAAATCGGTAGTAATGACAAAAGACGCATGGGATGAGAAGAGTTTGGTGAAAGAAGATGATAAACGGTTTCGGAGCGTCAGGCAGGGGAGATACGGGCAAAACGACATTCGCTTGCCGATATTTCCCGGTCTTTTGGGCTATTTTTGAGCAAAAAGGGGTTAAATCACCGACGGGAGCCCGTTAAAGGCGGTTGGAACATTTTCAAAACAATCCTTTAACCGTGATACGGAAGCCGGTACAGAAATTTTAAATTTGTTATATAACTGTTAAGGAGCCAACGCAAGTATTACGTTAGCAACCCGAAAATTTTTGGTAAAAAGACGACCAAACCGACGGCCGCCGCCCCGATGGCCAGGATCAGCACCGCTGCGGCGGCTGCGTCCTTGGTTTTGCCGGCCAGCGGGTGGTAGTCCGGCGACACCAGGTCGGTGAGGTATTCCAGGGCGGTATTGACTGCTTCGGCGGCGAAAACCACGGCGATGCACAGGATGACGGCTACCCACTCCGGCGGGGAAATGCGGAAGAATAAACCGGCACCTGTGGCAACCACTGCGGCCAGCAGGTGAATGCGGGCATTCGGCTGGGTGCGTATCAGGTCTTTCAGCCCCTGAAAGGCAAAGCGAAAACTGTCAGCGCGTTTCCGGAGACTCATCGGAAAGGTTTTGTTTTTGCGGTATGGGGGCCGGTTTCAGGTGGTCGGGAGTATCCAGGGGTTGGGAAAAGGGCAGCAGGGTTTTGGTCGGCGGGGTGAATTCGCTGATCTCGTTTTTAAAAAAACTGATGGCGGCGCTGCAACCCAGGCAGACGAACATCAGGCGCGATTTGTTGATGGTCAGGAAAAAGATGCCCAGCAGCAAAAAACCGATGGCTACGGCCACGGCGTGTTCGGCCCACCACTCGAATGCCCGATGCCGGGGAGGGAAAATAGCGGCCAGGGCTCCTGCCAGCGATACCAGGGTCAGGGCCTGCCGTACCCGCCGGTTGTCGAAAAAGTGGAAGTGCATGGGCGCGCAAAGATACAACCTGCGGCTTTGAAAATTTCTGTTTTGCGGGCGCCTTGCATTTTCCGGAACGTATTTTTACCTTTGCCGCCGCTTTTGCCCGATGGGGGTGACCCGCGGGGCAGTTTTGCAGATCTCCGGAGAGATGTCCGAGTGGTTTAAGGAGCGCGCCTGGAAAGTGCGTATACGTCAAAAGCGTATCCAGGGTTCGAATCCCTGTCTCTCCGCCACCGAGGGCGGTACGATGTCAAGTCGTGCCGCCTTTTTTTGTTGGTTATCGGAAGGATTAATACCTGCTCCGGTCTCCGTTGCCGGGCTCTTTAGGGGCTGAACGGGCGTCTCATGTGTCCCTGAAAGGGTTTACAATATCCGCCCATCCGCGTTATCCGTGTACCCATCCTCCTCCTCCGCGCGTGTACGCAGCGACCATAGATCTTAGACGGTAAATCCCGGTGACCTTTCACCAAAGTACAAAAAGCGACTGGGGATAGTGCATAATGATGCGAAATGATGCGAAACGGTGTGAAATGGTGCGAAAAGATTGGCGACGGCCGGCACAAATTTGCCCAACGCTAAAACGGTTTCACATCACCAAATCAAGTGCCCATGCGCCTTCTCTTTTTCATCCCCTGTTTGCTGTTTCTCCTCCCCGGCGCATTGCCTGCACAAAATGCTTTCCTCGATTTATACCATCCATTTAACAAAAGTTTGATCGAGCTGCGCACGGACTCTTTGTTCATCCGTACCCAGGATGGGAAAACCGGAGTGCTGGAGCGGGCCATCGGTTACCGGTATCCCGAAGAGGAAGGAAGGCTGCCTGAATGGCGGGAGATCAGAAAAGACGTCAAAAAACGCCAAATCCGGAGCATTACCCAACGTTCCGAACAGCAGGGCTCTCTGAATTTGATCGAGACCGAAACATTGGACTCCACAACCAAGAAGACGGTCAAAAGAAGGGCTTTTATTTCCCAAAGCGAGACCGGCAGGATCGACTCGGTCTGGTATGCCCTGTGGAGTGGCTCGGAATGGAAACCGGTCCAAAAAACAGTTTTTATTTATTTCAATAAATCCCTGCTGCAGCAACGTACCGAACTGCGCTGGAACGATGCTTCCGGAACCTGGCAGAACGAGTCGAACTACCGGTTGGCCTACAAAAACAACAAGGTAGTGGAGCGCCGGTACGAGGTGTGGAAAGACAGCAGCTGGACGCCCACCAACCGCTATGTTTATGACTACCGGCGGGGCGAAACGCAGCCGGCCTCCTCGGTACGGTATGCCGGGCCGGAGGGGAAGTTGACGCCCGTAGACAGCCTGGTAACCTGGTACGACGACAAAGCCTACCGGGATTCGAGCCTGACTTTTTTGTGGAATGCGGTTTCCCGGACCTGGGGCAAAGCCGCGCGGAGCGTACTGAAGGAACCCGACCAGCAGATTGCCGGAAAGGGAGAAAGTTATTACCCCGAAGGCCGGGATACCTGGAAAGAAAAAGAAAGAACGGTCTACCAGCCCGGCGACCTGACCTTCACCGATGAACCCAGAGAGGAAATAAGCCGGTTGTTCGATCCGGTTGCGGGAGAATGGAAAGACAAGAGAAAAAAGAACATCGTTTACCGGCCGCTGGACGACACCCATATCTACGGATACATACGGATTGACGAACTCGACGACAGCCTGCAGCAATGGGTGGAAGTCTTATATGCGGAAGCCTGGTTTACGGTTCAACCGCAAAAGCCTGTTTTCGACACCTTGCAGGAGCGCAACCGCCAGTTTGCTTTTTCCTACTTCTGCGGCTTGCCCAATCCTTACGTGCGGAACATGACCCTGACCTTTCCGGAAAACGATGCCAGCGGCGATTACGAGCTGAAGGTCGTCAACGAAGAAGGCCGGCTGGTTTTCCATCAAAAATACGACGACAGCGGAACCGGCTTCATCGACGCGCCGCTGCAACCGGGCTTTTACCTGGTCTCGGTAAGCCGGGGCAATACACTCCTGTGTACACAGAAACTCGTTGTCCAACAATAACAGCCCCGGCCAGCCACATCCCTTTTTGAAATCCGGTCAAGACTCAACACTGGCCGATCATCCCTTTCTATTGCCATGCGTCCTCTTCATATCCTTTTCTGCCTTGTTCTATCGGTTACCGCTCTTTCCGCCCAGGATAACTTTCTGAAAGACTACGCCCCGATTTCGCCTACCCCCGCCTCGCTGGGTAAATACGGCGATATACCGGTCAGTCCGCATACCGGGGTGCCCGATATATCTATTCCGATATACACGTTCCAGGAGGGCGCCCTTACCGTACCGGTCAGCCTGAGTTATCATGCTTCCGGTATCCGGGTGGAAGAAGTTGCCAGTTGGGTAGGCCTGGGCTGGGCTTTGAATGCGGGCGGAGTCATTACCCGGAGTATCCAGCATTCTCCGGACGAAGCGGGCGAGATCAACCAGATCACGGGATACTACCGCGATTACGGCCATCCGCTGGACCCCAACACTACGGTTTGCGATACGTTTAAGGCCGCAGCAACGGGTTACTTCGATACGGAACCCGATCTGTTTTCGTTTAACATAGCGGGATACAACGGCAAGTTTTTCTTTGACAAAAACCGGGTGCTGCACACCGTGCCCGAACAGGATGACATCCGGATCGAACCCTATATTGTGTCGGTGAATGGAACGGTCAGTTTTAAAGGCTGGGTCGTTATCGCGCCTGATGGAACGCGGTATCACTTTGGCGCCACGGATGCAACGATGGACGCGCCGAGTTTTATTGAGTATACCGCTCACTTAAACCTGGCGGACCCGAGCACGGGGTCTTATGATTTTCCTTCCAGTTGGTTCCTGTCAAAAATAGAATCGGCCGATCTCAAGGATGTCATTACATTTACCTATGTGCCGGAAAAGTACGGCTTTTTCATGCCGGGCAGCAACACCTCGTTCGCGCTGGCCAACACCTGCCCTTCCTCCAGTGCACCGACCTATCCGATAAAGACGAGTGTGAATGGCAAACGCCTGGCCAGCATCAGCGGGGTGAACAATACGATCCTTTTCACCGGAGAGACCACGCCACGGGAAGACCTGAGCGTTTTCGGCCATTGCCCATATTGCACCAATATAAATACCGAAGCGAAAAGCCTGAAAACCATCGAGATCCGCGATAAATGGGGCGGCTGTGTGCGTAAATTCGACTTCAGTTATACCTATGTGCAAGCGCCTGCCGGGAGTTTTCCCAGCGCGAGCATACCGGTGGACAATGTCGACCGAAAACGGCTTGTCCTGAACTCCGTGACTGAGTCGGCCTGTACGACTACTGTCAACTCGAAAGTCCATAGTTTCGAATACTACGATTTGAACCTGCTGCCGCGCCGGTGCGCCTTGTCGGTCGACCACTGGGGGTACAACAACGGCAAAAGCAACGGAACGCTCATGCCGGGTTACCCCTATATTTTTACCGCGCACAACCAGAATTGCCTTTTCGTTAACTACAACAGCAGCTGCGGCCTGCTGCCGAACGGATACGCCGACCGCGAGCCTGCCTTTCCGGAAATGCGCCACGGCACGCTGAAAAAAATTACCTACCCGACCGGTGGCACAACAACCTTCGAGTTTGAAGCGCACCAGGCCCGGGTGCTCGACGAGGTTTGTACGGAAGCGCTCATCGAGGTCTGGAATGCCGTTCCCCCTCCGTCCAATTGTGTCGACCCCGGCTCCGCGACCCGGACTTATACGTTCAGCCAGAGCGACATCGACAACGGCAACCTGAAACTGGAACTCACCCTCAACCCGGGCTGCTTCAACGGCAATATCGAGTTGGAGATATTTCTGGGCAACAACCCCTGGGGTACCTCGGTGGCTTATGTACAGATCCCGGTACCCACCGGCAACAATTACGTCAGCCAGACCTACGAATTGACCAACATTGGAGGCCCCGGCCTGCTGGCCAATACGGCCTATACCTTCCTGATGTCGGCGGTTGGCGGTATTTCGGCCGCAACAATCTGGACGTACTCCAGGTCGCAGGCTGAGGTAAATAAAACCATCGGAGGATTGCGCATCAAAAAAATTACCACCAGCGATGGCCTGACGTCCAACAACATCGTAAAAAATTACGAGTACCAGTTGTTCACCGATGCGACTAAAACCAGCGGAACGCTGATGTACATGCCGGTTTATACCTCCGGATTTAATTATTATATCCTTCATGTACTGGCCGGCCCGGGCGATTACTGTTCCCTGAACAACGGCCTTTTCGAGTGCTTCCAGATCCCGTACGCAGTGTTTTCTTCAACCGGGCTCAATCCGATGTATAGCGGCCAGGGCAGCCATATCGGCTATACCAACATCAGCATGTACGAAACGGGAAATGGCAAAACGCGCTACACGTACAGTCTGCTGGATGCCTATTCCTATCCTACTTCAAACTACCCGTTCATCCAGGTGCCGTTCAATGCGTATTTCGGCCGCCTGTTGAAAGAAGAACATTTTGCCGAGAACGGAAATAAAATCTTCGAAAGAAGCCATACCTACCTCTACGGGGGCTCGCTGATATCCAACGGGTGGGATGCCTTTAAAGTGTCCTATGTCCCGCTGGGCCTGCAGTGTCAGGGCGGAACCCACAATTTCGAGTATGTATTACCGTACACTTTTGTCCCGCTCGTTACTATTTACCACCTGCCGTCCACTACGGTCGAACGTACTTATAATGTCGGGACAAGTACCTATGTGGAAAAGTCGTATGCTTACAACTATTCCATCGTCAACGGACATTATCAGAAAACATCCGAAGAAGTCACCAATTCCGACGGTACGGTCTACCGGACCAAATACAAATACGCCCGGGATTATCCCTGCCCTGCCTCGGGGGCCTGCGACGAAACCAGCGGAACGGCCAACGCCGAAGGCAAAGCCATCTATGCCATGCGCAAGCGCAACATCGTCTCCCAGCCCATCGAGCAAACCACCTGGCTGAAAAAAACCGCCTGGGGGAGTTTCCGGCTTACCGGCGCCACCTACTTCCAGTTCGACAAAGTCAACGCCTCTTACAACAACATCAAACTGAAGGCCGTACACCAGGTGCGGCCGGCCAGCCCCCTGACCACCTTCGTGGAATCCACAACCCCCACTACCGGTATATTCAGCAAGGATGCCAATTATGCCCTCGAATACAACTTCGCCTTCAGCGATACGCACGGCAAACTGCTTAGCCAATGGAAACAAAACGACCCGGCCAGGCAGCAGTACATCTGGGGACAACGCCAGAAAATGCCCATTGCCAAAATTATAAATGCCGAAGCGAATGAGGTAGCCTTCAGTTCCTTTGAAGACCCGGGCGTGTATACGGCGGCAGAAAATGGTAACTGGGCCATCACGCCGGCCAACAGCGGTGGCTGGAACGCCAACGCAGGTTATGCCCAAACCGGAAGGAACGGATACGATTTGAACACCCGGACCTTGACCGCCTCCTCGGTGCCCGCCGGCAGTTATATTGTATCGTTCTGGCACCGCGACGGTACGGTTAGCGTCAACGGTACTGCCGTTTCAACCGCCGGCGCGACGCTGAAATATGCGGAACGGGCCCTGACGCTCGCAGCTGCCGGCAATGTCACGGTTACCGGTACCGGATACATCGACGAACTCCGGCTGCACCCCTCCGACGCCCTGATGCAGTCTTTCAGTTATGACGACCGCACCCTGCTGCCCCTGAGCATTACCGATGAAAACCATGTTTCGGCGCACTTCGAATTCGACAATTTCCAGCGCCTGCAAGCCATCCGCGACCAGGATCGGAACATTCTCCAGACCTATGAGTACAACTACCGCCCGGGCGGCGGGTTCATCAACGATATCAAAGCCCGCACGACCCTGATCTCCGGTCAAACGACCATTGCCCAGGTGAACGCCCTTACCGGCGCCAACGTCCGCCGGATATTCCAGTACATGGACGGTCTGGGTCGGCCGATCCAGAGCAGCCAGGTCGAACAGTCGCCCACTTCCAAGGATATTGTTACCTACCAGCAGTACGACCAGTACGGCCGGGAATCGAAACTATACATCCCCTACACCGCCACTACCAACAGCGGCATCTACCGGACCGATGCGGCAACCGCCCAGACAACCTTTGCCAATACCTGGGGCGCCGGCGGCTACGGGTATTCCGAAACGCGCTTCGAAGCCTCCCCGCTCAACCGGGTGCTGGAGCAGGCCGCTCCGGGCGCAACCTGGCGCATGGGCCTGGGTCATACCGGCGAGTTTACTTACCGCGGCAATACGACTACCGAAGCGGTGCGCGACTTCACCAACAACAACAGTTTCGCCGCCGACAAACTTTTTGTGGTGGAAAGTACCGACGAAAACGAACGCAAGAAGTACACCTACACCGACAAACTCGGCCGGGTGGTGATGGTGAAACAACAAATGGCCACCAATCCCACCATCGAAGACGACCACTATGCGCGTACCTACACGGTGTACGACGACTTCGGCCGGGTGGCGGCGGTCATCCCGCCGGAAGCCGCCAAAAAGATGAAGACTTCCGGCTCCTGGGACTGGACGCTGAGCACCTACGCCAGCATGATCTACAAGTACGTCTATGACAGCCGGGGCCGCCTGACCTCCAAGACCATCCCCTCGGCCGGCACCACTTCCATCGCCTACGACCGCCTGGACCGGCCGGTGCTAACTACCGATGCCAAGGGCTTTAAAACGTTCACCCGCTACGACATCCTCAGCCGCCCGGTGGTGAGCGGCCGCTACAAAGGCGCCGCCGCTCCCGGCGGAAGCGACCCGCTCTTTGAAACGCCCAACACCACGGCGCCCCATTACTACACCTCTACGGCTTTCCCGACCGACAACAACCTCGACGTGTACAAAGTCCTGTACTACGACGATTACGATATTGACAACAACGGCAGCCTGGGCGCCGGGGAAACCTATACCGACCCCGCCGAAAGCGGGTACGAAACCGCCGCATTCCTGCGCACCCGCGGTAAGCCGACGGTGGTCAAAACCGCTATCCTGAAAAATGACAATACCGCCCCGACGACCTACCTGACCACCCGCACGTATTACGACAAGGAATACAGCGTCATCCAGATCAACAAACAGAACCACCTGAGTGGCTCGGACATCATTTCCAATGCCTATGACTTTGCCAACCGCCTGACCAAAACACGCCGCGACCACACCGCCACACCACCCGGCGGCACTTTGAAAACCTACGCCATCCGGGAGGAATACGTGTACGACCACGCCGGCCGTTTGCGCTTCACCCGGCACAAGATCAACTCGAACAACTGGACGGTCACCTCGGCGCCGCTGTACGACGAACTCAACCGCCTGGCCGACAAGCGCCTGCACGCTTCCAACTACGACGGTACGTCCACGGTAACGCTGGCTTCGAGTTTCAATTACCTGCAGTCGCTCGACTACACCTACAACATCCGCGGGTGCTTGACGGGCATTAACGATGTCGCTAACTGCAGCATCCAGGCCGGGGACCAATTGGCCGACATGTTCAAATTGCAACTGAGTTATGACGCGCCGGTCGGCGGCGGCACCGCCCAGTACAACGGCAACATCGCCACCATGCAGTGGCGCACCTATATCAACAGCACCTGCCTGGCCCAGCAACAGTATCGCTTCTCGTACGACGGCGCCAACCGCCTCACCGGCGCCGACCACTATACCAACAGTAGCGGTACCTGGACGTTCACCAACAATTACACTGAATCGAACATCACCTACGACCTGAACGGCAACATCAAATCGTACACCCGGCGGGGCCTGACCACGGCGCCTTCTACCTTCGGCAACATCGACCAGCTGACTTACTTCTTCGAGGACGCCGCCCGCCCGGACCGGCTGACCCGGGTGGTGGATGCGGCCAGTGCCACCAAAGGATTTGTGTACAACGCCGCGGCCACCACGCCGCACTACGTCTACGACCTGAACGGCAACCTGGTGGAGGACAAACACAAGGGGCTGTCCATCAGTTACAACCACCTGAACCTGCCCAACTTCATCTTCAACGCTGGCGGCGCGGACATTACCATGACCTACACGGCTGACGGGGAAAAACTGAGCAAAGTGAGCAGTACCGGTACGCGCAACTATGTTACCGGTATCGAGTACCTCGGCGCCAACCTGGATGCAATTTATCACGCCGAAGGGCGTTGTACGGCCAATGGGGCGACGGCATTTTACTACGAATACACCATCAAGGACCATTTGGGCAACGCGCGGGTGAATTTCCGCGCCAACGGGGCGGCAGTAACATTCCTGGAGGATCTTCATTATTACCCGTTCGGAATGTTGATGGAAGGCATTGGCATGGTGGCATCTTCAAATCCAAATAAATATCGTTTTAACGGAATTGAGCAACAAGAAGATTTGGGATTAAATTTGGGGTTAGCATTTTATAGGGCATATGACCCGACACTTGGGAGATGGTGCCAAATTGATCCTAAGCCCAATTACAGTACAAGTAGTTATTCTTCAATGAACAACAATCCAATTCTGTATTTGGATATGCTTGGGGATACAATTAAATATTCAAATGAAGCAATGAGGAAGTTTATTGAAGGATATAGCAAGCCTACATATGTTAACAAAAATGGGAAGGAGAAAAAAAATAATAGTTATAACGCCGACTTTGCACTCATTATCGAAGCATTGGAAAGAAGCCCTGAAGTATTCGAATTTACTGATGATGCGTCAAATCTAAAATCTGAGAATAGTCTTGGTGAGTTTACAATAGAAGAAGATGGAAGTCATTTTAATATTATAGTTCCTTCATGGAGTGGTTCAGGGAAAGAAGATGAAGAAAAAAGGAATGGAGGAAGGACATTTGCGTTATTTGAAGAAGTATTTCATGCTGGGCAATACTTAGGTGGTAAAATAATTAGAGGGAAGGATGGGAATAAGCATATTTTAGAAATGAACAAAAATACGACAAGCGCCCTGGTCGAAGCAGAGGCAAAAATTTTTGCTGCCGATAGAGCAGGTATTGATTCGTATACTATAACGAGGGACGGCAACCCATATACTATTAGCACATGGGCTGGCTTAATTCGAAATACAGAAGTGGGAGAAAACCGTGTTAAAACTGTAGCGGAAATGATTGTTTCAGGAACAACCAGAAATTATCCGTCTGATAACCCAACAGCATTTTCATTGACAGTAACACATAATCCCCCATATAAAACTCACTAAATAGATGAAATACCTTATATCGATTCTTTTCTTTATTCAGATTTGGTTATTTGCATCTGCACAAGATGCAAATAACCACGTTTTAGTTAAAACGGATATTTTTGACCAAGCGGGGCTTAAAATTACTGTTAAATCAAAAGCGCTTTCTTATAAATGCGGTTGTGAATTTAACAAGAATAAAAATAAACAATGTAACTTATATATTGCAAAAATAGATACACTTATTTTTATAAATGACAAATCTTTGCTTTCGGAGGTTTCGACATTAAAAACCGATTCCTATTTTCTAATACAATCAGAACTCGATAAGTTTACGTCCGACAACCAGCAAGCCATTGTCACTGTTTTTTTGTCACATTATGGCTATTTCATTGTAAATGCCATATACCCTCTTAATACTATATTTACTATCGAGAACGGTAACATACTCACGGGTACTTCTCCATGTAAACATTTGACTTTAATGAATAAAATACAGTATAAACTCGGAATAAATCGAAAAAAGATAATTAAACGCCTTAAAGATATTGAGCCTAAGGATAATATATTTTGGAGAGAAATTGAACACCTCCAAAAAACAGGTAGTTATTGAAATGTTTAGCCCAACCAGGTATCCCCTTCCTTGACTACCAACCCCAAGCCAAACGCCGCCGCAGTGTCTCCGACCTGCGGCCCACGTACAGCAGGCCGATCCCTTAAAACTGGAGCAAAAGGTCTGATTTGTTCCAAAACAAGATGAAGTCCTTACCAACTGAAGACTATACTGTGCTTTATTTCATCACCGTCATTATCAATTCTTCAAGGACAGACCTTTATCGGTTGGTTTTTTTTCGGTAAAATTGCTTCGCAAAAAATAAGTTATATAGTCAGCGCAAAGTGGTTTTGAACGGAGCGCCTTGCCAAAGCCCTGGTTGTCAATCGAATCAATCGGATTAATCTTCAAAAATCGAATCATTCGACTATACCCATTGAAACCCTTTACAAGCGAAAATATGTTTAGCGGCCAGGCCTGAAGATTACGTTCATACTTCAATATATTTGTGTGCTTTTTGAGAGCGGCGTTGGTTTTTTCTACCGTTTTTTTGGCCCGACATGGATGGAGAGGGGGTGCCGGATCACCCTGCTGTACATATGCCGCAGGTCGGAGACACTGCGGCGGCGTTGGGCTTGAGGTTGATGTGGAGTAGGAGGAAGACCTGGTGAGGCGTAAGAAGCGATGTGACCGGACTTGCACCCCGTTGATTTATGAAAGGACTTTTTTGGGCTATCAGTGTACTTTGGGGCATCCACGCGGCTGCTCAAGATACCCTTATCAACACTTTTGACGATCAGGGACGAAAGCAAGGCTACTGGATAGATTCGATTCTCAGCAT
>WBZQ01002100.1_pt1 | contig 13118 bp, 7 predicted proteins | sample 5204251 | NCBI WGS metagenome assembly WBZQ01 (sample SAMN12412402, study PRJNA552823) | activated sludge metagenome | isolation source: activated sludge from nitrification reactor of wastewater treatment plant... | place: USA: Virginia | collected 2017-09 | reverse complement strand
GCCGATCACCCAACTGCCGATAATGCCGCCCTGCAGGTACATCTTTGCCCTGCGGTTGAGAAAATTCCATTGCACCAGGGTTTGGGAGCGGAAATGGAGTAGTTTGATTTCCTCGACGATGGTATCGTTGCTTGTTTCGATACCGTATGCATATTCGATGTTGCGCAGGCCAACATCAGTCTTGATAAAAAAACGCTCGTTCGTACGCGGTATCGGAACCAAAAAGCCGGCTACCGGGGTAAAGTGAAATTTTTCATCCCGGCTGAAAATCCTGATCGGTTCGACGATTAGGACGCCATCCGGTTGAACGTCCAGCAAGGAAAGCCTGGTTAACCCGCCTCCCAGGTAAAAGCCGATTTTTATCCTTTCGGGTTTATAGCGGTAGGTCACCGTCGTCTTTTTGTACCGGTTGTATTCCAGCAACACATCCCGGATCTGTTTTTCGCTGTAACTGCTTTTCAGGATCTGATCTTTGAGATAGGCGCAATCGATGGTCAGCGCCAGCAGTTGCTGCCGGTACCGGTTGTTCGTCAGCAGCGCCGGGTCATTGGGCTCCCGCAGGTACCGCTTGAAGACCAGTTCTTTCAGGCTGTCCTTTTCCGCAAAATAATGCTGCACGTTGTCCTGGAAAAGCAGGTAAAGATTGATGTCGGACAACAATAGAGCCTGTAAAAAGACCGTATCCTTCACCATACGGGGGGCCGGACCAACCTCCAGGCTGGAAAGTTTGTTCGGAGAGCGGTTCACCTCGACGACCCTGCTTTCGAAACGTTCGGTCTGGCCGTCCTTGCGGGTGACCTCAATCGACCGGATACGTTCCGGGCCGTACTTTTTCTCTGCCCCGGATTTGTCTTTAAAGCGGAAAAATTGCGGGGTTTCCACCCAGTTCCCGTAGTAAACCGAGCCGGTTTCCGATTGCCCGGAGTGGAAAAGAACGGTGGCCGGGATATACCTTTGTGAAAAAAGCGGTGTGTACAATACCAACGAAAAGAAAAAGGCAATGGGAATAACGAAAGTAGATTTCATAATAAAACCGATTTACTATTCATAAACAATATGCAGCCGTAAATATAGAGCATCTTTGCTTTCACCGGAAAACGGCCGCAGCGCCGTACATTCGCCAAACTTTGCTTTTGTGATGCGCCTTGTTTTGTTCAGCCTTTTCATTCCGGGACTTCTGCTGTTGTCCCGTTGTTCTTCCCAACCGAAACGCGATACCCTCTTTGAAAAGATCCCTTCCGATGCATCCGGGATCGACTTCGTCAATAAGGTGGAGAACACCGAAGATTTCAATATTTTCAACTACCGGAATTTCTATAACGGCGGCGGCGTGGCCATTGGCGATCTCAACAACGACGGCCTGGCCGACGTGTACCTGACCTCGAACATGGGCGAAAACAAGTTGTACCTCAACCGGGGTAACTTTCGCTTCGAGGACGTAACCGCGAAGGCCGGAGTGGCCGGCAGCAGTTTCTGGAGCACCGGCGTGGTCATGGTCGACGTGAATGCTGACGGCCTGCTCGATATTTTTGTCTGCAACGCCGGCTATAAAAAGGACCAGAAACCGGTCAAGGAGCTCTTCATCAACCAGGGCGTTACCGACGGCATCCCCGTTTTTGCCGAAAAAGCCCGGGAATACGGCCTGAACGAAACCGGCTACACCACCCACGCCGCCTTTTTCGACTATGACCTCGACGGCGACCTCGACTGCTACATCCTGAACAACAGTTTTATGCCGGTGAATACGCTGAACTACAGCAACAACCGCGAACTGTACGCCGAAGACTGGCCGGTAAAAGACTTCCTGAAGGGCGGCGGCGACAAGCTCTTCCGCAACGACGGCCCCCCGCAGGGCAACGGCCAGGGCGGCTTCGTCGACGTGACCCGCCAGGCCGGGATCTACGGCAGCCTGATCGGCTTCGGCCTGGGCATCACCGTAGGCGACGTGAACGGCGACCACTGGCCCGACCTGTACGTGTCCAACGACTTTTACGAACGCGATTACCTGTACATCAACCAGCAAAACGGCACCTTCCGGGAGGAGATCGAAAACTGGACCTCCCACCTCAGCCACGCCTCCATGGGCGCCGATATGGCCGACATCAACAACGACGGTTTCCCGGAAATTTTTACCACCGAAATGCTGCCCGGCGACGAAACCCGCCTGAAATCCACCACGATGTTCGAGAACTACAACATCTACCAGTTGAAACAGGAACGCGGTTTTTTCCACCAGTATATGCAGAACTGCCTGCAACTGAATACGGGATACCCGCCGGACGGAAAAAACACGGCACCCGGCGCCCCGGATAAGACAGCGTCAACGGGACCGCGCGGCGGCGGCTTCACCGAGATCGCCTACTACGCCGGCGTGGCCGCTACGGACTGGAGCTGGGGCGCGCTGATGTTCGATATGGACAACGACGGCTGGCGCGACATCTACGTCTGCAACGGCATTTACAAGGATGTGATCGACCAGGATTTTATCGACTTCTTCGCCGATGAGATCGTGCAGAAAATGGCCCTGACCGGTAAACGCGAACAGATCAACGAAGTGCTCAACAAAATGCCTTCGGTGCCGCTGCTCAACAAGGCCTTCCGCAACCGGGGCGACCTGACCTTCGAGGACAGCGGCGAGAAATGGGGCTTCGATACTCCTTCCTTTTCCAACGGCGCCGCCTACGGCGACCTCGACAACGACGGCGACCTCGACCTGGTCATCAACAACGTAAACCAGGAGGCGTTTCTCTACAAAAACCGCTCGAAAGAAACCCTGAAGAACCACCATCTGGCCGTACAACTGAAGGGGAAAGGGCAAAATACCTATGCCGTCGGCGCCCAGGCTTCGGTGTTCCGCGGCGGCGAACAGATCAATTTCCAACTCATCCCCTCCCGCGGCTTCCAGTCGTCGGTGGACTACAAGATGATATTCGGCCTGGGCCAGAGCACGCAGGTGGACTCGGTGGTGGTCATCTGGCCGGACCGCACCAGATCGGTACTGCCGGCACCCGCCGTGGATACAACCCTGGTGCTGGCCTGGGAAAATGCCGGCCATTCTCTGGCCGGAAATATCTACGATGTGCCAGGAAAGGAAAAAACTCCGCTAAGCGAAGTACCCGCGGGGTTCGAACGGCACCACGAGGACGACTTCGTTGATTTTTACCAGGAAGGGCTGAGTTACCGGATGCTGTCGCGGGAAGGCCCCAAAGCGGCGGTGGCCGACGTGAACGGCGACGGACGGGACGACGTTTTTATCGGCGGTGCAACCGGGTATCCCGGTCAGTTATACACCCAAACCGCTGCCGGCGCCTTCGTGCGCAGCGACCGCGCCACCTTCGACCAGGACCCGCAGTACGAAGATACGGCCGCAGCATTTTTCGACGCGGACGGCGACAAGGATGCCGACCTGTTCGTCGGCTCGGGAGGCAACGCGCTGCCGCTCAATTCCCGTTTCATGCAAAGCCGCCTGTACCTGAACGACGGGAAAGGGCACTTTACCCTGAACCAGCGCGCCTTACCGCTCAACGGATTCAATACTGCGGTGGCGGTGCCCTTCGATTTCGACGGCGACGGCGACCTCGATCTGTTCGTGGGCAGCCGCAGCGCGCCGGCCCAATACGGTGTGCCGCCGCGCCATTTTTTATATGAAAACGACGGGCAGGGCAACTTTCGCGACGCCGCCAAAATGGCCGCCCCCGACCTGTCGCGCCTCGGCATGGTGACCGATGCCAAACTGATCGACCTGGTGGGCGACGCCACCCCCGAACTCGTCGTGGTGGGCGAATGGCGCAACCCCAAAGCCTTCGAGATCAAAAACCGGCAACTCGTGCCGGTCGCTTCCAACCTCGACCAGTATTCCGGCTGGTGGTATGCCGTGCAGGGCGACGACGTGGACGGCGACGGCGACCAGGACCTGATCCTCGGCAACCGCGGCGAGAATTTTTATTTCACCGGCACAGCGGAACAACCGGCCAAACTCTGGGTCGGCGACTTCGACCAGAACGGCGTGATCGACAAGATCATGACCCGCCAGGTGGGTGGCCGCGACATGCCCGTGCCCATGAAAAAAGAACTCACCGGCCAAATCCCCAGTCTCAAAAAGAGCAGCCTGAAACACACCGACTACGCCAAAAAGTCCATCCAGGATCTGTTTCCGGGCGACGTGCTGCAAAACGGCATCGCCATGACCGCCAATTATTTCAAATCCGCGGTGGCCCTGAACAACGGCAACGGACAGTTCACCCTGGTGCCGCTGCCCAAAGAAGTGCAGTTTTCCTGCGTCTGCGCCATCTGGTGCGGCGACCTGAACGGCGATGGCAAAAACGACCTGGTCCTGGCCGGCAACGACGTCGGCTTTACGCCCCAATTTTCGCGGCTCGACGCCAGTTTCGGACACGTTCTGCTCAACCGGGGCGACGGGCAGTACGACTATCTGCCCAACCGGCAATCGGGGTTTTCCATCCGGGGTGAAGTGAAAACGCTGGCCGTTTTACATGTGAAGGGGAAAAAACACCTGCTGGCCACGGTGAACGGTCAGGCTCCGCGCTTGTTTTCTCTATCCGCAGACACATCGCCATCAAAATAACAGTCGCCGGGTAGAGTCATGCCGACAAAGCAGCCATATTATAAACGGTCATTTTTTACGCCGAATCGGGCGGCCTGCCTCTTGTATGCATGGTTGCAAGCCCTAATGCCCGTCGCTGCCCAGCGGAACCTCGTGCCCAACGCCGGTTTCGACAGCCTGGCATGGTGTCCGGACAACCTGGGCCAGGTTGCACTTGCCGAACCCTGGCGAATCGCGCAGGGCACTCCGGACCTTTTTCACGAATGTGCCGTGGCGTCAGACTACCGGGTGCCGAAGCCGTTTTTTTGTCAGCAACTGCCGGCCCGTAACGGCCGGGCATATGCCGGTATAACGGTATACGGAACCCGGGAATTTTTGGAAATCGATCTCGAACACCCGCTAAAGGCTGGAAAGCCTTATTACGTAAGATTTTTTGTTGCTGCCGACGCCGATTGCCAGGGCAGCCCGAAAGGAACCAGCGATGCCGTCGCCCTGATGTTGAAACGGTCGAACGATCCGACCGGAACTTTTGCAACCGTACTCGAAAATAGCGGAACCGTGATAAAAAACACGGTCGACTGGCTCAAAATCAGCGGCTGCTATTTCGATCAGCTGCCCGATACTGTTTTGATGTGCGGGGATGCTCCGGTGAAACTGGATGCCACTTTCCTGGAGGCCAGCTATATGTGGAGCACCGGAACGACAGCAGCGGTGCTGTTTGCCACTATCTTTACGCCGAATGCGGACGGGGTGAACGATGAACTGGAAATTTCTGTCGGTTGCGACTATCCGTTCGAACTTCAGCATTTTGAAATATTCGATCGCTGGGGCAACCGGGTATTTCAGTCGTCGGGCTGGCAGGCAAACTTTTGGGACGGGAAATGGAAAGGAAATTTTGTACTTCCCGGCGTTTATACCTGGCGTTTGTCTTTTTCGACCACCGGTCCGGAAGCCGGCCGTATTGTTACCCGGCATGGCCACACAACCGTTTTGCGCTAACCCCCGGAATCTGAGCCTTGCAAATATGTCAAAATACAAAATAGTCGATATGGCGGGCCTGGCCGCCCAATCAAACCACAGGCCGGTCACATCCTCCCCGCACTTGATGCAGCCTCGCTCCGGCCTTGGCGAAAGCCGGATGGCCGGTCTGCTTGTCCTGACACTGCTCTTTGCCTTCCTTTCCGGCTGCGACCGTACCGAAAAACCGCCCGCCCGGTTTAAACTGCTGCGCAAAGACGCTACCCACCTTGATTTCGAGAACGTCCTGCGCCAAAGCACGGCGTTCAACGTGTTCAACTACATGTATTTTTTCAACGGCGGCGGGGTAGGGGCCGGCGACTTCAACAACGACGGACTGGTGGATCTGTATTTCACCAGCAACATGGGCCCCAACAAGATGTTCCTGAACGAAGGCAATCTGAAATTCCGCGACGTGACCGATGCGGCGGGTGTAGCCGGCATGGACGGCTGGACTTCCGGTATCAGCGTGGTGGACATCAACAACGACGGACTGCTCGACCTCTACGTGGGCCAACTGGGCGACTACCAGGGGATTACCGGCCGTAACCAACTTTTTATCTGCCAGTCGGTGGACAACGGCGTTCCCCGGTACCGCGACGAAGCCGCCGCTTATGGCCTCGACCTGAGCGGCTTTTCCACCCAGGCCCTCTTTTTCGACTACGACCTCGACGGCGACCTCGATCTGTTCCAGTTGAACCATACCCTGCACCAGAACGGCACCTTCGGTCCGCGGAAAAATTTTGAAGGAAAGATCCACCCGCTCGCCGGCGACAAATTGCTGCGCAACGATGGCCCCCCCCAGCCCCCCCGGTTGGGGGGAGAGGCCGCTCGCCCCCATACCGGGGGAGGGTTTACCGACGTAACCCAGGCCGCCGGCATCCACTCCACCGTCATTGGCTATGGGCTCGGCGTAGTGGCCGGCGACGTGAACAACGACGGCTGGCCCGACCTCTACATCGGCAACGACTTCCATGAAAACGACTATCTCTACCTCAACCAGGGTGACGGCACCTTTCGCGACGTAATGGCCGAGGCCATGATGCACACCAGCCAGTTCTCCATGGGGGTGGACATGGCCGATGTGAACAACGACGGCTGGGAGGACATCATTTCGCTGGACATGCTGCCCGAGGACCCCTACATGCTGAAAACTTCGCTGGGTGAAGATGCCTACAACGTGTTCCAGTACAAGATCGGCCTGGGTTATTACTACCAGTACACACGGAATAATTTGCAGTTGAACAATGGGGCGTGGGAACCCTTTCGACTACAGCCCCCCCCGGCCCCCCCGGTGGGGGGGAGGGGAGCTTCGCCCCAGGCTTCCGGTTCTCATGCCGGGAGTCTCGTGCATCTCCCCCCCGCCGGGGGGGCGGGGGTGGCTTTCACCGAGATCGGCCTTTTCGCCGGCGTCGCCGCTACCGACTGGTCCTGGTCGCCGCTGTTCATGGATTTCGACCACGACGGGTATAAAGACCTGTTCATCAGCAACGGCATTCCCCGGCGCATGAACGACATCGACTACGTGAAGTTTCAGGAAAACCGCGAACTGCAACTGCAGGAAGGCACCACCCGCGACGTAAAGGATAGCGAACTGGCTGTGGTGGACAAAATGCCCAAAGTCAAACTGTCGAACAAATTTTACCGCAATACCGGGAAACTGACCTTCGATGACCTCGGCGATCAGATCGCGGATGATCTGCCCACCTTTTCCAACGGCGCCGTCTACGCCGACCTCGACAACGACGGGGATTTGGATGTGGTCGTCAACAACCTCGAAGACGAGCCTTTTGTCTACCAGAACCTGCTGCATGAAAACGCCGGCGCAACGCCGCCCTTTCTTTCTTTTACCTTCGAGGGGCAGGCGGGCAACCGGCACGGCATCGGCGCCCAAATCCTGGTTTTTAAAAAGAACGGCGAGCGCCAGGTAGAGGCTTTTTACCCGATCCACGGCTACCAGTCCAGCGCCCATACTCCGCTGCACCTGAGCGTCGGCGACCCGGCCACGGTCGATTCGCTGCTGGTGGTCTGGCCGGACCGTACTTATGCGCGGGTGACCCACCTGGGCTTCGGTACCGGCCAAACCCTGAAATGGCAACCCGGCCTGCCGGCATTCGACTACGGCATACTGCGCCGGGAGCCCCCGCCCTTCGATTTTTCCGACCGGACCGCTGCCACAGGGCTCGATTTCCGGCACATAGAGAATGCCTTTGTCGAATTCAACCGGGAAACGCTCCTGCCCAACATGGTTTCCACCGAAGGGCCGGCCCTGGCGGTGGGCGACGTGAACGGTGACGGACTGGAAGACGTTTTTTTCGGTTCGGCCAAACGGGAGCGCAGCGCACTGTACGTACAGGGCGCCAAGGGAAAATTTACCCGGAAAACCCCGCCGGCCATCGAACGGGACAGTATTTTCGAAGATGTGGACGCCGTTTTTGCCGACCTGGAAAACGACGGTGATCTCGACCTGGTCATCGCTGCCGGCGGAAACGAATACCGCGGCCAGGAAGAACCCATGCAGCAACGCGCTTATGTGAACGACGGCAAGGGTAATTTTACCCGCGCGGACCCGTTTCCCGGCCTGTACATGACCGCTTCCTGTGTGCTGCCCGCCGATTTCAACAACGACGGGCTCACGGATTTTTTCTTCGGCGGGCGGGCCATTCCCTGGAAGTATGGCCTTACTCCCAATTCCTATTTACTGCAAAACCTGGGCAACGGCCGTTTTGAAGACGTGACTCAAAAACTGGCTCCCGGCTTGCAGGAAGCGGGGCTGGTAAAAAACGGAGCCTGGACCGACCTCGACGGCGACGGCGACCCGGATCTGCTGCTGGCCCTGGAATGGGAGTCGTTGACCGTTTTTCTGAATACTGCCGGAAAACTGGAGAAAAAAACGCTCGGGACCGGCAAAGGGTGGTGGAACGTCGTGCTGCCCGGCGATTTTGACGGCGACGGCGACCTGGATATTCTGGCCGGCAACACCGGCAAGAACAGCCGCCTCAAACCCAGCGTTCAGGAACCCGTGCGCCTTTACGCCGGCGATTTCGACCAGAACGGCCAGACCGAAACCGTCCTGACCTATTACCTGAAAGGCCGGGAAATTCCGTTCGCCAACCACGAGGAGATGATGAAGGCCCTGCCGGTACTGAAGAAAAAATACCTGCGCTCGAAGGACTTCGCTCAGGCTTCGGTGAACGACCTGTTCGGCCAGGACGCGCTGTCCAAAGCCGTGCTTCGGGAGGCCAACACCTTTGAAAGCCAATATTTTGAAAATACCGGCAACCTGAATTTCAAAGCCTATCCCTTGCCCGACGCGCTCCAGTTCAGCACCCTCAACGCCGCTGCGCTCGCCGACCTCGACGGGGACGGGCGTCCGGAAGTGATCGTGGGGGGCAATTTTTACGATTGTAACATCGAAATGGGGCGTTACGACGCCAGTTTCGGCAACGTGCTCTCCCTTGCACCCGGCGGTGCTATGAAAGTATACCCGCTCGGTCATTTCCGGGTGAAGGACCAGGTGCGCCGCATCGAGCCGTTGCGGGTGGCGGGGAATACCTGTTTCGTTTTCGCCAGGAATAATGCCCGGAGCCTGGTGCTTCAGCCGGTGAAACCTGATCTGAAGAGGCGGTAAAGCCGGTTCATGGCGGAAGGACGCAAGAGGGCGTTTCAAAAGGTTGATTAAAGTTGATAAGGGTTGATAAGAGTTGATATTTTGACCCGAACAAAGGATAAAAACTACCTTTCTTCGGATCGATTATCAACTCTTATCAACCCTTATCAACCTTTTGAGACAACCACTTCGAGCCCCGGCTAATCCGTATTTCTCTTTATACTTGAATCTCTCGCGGCTGTAATAACTGCCGTTCGCGGCTTGAAATGCCCTATTCGGCCATTTTTTTGGCCGGACAGCACCGGAGGATACGACTTTCAGGCATTCATTCACTAAACCTTTTCTGTTATGAAGCAATTACGACTCAGCGCAGCGCTGCTGTTTTGCCCGCTTTTTATTTTCGGCCAGGCTGCTCTGACCTTGCCGGCCAGCGGCGGGAATATCAAGCGCAGCGCTTCGATGCGCATCGGCGTGACCGACATTGGGATCACCTGGGATGCTCCGGGAGTAAAGGGCCGTGAAGGCAAGATCTGGGGCACCAACATCGCCCATTACGGCTTTGCCAACCTCGGTTTCGGCACTGCCAAAGAGTCGCCCTGGCGGGCCGGTGCCAACGAAAATACCACCCTGTCGTTCAGCACCGACGTGAACATCGAGGGCAAGCCGCTGGCTGCCGGTAAATACGGTTTTTTTATCGCCGTTTATCCGGATTCCTGTACCCTGATCTTCTCCAAAAACTCGACTGCCTGGGGCAGTTTTTTCTACAACCCGAACGAGGACGTTCTGCGCGTGACAGTACGGCAGCAGAAAAACCAGCCGGCCAGCCGCGAGTGGCTGTCCTATGAATTTTCGGACCCCGCGGACAACAGCGTGACGATCGCGCTGGAATGGGAGCGCTGGCGGATCCCGTTCAAAGTAACCACCGACCTGCAAAAAAACGTACTGGCTTCGCTGCGCAAAGAGTTGCAGGGTGACAAAGGCTTTTACCCCGACAACTGGAACGCCGCAGCAAGTTACTGCCTCACCAACAACACCAATCTCGACGAGGCGCTGACCTGGGCCGACAATGCCGTCAACTTCAGCGGCGGCGGCTTCAACCACGCCTCGCTGAAAGCCCGCATTCTGGAAAAACAAGGCAAAAGCGCCGAGGCGGACAAGGTAATGGCCGCTGCTCTGGACAAAGCCAGTGTGCAGGAACTGCACCAGTACGGCCGCCAGCTCATTACCGATAAAAAACCGGCCAAAGCCATGGAAGTATTCCAGTTGAACTACAAAAAGAACGGCGACGCCTGGCCGGTTCATGTCGGTCTCATGCGCGGTTACTCCGCCAACGGCGACGTGAAAAAAGCCCTCGAACACGCCCAGATAGCCGTGAAACAGGCTCCGGACGATATGAACCGGAAAAATCTGGAGAATTACGTGAAGATCCTCTCGGAAGGCAAGGCCCTGACCCAATAGGTTGAAGGTTGAAGGTTGAAGGTTGAAGGTTGCGCCGGACCAAATAACCTTTAACTTTCAACTTTCAACCTTCAACCTTCAACCTTCAACTTTCAACTCCTAAACCTCATTTAAGCACGTAACCCAGTCCGAACTGGGTCTGAATGAGTTTTCGTTCGAAGTGTTTGTCGACTTTGTTGCGCAGGTAGTTCACGTACACCTCGATGACGTTGGTGCCGGTGTCGAAGTCTACGTCCCAGACCCTTTCGGCGATCTCCGTCTTGGACAGGATGCGTTCGGGGTTGCGCAGGAAGAATTCCAGCAGGGCGAATTCGCGCGGGGTCAACAGGATTTCTTTGCCGGCCCGGCGAACGATTTTGGCGTCGAGGTCCTGTTCCAGGTCGGCGAAGCGCAGCACATTTTCCGGCCGGGTGGCGGGGGCTGCCGGGCGGCGGGCCAGGGCTTTGACGCGGGCCAGAAATTCCCTGAACTCGAAGGGTTTGCTCAGGTAATCGTCTGCGCCGGCTTCCAGGCCGGTCACCTTGTCGTCGGTGTGTCCGAGTGCGGAAAGCAGCAGCACGGGCGTTTTGATTCCGGCCTCACGCAGCTGGCGGCAAATGTCGAGGCCGCTGATGCCGGGCATAATGATGTCGGAGACGATGACATCGTAGAGGTTCCCGGTGGCCAGGCGCAGGCCGGTATCGCCGTCGGTGGCTGTATTCACCGTCCAGTGTTGTTCCTCCAGTCCCTGGCGGAGCGATTGGATGGTTTTGGGCTCGTCTTCGATGAGGAGAATGCGCACGGTGCGAATGTAACAAAAAAAGAAAACCCGCGTCCGGAATTATTTCCAGACGCGGGTTCTTTATTGTGAAAATCAGGATCTTACGCCAAAAGCGCTTCGATTTTATCCTGCAGCACCTTTTTCGACTGGGTACCGACGAGTTTATCTTTCAGTTCTCCGTTCTTGAAGATAAGAAAAGTCGGGATGCCGCGCACGCCGTATTGCATGGGCACATCCTGGTTGTTGTCCACGTTCAGTTTGCCCACTACCGCGCGGCCTTTATACTCATCGGCCAGTTGTTCTACGATAGGGCCCATAGCCAGGCAGGGCTGGCACCATTCCGCCCAAAGGTCAACCACAGTTACTTTACCGCTTTCGAGCACGTCCGTCTGGAAGTTCGCATCCGTGAATTCGTACGCCATTGTTGAAAAAATTTATTAAGTGAAACTGCTTATTGTAATTTGAATGTTGAAACATCATTTTGACCCGGAAGGTTGCAAAGGTAACACAATTGCCGCGGGGCGTTTGGTATAAAACCGGAAGAAATGTCCGTGCCCTAACATTTAGGCCGCTCGTACCGCCGAACCCCGTTCGGCGGCATCGTTGTTCCGCGTGCTGTTGGATTTACGCTGAACGGGGTTCGGCGGTACGCAGGCGTGGGACCGAGTCTGGATTTACGCCGAACGGGGTTCGGCGTTACAGCCAGTTGCGCAGGGCGTCCACAAAATCGAGGAACAGGGAGGGTTTGAGGATCAGCGGAAAAAAGAACCCGAACACAGCCCCGAAAAAGTGGGCCGTATGGTCGATGTTGTCGCCGCCGCGCCGTGCCGCGTAGGAACTGTACCACAAATACAAAATACCGAAAATAAAACCCGGGATCGGCAGGGGGATGAAAAACATTCCGATGCCGATGGTGGGGTCGAGCAGGATGCAGGCGAACAATACTGCCGCCACTGCGCCGGATGCCCCGATGCTGGCAAAACTCGAAGTGTTTTTGTATTTAAAATACGTAGCCGAAGAGGCGGCAACGATGGCTACGCAGTAAAAAATCATGTACACCGTGGCACCAAAACCCGGAAACAGCACCTGAAACCAGTCTTCCACGTATTTTCCGAAGAAGTACAGGGTGAGCATGTTGAAGATCAGGTGCATGGGATCCGCGTGCAAAAAACCGCTGGTCAGCCAGCGGTAGTACTCTCCGTGCCGGGCCTCCTGGTAAGGCCAGTGTTTCATTTTATATAACAACTCCTGGTTGTTGAAGGCCATGAAGGAGATCAACGCGGTGAAGCCGATAATGAGGTAGGTAATGGTCATTTTACTGGTGATTCGTAGACTTGATGATTTGGTTATTTGATTGCATCTCCGCGCTAATGTAATGTGTTTCCTGAACTGGCAAGGCTACTCGTTGTGATACGGTTCGTTCCTTAAAATCGTCATCGCCCGGTACAGTTGCTCCAGAAAAAACAAACGCACCATCTGGTGGCTGAAAGTCATTTTGGACAGGGTGATTTGTTCGTTCGCCCGGTCGTATACTTCGGGTGAAAAACCGAAAGCGCCGCCGACCAGAAATACCAGGCGGCGATGGGAAGCGCTCAGCCGGCGCTCCATCCAGCGGGACAGTTCCACGGACGTAAAGGCCTGGCCCCGTTCGTCGAGCAACACGAGATAGTCGTCGGCCGTCAGTTTGGAGAGCACCATTTTCCCTTCTT
>WBZQ01002099.1_pt1 | contig 13122 bp, 15 predicted proteins | sample 5204251 | NCBI WGS metagenome assembly WBZQ01 (sample SAMN12412402, study PRJNA552823) | activated sludge metagenome | isolation source: activated sludge from nitrification reactor of wastewater treatment plant... | place: USA: Virginia | collected 2017-09 | reverse complement strand
GAGCCCCATTTCTTCGGCCACGTCGGTGGCATGGCGCACCAGGCGGGCGCCGTCGCGGATGAGCGCGTTGGTGCCCGCAGCCAGCGGTTGCTGGGGATGCCCGGGTACGGCCAACACATCACGGCCGGCGTCCAGAGCTTCGCGGGCCGTGATGAGCGCGCCGCTGCGCGCGGCTGCTTCCACGACCACCACGGCCTGCGACCAACCCGAGATCAGACGGTTGCGCCGGGGAAAGTGCGCCGGCTTCGGTCCGGTGCCCAGGCGAAACTCCGACACGATCGCTCCGCCCGCCGCCACGATCTCGCACGCCAGGCGCTCGTTTTCGGGGGGGTACATGCGATCGAGCGCCGAACCGAGGATGGCAACGGTGCGACCGCGCGCTTCGACAGCGCCGCGATGGGCGTTGCTGTCGACGCCACGCGCCAGGCCCGAGACGATGGTCGCACCCAGCGCGGCCAGGTCACGCCCAAGGTCATGGGCCAACGCGCGTCCCTGCGGGGAGGCCGCACGCGCACCCACAACGGCCACGGCGGTGGCGCCCTCTCCGGCCACCAACTGGCCGCGTACGTACAAGACCGCAGGTGGGTCGTAGATCTCGCGGAGCAGGCGAGGGTAGTCGGCGTCGTCGAGCCCCACCAGGCGCACGCCTTGGCGCGCGCATGCTTGCAGCTCGCTGTCGGCAGCCCGCCACGCGGCACCGCTCGTCAGTTCGTGGAGCGCCGCCGGCGGCAACACGTCGGCATGTTCCGCGGGCCGCGCCAGGCTATGAGCGAGCGGACCGCGTGTGCGCAACTCGCGCAGCTTGCGCGGCCCGAAGCCAGGCAAGAGCGCGGCGATCACGAGTTCGGGCAGCGCATCCACGCGGAACCCTGGGTGCCTGGGCACCGTGAAAAGGGCCTCATTGTAAGAGGCACCCCCGACCTGTCAAGGTCCGAATTGCTGCGGGTGTCGGCAGGGACGAGCGCGGAGGAGGCCGTCACTGCGAGTGTCAAGACTTGTGCCGAGGGCTTGCAGGTCGCTTGTGTTGTTGCCTGGGCCGTACCCGGGGATTAAGATCTCGTCCTCTTTTCTCGACGCGGGGGACAACATGCGACGCGTGCTGGCGCTGGTGTTCTTGACCCTGCTTCCCGCCACGGTTCAGGCCGCACCGGGCGACAGCCGACAGCAACTGCGCTTTGGCATTGCAGTGGCCCGCAAGGGCCTCTGGCAGGAAGCCCGTTTCCGCTTCGAACGCGCGGTGCTGCTCGAGCCCACGAACGCGGCGGCCTACAACAACCTGGCCGTGGCCCTGGAGCAGCAGGGCGATTTCGCGAAGGCCCGAGAGGCCTACGAAACGGCCCTCCGGTTGCGCTCGAAGGATCTCTACGTTCAACAGAACTACGACCTGTTCCGGGAAGCCGATGACAAGCGCAATCGCAACAAGAAGAAGAAGACCACTCCGTAGCGCAGCCATCGCCGCCGCCTTGCTCTCGGGCGCCTGCGCCAGCTTCGTCGAGGTTCCGGTCGAGACGCCATTGCAGTCGAAGCTCGACGTGTCCTCCTTCAGGCGCGTGCTCGTAGCAGGCTTCGTGACGGAGTTGGGATCCTCGGACGTCGACCTGTCGTCGGAGACTGCGCGCCTGCTACAGAACCAACTGCGCTCGAACGCGCGTTTGCAGGTCCTCGAGCCTGACCGACCACCGTTGCACGATGCCCTGGCGCGTGTCCTCGAGCGCCTCAACCAGGGTCAGGGTGAGCGCGTGGCCAAGCAGGATCGCGAACAGTACGCGCTCGAAGCCGAGCGCCTGCTCCAGGATGCGGAGTTTTGGCGCAAGCTGGGCGAGGAGTATCAGACGCCGCTGATCGTGACGGGCAAGCTGACCTTCGGGGAGCAGAACCGTTCTGGCTTCCAAGCCGACGAGCGCGTGGTGCGCGATCCTGCGACGGGCCGTCAGCGGCTGGTGCGCGGCAGCCGCTATCAGGAACGCAAGGGCTTCAGCCTGGCTGCCGAGTTCGTGTTCGTGGATGGTCGCACAGGACAGACCCTGCACAAGGAGAAGTTCACCGAAGAGGTGCTCTACTCCGACGATCAACGGACTTCGCCGCTCAGTTCCTACTTCGAGTTGATGGACCGCCTGATGCCGAACTTCCTGGGCGTGATCACGCCCCAGAAGATCCGCGGGACGCGCGTCCTCCTGCAATAAGGAAGACCACGATGAGCGAACGCCGCGTCGCCCCGGGCCTGCGCCCGCGGGCGTTCCTCCGCCCCCTCGCGCTGGCTCTCGGCTTGTTGTGCGCAGCCGGACCCGTCGGCGCCCAGTTCATCCCGTACTACGGCAAGAACAAGGTCAAGTACGACAACTTCAACTGGCGGGTCTACAAGAGCCCGCACTTCGAGGTCTATTACTACCCCGAGTTCGAGCAGCATCTGGGCCGGGCGGTGTCCTACCTCGAGAGCGCCTACCAGAAGGTCTCGGGCGAGTTGAAGCACGAGCTGGACAAGCCCGTGCCGGTCATCCTCTACAAGACCCACTCCGAGTTCGAGCAGACCAACCTGGTGTCCGAGTTCGTGCCGGAGGAAGTGGCCGCCTTCGCCGAACCCCTACGCAATCGCATGGTGCTGCCCATCGACGAGCCGCCCGACCGGTTGCAGGGTCTCATTACCCACGAACTCACGCACGTGTTCGAGTTCAGCCTGATCCCGCGCACCCTGATCCAACGCAGCGTGCCCCTGTGGCTCGACGAGGGCCTGTCGGATTACATGCGCGGGCTGTGGGATCCGCTCGACCTGATGATGGTGCGCGACGCTGCTATCAGCGACCAGGTCCCGCGTTTGTCACGCGCGGAGTTCGAGCCCCTGTCGGGTCGGCTCGTGTACAACCTCGGTCATGCCGCGTTCGAGTTCATTGCCGACCGCTACGGCAAGGAAGGCATTCGTCAGTTCCTCTACACCTGGCGCAAGAACGTGGTGGGCGGGAAGCTCGACGACATCTACCAGCAGGCCTTCCGCATCAAGCCCGAGGAGTTCGACGAAGCCTTCGAGAAGTGGCTGAAGGAACGCTTCAAGCCCTTCCGCGACAAGCAGCGCCCCAGTGACTACGGCCCCAGTTTGGCGCCCAACGACGAGCGCACCGTGTTCACGCAGGTGTTTGCCGCCGCCGCCAGCCCGTCGGGCGAGCTGATCGCGGCCTACACGGCCAACCGTGCCGATGGCGAGTTGGACTTGGTGCTGCTGTCGGCTCGCGACGGGACGATCGTTCGCAACCTGACGGGCGGGTTCACGGACGACTATCGCAACCTGACCTTCAACGACGACTTCACCGCCGGGCGCTCGTTGGATTTCGATCCCACGGGGGACCGCATCGCGGTGGTCGCGCGCACGGGCAAGCGTCGCAGCCTGGTGCTGATCTCGTCCCTGAATGGCAGCCGCCTGCGCACGTTGGACGTGCCCCTCGACCAGATGCAGTCCCCCTGCTTGCTGCCCGACGGGCGCCATGCGCTCGTGACGGCACTCAAAGAAGGCGTTTCGGACATCTACCTCGTGGACTTGGAGACCGGCGACGTCCGCAACCTGACCGCGGACGCCTTCGCGGATGCGAACGCCCGTGTCTCACCCGACGGCACGCTTGTGGCCTACACACGACGCGTGAGCGGGCACAGCAAGATCTTCGTGTTCCCCCTGACAGACCCCACTCGTCGTACCCAGCTCACTTTTGGCGCCCACGATGACGACGCGCCGATCTTCTCGGCCGACGGCAGGACGCTCTACTACGCCTCGAACGAAGCCGACGACATCTACAACCTGCGGGCGCTGGATCTGCGCACGGGTGTCGTGCGCCAGTACACCGACGTCCTGGGCGGCAACTTGGCACCTTTCCCGTTGCGCTCGGCCAAGGCCGCTGGCGAGCGCCTGGGTTTCATCACCTACTACAAGGGCGAGTACTTGATGCGAGCGCTCGAGCTGGGCGATCCGCTCTCCGAGCCCGAGCAGGATGTGCGACCGGCCAGCGACGAGGTGATCGACTTCCAGCCGGATGTGCAGCATCAAATCGTCCCGCAGAACAAGCGCCGCAAGGGCATGTTCGAGAAGCTGTTCCTCGAGGGCCGTCCACCTCTCAACGTGGGCATCACCTCGAGCGGCGACTTCTTCGGCGGCAGCCAACTCGCGCTCTCGGACGTGCTGGGCGATCACAGCTTCACGGCCACGGCGTTGTCCGTGCGTGAGTTCCGCTCTTACAACGGCACGTACATCAATCTCTCGCGACGCCTCCAGTACGGGCTGTCAGCGTTCGACACCACGAGCTTCTTCTTCTTGACCCCTGCGAACCTCGATCCGGGCTTCTTCCGCGAGGGCGCGGTCGCGACCCAGCGCTTGACCGGCGCGTCCGTGATCGGACGCTACCCGCTCGACCTGCATCGCCGGCTGGAGTTCAGTGCAGGCGCCTACAAGCTGCGTGAACGCTTCGAAAACGCCGACGTGGAGGCGCTCGCCCGCCAGCAGGCGGCGGCCGCGGGCCAGCGCTTCGCGCTGAACGACGGCACGATCTTCCCGCTGTCCGTGAGCCTGGTGCAGGAGACCACGCGCTTCCGTGAGTTCGGCCCGCTCTCGGGGAGTACGTTCAGCATCGGCGCCGAGGTTTCGCCCGGGGTAGGAGCCACGGCTCTGAGCCGCCACACGCTCGACGCGGACCTGCGCCACTACCTGCGCATTGGTGGCACCCTGGTGTTGGCCACCCGCGTGCGGGGCTTCAGGTCGGGCGGCGAGAACCCCGCCATCTTCTACTTTGGCGGCAACATGGAATTGCGTGGCTACCCCTACCTGTCGATCGCCGGCAACGAGGGCTTCTTCGCCAACGCCGAGTTGCGCTTCCCGGTCATCGAGCTGGCCAAGACACCGATCGGCTTGATCGGGCCGTTGCGTGGCACCGTATTCGCCGGCGTCGGGGGCGCGCGCTTCAAAGGCCAGCCCTTTCAGTTCTCGACCAAGCAGGGCGGCCGGTCGTTCGTGAACTTCGACGCCAACGATCCGTCCACCTTCTTCGGCGAGAACGTCGGGGAAGGCTTCCGCTTGGTCGACGGTCGCGCTTCGTATGGCATCGGCATGCAGCTCTTCTTCCTCGGTTACCCGCTGCACTTCGACTGGACGCGGCTGACCGACCTGAAGGTGCACTCGAAGACGCGCTTCGACTTCTGGATCGGCTACGACTTCTGACGTGGCCTTGCCGCTGGTTTGACGCTTGCCGGGGCCTCTGATAAGGTCCCGTGTTTCGGACGGACGCCAAGGAGGCGAACAGCCCGTGTACGCGATCATCAAGGCCGGCGGAAAGCAGTATCGGGTCGAGCAGGGCGCTACGATCTACGTGGAGCGCTTGCAGGCAGACAAGGGTTCCAAAGTGACCCTCGAACACGTGCTGGCGCTCGGCGCCGAGAGTGGCCTGACGGTGGGCACTCCGCACGTGGCCGGCGCGAGCGTGGTGGGAACGGTTGTCGAGCAGGGCCGCGACCACAAGGTGCGTGTCTTCAAGTACAAGAAGCGCAAGCACTACCGGCGCACACGTGGGCACCGGCAATCCTATACGGCCGTGCGCATCGACACGATCCAAGTTTGAGGTTGCGCCCGCCAGGATCCCGTCGTCGACGGGGTTCCGAGGCGAGCGGCACGCGTGGCGGCCCGCACGGCCGCCGCTGCTGCGTTTACTGACGAGGCAGGCGACTCATGGCGACTAAGAAGGGCGGCGGAAGCAGCCGTAATGGCCGCGACAGCAACTCGCAGCGTCTCGGCATCAAGCGCTTCGGCGGGCAGCTCGTGCGGGGCGGTACGATTTTGGTCCGACAGCACGGCACGAAGTGGAAGCCGGGCCTCAACGTCGGCTTGGGCAAGGACCACACGCTCTTCGCCACGGCTGACGGCGTGGTGCGCTTCGAGGATCACGGCGGACGTGGTCTGCGCGTGAGCGTCGTCCCGGCCGAGAGCTGATCCAGACGGCGGCACCGCCGGGGCGGCGGTGAGCCATGTTCGTAGATCAAGTCAAGATCTTCGTCAAGGGCGGCGATGGCGGCCGCGGCTGCGTGAGCTTCCGGCGCGAGCCCTACGTACCCCGTGGAGGGCCCGACGGCGGTAGCGGTGGCCCTGGCGGCGACGTGGTCCTGCAAGCCGTCTCGCATCAGAACACGCTGCTGCCGCTGCGTTACCACACCGAGTACCGTGCGCAACGTGGCGGCCACGGCGGTCCTCAGAACCGCACCGGTGCGCGCGGAGACGATTTTGTCGTCGACGTGCCGCCCGGCACGGCTGCGCGCGACGAGCAGACCGGCGAGATGCTGGGTGAGGTGTTGCGCGACGGCGAGCGCTTGTTGATCGCCCGAGGCGGACGCGGTGGGCGTGGCAATCGCTCCTATCTCTCCAATCGCAATCGGGCGCCGCGCGAGGCTCAGCCGGGTGAAGCAGGCGAAGAGCACTGGCTGCGCCTGGACTTACGACTGATTGCCGATGTCGGCTTTCTGGGTCTGCCGAACGCTGGCAAGTCGACGCTGCTCGCACGCATCTCGGCGGCACGCCCCAAGGTGGCGGACTACCCGTTCACGACCCTGACACCGGTGCTGGGGGTCGTCGAGGTCGACAGGGGCACGTTCGTCGCAGCGGACATCCCGGGCATCATCGCCGGAGCGCACGATGGCGCGGGCTTGGGCTTGCGCTTCCTGCGGCACGTCGAGCGCACGCGCGTGCTGCTCTACGTGATCGACGCCTCCGGTCGGCGTGATCCCGTTGCCGACCTGCACACGCTGCGCGCCGAGGTGCGCGCGTGGAACCCGTCGCTGCTTGAACGCGCCTGGGTGATCGCCGCGAGCCAACGCGACGCGTTGTCGGAACCGGATCCGTTGCCGGCGCTGACCCGCGAGGCCGAGGGCCTGGGCCTCGAGGTGCGCCCCATCTCCGCCGTCACCGGCGCTGGGCTCGAGAGCTTGCTGCGCGCGCTTGCGCAACGTGTGGCCGCGGCCCGAGCCGCCGACAACGTGGATGCCCCGGCATGAGGCTGGGCGTGTTCGGTGGCACATTCGATCCCATCCACTTCGGCCACCTGAGGGCTGCGGAGAGCGCGAGAGAGTGCTTGGAGCTGGAGAGCGTGCTCTTCGTGCCGGCTGGCCAGCCTCCGCACCGGAGCACGCCGCGAGCCAGTGCTTTCGATCGCCATGCGATGACCTGCCTGGCGACCGCAGGGCACGCGCGTTTCGCGGTATCACCGCTGGAGCTGGAACGGCCGGGCCCGAGCTACACGGTCGACACGCTCGAGTCGTTGCACGCTCTACACCCGTCGCATGAGCTCGTGCTGCTGGTGGGTGCCGACATGTTCTCGGCCGTGGGCACCTGGCAACGGGCCGCGCGGCTCTTCGAACTGTGCCAACTCGCCTTCATGCCGCGTCCGGGCGAGTCTGGCGTGGCTCCCGAGCAACCCGGCGCGCGCGTTGCGGTCGTGCAGGGCCCGGGCCTCGCCATCTCGGCGTCGGACGTGCGGGCGCGCGTGGGTGCGGGGCATTCCGTACGCTACCTGGTGCCCGATCCCGTAGCCGACTACCTCGACAAGCGGAGGCTCTACCGGTGAGGCTGCCCGCACGCGTGCAGACCGCCATCGCGGCGGCGCTCGGCAAGAAAGCCGAAGATGTCGTGGTGCTCGATCTGCGCAAACACGCCAGCATCGTGGACTACTTTCTGCTGCTGTCGGGCACCAACTCGAAGCAGCTTGTCGCCATCGCCGACGCCGTGCTCGACGCGCTACGTGCCGACGGCCTGCGCCCGCGACACCTGGAGGGCTACCCGCGCCAGGAGTGGATGCTGCTGGACTACGGAGACTTCGTGGTGCACGTGTTCACGCCAGGCACGCGCACGTTCTACGACCTCGAGCGGTTGTGGGGCGGTGCCGGGCGCGTGGAGATCTCGGGGTGAGTCCGGGCTTTCCAGCGTTGGCTGCCGAAGCGCTGGTGGCGCACTCGCCGGCCATGCAGCAGGTGCGCGCGCTGGTGCTGCGTCTGGCCGAGACGCGCACGCCGGTCTTGATCGAGGGTGAGAGCGGCACGGGCAAGGACCTGGTCGCGCATTGGCTGCACGCGGCCGGGACACGGCGAGACGCGCCGTTCATCAAGGTGCACTGCCCGTCGATACCCGAGGAGTTGGTCGAGTCGGAGCTGTTCGGACACGAACGCGGTGCGTTCACCGACGCACGTCATACCAAGCTCGGCAAGCTGGAACTGGCCGCTGGCGGCACGCTCTACTTCGACCAGGTGCTCGATCTCGCGCCAGGAGTGCAGGCCAAGCTACTGCGCGTGGTCGAGGAGCGTCGCTTCGAACGCTTGGGCGGCACGCGAACCATCGAGGTCGACCTGCGCTTCGTCTCCTCGTCGCCCTCGGATCTACGCCGCGCGGCCTTGTCGGGACGCTTTCGCGAGGATCTGTACCACCGCCTGGGCGTGGTGCCGCTGGCACTGCCGGCACTGCGCGAGCGAGCCGAGGACCTGGTGCCGCTGGCTGAGGGCTTTCTGGCGCGCGAGCGCGAGCACGGCACGACTCGCATGGCGCGCTTCGACCCCGACGCTCTCGAAGCACTGCGCGCCTACACCTGGCCAGGCAACGTGCGCGAGCTGCGCGGCTGCGTGCAGCGCGCGGTGCTCGAGTCCCGACCCGACGCGACCAGCGTGGCGCGCGCGGCGCTCCCGGCGCACGTGCTGGAGGCGCCGGCTGCGCTGTGGGCAGGTCGTGAGCGCAGGCCGACGCTGCGGGATGTCGAGCAGGCGTACATCCGCCACGTGTTGCAGGTTTCCGACGGCAGCCAGACGCGCGCTGCGCAGGTCCTGGGCATCAGCCGCAAGGCGCTCTGGGAGAAGCGGCGACGCTACGGCATACCCTGACCACGCCCCATGGTGGCGTGTGATCGTGCGGGTGAGCGGTTGGCAACGAGGAGCAGAGACGATGGACCAGAAGCGGCTCAAGAGCGTTCGCGAGAAGCTGCTCGCGAAGAAGAAGGAAATCCTCGAGGCGTACGCCAAGAACCAGGCCTACGGCAAGGAGGCCAACCAGCAGGGTGCTCAGGATCTGGCGGACATGGCTTCGAGCGCCTACGCCAAGGAGTTCCTCTTCAGCCTATCGAACACCGAACGCGACAGCCTGCATCTGGTGGACGAGGCACTCGTGCGGCTCGAGAAGGACCGGTACGGCGTGTGCGGGATGTGCGGCAACCCCGTGGAACGCAAGCGCCTCGATGCGGTGCCGTGGGCCAAGCACTGCCTGGGCTGCCAGGAGTTGCAGGAGCAGGGCCTGGTGTGAGCATACGGTCACGCGCTCGGGCGGGAGTCCGATGACGACGGTGCGCGAGTTGAGCACGCGCTTGCTGCTTGATCCGGTGCTGGCGGTCGTGTTCCCGTCGCGCTGCATGGCCTGCCAGGCCTTGCTGACACAGCCGACGCGTGGGCCGTTGTGCGCTTCGTGCTGGGGCGCATTGCCACGTCACCCGCCGCACGCCCGCTGCGTTTGCGGAGCACCAGGCGCTCTTGGAACCCGCTGCGTTCGCTGCCGCCGGGGTCTGACGCCCCACAGCGCGGGTGTCAGCCTGGGTCCCTTCGAGGGCTCGTTGCGGGTGCTCGTGCACGAACTCAAGTACCACGGACGGCGGCGGCTGGCGGAGCAGTTGGCCGAGCGCCTGCTCGCGCAGCCCGAGTGCCTGCCGGTCTTCACGGTCGGTGCCGTGCTTGTGCCGGTACCCTTGCACCCGCGGCGGTTGAACTCGCGCGGTTACAACCAGGCCGAACTCGTGGCGAGTGCGCTGGCGCATCGGACCGGACTCGAGCTGGCCGCGGGGGCGCTGGTGCGTCGCAGGGAAACCTGCTCGCAGACCGGTCTCTCGGCGGCGCAGCGGCGCGCCAACGTCTCGGAGGCCTTTGCGGTGCGCGCGCGGGCACGCGTGGCGGGGCGGGTGGTGGTGCTCGTGGACGACGTGGTCACGACCGGGGCCACAGCACACGCCTGCGCGCGCACGCTGCGCGCGGCCGGCGCCGTAGACGTCCGACTGGTCACCTTGGCACGCGCCGCCTGAGAGCCTGCGACCGCCGTCGACAAGTCTTCACTTCCGCCGATCGCGGGTAAACGGCTAGCATCCAGCCCACTGCGGTCCGACGCGTCCGTCGCCCGAGGAGGAACCCGTGAAACGGCAAGCAGCCTGGATCGTCGGCGCGGTCGTGTGGATGGGCGTGGGTGTGAACCAGGCCTGGGCTTGGGGTGGGGTGGCTCACCAGGCCGTCGTGGCCCAGGCGGTGGACACCTTGCCGAAGCAACTCAAGCCGTTCTACAAGGCGCACCGTGCGGAGCTGCCCACGCTGTCACTGGACGCCACACCGAGCGAGGATGCTCCAGAACGCCGCTTCGCGCTGGATCGGCTGCTGCCCTTCCCGTTCCCCGATGTGCCAACCCACGAAGAAGCCTTCAAGACCCGCTTCGGCGCCGAGGGCGAGCGCATCGGCCGCCTGCCGTGGCTCGTGCTCGAGAGCTACGCACGGCTCGTCGCGGCCTTCAAGGCTGGGGATCGTGAGCGCATCCTCGGCGAGTCCGATGTCATCGCGGGCCTTGCGGCCGATCTGCACGATCCGCTCTTGTTGACCGACAACGCCGACGGCCAGAAAACGGGACAGCATGGCCTGATGGCGCGTTTCAGCGTACGCCTGCCCGAAGCCATGGGTCGGCGGCTGAAGCTCTCGCCCGACGCCGCGCGCTATCTCGACCAGCCGGCGCGCTACGTGTTCGATGTCGCGCGCGAGGCCTACGTGTGGCTCGACAACCTGCTGCACGACGAAGCCCTGGCGCGACGAGGGTTGCCAGGCTACGACGAGTTCTACTACGAGGCCTTCGAAGCGCGCTGCGCGCCGCTGCTGGCCAAGCGCCTCTCGCGAGCCGCCGAGGACGCCGGCAGCTTCTGGTACAGCGCCTGGACGGACGCCGGACGTCCCGAGCTGAAGTGAAGTGGGGTATGATCCCGCTCCGCGAGATCAAGGACGGAGGCGGGTGGACCAACGCGCGGTTTCCGCGACGGATGCGGAACTCATCGAACGTTGTCTCGACAAGGACAACAGCGCCTGGGAGCAGATCCTTGCGCGCTATAGGCGACGCATCTTCCACATCGCCTACAAATTCACGGGCAAGCACGACGGTGCCGAAGATCTGACGCAGGAGATCTTCCTCAAGGTCTTCAAGAGCCTCGACAAGTTTCATCGCGATGCCGACCTCGGCACCTGGCTGTCCAGCGTGGCGCGCAACTACTGCATCGACCACTACCGTGCGTGCAAGCGCGAGCGCGAGGTGGTGGTCGAGGATCTGCTGGCTTTGGACCTTGCGCCGGCAGCCGGCGGCAATCCGCATCGCGTGCTCGAAGACCGCGACCGCCGTAGCTTCGTACGCCGGGGCCTGGATCAGTTGCCTCCCAAGCTGCGTGAGGCCGTGGTGCTGCGCGACCTGGCAGGCTTGAGCTACCAGGAGATGGCGGAGCGTCTGGAACTGCCTGAAGGCACCGTCAAGAGCCGCATCAATCGCGGCCGCGGGTCAAGCCGGGACGTGCCGCACGGAGGTGACGAGATGCAGCTTTCTCTCGAGGAGCGCGGCGACGTGCGCATCCTGCGAATCAAGGAGGCCAAGATGACGTACCCGGTCTTGTCCTCGTTCTTCGGCGAGGTGCGTCGGTTGGTGGAGGGCGGCGCGCGCAAGCTGATCCTCGATCTGCAGGCGGTGAGCTACGTCGACAGCGCCACCATTGGCTGCCTGATGGACGTGCATCGCCTGCTCCAGGACCACTCGGGCAGCGTGTGCCTGGCAGGCCTGCAACCGCGAGTCGAGACCATGCTGTCGATGACCGGCGTGCACAAAATCATTCGGTTGCATCGCAGCGAGGATGAGGCGTTGCGCGCACTCGTGGGAACTCGCGATGAGTAGCGTGCGCCTGTCCACCGGTTTCGAGGTGCCCGTCGACGGCGATCTGCTGGCCGTGCTCGAAGCGCTCTATCGCGAGGTCACGCTCAAGCAGGCTCTCGACGTGACCTTCGAGGACATGCTGCGCGAGATCCGCGGGCTGGTCGACCAGATGAGCGCCGAGCAACGCTACTCATATCTGGTCGAGAGCCTGTTCTTGAACTCGGTCACATACGAGAACGAGATGCTGGATGCCTACATGCGCCGGCTGACGGGTGGGTCCGGTCGGAAGAAAGCGCGCAACCGAGACGATCGAGGGCAGCCTTGATCGGCCGCGCGGTCGTGTGGGCGGCAAGCGCGGTGTTCGTGCTCGCGGCCAGTGGGAGCTGGGCTGCGCCGGCCCCGCGGCTGGCGGTCGAGCCCGGAGGCTTCGACTTTGGGCACGCCCTGCAGCGTCGCCAACTGCAGAAGCAGTTCGTGCTGCGCAACTACGGCGACGCCACCTTGGTGCTCGAACAGCCGGAGTCGGACTGTGGTTGCACGGCGGCGCTGCTCGACGAGCGCGATCGGGAGCTGGCTCCCGGGCGCAATGCCACCCTGCTGGTTACGTTCGACACGCGAGAGAGCGAAGGACGCGTGATCCACCAAGTACTGCTGCGCTCCAACGATCCGGAGCGTCCCGTCATTGTGCTGAGCGTGTCGGCAACCGTCCGGCGTGCCTCAGACAAGCGGCCTTGATGCTGGTGCCGAGGGGTTTGCCCACCTCGCGAGCGTGCTCCTTGCGTCAGAGCGCCGCGCTGACATAGGCGTCGCGGGCCGGGCGAACGACCTCCGGGTGCTCGACCAGCGCCCAAGCGTCGGGGTACTCGAGGACTCGCAGGGCCAAGGCCGTGTGCAACGCATGGCCGCCTTTGACGACCTCAAGATGTCCAAGCAGCGGATGGCCGAGCAGGGCCAGATCACCAATGGCATCGAGCACCTTGTGGCGCACGCTCTCGTCCGGGAAACGCTGCGGGGTCAGCGCGCGATCTTCTCCAAACACGACGGCGTTCTCGAGCGTGCCGCCGCGTGCCAGCCCATGTTGACGCAGGGTCTCGATGTCGCGCAGAAAACCGAACGTGCGGGCGGGCGCGATCTCCGCGGCATAGCGTTCGGGCGTGATTTGCAGGCTGATGTGCTGATGGCGCAACAACGGATGGTCA
>WBZQ01001105.1_pt2 | contig 13123 bp, 1 predicted proteins | sample 5204251 | NCBI WGS metagenome assembly WBZQ01 (sample SAMN12412402, study PRJNA552823) | activated sludge metagenome | isolation source: activated sludge from nitrification reactor of wastewater treatment plant... | place: USA: Virginia | collected 2017-09 | reverse complement strand
GATCGAATCGGTATCCACGACAATTTCTTCCAGCTCGGCGGCCATTCGCTTTTGGCAATGACTGTCATTGAACGGATGCGACGTCAAGGATTTCATGCTGAAGTGCGATCGCTTTTTATTTCTCAAACGTTGCAAGAATTTGCTGCAACGTTAAATAAGAGCCGCGTTGCAGACGTACCTGATAATTTGATACCGACATACGCTGAATCGATTACACCAGAAATGTTGCCATTAGTTTCATTAAGGCAAAATGAAATTGATAGCATTATTCAACATGTTCCCGGCGGTGCCCGAAACATTCAAGATATTTATCCGCTGACCCCCTTTCAGGAGGGAATACTTTTTCATCACTTGATCAACCCAGACGGCGATCCTTATGTATTGTCATCTTTATTAGCATTTAAAGATCGTCACAATGCGGATCGTTTTTTAAGCGCACTTCAAGCCGTTATTAATCGGCACGACATCTTGCGTACAGCAATTCTTTGGGAAGAATTGTCTGTGCCGGTACAAGTTGTGTTGCGTGAAGTAGTCCTACCCATCACAGAATTAACTTTAGATCCTGAATTGGGTGATATTGCTCAACAATTGCAGAAAAAATTTGATCCTGAACATTTTAGGATAGATATTTGCCAGGCTCCACTTATTCAAGGTTATCTGACTTGGGATAAGCTTAATCGCCGCTGGATTTTATTGATATTAGAACATCACTTGGCGCTGGATCATGTAGCCATGGAAACAGTTCTAAATGAGGTGAGCGTTCATTTATTGGAGCAAACAGAGCAACTCGCACAGCCGCTTCCATTCAGAAATTTTGTAGCCCAAACTCGTTTTAGCATGAAACCCGAGGAACATGAGGTTTTTTTCACTAAGTTATTGGGCAATGTTGATGAGCCGACCGCTCCCTTCGGATTGCTTAACACTCTAAGCGACGGCTCAGATCTGGAAGAAGTCATAATGGATATGGATCCGGTTTTGAATCGGCGTACATGCGCATGTGCAAAATCGATAGGCGTTAGTGCTGCAAGTATATTTCATTTGGCTTGGTCGCAGGTTCTGTCACTGATTTCTGGTAAAGAAACCGTGGTGTTCGGCACAGTTTTATTTGGCCGGACACAAAGTATTGATGAAGCCGATCGCATGCTAGGCATGTTTATCAATACGTTACCGGTTTGTTTTAAAGTTAATGCCACCCCTGCTATAACCGGTGTGAAAAAAATGCATCAACTGCTGGCTGACTTGATGCGCCATGAACATGCTTCGTTATCGCTTGCGCAACGATGTAGTGCGGTTCCGCCGCCCACTCCTCTATTCTCGGCTTTGCTAAATTATCGTCATAGTACTGCTACGGTGAATGATGTTTCCGAAACAACCGCTTCACTGTGGAAAAATATGGGTATCGAAGTGCTTAATGAGAATGAACGCACCAATTATCCATTGACACTTTCTATTGACGATTATGGAACAGGTTTCCGCTTGACGATGCAAGTGCAATCCCCGGTCGATCCTGAACGCATTATTGGATATATGCAAACCGCATTAATCGGATTAGTCGAGGCATTAACCACTCAACCGGAAAAAGCATTATGCACGATAGATGTTTTGCCCGAAGTGGAGCAAAAACAGTTATTAATTGATTGGAACAGAATTAAAAAGGCGTGTTTGCAGGACAAGTCCATTCATGGATTATTTGAACAGCAAGTTTGGAATAATTCGGAAGCCATTGCAGTTGTCTATGAGGATAAACAGCTTACCTATGGTGAACTGAACTCATACGCCAATCGGATTGCACATATTTTGAGTGCTAGCGGAGTAGGACCGGAAATATTGGTCGGATTATTTTTACCGCGCTCTGTGGAAATGGTTATCGGTATTTTGGGGGTACTCAAAGCCGGCGGTGCCTATCTGCCAATTGATCCTAATTATCCACAAGAGCGGATTGTTTTTTTGATTGACGATGCTAAGCCGAAAGTGATCCTGACACAAAGCAGTTTGATGTCACTGTTGCCTGATAAACCTGAGAAGCTTTGTCTGGATCATAATTTAGCTGCCAATGCGGATTACATTGACAGTTATCCCGTTTCAACCGTCACGGCAAATAATCTTGCATACGTAATTTATACCTCGGGTTCAACCGGTAAACCCAAAGGTGTAATGGTTACACACTACAATGTTACGAGACTGTTCGCGATTACCGAGCACGAATATCGTTTTAACTGCGAAGACGTTTGGACCTTATTTCATTCCTATGCTTTTGATTTCTCTGTATGGGAGATCTGGGGCGCATTGTTGTATGGCGGGCGATTGGTTATTGTGCCGGATTCGATCAGACACTCACCAGAAGCTTTTCATCGGTTACTGCAACAGCAGGGGGTTACCGTGCTGAATCAGACACCGACCAGTTTTTATCAATTGGATCATATTGATAATCATATCTCAATACAAACGCCGCTTGCACTGCGCCTGATCATCTTCGGTGGGGAAGCGCTCGAACCAGGAAAACTCCAAAAATGGTTTGAGCGTCATGGGGATAAAAAGCCGCAATTAGTGAATATGTATGGCATCACGGAAACCACTGTTCATGTGACATGGTCCCCGCTTTCGCAGATCGATGCGGAAAACTCCGGAAGTAGTAAAGTAGGACGTCCAATACCGGATTTGCAGGCCTATATACTTGATCATCTGCGCAATCCTGTTCCTGCAGGTGTGGCAGGAGAACTTTACATCGGTGGTTCCGGTTTAGCACGCGGTTATCTAAATCGAGCCGATTTAACCGCAGACCGGTTTGTACCACATCCTTTTGGAGATGTGGAAGGTGAAAGGTTATATCGTACCGGTGATTTGGCTTGTTACCGGGAAAATGGCGATATTGAATATCTCGGGCGTATCGATCAGCAAGTAAAAATCAGGGGATTTCGCATTGAGTTAGGAGAAATTGAGAATTTACTGTCACAACACCCGTTGATTCGAGAATCGTTAGTTGTTGCCCGCGAAAATGCTACCGGTGAGAAACGTCTCATAGCTTATGTGGTAAGTGACGGGCCTAGCGAACCGGAAACGAGAATTGATAGCTTGCGGATATATCTTAACGAGCGCCTGCCTGATTATATGGTGCCGGCCGCTTTTATGTTGCTAGATGCTTTGCCACTGACTACGAATGGCAAAATCAATCACAAAGCTTTGCCCGAACCCGATATTAACATTCAAATTGCAAATCAATACATAGCACCGCGCAATCCCATCGAGAAAGTTTTGTGCCAAATTTGGGGGAAAGTATTGCAGTTGCAACAAGTCGGAATTGATGACAATTTCTTTGCACTGGGGGGCGATTCAATTCGCAGTATTCAAGTGGTCGGCCTCGCCAAAGAACAAGGAATCACGCTGCCGATGGATCAGCTTTACCGGTGCGGCACAATACGTTTGCTTGGTCAGAATTTAACTACAGAAGCATTGGATTCAACGCGTATCACATCAGTGGAACCTTATGCGCTCATTTCAAACGAAGATAAATCGAATCTTCCTGAAGGTATCGAAGATGCATATCCGCTGACTGCGATGCAGGCGGGTATGATTTTTCATAGCCAGCAGGGTGAAGGCGCATACCATGTGATTGATAATATCAAATTGAAATGTGCGCTCGATCCGGAATACTTACGGCTAGCACTGGAGCGAATCTTTTCACGTCATCCAATTTTACGTACAACCTTTGATTTAGGGGGGCTCAGTAAACCTCTACAATTGGTACATCAGCAAGGTATCGTTTCGCTGATAACGGAAGATCTTCGTGGCTTGACGGCATCCCAACAAGAACAAATTCTGAAAACCCATGTACGGAAATTAAACAAAGACTATTTTGATGTTACAAAATTGCCATTGATTAAATTCTCGGTGCATTATTTGGGAGAAGATACGCTTCATTTTTCAATTGCGGCGCATCATGCGATTCTTGATGGCTGGAGCCTGGTTTCATTGTTGATCGAAATTTTTCAACAACATTCCGCTATCCAACAAAATAAGCAGGTTTCAGCTAATCAACTGCCAAACGCCATGCGTGATCTTGTGATACGCGAGCAACGTGCGTTGGAATCTACCAGTGACCGGGAGTTTTGGGCGCGCTGGTTGAGTGTGGCCACGCCGGGTGATTTCCCGAGCCTTCTCTCAGCACCCGGTGCCGCTCAACCCATGACGCAAGATTGGCCTGAGGTTGAATTACGCTTATCAAATGAGTTATCACAGAAATTAAAGCAATTCGCTCAATCGCAATCGTTACCGCTTAAAAGTGTATTACTGGCCGCACATTTACGAGTATTGAGTAGTTTGCACGGTGAAACAAGAATCACCACGGGTCTTGTTACGAGTGTCCGTCCCGAACTATTGGATAGCGAACAGGTGTTGGGTGTGTTCTTGAACACGCTCCCGCTGGTTATCGATTTAACTGGAGAAACATGGTCAGCATTGATCTATCGGGTTTTTGTGATGGAGCAAACCATGTTGCAAGCCCGCTATTATCCATTGGCAAGCTTACAGAAGCTGCATGACAGTCATATGATTTTCGATACGACATTTAACTACTTGCATTATCACAATGGAAAGGAATATATAAATTCTGACCAAGTCAAAATCAGTGAATGGAGCAATCCAATCCAGCCCAATTTTGCTTTGGAAGTGACGTTTAGCTTAGAGGTCGACACAGGGGGCATCGAACTTACACTGCAGGGTGACAAATCGAAACTAGACCAAAATCTACTGCAGCGAATTAGTGAATACTATTTCATCGCACTAGCAGAAATCGCAGAAGACCCGCAAAAACGTTACGATGCTAAGCCGATGCTCAGTCAATCGGAATTACAACAATTGTTAGTAAGTTGGAATCAAACTGCAGCGGATTATCCTGATCAACAGTGTATTCACTATTTGATTGAAGCTCAAGTCGAACGAATGCCAGATGCCATCGCAGTTTTCTATGAAAATGAGCAATTTACTTATGATCAACTCAATCGAAAAGCCAATCAGCTAGCGCACTACCTAATAAATCGAGGGGTCGGTCCGGAAGTGCTGGTAGGGATTTGTGCTGAGCGGTCTGTGGAAATGATTGCCGGCATTCTGGGTATTCTTAAAGCAGGCGGCGCTTATATGCCCATTGACCCGGATTATCCACCGGAGCGGATTGCTTTCATGGTAGCAGACTCAGATCCGGCAGTGATATTGCTGCATAGTGCTAAGCGAGATATTTTGCCGGGTAACGCGTCTGTAATCGACATGTCAGCTGAAGTGGATGCGATTGCGCAACATAGCGATGAAAATCCCATATATCGCGCTCATCCAGCAAATCTGGCCTATGTCATTTACACGTCAGGCTCGACGGGGAAACCTAAGGGGTCTGCATTAGCGCATCGAGGAGTCGTGAATCGATTGGCGTGGATGCAAAAACAGTATTTATTAAACGATACTGACAAAGTATTGCAGAAAACACCCTTCAGTTTTGATGTTTCAGTTTGGGAATTTTTCTGGCCTTTAATGGTGGGCGCGCGATTAATTATGCTGGCGCCTGGTGCGCACAAAGACAGTGATCGTCTGATTGAAGCGATCAATCAAGCGCAAATAACAACACTGCACTTTGTTCCATCCATGCTTGCCGTATTTTTAGAATCGGACCGGGCATCATCTTGCCAAACATTGCGTCATGTATTTTGTAGCGGGGAAGCACTACCGGTTGCGGTGCATAATAAGTTTCTCGAAAAAATTCCTGCAAAACTCCATAACTTGTACGGTCCGACTGAAGCTTCCGTCGATGTGACTTTTTGGTCATGTGAGCGGAAAAGTGGTGAAGCATCGGTTCCAATCGGCCGTCCAATCGATAATATTCAAATTTACCTTCTTGATGCCGGCCTGCACCCGGTTCCAATGGGTGTGGCAGGTGAAATTTATATTGGAGGAATTGGATTGGCACGTGGTTATCTAAATCGAGCCGCTCTAACTGCTGAACGTTTCATTCCAAATCCATTCGGTCCTGTAGGCTCCCGGCTTTACCGAACGGGAGATTTGGCCCGGTATCGCGAAGATGGAACTATTGAATACATCGATCGAACAGACTACCAAGTAAAAATTCGAGGCTTCCGGATCGAGTTGGGAGAAATTGAAACCGCATTGATGCAACATGTCAATATTCAACGAGCTGCTGTAATCGCGCGAGAAGATACGCCAGGAGAAAAACGATTGGTTGCCTATGTAGTAGCGAACCAATCGGAATTGAACTCAGATGAACTCAGAATGTATCTTAAAGTGCAGTTACCTGATTTTATGATTCCAGCTTCATTTGTTGTCATGGATCATTTGCCGCTTAGTGCAAATGGCAAATTAGACCGAAATGCTCTGCCTGCACCCGATATTTCGGCGCAATTTGTCCATCACTTTGTGGCGCCGCGTACGCAAAGCGAGAAAATCATCGCATCGTTTTGGGCTGAAGCACTTGGGCTTGAACAAGTTGGCATTAATGACAATTTTTTTGAGCTTGGTGGACATTCACTTTTATCATTGAGCTTAATTGAACGCATTCGGCGGCAAGGATTTGATACAGATGCTAGCGCTTTGTTTTCTACAGGCACATTGGCTGAGTTTGTTGCAACATTAGGAAAAAGTCGTGCCGTTACTGTACCAGGTAATGTAATTTCTGAGCGTTGCGAAAAGATCACTCCTGAAATGTTGCCTTTAGTTTCGCTGAATCAATCAGAGATTGACACAATTATAAGACGCATACCTGGCGGTATTAAAAATATACAAGATATTTATTCCTTGACGCCATTCCAGGAAGGTATTTTATTTCATCACATGATGAGTAGAAGTGGCGATCCTTATTTATTGTCTTCTTTGCTTTCGTTTGAAACTCATGAAAAGTTGGATGATTTTATTGATGCACTTCAAATCGCCATCAATCGGCATGATGTATTACGAACAGCCATTATATGGGAGGAGCTATCAACACCGGTTCAGGTTGTATTGCGCCAGGTTGAACTCACAGTTACTGAAATTGAATTAGACCCAATTTTAGGAAACATTACCAAACAACTGCACGAGAGGTTTAACCCGCGTACTTTCAAATTTGAGTTATGTAAAGCACCATTACTAGGCGCGTATGTAGCATATGACTCCGAACAACACTGCTGGTTGTTATTGATACTTGTTCATCACTTGATTCTCGACCATGAAGCGGTGGAGGATTTATTAAATGAAGTGCAAATCCATCTTATGGGACGATCAAACGAGCTTAAACAAGCAATTCCATTTAGAAATTATGTTGCTCGAACAAGAATGGGCATAAAACTTGAAGAGCATGAATTGTTTTTCCGCAAAATGCTCGAACATGTGAGTGAGCCGACTGCCCCCTTTGGCTTAATGGATGTACAAGGAGATGGCGTTGATATTGTAGAAGCAACGTTAGATGTAGACGAAAAACTTGCTAAGAAAATTTATACCACTGCGCGTTCACTAAGTGTAAGTGCGGCAAGTATATTCCACCTTGCTTGGGCGCAGCTGTTGGCACAAACTACGGGTAACAAAGAAGTTGTATTCGGTACGCTATTATTTGGGCGCATGCAAGGATTTGATGAAGGAGGTCAAATGTTGGGTGTGTTCATTAATACCTTACCTATTCATTTTAGAGTGGATGCAATGCGTGTACAAGATAGCGTACGAAAAATGCATAAACTCCTGGCAGAGTTGCTTGATCATGAATACGTGTCGCTTGCTACCGCACAACGCTGTAGCGGAGTGCCTGCCCCGACTCCTCTATTTTCGGCATTACTGAACTATCGTCATACTTCAAAAGCTACTGAGACAAACGCAAAAGAAGATGCGTGGTCGGGTATTAAATTGTTGGCAAGTGAAGAACGTAGTAACTATCCGATTTCACTGTCAATCGATGACTTTGGCGATAGTTTTCAAATGACAACACAAGTTCAATCATCAATTGATCCTCAACGTATTAACAGTTACCTATACAACATACTCGAACGATTGCTCGAAGCGATTGATAACTCTAATACGGCAATGTGTACATTAAGTATTCTGCCAAAAAAAGAACGTCAGAAACAGCTATTAGAATGGAATAACACCAGAAAAGATTACCCTTTCGAGCAATGTATTCACCACTTATTCGAAGAACAAGTTGCAAAAAATCCACATGCTGTGGCAGTGGTTTTTGCAGCACAGCAAATTACTTATGAAGCGCTAAATCGTAAGGCCAATCAGCTAGCGAATTATTTAATTGGTGAAGGTGTAAAGCCCAATATGCTAGTGGGCATTTACATCGAGCGCTCGTTAGAGATGATTGTGGCCATCTTAGGTATTCTCAAAGCAGGTGGCGCTTATTTACCAATCGATCCCCATTACCCTGAGGATCGCATTCACTATATGGTAAACGATGCGAAATTAAGAGTTATTTTGACACTGAGTAATTCGTATAAATTGATACCTGATCGAGTTAGATTCATTGATTTAACGGATAAGAATCATGTTATTTCCAAGCAGAGTGAAGGGAATGTACATCATTCTAGTGTTGCACAGAATCTTGCCTATATGATCTATACCTCTGGATCAACTGGAAAGCCGAAAGGGGTTAGAATTAGCCATCGAAATGTTGTGCATTCTACATCGGCTCGTTTTTATTTTTATGAGGAACCCGTTGGGTGTTTTTTACTGTTACCCTCTTTTGCGTTTGATAGTTCTGTCGCCGGTATTTTTTGGACGCTAACCCAAGGCGGGTGCCTATGTCTGGTTCACGAAGAGAAGTTGAAGGATCCACTAAGCCTGGTTAAAGAAGTTGAAGAAAAACAAGTAACTCATTTATTAACTTTACCATCGTTTTATCAGTTAATTTTGGAGCAGAAGAGGGAGAAGTTGTTTTCTCTCAAAACTGTAATAGTGGCCGGAGAATCATGTCCGTCAACACTTGTTAACAGGCATTTCGAACTTTTACCGGCTGCTGCTTTATATAATGAATATGGTCCAACGGAAGGCACTGTCTGGTCAACTGCATGCCGGCTGGAGTTAGGCAATGCTGCTGATGTTGTTTCGATTGGATATCCCATTGCTAATGCCGAGGTTTATCTGTTGGATGAATTTCTTAATCTTGTACCATGGGGAGTGAAGGGTGAAATTTATATCGGTGGCGAAGGGGTAGCTCAGGGGTATCTGAATCATCCCGATCAAACTGCGGATCGTTTTATTCCTAACCCGTTTCGAGAAGATGGATCTTGTTTGTATAAAACTGGAGATTTGGCTTGTTATCGAATTGATGGGCAACTTAATTTTCTAGGGAGAGTGGATAGTCAAGTCAAAATTCGTGGCTTCAGAATAGAACTTGGTGAAATAGAGTTTTGCTTGATGCAATTGGATGAAATTCGTGAAGCCGTGGTCCTGGCAAAGGAGTTTAAGCCTGGTGATTATCGTTTATTTGCTTACTGTGTGGCTAAATCAATTATTAATAAAGTCTATCCAAATGAAGAAAATGTACGAGCCCAGCTACAAAAGCTCTTGCCTGAGTATATGATTCCTTCAATTTTTATTTTTCTGGATGTGATGCCCCAAACCCCGAACGGCAAGATTGATCGCAATGCTTTGCTTTCAAGGAATATCAGTCAATTTATTACAAACAATTATCAACTCCCCAGAAGCTCCACTGAACAAGGATTGGTTGAAATTTGGTCAGAATTATTGGGTTTCGATCAGATCGGCGTGTACGATAATTTTTTTGAATTAGGTGGTCATTCAATTCTAACGGTAAAAGCAATTCTCAAAATAAACGCAGAATTTAATCTCAACTTACCCGTCAATGTAATTTTTATGCGACCGACCATTGCGCAGTTAGCAGAGATTATCGAGGGAAAAGAAACATTTTTATTGGAACAGAAATCGAATGATGTGGATTTACATGCTGAAGCGCAGCTGGATTTATCGATTCAACCCAATGGAAATTTGGCTTCCGATTATTTACTACCTCGTGAAATATTGCTAACCGGAGCTACCGGTTTTCTTGGTGCTTTTTTATTAGTTGAATTGCTGCAACAAACATCAGCTCACGTACATTGCCTGATTCGAGCGAAATCAATTCGCGAAGCTTCTGAAAAATTACGAAAGGTATTAAACGGGTATGGAATTGATCATTCCAGTTTGATGAATAGAATTAGTCTGATTTGTGGAGATTTATCCAAACCGTCATTGGGTCTTGCTTCAAGGCAATTTAATCAATTGGCGGATCAAATAGAAGCGATCTATCACAATGGGGCACAGGTTAATTTCACGCAACCTTATGCAGTCTTGAAAGCAGTCAACGTAACTGGAACTCACGAAGTATTGCGACTAGCATGTGCTGGAAAAATTAAGCCCGTGCATTATGTTTCTACGCTGTCGATCTTCGGTACACGAGAACCCTCTTATTTAGGTGGCTTTGTTGAAGATGATTTTCCCGATCCTACTGTTGAGATGGGGGATGGTTACAGTCAAAGTAAGTGGGTAGCGGAAAAATTGGTTAGGACTGCGGCCAATCGCGGATTACCAATTACGATTCATAGACCTGCTACGGTCGCGGGGCATAGTATAACCGGAGCATGGAATACGGATGATTTTCTTTGTCGGCTTATTAGGGGTTGTATAGAAATAGGTAAAGCACCAGCAATACAAAATCATTTTGATATGGTGCCGGTTGATTATGTCAGCAAAGCGATTGTATATCTTTCCCGTCAACCGCAAGCAATAGGTAAAGCTTTTCATTTCAGCAATAGGCGTCCGATTGTGAGCGATGACTTGATTGATTGGATCAATGCCTTGGGGTATAGGGTTGAACGAGTACCGTACGCTGAGTGGCTCGAAAATGTAACCCAAACAGCGAAAGATTCCAGCGAACACCCACTGTATTCGTTGCTCCCCCTATTGCAGAAGAAAGTGATTGATGATCAGGTATCGAGTACGGTGCTCAAAGAATATAACACTGATTATACTGAGCAAGTATTAGCGGCTAGTGGCATTGATTGTCCACCAATTGATTGGCATTTAATTGATGTCTATTTGTCGTATTTGCAGCGGAGCGGGTCAATCAAGCAGTCTTCTCAAGATAATTTTTCACACTGAGCTTTGTGTTGAAATTAGATCTGTTTTGGATGTATCCGATTTATTGATGATTAAGCACTTCAATCGGCCCTTTCCTGTCGCAGTATGTGTATTTTGATTATTTAATCGTTTGACTAGAACAGGCTTCTGATTTTATGGATATTGTTTTTCACCTTATTAGGCGATCTCGAATCAATATTTTGTTTGCTGTGATAATGGGCATTATGAGCGGCTTAGGTAGTGCAGCATTAATTGGTTTAATCAATACTGAACTGCATGCAACATCCCCTGTACATCTAACAGTTTTGTTTTTTGTTGGTCTTGGAGCAGTAGTCATAGCGTCGCAAATTTTTTCAACAATTATCGTCATGCGCGCTGGTCAAACAGCAGCACGAGATTTACGGATAGAACTCAGTCATCGCATTATCAACGCACCGTTGCGTTTACTGCAGCAACTCGGTGCGCCCAGGTTAATGGCAAATTTGACTGAAGATGTTGCAGTACTTGTTGAGTCCTTTCAGTTACTTCCTCAAATGTGCATCAATATCTCCTGGGTTTTAGGGTGTTTAATATATCTTGGTTGGTTATCATGGCAATTATTCGTGATTGTTCTTATTGTTATGTTGTTGGGTATTTTGATTTATCAACTGAGTACACAAAGAGCAATTAAACCGTTACGAGCTGCCCGTGAGCAGAATGACGCCTTATTTGCGCATTTTAGAAGCCTAATTTACGGAATAAAAGAAATAAAACTTCATCATGAAAGAAAAAAAATATTTCTTGATGATGTACTCTATTCCACAGCAGAGGCTTACCGGCAAGGGATCATTTCTGCGATGACGTTATTTATTCTGGCAGCTACGGTTGGTACGGTATCCCTGTATTTTCTTATTGGATTCGTTTTATTTGTAGCCAGTACCTGGGAGACGATTACCAAAGAGATTGTATCGGGCTTTACGTTGACTTTGCTTTATATGATGGCTCCTTTGACGACGATATTAAGCGATTTGCCAACTTTCAGTCGTGCAAGGGTAGCCATTGACAAAATTAATCGCCTGCAAAAAGAACTCATTGAGCAAACGGAGGCATCAAACGGGTTGAAACATGCTGAAGCTTCTGTGTCTTCGGGAAAACTCGAGTTAATAGCAGTTACCCATCAATACATTCGTGAAGGTGATGACCATAAATTTACTTTAGGGCCGCTACATTTAACATTCCATCCCGGAGAATTGGTGTTTATCACCGGTGGTAACGGTAGTGGAAAATCAACGTTAGGCTTGTTGTTGGTGGGATTGTATAGTCCAGAAAGCGGCCATATCAAACTTAATGGCATAGAAATTGATGACGTCATGCGCGAAAGCTACCGGCAACAATTTGCTGTTGTTTTTTCTGATTTTTATCTTTTTGAAAGTTTGCTGGGATTAATGGGCGAGAATCTTGATCACAAAGCGCGTGCATATTTGACCGAACTGCAACTTGACCATAAGGTAACTGTAAATAATGGTGTTTTTTCGTCAGTAGAGCTGTCTCAAGGACAACGTAAACGTCTGGCGCTCGTAACTGCTTACCTCGAAGATCGACCTTTCTATGTATTCGATGAATGGGCTGCAGACCAAGATCCTCTTTTCAAAGAGCTATTTTATACCGTGTTATTGCAAGATCTAAAATCACGTGGAAAAACAGTCATCGTTATCACGCATGACAATCATTATTTTCATTTAGCAGATCAATGTATTCGATTAGAAAACGGCCAAATTTCTGGAAATATACCTTTTATAGTGAATTCCACACACTTAGATCCATCAAATAAAGGAATAGCCGCTATCAAACATGCCCGAGAGCATCTATGAGAAATTGGCGTGAGCGGCTTCTAAGAGGATTTAAATTAGTTATCTCCGCCCGAAGTGAAGTAGATCGGTTAAATGAACATATAATGCTCGATTCAGCTTGATACCAAAGCAGGTATTTATGGTTTTTACCGCGATATTGCGCTTGAGATATTGACTGCAAGAGTGCTTAC
>WBZQ01000278.1_pt2 | contig 13125 bp, 12 predicted proteins | sample 5204251 | NCBI WGS metagenome assembly WBZQ01 (sample SAMN12412402, study PRJNA552823) | activated sludge metagenome | isolation source: activated sludge from nitrification reactor of wastewater treatment plant... | place: USA: Virginia | collected 2017-09 | reverse complement strand
AGCCATGCCTTCGACCACCCGGGCAATCACCTCTTGTGCCACCTTGTCGACACCGCTGATGTCACACGTATCAGCCCGCGTGTCTACCTCTCCGGTGATCACGCTTTGCAGTTTCTTGCTGTGCAGGACCGCGCCTTGGTGATCGGTATAGGAAAAGTCGAGGCCCAGCGTCACAGTCGCGGGATAGGATTTGTTGGCCTTACGGGCAATAAACATGTCCACCTGACGAAAGCCCAACGCCACATCCACCACCCCGTCGATGGCCTCAGCAGGAGGCCCTGGCTGCACGACGACCCGCTCAAACACCTGCGCCATCCGCTTCTTTATTTGGGCCTCTAGCGGGTCATGAATCGGGAGCGCCACACCCTGACCACAGGCATCACGATAGTCCACAGCGGCAGCCCCGATACTCTGGTCGAAGCGCAGCTGCACCGCCAACGGAAGATTGTAGTTTGTGGGGATGTTGCTACGCGGGCTGAAATACTGGCATCCCGAGGACACAAGGACTGCCGTCATGAGCGCCGCGACAGCACTGCGGGACGATCGCCGAACACGACCCCGGATCCATCTGCACATCAATCGCTGCACAATAGTCTCGTTATACCCAATCTCGTAAAGACATGACAACCGCACTCGATCGCGTTGACAGGCTCTTTGAGCTCCGCTATGGTCCAGCACGTGGTTCCTGCCAACGATTCAACCGAATCCGCACCGCCGCCCTGGTTGTGGAGCGCCGTCGCCGACCTGATTCGTCTGCGCAATCAATCCGGTACCTGGCTGCTGATGCTACCGAGTCTTTGGGCCTTGGTCCTCGCCAATCAGGGACGCCCACCGTTGTGGCTGGTGGCTATCTTCGCGCTGGGTGCCTTTGTCATGCGGAGCCTCGGCGTGGTCTTCAACGACCTCGCGGACCGCAATTTCGACAGACACGTCGCCCGCACGAGCACTCGGCCGTTAGCGGCAGGGCGACTACTCCCGCGGCAGGCACTGCTCGTTGCACTGGGCCTGGCGCTGCTCGCGGCCGGGCTAGTCTCCACACTCAATTGGCTGACCATTCTGCTGAGTCCCATTGCGCTGTTCCTGGCCGCCGTGTACCCGTTCTGCAAACGGTGGATTCATATCCCGCAGGCCGTGCTGGGAATCGCGTTCGGATGGGGAACAATCATGGCCTGGTCGGCTTCGCGCGGCACGATCGCTCCAGCGGCATGGTGCCTCTTTGCCGCAACGACTTGCTGGGCGATTGCCTACGATACGATCTACGCCCTGCAGGATCGCGAGGACGACCGCCGCATCGGAGTCAAGTCATCGGCACTCCTGTTCGGCACAGCCGTTCCTGCGGCCGTTGGAGTCTTCCTGATGGGAATGGTGGTCTGCCTGATCATGGCCGGACAGTTGTCTGGCCTACGGATGGGATACTACGTGGTCCTGATGCTGCTTGCGGGAGTCTTTATCTGGCAAGCGCGGCGTCTACGGTTTCCCGTGACGCCGCAAGATGCTTTCAGGATGTTCCAACAGCACGTCTACGCCGGAGTGGCGATTCTCATCGCCCTGTGGCTCGGTACGCTGGATACCAGTCTCTAGGCTATTCCTCGCCGACCTTGCCGAGAGGCTTGTCGGGCTTCGGGGCACGCAGAGTCTTCAGATACAACGCCACGGCTTTCGCATCGGCATCATTCAGCCCCAGGCTAGGCATGCGCGTATCAGGCTTCATGGCTTGCGGATTGCGCAGCCACCGGTAGACCCAGGTAGGGTTCAGGCGGTAACCGGCTCGATCCAAGGCCGGGCCAACTTTCCCGCCTTCTTCGCCGATCTTGTGACATCCATTGCAACCATACTTGGTCACATAGATCTGTTTGCCGACTTCAACCAACTTCGCGGCCGCATCCGGCTTCATGTTCAGATCGGGTCGAGCAATGTTGACGCCCTTCCCCGGCCTGGTGGTGAAGTTGACCAATGCCGCCGTCGCCTGATCGAGTTCCTTCTTCGCCTGCCCCATCGCCTGCATTTCTTTGGCGTACGCGTTATCGTCGACTTCTACGCCCTTCTTGTCGGCTTCGTCGCTGGCCTTCTTCTCCGCTTCCTGCTCCAACCGCTCGGCCTCTTTATACTTCTGGTCTGCGGTTTGCTGCGCGTCCTGAAGTTCCTTCTTCCGGCCTTCGACGTTGAATTCCAACTTCTTGCCGTGCAGCGAGCGCACATATCCGACAATACCCCAGATTTCTTCTTCGGACAGGGTGTACTTGAAGGTCGGCATGGTCGGGACGGCGAACTCGTCGTCACCAATTTTATCGCCGTTCGGGCTCGTGTCCTTCATGTCCCGCGAAATCGTGGCAAAGATATCTTCGTCTTTGAAGGTGCCCATTTCCGATTTATTGGACAAGTCCTTCGGTTTCGGGTCGCTCATGGAGGACCAATTGAAACCCTCGTTCTGCTTTCCGGTTTCGCCGTGGCAATGCATGCAATAGTGCGCGTAGAGCTTCTTGCCCTTCGCGGATTGTTCATTCTGTAACATCGAACAACCCCCGGCTCCGATGAGGCCCGAGAGTCCGACCACTACTGAGACCGCTCCAATTACGCGTATTCTTCGCCACGCCCTCATGCTCAGGACCCTTTCTTTAAACGTCTCACGAGGACCAACTCAAAGCCCAAGGCCAAGGCCACCGCGAGTACTGCATACATGTACGGCGAATAGTCCGGAGGCGCATCAGCCCGGAAATACCACCATGAGGAAATGGCCTTTTCAGACCCCTTCTCCTTGGGTTGACCGGTCTCCATCTTCTTGCCGTCCCAGATGGCGAACGCGATGCTGGCAAATTCTCCCGGCTTGAACTGCGTGTCCTCTGCCACATGCTCTGTGCTCAAGGGCCGCGAGAATACGACCTTCCACACGCCGCCCTGGTAGACGCCCTTCGCCTTCACATCCTGATGTCCGTGCGGCTTGAGCGTGCCAAAACCCTTGGCGCCCAGGTCTGAACCTTTGCCGTCCTTATTCTTCCAATACCAAATATTGACCGGTCCACCTTCCACCTGCGCCATCGGCTGGCCGTGGGCAAAGTGTGCCTTGGTATCGCCGACCATGAACTCCAGCGCTGCGGCGTCGTCAGGATCTTCTGATGGATCCGAGTATTCCAACAAAATGGCGACGGTGGTGCCATCGTGCAGGCCGCGAACCTTCACGCTCTTCGCGGTGACGTCGGTAATACGCACCGGCCAATGCACCTGGGGAGACATGGGGAATTCGGATGCTGCCGCAGTGGCCCATACCGCAGCCGTCGGGTCATCAGCCGGAAGGGATCCCTTCACCAGTCCTGCGCGGACCGACACGCTTTGTTGACTATAGGCCGGCTGCACACCCGCAGCCACGCACAGCCCCACAAGGCCGACGGCTCCGACCCACCATTTTGTACCTGGTCTCCTCACTCGTGCCATACGCTCCCCTTAATTGCTCAGCAATCTCTGATCGGAGAAATTACTCGGACTCATCCCATGTTCTCGGCTTTTGTCCGGCTCCGTCATATTCGCCCATAATAACTTTCCAGATGTCCTCATCGGACATTTCAAGCTCCCAACGCGGCATGGCCGACTTCCAGGGCATTCCTTCGACAGGAAGCCCGACCCCGCCCTTCTTGATGCGCCAGAACAGGAAGCTCTCCTGAAGCATTGCGATCGTGGTGGGATCCTTAAAGTTCGCCGGCGGCGGCGTGAATCCCGGCGCTGCAAAACCCTTCCCGTCGAAGTTGCCATGGCACGGGGCGCAACGCGAGGCATACAAACCTTTGCCATACATAATATTTTCCGGCGTCTTCGGCACAGGATTCGAGAGACCCGTGTACTCGCCGGGAGGAGCGGGGTGAATGGTGCGATTTTCTGCCGGAGGGGCATCGCTCGATGCCGTGCTGCCGTAGGTCTGCCATCCGACGAGCAACGGAAACAGTGCGAGGACCAGGTATCGCGCCCCGCTGAGAGCCCCACCACCTTCGCCCGTAAGGAAGCGCAGGATCGGACCGAAAAACGCGTCCTTCGATGCACCGCTGAGCGTCGCAAAAATAACGATCCCGGCTGTCGTCAGCATGAGGTACAGGAAGATCAAGCTCGAGGGCAGCGGCGCGGAATGCGGCAGATTCGGGACGATAAACTTCAGAAACACATAAATACAGACCGTCAGAATAATCGGTCTAACAAGTACGCCTCCCATAACCTTCCTCCTCTACTTCACCGGCAACTATCGAGCCTGCGCCATCGCGAGTGCACCAGCATCAGCGGCCTTGACCGGAGCCGGGGTTGCCCGCGGGAGATCCAACTCAGCCGGACTGACGCTGATCGGTTCACCGCTCATCTGCTGCAGGAACGCAATGACGGACAGAATCTCATTCTTGGACAAGCCGATCGGATTCTTATTGATGTACGGCATGCGCGCCGGATATTCCTTCGGGACACCCTCATGACGGTAGTCCAGATAGAGATAGGCCTGCGGTTCCGTCAAACTTTCAAAAATAAACTCGCGGGATAATTTGGCCCCAATGCCCTTCAGGTCCGGACAGCGAGCGGATTCGCTTGGCCCGATCGAATGGCACAGTGCGCACTGGCCTTTGCTGAAGAAAATCTTTTGACCTATCGTCGCCATGTCGGTAGGCGTTTTGATATCGGCGATGTTGATGCTCTCCTCGGCCGGCGGTAAGGAGGCCATCTGGGGCACGGCCAAGGCGACCAGCGAAAACAGGCCGAGCACGATCGCCACAAAACCGATGACCCGAATAAATTGCCCCTTGATGAACAGGAGGATCACTGTTCCAAGGCCGATGACACAGAGACCGATTAGCTGCAGTTTGACTACTTCACTCATAAGTCCTCAACAAAGGATAATGATCACGACCCGCCCCTGGTTACCAGAAGAAGATCATCTTCCCGATCAGACCGGACGATTTGCCTCAGACGTCTCAGCCGCAGGACCATCCAATGCCTGCGAGCCCCCGGCCATGGCCGGAATGTGGCCCGGTTCAGCAGCGCCCTTGGCACTGGCTGCAGCCTTCGCCTTATCACCCATGGTGGCCACCCAGAAAATGAAGGCGACCAACATACAGAACAGGAACGTATTGAGCGCCATGAGAGCGGCGGCATAGCCCAACGCCGGCGAGAATGCATATTGAGACGAATCGCGCATGACGCCGTAGATATGCCAGTGAACGCGCGATGAAGAACGTGCGTATCCCATGAGGGTCATGAGCAGGATGACCATGACCGCGTTCAGGACCAGCGCGTACCCGGCGCGTGGCGGCATTCTTCCCCACACCATTTCGGTGGTGGTCTTTGCGCTCTTCAGAAGGAGCGCGGTCAAAGGAGTAATCGTCAGCATCACAAAGATGACGATGCCCACCTGCGATGTAGAGAAGTAGTTAATACGGATAATGGCCGGGACGAAGTAGCCCCAGACGCCGAGCACAATAACGGCAATCGCTGCCAGTCCCAGCACGCCACCCATGAGTGCCTTGGCCGCCTTGGCCCATCCGGCAGTGTCTTGCTTGCCGGCGCGCCAGTACATGATGAAGCTCATGAAGGTGACAAGTACCATGAGGTTGGAGACGGTCATCTTGGCCGACATGACGCCGAAGACACCGAGCAGGGGATGGTGTGTACCGCCCATCTTCTGCGCTTCTTCCAAGCTGGCAACCAGAGAATGGGGCGTCATCCACACGCCGAGGCACAGAAGGAGGATGATCAACATGGCCATGATCGGTTTGCGATACTGAGTTTCAGACCCTGGAATACGATGGGTAATTCCGAGCCAGAAATAGTAGTTGGACCCCAGGAACAGGACACCGATCAGCATGGCCTGCAGGATGAACAGCCAGGACAGGAATCCGCCCATGAGCGTGATACCCATCTGCTGGTTGTACTGATAAATCTCACGCATCAACCAGTAGCCGGCGAACGGGAGGGGGAGCAGACCGAATACGCCGATGAAGTTGCCGACGTACCCCATCCAGTCGTAGTGATATCGCTCTTCCGTGCTCTTGGCTGAGAGATAACGAATGCCGGCGTAGGCGCCGCAAATGTACCCGCCGAGTACGACGTTGGCGATCAGCCGGTGAATGTTCACCGGCCACCAGGTCGGGTTCCAGGTGGCCGCCCAGGCGCGGGCGAAATCACTGCCCTCAGAGATAACGACCGGGCTGGATTGGAACGTCGCCCAGGAATTGGGCACGATCATAATGAAGAAGGCAAACACGTTCAGGAGGAAACCCAGGAATATGTGAAACTTCTTCCCGTTTCCTTCCGCCATCGCATCCCAGCCATACCAATAGAGATACAGTGTTGCGGTCTCAACGAGGAATAAACAGCAGTACACCAGGAAGGATGGGAAGAAGATGTCGGTCAGATAAGCCATCAGCTTCGGATAGAAACCGATCAGCAGGAACAAGAGGATTCCGCCGAAAAGGGCCGTCGTCGCATAAGAGGAGGTCAAGAGCTTGGTAAACTCTTTGGCCAGCTTGTCGTAACGCTTATCGCCTGATTTCCAGCCGACGATTTCGCACAACCAAGCGAAAATCGGCACACCGAGCACGAACCCGGCGAGCAAGAGATGGAGCTGAGCAATGATCCACACAAGGTTTCGACTACCGATGTACGGAAGGTCTCGATAGGCAGTCGGGGCCTGGGCAGCAGCCTCCTGGGCCAGAGCCATATCCGGCAATCCCGCCCATCCGAGCAATGCAGCACATCCAGCCAGCAAGGCCACGCGGCCCGCAATTTGGCGACCGTGATTTGTGATATTCCGACCTTGGTCCATCATTGTTCTCACCTCGTCATTCGCCATGATGTCACTTGCTTCCCGCTGGTTTCCCGGCTGATGATTGCGAAGCCTTGCCGTCGTTCTTGGGAGCGTTCTCCTTGACACCGGCTTTGTCCTTACCGCTTTTCTGCTTTTCCTTCTCGTCCTCGGCCGTCTTCTGTTCAAGCGCAGCAATCTTCACTTCCGCGTCTTTAAACGCCTTCTCGCCTTTGGTGAGCGACTTCTGAGCATCGAACGGCGGGACCGGTGCCACATTCGCCGGCTTACAACATTCGTGCGGATGTGGAGTCGATACAGGAAGGACCATCCAGAACAAGATACTCATCACTGCACCGGCAGCCGTAAATGCCGTGAGCATCAAACCCTGATCGGCAGGCACCCGGATCATATCCCAGCGGGAAATCAGCCCCTGATAGGTATCACTGGCATCCTGGGCTCCCGCCATCCGGCCCTCGACCAACTTACCCAGAATAGAGAGACCGATGTAGGTCAGTGCGAGTAGCACCAGCAACGACGCACTTCCCCATGCCGTAAATTCGAGGCCGATACGCTCGGCCACCGGCATACTCTTCAACATATCCATATCCAGGATCGATTTGGTAATCGATCGGGCAAGGTCTGTTGCCCCGCCTTCAATCACCCACAGGAGCGGCAGGTATAGTGCGCCGGCCACGGCAAAGCGCACCCACAGCCCAATACCGAGAGAAGCAGGCGGTTCAAGACGCAGGCGCTCCAAGAAGACCGTCCGAGCGACCAGACCCAATGCCCAGATATCAATGGGGATCGACACCAAAAACAACAGCGGGAGCCCGGTGCCTTCACCGAAGTGAAAACCAACCCCCAACGAAATCACGAAGAAGGCAAATATGCTGACCGGGCTCATGAGAAGCATCAGGAAGGTAATCCCGAGCTTTGTCTCCAGATGGATCGTGCCCATGGCCATAAACAACATGGCAAATGCCATCTTGATAGGCAGGGCGGTCCAGCAGGCAGGCCAGAGAATGCTAAGCCCCAATTTGAATGACGACATCGTCTCTCGACCAGTCATGTGCCCAAGACCCTCCGCCTATTCCAAAAATTCGCGGTTGATGATCGCCGCCACGGTGAAAATAAGAATGCTCGCCATGACCACGATCCAGCTGATTAATGCGATCGGCCGCTTGAAGATATTCCGTTCAGGATCACGATCGATGAAAGGCAATGCGGCCAGCAAGGCCATGAACACCCCCGGCAGCGCGATGGCGCCGAGGAATTGTCCGAACTCTCCCGCAAAGACCTTCAGACGCAGTAGTTGAAACAGGAAAAGGAAGTACCATTCCGGCTCGGGATGATAGTCACCTGGATCGGGCGTCGCTTCTTCAAGGAGCACGATCGGCTCCCAGAACGCGAGACTGCAGATACACAGGAACACGGCCACCATCCCGACGATATCTTTCCAGATTTGACGTGGAAAGAAGTAGTCGGTCTTGGCCTTGATCTCTTCCACGCTGCCACGGAAAGGACCGGCCGGGCCCGCCTTACGGAACAAGAAGAGGTGCAGACCGGCCAGACCCATCAAGGCCGCCGGCAAGACCATCACGTGAATGACGAAGAAGCGGCTCAAGGTCATCTGACCAGGAGTTGCTCCGCCCTTCAGGAACCGCGCCATGAAGTCGCCCAGCAGCGGCGTCTTGTCCATAATTTCGACGCCGACCGTGGTCGCCCAATAGGCACGCTGGTCCCAGGGAAGCAAATATCCGGTGAAGCCGAACCCCATCACAATGCCAAACAGGGCCAGTCCGACCAACCAGATGAGTTCGCGTGGCTTTTTGTAGGCGCCCCAGAGAAAGACCTGCGACATGTGCGCAAAGACGCAGACCACCATCGCCGTCGAGCCCCAGAAGTGGTAACTCAGCAGGAACCAACCGTAATCCACGGTATGGATGATGTACTGGGTACTGGCATAGGCGTGGTCAGCGGTCGGCACGTAGTAGAACATTAACAAAATACCGGTCACCGCCTGCATGATGAAGATGAAGAGCAGGACGGAACCAAATACATAAGCCCATCGAGAGCCGCCAGGGACCGGCTCGTTGAGCATTTTGGCTTGCAAAGTCTTCAGGCCGACGCGTTCGTCGACAAAGTCAAAGACTTTTTCAATCGCTGATGGCTGCGTGGTCGTCGGCTGCGTAGTCGTATCCATTAGACAATCCGAACCTGGGCCTTGGTGCCCGCTTTGAATTCCATATCAATAATCGTGATTTCACCCGTTGCCGTAACCTTGATGGGGAGTGGATCCAATGGCCGCGGCGCCGGTCCGTCCAGCACTTTGCCTGCGGCGTCATAGATGCTCAGGTGACAGGGACAAAGAAATACCTGTCCGAGCGTCTTGTGCGTACGCCATTTAAATCCGCACCCCAGGTGCGGACACTTCCCGGAAAATGCGATATAGGGCACGTCCTTCTTGTTCGTCCAGATATGCTTTCCGGCAGAGTCACGAAACTCCATGTCCTTGCCTTGATAGATCGTCTCCAGCACCTTGGGAGTCGCCTTCAAGACCCAGACGTTTTTGTCGATTTCCTGCTCCGGCATGTAGGCTTCTTTGATCTTGCGCTTGTACTTAAACTGAACGCCGACATCATCCTGCTTGATCTTGCCGGAGTTCCCGATCTTGAGCCATTCGTTGTCAAACGGCGAATACATCGGCTTCATCAGGTAGCGAAGAACCGGAAACGCAAGGGGGAAGCCGATCAGAAAGCCGATGGCATGGGTAAAGTTCATGAAGAATGTCCGACGCTTCACGCTCCGTTCGAGTTCCGGGAACGGGACAAGAACTTCGCCGGGCGTGACATGGATCCGCTCCTCAAGGTGAGCGATTTCCACCTCATGCGTGGTCACGTATTCATCGCGCTTGAAGGCGGGCAGCATCGCGTATTCGGCCGAACCGATACGAAGCGTCACGACTTCATCGCTGACCGCCTGCACCTGCCCCATGGGGACCTGGCGCTCCATAGAGTCGACTGCGCCATCGCCTACGACGATATGGCTGATTTCGTGGGAGAGCGGGTCCATAATGACCCGGCGCACTTCCCCGACTTCACGGTCCGCACATCGAACTTTTGATTTAAGTTTCGGCTGCATGATGCTCACTTCATCTTGATCGGCTTCGGAGTATTCACCGAAGCGTTCTTGTATCCGGCCAACCAGGTCGCCAAGGCATCCACGTCCTTCGGCTCCATCAGGTCCTTATACTTATCGGGCATCTTTCCCTTCTCGTATTCCTGCTCAAATCCTTCAGCCTTATAGCTCTTCGGATCGAGAATCTTTCGGGCGATTTCCGCAGCGGGGAGAAGGTTGCCGATGTTATCCAACTCAGGACCGCGCTTCTTTCCGCCCTCGCCGTTCAGCTTGTGGCAGTTGTAGCACTCCTGCAGTTGCCATTGCTCTTCACCCAACTTGGCAATATCGCCGCTAGCGGCAGCCGTCGTGGCGGTCGGCGCGCTGTCTCCACCGGCCTTCTGATCGGCAGGCGCTTGCGCGGCCCCTAAGGCCTGCAGCCGAGCAGTGAGCTCTTTGGCTTTTTCGTCCAAAGCCTTTGCCCGCTGCATCAACACTTCCACCTTGCCGGCTTCGTAATGCTCTCGCTTCGGCTTCAGAATTTTATCGATCTTCCCCTTTTCATCTTCCGGATCATATTGCGGCCACATGGAGGCACCGGCAATGTAGACGACCGAAAGAATGGCGTAGAACACGAGCAATGCCCCGACGGCTTTCATGCCGCCGAACGGCTTGAGCGTTGGAAAATCGAGAATCATGAATACGACGGCGCCGAGCATGGCATACCCAAAAAACAGCGCCTGAAAGACAAACGGAAAGCCCAGCGCATTGGTGGCGCCGAACAAGATTCCGCCGACGACGATTCCTACGACCAATTTTTTAATGACGTTTCCCATGAATGCCCTCGTTTACCGCCCTTCCAGTAAGGTGACCGCCCTATTTGGCCCCTGCCGGAACCGGGCTCCCCTCGTGCGCATGCCCCTTTGAATCATTCGGGCGCAAGGTCACGATGATAGCGAAGCTGACGACTGCGTAAAAGACAATGGTAATGCCGGTGATCCACCAAGCTGAATAGGACAGCGTTGGGGTAAAGGATTCGGCCGTGAAATCCGGCAACAAGTTGTACGTGTGGAAGTATTTCCGCAACAGGGATCGCACGGCGCCCATGAGGCCCATGGTCCAAATCGCACTGAAGGCCAAGAACACCAACACAAACTGTGAGGCAAAGTCGATTTTGCCCCAGACGATCGTCCCTTGCGAGACGGCACGGTTATAAATGACATAGTTTACAACCGTAACGAAGACCAGCGTGAACGCCGCGGAGTTCTTCGCCGGCATGAGCGCGAGGAAGTTCCAATCAGACGGCAACTCCAACTCGGCGACGAGCTTCGCGCCGGTCGGCACGAACCCGTGCGGGGTCATCCAGATCGCGTTGCCCACAACGACCATCAAGAAACCAATCTTGATGACAGTACTGGAAGACACCGTGAGCGGGATAAAGCGGCCAAGGACGGCCGGTGCCAGCAGAAGCGGCAGAAGGAAGGCCAGCGACGTGGCGTCCGGCACAGGATAGTCCGTCAGAACCTTGGTCATGACGATCGGAAGCAGGACCATCACGATCGGCGCAATCACCGTCATGCGAACCCGCTCGACACCCTCGATGCGCTTCATGCTTAGCCAGATGTAATAGTTACTGGCCAGGAAGATGAGACCGATCATCGCGCCCTGCATCTCAAAGAACATCGAAAGCTGGTCGGCCATCATGTAGGGACAGATGGACGCGTCATAGTCGCAGAGCTCGTAGGCTAACAAATAGCCCATGAACGGCAGGAACAGCAGCGCGCCCACGCCGATCATATTGCCAACGAAACCCATCCAGTCGTAATAGGCGCGATCCTCTTCTTTCTTCGAGCCCATGAACATGTAGGCGGCAATGAGTCCAGCCACAAATCCACCGAAGGTCACGTTGCCGACCAGGCGATGCAAATTGAGCGGCATCCAGCTGTAATTGAACACTTTGTCCCAGAGGGACGCGGTTGCCAAAAATTCAGCCGGCGAGATTCCTTCAGCGCGAACCGGAGTATTCATGAAGGAAGTGGGCGCATCGATCACAAACAATGTGATGGAGCCGATGAGATTGAGCAGCACGCCCAGAGCAATGTGTCGCCCCTTCTTCTCACCCTTCCAGGCGTCCCATGTGTAGAAATACATGTAGAGGACAATCGTCTCACCGATGAACAACAGTGGGTAGACGACGGCAAATATCAGGAAGAAGTGATTGATCAGCCACGTCGTGAACTGCGGATAGGTTGCGAGGAGCACAAAGATGAAGAGACCGCCCGTCAATGCGGTCATGCTGTACAGGATGACCGTGACCTTCGTGACCTCTTTGGCCAACCGGTCGTAGCGAGGATCCTGCTTGCGATACCCCAACCACTCTGAAATCACCACGAAAATAGGGGCACCCAGAATGAATCCCGCAAAGAGAATGTGGAGCTGAGCGACGATCCATACCGCCGTGCGGTTCCCCGTATAGGGAAACTCCACGGGGGGCGCACTGGGAGCCTGGGCATATGCCACCCCTCCCAATACCGCCACTAGCGCGAACATAACTAACAAACAGCGCTGCCAGATTTTCATGATGTCTCGCCGCTCCTCCTCATTCCAACCGATTGACCCGTGACTCGAACCGTACTAGGCGCGAATTACTTCACCTGATCAGCAGGCACCCAATCCTTCTTATTGGCATCCCAGCCCTTGCCAGACAAGCCGAACGAGCGCTCAAACGCCAGGATCTTCCAGCGATCTTCCTCGGACAGCTTACTCTTCCACGGCTTCATCTTCGTGTTCGGCACGCCCTCGGAAATGCGCCAGAACCAGACCGAATCCGAATACAACTTCATGCGATCGCCGTTACGGAAGTCGCGGGCGCCCGCCTTAACCGGCTTGCCATCCTTGCCATGACAGCTGGCGCAATTGACGTCAGGATTCTTCCCGCCGATATACAGTTCCCGACCTTCCTCGAGAACCTTTGGATCCGTCCACCATCCGGCAGGCATGTGCTTGTCGGCGTATTCTGCCGGAGCAGGAGGCGGCGGAACCACCGGACCTTCACTCCCGCCCCCTTCACCACCGCCGCCGCATCCGACGACGCCGAATCCAAACCCAAGAATGCCGACCATCAGAGCCAATCTCTTCATGCCTGCTTGTTTCATAAAAAAGTTCCCGCTCCTTTCTTCATGCCCGCGCCCTCTCAAGCACAGACACCCATTACCATCGACAGAAAAAAAGACGCTTCC
>WBZQ01002098.1_pt1 | contig 13127 bp, 11 predicted proteins | sample 5204251 | NCBI WGS metagenome assembly WBZQ01 (sample SAMN12412402, study PRJNA552823) | activated sludge metagenome | isolation source: activated sludge from nitrification reactor of wastewater treatment plant... | place: USA: Virginia | collected 2017-09 | reverse complement strand
ATATCAAACCAAAAAGACGCACCACGGAAGACCTGTTGTCTCTTGGGTCAAGAAAACAAACATAAATAATGAACCTTTAGACCTTTTGGTTTATGCCTTATGTGCTGCTTTCTACTTGAAGCTAGACCAACTTCCAGAATCATTTTTTATATCCTACAGGAAGAAATTGAAGTTAGATGATGTTTCTGAGATTCAAGCAGAATCAGATGATTCAATTGATGATTCGGAAGTAATTAATGATCTCAAGGAAGATATAAATATAGAAAAACCGATTGAAAAATTTAACAGTAAATTGGTTAAAAAAAGAAGCAAAAACAACAGAAGAACTAATAACTTCAATTTCAGTTTCTAAAGATGGATATACCAACAAAAGAACCAACAACAATAAGAGCTGGAGATACTATCAAGTGGGATTCATACCTTGATGATTATCCATCTGATAAATGGGTGTTAGTTTACAGGATTATCAATAAAGACAAGTCATTAGATGTATCAACATCTTCAAATTCTGATAAAAGTTATAGAACCACAATAGCTTCTACTGAATCGGGAAGTTTAACTAAAGGCTTATATTCATTAATTGGTCAGGTTTCTAAAGATGGCGAGAAATATACGGTAATAACCAAGACCATTGAAGTCCTTCCAAATCTTCTTAATTCTGATCCTTTAGAGATTAGAACTACTGCTCAAAAATTAATTGAAATCCTTGATGAAGCGCTATTTAAACACGGCCCAAGCGCATATAGCCAAGGATACTCCATTGCTGGAAGGACAATGCAATTCAAAAGTCACTCTGAGTTTATGCAATTCAGAAATCAGATAAAGGCCGAAGCTGATAGAGACACAAGAAAGCAGCAAGGAAAGCGTCTAAAAACTAGAATTCTCACAGTGTTGTAGACATGAAAAAAACAAACACAAAACTCAAACCAGTCAAACGCACAAAACGATCTTTTGATGCTGCCCAAATAAATCGGCTAACGGCATCATGGTCGACTTTTGTTAATTCAATTAATGACGACTTAAAGTATGAACTCAGACCATTGAGGGCTAGGAGTAATGAACTAGCTCAAAATGAACCTCTGTATAAAAAATATCTAAACCTTGTTGAAGAGAACATAGTTGGAGCAAATGGATTCCAGCTTCAGTCAAAAGCTGCTGATGATGTTGGTGTAGATACTATAGCAAACAACATCATTGAGACCCATTTTCATCAATGGTCAAAGGAATGCGATATTAGAGGAAAGTTATCTCTTCCAGAAATAGAAAGAATGGTTTCACGATCTACTGCAAGAGATGGTGAGATTCTAATCAGACACATTTTTGATGCTCAGTTCAAATATGGATACAAAATACAATTAATTCCAGCAGATAGGCTTTCTGATATTTGTAGAGAAGCTGATAGTAAAGGAAATAACAAGATCATATCTGGAGTTGAAGTAAATTCATTTGGCACACCTCTTTGTTATCACTTATACGTAGACAAAACAACACAAGGAAGCCCAACATTTCGCGTTCCAGCATTTGAGATAAGTCACATTTTTGTAAGTGAATACTCTGAACAAGTAAGAGGCATACCTTGGGGGCATGCCGTTATGACTCGTTTACATGTATTAAAGAAATATGTTGAGTTTGCTTTATCAGCTAGTGCAATTGGTGCATCCAAGATGGGTTTCTTTACATCAGAAAATGAAGCTGCTAATCCTTTAGCTGATGATGAAGATAATGAAACAGGAGAATTATATACAGAAGCAGTTGGCGGTGAATTTGGATTGTTACCTCCGGGATACAAATTTGAAAGTTTTAATCCTGATTATCCTCATGCAATGTTTGATGTGTTTACTAAAACTGTAAACAGATGGATTGCATCAGGACTTGGTGTTAGTTACAACTTACTCTGCAATGATCTTGAAGGAGTTTCTTATTCCTCAATTAGAAGTTCGGTTCTGGAAGAAAGAAATCACTGGACAACTTTACAAAACACATTCATCTACCAGTTGATGGAACCAATATATAAAAATTGGTTAAACAGTGCACTTCTAAAAAATGCTCTAACAGATTCTAAAGGAAAACCTCTTCCAGCTACGAGAATAGAGAAGTTCTCCCAACATATTTTCTTAGGTAGAAGGTGGGAATGGGTTGATCCTAGTCGTGATGCAGAAGCAAAAATTAAACTCTTAACAAATAAACTTGCAAGCCCATACACCATAACTGCGGAAATGGGATTAGACCTTGATCATATCCTTGACGATTTAGCAAGATTTGAATCTGAATGTATCAAAAGAAACCTTGATCCTTCATCAGTTTTATCAAATATACATGATGTTGTTAACCAAAAAATTAATGATGCTTCAAACCAGAAAAGTGAAGACATATAAATAAAGAATCTAATTTAACAATAACTATCATGGATCAGTTAGAAAAAGAAGCAAAGCTCGTCAGGACAGCTTTATTTGATATTTCAACTCAAAATAATGATGAAAGAACTATTGAAATTAGTTTCTCAAGTGAAGAACCTGTTTTGAGAGCTGATGGCTATGAAATCTTGGATCATAGTACAACCTCAGTTGATTTAACGAGATTGAATTCCGGGGCAGGATTATTCATTGATCACGATACAAGCATCAGGTCACAAGTAGGCCAAATTGTGAATGCTTGGATTGATGCTACTACAAGAAAAGGAAGAGCTTTAATCCGTTTTGGAAGATCAGCTCTTGCAGACGACATTTGGAAGAACATAGAAAGCAATGTATTTCCAGGTGTATCGGTAGGTTATGTTTCATACAAAACCAAAGCCGAATCTAAAAATACTTATCGAGTTATTAGCTGGCTTCCATATGAATTGAGCCTCGTTGGAACACCTGCTGATATTAATGTTGGTTTCGGAAGATCACTGGAGAGTGATCAAGAAACCGTTTCAAACCCATCGGAAGAAGCACGGGAGCGTGAATCTGAAGAACAACTAATTTTACAAACTAATAAAAGGAATTTAAAAAAAATGGAAAATCAAGAAGTTCAAGAAGTGCGCAGCGCTCCACAAATTGATGCTGCTACTTTAATCAATAACGAAAGAAAACGCATGGCTTCTATTAATGATTTGGCAAATGGCTTTTCCCATATCCAAGACATTAGAAGTTTAGCTGACAATGCTATTGCAAGCGGAACAGAAGTTAGCGATTTTCAAGGCCAAATCCTGAGCCGTATGAAATCCGCTCAATCTGCTTCTCCAGTATTTCATGGTCAAGGCGTACAAGTTACTGATAATGTAGAAAATGACCCTAAAAAAGGCTTCCGTCATTTTGCTGAATTTACTCGTTCTATTTGGCTGAAAGGAACAGGATTTGATGTTCCTGCAGAAATTCAAAAACGTGCCGCCCCTTCAGTATTTGCTAATACAGGTAATGGTGCTGATGGTGGTTTTGCGATCCCAGCAGAATTCGCAAATCAGATTATTGATTTGGGTACTGACGAAACCTCATTATTGCCTTTAACCCGTAATACCCCAGTAACTGGCAATAACATGACCTTCCCATTTAATGCTAAACAACCTTGGTCCGCTGGTGTTCAAGCATATTGGAGAGCTGAAGCTGCTGCTGCAACTCAAACTAAACCAGTACTAGAACGTTTGCAACTGCAACTGAATCCATTGACATCTCTTTGCCCTGCAACTGATGAAATGTTGAGTGACCAACCTGCTATGGCATCGTTTATTCAACAAAATATGGGTAGAGCTGTTAACTGGACAATTAATGATAGCATTTTGAATGGTACGGGCGGTGACCGATTGTTAGGTATTCTGCAATCAGGCGGTACTGTTGAGGTTGCTAAAGAAGCCGCTCAAACAGCAGATACAATCGTAGCTAAAAACATTCTAAAAATGTACAGCCGAGTATTCCAAAATGGTGGGAACTTAGTTTGGTTGGTACATCCCGATGCATTCCCTGAAATTGCAGCTTTAACCCTTGGCGATAGACCAATATGGAGTGATAACTTCAAAGATAGCCTAATGGTGCTTTGTTAGGTCGTCAAGTTATCCTTACAGATGCTTGTAAAGCTCTTGGTGATGCAGGTGACATAGTATTAGCAAACATGGGTGGCTATTACACTATTACCAAAACGGGCGGCGCGGAATTTGCAGAATCAATGCACCTGTGGTTTGACCAATCTATGACTGCCTTCCGTTTGTTGTTTAGAGTCGCTGGTAGTCCATTAATTCAAACCCCAGTTACCCCAGCTAATGGTTCAAACACTCGCGGTTTCTTCGCAACCATCGCTAATCGTGCGTAATTGTAAATCAAGATAAAAATTCAGGAGCATAGACTACAATGAAAATCACAGATTCAGTTAAGATTGTTCAAGCCTGTGCCCCTGCCACTCTCACGAGCACAGCAGGGGACGGCGTTTTCGTCGATCTTAGAGCAGTAAATCAAGTAGCTGTATTAATAGATATTAAAAACGGAACTTCAGTTACAGCATCAAACATATCTTTGTTGCAAGGAAATGTAACAGGTCATTTAGGTAAAACTTTGAGCTTCAATACCTATTACAAAAATGAAGATACTAGTGTTGGCGATACGTTAACAAAAGTTACAGCATCAAATGATAGTTTCTTAACCTTAACTACCAACTCCAAAAATTTACAGTATGTAATTAATGTCCCCTTGGAAAATTTGGATTCTGCAAACGCATTTTGTTCTTTCCGAGTTGATGTTGCAAACATGGCAAATGCAGTTGGTTCAGTTAGCTATGTACTAGAAACCATTTATCAACCTTTAGATACTAGCGTAATAGCCTAATCATGTTTACCGAGGACTTTGATCTTTTTTTCAATGACTTTATAACTACAGTGATGATTGATGGCATTGAAATAGATGTAATTTTTTCAAATGAATTTGTTGATGCAGAAGGAATAGCAACAACAGCACCTCATTTGTACATTGAAACTTCTGAAGTTGAAGACTTAGAACTTGAAAGAAAGGATGAAGTTCTCATTAATGAATCAGCTTATAGCATTAAATCAATTGAAAACGACGGAACTGGTATGTCAGTAGTATTTCTTGAGAAGAAATGGGATCGATAATGCACATTAGAACCCAGATTAGAAATAAAGTTAAAGATGTATTAGAAGCTCAAAGTATTAGAGCTTTTGACCCAGTAATGGGGACTTTATTTGAAAAGCAACTTCCGTGTTCCATTGTTGAGATTTCATCTTGCAATATTGATCCTGCAACAATTAGTTCTGGTTTTAGGCGGGAATTTGTTATCACTTTAAATATTGTTCATAAAGCATACGAAGGTGTTGATGATGTCATTGACGAAATCATGGCAAAAGCTGAGAAAGCATTAATAGCTGATTCATTTTTTAAAAACAAGATTAGTCCATTACAAGAAAAAATTAAAGATAACTCAGATGGAGATCAACCTATCAGAACTGTCGAACAAATATTTTTGTTTACTGTTTACACAACAGATTGCGAAGAAATTCTTTAACAAAGCCAAAATTTAAGGAGATATAAATGGCAATTGCATTTCTTATGACGAATGTCCAAGTTGACGTTCAGTCGAATACTAACAATAGCACTTCTATTACAGGCATTTCAAAAGCATCTGAAGCTGTAGTCGAATGTACCGGTGCTAATTTTGCAGTTAATGATGTTGTAGTAGTTGAATCAGTTGGTGGTATGTTTCAAATTAATAACATCACTGCAAGGGTAAAATCCAAAACCGCTGCTAACGTTACTCTTGAAAGTATTGATTCATCTGCATTCTCAACTTTTACAACTGGTGGCACCATCAAACGTATCAGTGCTTGGGAATCATTACAAAGAGCAACGAATTTCAATATGGCTGAGCCACAACCAGAAAAATCAACTATCCGCACTATTCATAGCTTGGAAAGTACAGAAATGCTTGGTGTTACCTCTCCAGCAGCAGTTGATATGAATATTTACGCCGATCCCTTTGCATCAGATGTTGTTGAACTGAGAAAAGCTGCAAAAGCACAAACCACTCGTGCATTCCGTGTAACTTTTGCCAATGGTTATAAACTTTACTTCAATGCTTTGGTTTCAGGTGGTCGCGGTATTCAAGGTGAAAGTGGTCAACCAGCCACTGGTTCCTTGAATCTTTCGTTGCAAGGTTCAGAAACTTGGTATCAAAGCTAAGACTAATTTAGCCCCTCTCAACCCCTCAGAGACCAAAAATCCTGAGGGGTTTCTTTTTATAAATATATAAGACAATTAAACTTATAAGGAGAAGAAGCAATGTCGTCCCAACAAGTTCTAGAAAGATTGAAAAAAGAACGTCAGTTCCAAATCGAATATAACAATGCTGAATTTACATTCGAGCTTCCTGATCTAACATATATCCTACAAAACATCTCAGGTGAAAAATCAATCACAACTTTTCAACTAGCGTTGCAACAAATCAGAGACTGGAAACGTGTTAATGAAAGATTCTTTTTTGAAGATGGATCTGAAGAAGAACTACCATTTGATATAGATTTATTTGAATATTTTATGAAAGATCATCCTGATTTTTCTATTTCTGTTCTTGAAAAAATTCAAGAGCTATGCGTTGCAAAAGTTTCACGGAGAAGTGAAATAAAAAAGCATTCGACAAATATCTAGCAGATGTAGAACTCTCTAAGGTATTTAAGAATACGCAAATAGAAACTCTTCCAGAGATCGAAAAGACAATTGATCTCTGGTCATTCCTTGATGGGGAAGTTAATTTCAATGAGCTTGACTTCCCTTTTGAGTACATGAGAATTACTAATGTTGAAGAAACAATTTACATCATTAAATTAATCCAAACTCACTTCTACGAAAAACGCAAAACTGAATTAGAAAAGAATAAAACCATATAAATATTTGAGAACCCCTCTATCTCAGGTATTTGTATGGCAAATAACGAAGCTTCCATAAAGATTTCAGCGGTTGACCAAACAAGCGTAGCTTTCAAGTCAATCATTAAAAATCTCGAACAAACAAACTCCAAAATCTCATCTGTTGGATCAGCACTTGATGGCTTAAAGGGTATTGCAGGAACACTTGGTGTTACCTTATCAGCAGCATCCTTTGCATCATTCATCAAAGCAAATATTGATGCTCAAGATGCCTTATTCAAGATGTCACAGAGAACTGGTTATGCAGTTGAAGCATTATCTGGTTTAAAGAAAGGAGCTGATTTATCTGACATCTCAGTTGAGCAACTTGAAAAAACACTTGTAAAACTTAACAGTATCGCATTCTCTGCATCATCGGGTGACAAAGGCATAATCCAAAGCCTCAAAACCTTAAGAATCAATATTGATGAATTTACTAGGTCTGATCCCGAAGAACGAATTTACCTAGTTGCAAGAGCTTTAGAGCAATTTGGGGATGCTGATAAAAGTGTTGCACTTACTCAGCTCTTGGGTGACAAGATGGCATATCTCACTCCATTGCTTGGTCAAGGTGAGAAATACTTAAGAGACTTAACTGCTGCTTCTCGTGAAAATGGTCTTGTAACAACTGAATCTGCCAAAGCAGCAGAGATGTTTAATGATAACTTGACACTCCTGAAGAAGGAAGTGAATAGTCTTGGTATCGAATTTGGCAACATATTGGTTCCCCAGCTAAACATTGCCATTACTAGATTCAATGAAGCACGAAAATCAGCAGGTTTGTTAGCTGGTGTATTTGCTGGGTTTAAAGGTGGATTTGCAGAAACCCCACTTGATTTGTCTAACCCTTCTAATAGCTTAGAAGAAAACAAAAAAGAGTATGCAAGACAAATCAATGAAATTGATCGATTAAGACAAGAGTACATTGCTACCCAAAAGAGCAATCCGATTACCAGTGAAATAATTGGAACACAATCAGAGCAGACATTATCTGCAATCAAGCAAGAAATCAAACAGCGACAAGAACGCATTGAAGTCTTAAAGAAAGAGAATGCTGTTTTTGCTAGTGCAATTCTTAATGAAAAAGAAGCAGCAGTGACACAGCAAAAGCAACTATCTGCAAATGCTGAAGCTGATAGATTAAAACGAATTGAGGATGAACGAGCTGCAAGAGAACAAGCAGCAAAAGAGTCATTAGCTAGTCAAAAACGCATCCAAGAAGCTCAAGACAAATGGTTGGAATCACTTGATGATGAACTTGCCAGAATCCAATTATCAGAAGTTGAATATAAAAAACTACAAGCTATTAAGCAAGGCTTGAAAGGTTTAGACCTAGAAAGAGCAAATGAACAAATTGGGTTAATTGCAGCCCAAAAACAAAAGACTAAAGAAGAGGAAGATAGTCTCAAACGCATCAATGAACTAAAGAATAAGGCCAAGCAATATGTTGAGGGTTCAAAAAATGACCAACAGAAATTTAATGACACATTAAAAGAACTCAACAACCTTTATGATAAGAACTACCTAAGTATTGAAGATTATCGTCAGTCTGTTAATAAGTTATCAGTTGATTATGATGAGGCATCAAGGAATGCTAATAAGTCCTTCAAGCAGCAAGAAGAGTACGCCAAACAAGCAGCTAGAAACATTCAGAGTTCATTTGCAGATGCCTTATTTAATATCTTTACAGGTAATGGTGGCAACGCATTTGATCAAATCAAAAATACACTACTAAGGAATTTCTCAGAATCATTGAGTCGTGACATTTTGAGTCTCAATGTAGATGGCAAGTCATCCGGCAAGGAATTTGGTACCGAAATCAAGAAAGCATTCTCCTCAGAAGATGGAATTATTTCAGCTTTCACAAAGGGATTCACAGGTACATTCGGGGTGCTATTCCAAGGATTAACATCCATCTTTTCAACTACTAAGTTGCTATCCGGATCGGGCGAAAAAGGTATATTTTCAGCAATATCAGATTCCATTGGTAGCATCTTCAGTTCTGGTTCAAATGGTGGCTTGTTTTCTTCCATATCAAATGGTTTTAAAGGTATTGGCTCCAGCTTGTCTAGCCTTCTCCCATCAACCATTAGTTCATCATTAAGCGGTATAGGATCAACTATAACTGGATCACTTGGTGGTATAGGAGCAAGTTTAACAGGTGCAATGGCTGGCTTATCTGCTGCCGCAGGACCAATTGCTGGTTTAATGGCTGCTACAGGTATATTCAGAAGCTTTGCGGGTGACAAAAAACTAGGTGGTGGATTTGGTAAAGCCCTGAACAAGATCGGGGATATACCAATTGTGGGCGACATGATGCCATTTATTCCATTGCTAAATTCATTATTTGGCCGTGGACCATACAAACTTAAACAAAGAAACTTCCAAGGCAACATTGGTGCTGATTCTAATGTTGAATCCTGGATGTGGGACTCATTCAAATCCAAAGGTGGATTATTCCTAAGCAACAAATGGAAAGCTACCCAGACCAACTCTGATCCAGTAGTAGAAAAGGAATTTTCTGATCAGATCAAATTATTTAAAAATGGTATTGCAGAAGTTGGCGATGTACTAGGAATTAATACTGAAGCAGCTAAAAAGTTCTCAACCTACTTTGACATTAAGATTGATTTCAATGATCAAGAGAAAGCTAAACAGCAAATTGAGGATTTGTTTAAGTCATTTGGCGACAGTATGACTCGTTTAGTAATGCCATCTATTAATGATTTGGCCATGAAAGGTGAAAGTCTTTATGATGCTTTTATTCGAGTAGGTAAGAATTTTGCTGCTGTTATTGATGCTTCTGTCATATTTGGTTTCTCTCTAAACGAAGCAAGAAACAACTTCTTGAGATGGGGGCATGCTGGTACACAAGCTATCATTGACCTATTTGGAGGTGTTGAAAAGTTCCAAGAAATGAGTTCATTCTTTGAAAATGAATTCTTGGATGGTAGCGCAAGGAAGCAACGTGACATTGAGCAACTAAATGAAAGTCTATCCAAATTAGGAATCAACACCAACATTTCCAGAAAAGAGTTCACTGCTTTAGTTGAAAGTTTTGGTCATGACGGTGGCATCATGAAAGAAACTCTAGTTGAACTATTGAAACTAGCTCCATTATTTGACAAAGTTCATGACTCAATTGGTGATACTGTTAACACATTGGAAGACAGTGCATCAAGACTTGAAGATGCAAAATCCAAACTTCAAGAAGCCTATCAGAAACAATTAGATGAGTTAACTAATACACGTGATGCGTTTAAGGACATCATCAAGAATTTACAACAATTCAAACAATCGTTAACTCAAGGCTCCCTGAGTCCATTAACACCATCTCAGAAACTTGATGAATCAAGGCTTGCATTAAACAGAACTCTACTTGCGGCAAGAGGCGGTGATCAAGATGCTATAGCTAACTTCTCCAAAGTAGCTGAGGAATTCCTGCAAGCATCCCAAGTTTACAATGCTTCTGGTGCTGCATATCAGTCAGACTTTGCTTTAGTCTTAAGGCTGAACGATGAAATGCAGAATCTAGCTAAAAATCAAGTGGACAAAGCTGAGGAATCCTTAAAAGCCCTGAAAGATTCAGTATCACATCTGATAGACATTAATGATTCTGTTATGTCTGTTTCTGATGCAATCAATAATTTAGCAGATGCAATGCGCTCCGGCACAGGTAATAGCAGTATTACCGATCAGCAAATCAGAGATATCGCCAATGATCCTAAGATGACATTGAAACAGAAGTTTGATTGGGCAGCTAAAAATGGATTGAGTGATGCCCAGATCATAAATGCAATCGGGGATGGTGCAAATCAACAATGGCTAGACCAGAAAAAAGCAGAAGCTGGAATAGTTACAGATGCTCAAATCCGAGAATATGCCAAAAATACAGGAAACAACCTCAAAGCTCTATACGATTTTGCAATAGCAAACGGTATAGATCGATTTAAACTTTCAAGAGTATTAGGTTGGAAAGTAAAAGACATTGAGTCCTGGGTAAAAGAAAACAATCTTGCTATGTTCAAACGTGGTTCTGACCTGATTCCAAAAGATGGTCTGGCTATGCTCCATCAAGGGGAAGCAGTCGTCCCATCATCAGCAGTTGAATTAATATCCCAATTAATTAAAGAAGTACAAGAGCTTAGAAAAGAACAAAGAACACAAGTTTCTGATCAGATCAAGTCGACAGTTGTTAGTAACATAAATAATGCTGAATCAATAATAAACTCTTACCAACAAATATCAAAGTCATGTCAGATGTCATACAAGGTAGCAGGTATTAGGTCATGAGCACATTCACTACTTGGTTAGAATCTGATGATCAATATAAATGCGTTCTTCTGGAAGTTTCTGTTCTTGATACTACAGAGAAGACTTTATATTTCAGCTCAAGACCTTTTAATAACTCAGCCAACATCTACAGTCCAGTTCTTAATGGAGATTCTATAACCATCTTTGAACGGATGAGTCTATCCAATGGATCAGGTACTACTATTGGGGATATTGAATTAAACAATGCAGATGCAGCTTTAGATGGACATCTAGGTTATGTATGGTCAATGAGGCCATGCAGATTGTACTTTGGAGATGTAAGGTGGAACAGATCAGACTTTCAATTAATTTTTGATGGAATTACAGAAGACATTGGCAGTCGTGATAGAGATGTTGTCAACATTACAGTACGAGATAAGCTGCAAAGATTAAATGTTCCTTTATCAGAAGCCGTACTAGGTGGATCAACACAAAATAAAGATTCACTTTTACCTTTAACATTTGGGGAGTGCTTCAATATCACTCCATTACTGATTGACCCAGCTACTTTGAAATATCAAGTACATAATGGAAAGATAGAAAGAGTCATTGAAGTTAGAGATAACGGTGTAAATGTGGCAAACACTGCAAACGTCACAGCAGGCACTTTCGTACTGACAAAACAGAATTTTGGATTAATAACTGCATCTGTTCAAGGTGATAAAAATAGTACATGGAATACAAACTGTGCAGACATGATCAGTTATGTTGTACAAAACTATGGATACTCCGACACTAAATTTTTAAGCTCTGAAATAGACACAGCAAACTTTACTGCATATAAAGCAAATAACACTTCAGCTTTAGGCATTTACGTTGATTCATCGACTACAGTCTTAGATGTTGTATCCCAACTAGCCGCATCTACTGGTGGCCAATTAGTAATATCACAAACTGGAAAATTACAACTTCAAAAGATTGACCTAAGCTCATCTCCAACTGAATCAATTACTGATAAAGACATAGTACTAAATAGCTTGCAAATTTCTCAGAAACTTCAAGTTCAAGGATCATTCAGAGTTGGCTATGCACGTAACTGGACAATACAAGAGCAATTGGAAACAAATTTATCAACCAAAGCTAAAAATATTTTAAAGAAAGAATTTCGAGAAGTTTATGCTGAGGATTCTACAGTTAAAACAAACTATAAGCAGTTAAGGGAAACTGAAAGAATTGACACTTTGCTTCTGAAGGAAACAGATGCCTCAACTTTAGCTAATTACATGTTGAACATCTACAAAACCCCTAGATTCGTTTATCAAATGCAAGTAGTTCAAAGATTCTTAAATGTTCGACTTGGAACAGTTGTAACACTAACTCATTCCAGATTTGGTTTAAGCAGTGGCAAGACAGGTCAAATCATTGGTATTTCACGTAACTATGGAACTGGATTAGTCACATTAGAGGTACTTGTTTAAATGGCTACAATTATCAATCCATTAGATACTGAACTTCAAAGTGAAGCTAGAACCACATCAATATTGCTACCGTCTGACTTTCAGGTAGATACCCCTAATATTGTAGATGGAGCAATAACTGCCTTAAAAATTGGGGATGCCTCAATAACTGCTGCAAAAATTGCTAGTGCTGCAATAACTAATGCAAAGATCACAGATGCAACCATTGAAACTTTGAAACTTAAGAATGGTGCTGTTTCTGAGACCTCAATAATCTTTACCAATAAATCTTATATATTTGATGTAACTAGAACATCAGCCTCATTACCAGCTAAGAAGATTAACTATTGCGATTACATATATTTCAATATTCCAAATTTATCCGGTATTACTCCAGATACTTTCATTGTAGCTCAAATGCCTTTTTGGTGGGGTACATGGGGAATTGATAGAACAGTTACCTTCAATACCTATCTTGAAGTTGACTCAGCTCCAATTGGATCGACATCTTGGGCAACATATCAACCAGCTAC
>WBZQ01002097.1_pt1 | contig 13127 bp, 7 predicted proteins | sample 5204251 | NCBI WGS metagenome assembly WBZQ01 (sample SAMN12412402, study PRJNA552823) | activated sludge metagenome | isolation source: activated sludge from nitrification reactor of wastewater treatment plant... | place: USA: Virginia | collected 2017-09 | reverse complement strand
GCTTATCGCCATCCATGAGGCTCTTGTTCGGGTTCTTTGGGCAAAACTTCGGGTTGGGGAACTTCGAGAAGGCGAATTCCTTCTGCTCGGCCTTCCCAGGATAGGTCACTTTCCCGGCGATCGTACCTCCGGCAAACGAGGTGAGGGGCGCAGCCAAAAATGCTGCGGCCGCAACGCCGAATACTACTTTCATCGCACCCTTCTTCATGTCACTGCCTCCTTGTAATGAACATTAACCGGCCAGCTACGTTGTCACCACTCAATCACAAGGGCTGGTGACCATTGCCCCTTGTTATGACAAGACTCGAACTTGGCGTGGCTTTCCCTTCACCACGACTAGGCCCCTAAACATTTCTCTATACTGGAATCCCACTCGCACTGTCAACTTCAAATCCCTCAGGCCTGTCTCCTCAGGATTTCGCGTGATTGGGCGAGGGTTTCGCGTGTCCGATGATTCGCGCGATCGAGCCCCCGACCGTTGCGCGAACGGCATCATCTTCGTCATGCAATGCGGCTTTCAACATGGGCAACACCTCCGCCCCGCCGATTTGCCCGAGGGCGCGAGCCGCGGCAATACGCGGCCGGGGGATGGAGTCTTTCAGCAGTCCGGCAAGAAATTCGATCGCAGCTTGCGTATTCGTCCCATGCGCGCGCCCCGCCGCTTTTCCAGCCGCGGAACGTGTCCCGGGATCATTGTTCTGTGCCAATTCGTACAGGGCCTCGGCGACAGACTCGAAGGGCTCCCCTACCCGCAACAGGGCCGAGACCACGGCAGCCTTGACGACCGGGTTCGGATCAGCCAGCGACTTTCTCAACGCCACCAGCGACTCTTTGACGCCCAATTCACCCAAACTGATCGCCGCCGAGGTTTTTACGGCCGGGATCTTGTCGTCGAGCGCCTTTTCCAGTGCGGGAATGCCCTGCACCTTGCCGAGTTCTCCCAAGGCCGCCGCTGCCGCCCCTCGCACGGAAGGCTGGGTATTGGTGATTGCCTCCAGAAGAACCGGAAGCCCCCGCGCATCTTTCAAATCCCCCACCATCCTCAACGCCGTGGCGCGCTCTTCGGGGTTCGGTGCCGCCGTTGCCTTTTGTATCGTCTCCCACATCGCCGCCTGGCCGGTATGATACAGGGCCCCTGCAGCCGCGAGACGCACAGCCGGCTGTTCGTCTTGGAGGGCCTTTTCTAGGAGAGGAATCACCGAGCGGTCACCGCTTTTCCCCAACACCTTAATAACCGTGGCCTTCACGAGCCCGGCTTGATCCTCCAACGCATTCCGCAATCGCGGCGACCGCCGTCCTGCGTCGAGCTTTCCCAAGGCCTCCGCGGCCAGGGCACGGACCAGGCCTGACCCATCACTCAATCCATCCTCCAACGCAGGGATCGTTTCGGCGGAATCGACATCTTTCAATGCCGTATACGCGGCCCCTCGCATCTGCTCGCGCATATCTTTCACGAGTGCATAGATGAAGCCGAGCGACACGTCTTTTAAGAGCGGCCGATCCTCCTGCTTCAATTCCTGCTCATGCCGTTCGTATTCGACCAATGCGTCTTTCGGCTTCCCGAGGAAAATCAGCGAGCGAACTTTCAGCCGCCGAATGTCCGGCTGAGTACCTTTCTCTTTCGTCACTTGCTCGATGAGGTCCAAGGCTTCCTGGTATTGCTTCTTGTCGAAGGCGGCCTGCGCGTCCTTCAATGAGGCCGCACTGGCGGGAACCGGCCAGAGACCGACAAGCGATCCGAACACGATGGCTGCGGCCAAGCACAGGTTGACGGCTCGGATCCAGCGCCTCTTAGTCTGCAATACCATGACACCCCTTCCTGATCGTGCTACGGACACTTATCCGCGTTCTTGGGCCCTTGCCTTGGGAACCCAGTGTTGATACCCGGTAGGCTCCTCGAAATAATAGTCCGGCTGAGGAGACAGCCGAAAACGGAGATATTCAATCGCCCAATCTCGATCCTGACTCACCAATTTCAAGACGACGCCCGTCTCCACATCAACCCATTCATAAAACCGCTCGTTTCGGCCATTATAGTCCACCCGAACGTCATAGAGCTTGGACGCTCGCCCGATGGTGGTGGCATCGCCAACCAGCGTCCGGGCTTGCTCTCCCGGCAGGGTGGGCTGAATCGGCAGGATTTCTTCGGGTTTGATAGGAACCGAGAGGATTTGCCGGCGTTGGGCCAGCAGAAACCACGACTCGCGTTTATCCAATCGAAGAATTTCTATGCTGGAATAGCCCAGGTCCGTCTTGACCGCATACTTGTACTCCAACCGAATGCGATCACTTTTGGCAAACACCTGGGCTTCGAACCGGCGCCCATCCACCCGCTTGACGAGCGACGCTGAGAATTCAATAGCCGGTGCGACTCGCTGCCCTGGGGACTCTTCCCCGAGAACAGCCACAGACGACAACAGACAGAGGCTTAAGGAAAGGCACCCTCTCGAACACCGTTGCCGTACGCCGGCCCAGCTGCGATTAGTGCTGATGCTCCACCAACGGTTGAATCTCCACGGGATGCCCGAGGGATTCAAGCCCGAACCGAGGATTATCCATCACCCGGTATGCTGTCCGCGTTCCCTTTGGAGCCGGGAGCGCCACTTTTTCCGTCGTGGTTCCATCCGCGAGGATCGTGATCGTCCGCGTCACCCCAGGTCCTGACTGCGGATGCCAGACCACCATTTGATAGGTGCCCGGCGGCACGTTTTCGATCCTGAAGGCTCCCTCGTCGTCCGTCACCGCGTAGTAGGGATTATTGACGGCCATGGCCCAACTTTCCATATAGGCGTGAAACCCGCACTGCATGTAAAACGTCCGCCGGCCCTTATTTAAATAGACCGGCCCGACCAGCGACTTGCCGGGAGCGTGATCGTGCACCGCGTGCATATTCCCGCGCTGATGCTGGTGATTGAGGATCAACGGTGTATTAAAGAGGACCCGCGCCCCCGCCTCCGGCGACGTTTCATACCCCTGAATGTCGTGCATCACGGGGTCCATGTTCACCACTTCCACCGCGTGCCCGTTCCGGACGATCGTCACCCATGGCTGGAACATGCAGTCGCGTGCTTCGATCAACGGCACAGACATGTCAAATGCTTTTCCCGATTCCACGCCTTCGAGCGTGACAATCGCGTTCTTCAGTCCACCCTCCGGGGAGACGATAAAATCGCGCAGCAAGCGCCATCCACTTCCGTTTGAAATCCGCCCACAATACGTAGGGTCCGGGAACGTGATGAGATTGAAGGCTTTGGGGTCTGGAATCCCGCCCGCCAACGTCACGGTCCCATCGACGGTACCGCCGTGTTGCACGTCGATCACCTCGTACGCCCCGACCGGAGACACCACGAGTCCCACCCACATCAACACAGCCGCCGCGAAGGAATGACTCTTCTGAGTTCGATTCAGCATCATGACCTTCCTTGTCTGTGATTCACGCGCTGCTAGGGAACCTGCCTTTCTAACGTCGGGCGGATATCCACGACCTTGCCAAGGGATTCCGGTCCATAATGGGGATTGTGCTCAATCTCATGGACGCTGCGCCGGCCTTTCGGAGCCTCGAACGCAAAATCGACCGTGGACGTCCCCTTTTCCGTGACCGTGACTTTCTTCTGCAGCATGGTCCCTAAGGCCGGATGCCAGGCCATCAGGGTGTAGTCGCCGGGAGGGACATCACTCAGCGTAAACGTGCCGCCATCGGTCGTCAGCGCGTAATAGGGATTGTCGACGGCCATGCCCCAGCTTTCCATATACGCGTGAAACCCGCACTGCATCACGAAAATCCGCCGCCCCTTCGTCATGTGAATCGCTTCTTTCACCGGTTCGCCGGCCAGATGCTCATGACTTTCCGCAGTGACAAAACGCTTGTGATGAGGATTCATAGGCAGTGGCGTGTTGAACAGGACACGCGGCCCGAGTTGGGAGGTCTCATACGCCTGAATGTCATGCATGACCGGGTCCATGTTCATGACCACCACCTCGGAATCGTTTTTGACAACCGTAACAAACGGCAGAAACCGGCAATCACGCGCTTCGATAGTTTGCGGTTCGAATTTGAACGGCTTTCCCTTCGTGGCGTCGGTCAACAGAACCACTACATCGTTCAAACCGCTTCCAGGGGTCACTGAAAACTCATCCAGAATTCTCCACCCGGTCCCGGTTGAAATACGCCCACAATACACAGGATCCGGAAATGTGATCAGGTTATATCCTTTCGGGGTCGGCTTGCCCCCCGTCATCGTGACCGTACCGGTAATACTGCCACCATCTGTGACGGTGACTTCTTCGTAAGCCCATGAGGGAGAAGAGAAGCTTCCTAGAAGAGCAAGCAAAGCGAGTCCGGTCATTCGCATATATAGTCCCTCCAACAACGATGAGTGCGTCAATGGAACCTATGCCAACCTGTTTGTAGGCACTTCGGAGATCATACACAATCCCCCTCTCATAACAAAAGGGGGGAGCCCTTTCAGGCTCCCCCCTTTCTCACTTTCCGTGAGATGTGACCGGCTTACTTCGACGCGACAGGAATCGCGTGTGCAGCAGGCTGCTCGACTTCAGCACTCTTGGCTCCGGCACCGGCGCCGGTCAAGGGCAACAGCCTGGTATCGCCGGACGGCAATACCCGCACATAGCCCCACTGGCCGGACTGCGAGTACGGCAACCGCTGGTTGCTGTACACATAATCGCCTGGCATCCGATACATTCCACCCGCCGAGGGCAGGAACGCATCGATCGTCTCGGAGCCGGAGAATTCGACGACACTGATCAAGTCAGCGCCGCGCATGAACGGCTCGATCGGCCACTCGTGCTTCTCGACGCTGAACATGCCGTTCTGCTCATTGCTCACGCCCAGCACATGGATACGCACCGGATCACCGGCATGCGCTTCGATGAGTGGCGTGGCCGGATCTTCCGGCTTATCCGCCTTACACGGTTGGAAGACCTTGCCGAGCGAACACCCCTGCTCTTCACGGAACTTGTACGGTTCCGACCGGTAATTGACGCCGGTCAACCCCGCCACGTTCTGCACGTAGGGCATGAAGCTCGTGCCGATGATGTTGTCTTCGTCTTGGAAGAACAACGCCACGTCACGATAATTCGCCCGCGTTTCATTGCCCGGCACCGAGTGGTCGATGATGACATCGGCCGCCCAGGCATTCTTATTCGACAGATCCGCGCCGGTCTTGGGATCGCGATACTTCGATCCCTTGGGACCGACCACGACGGCACCGAACAACCCGTTGCGCGGATTGGTCATCACATTGCCCCAATCCCACACCAACGAAGTGGTCTCGCCGTTAAACGGATCCGCATAATACGTGTAATCACGCTCGCCTCCCGGGGCCACCGTCTGATCTCCCGGATTGTTCCCCACGTTCGCGCCCATGGAATCCTTCGGATCGAAGGCCAGGCCGATCGCAGAGAAGGAGGCTTTGCTCTCCTTCATCTTGTTCTTCAAATGCACTTTGACGCAATCGCCGCTGTTTACGCGGAGCGTCAGCGGCATCGGATGCGCGCCGGCAGCGACCTTGGCGGTGTCCTCTTCCAATGCATAAATCTTGGCTTCGGCATTGGTCATGAGGATCCGTCGTTCAAAGTCCACTTCGATGGATTCCGGAGCCTTGGCATTGAACTTCATGCCGGCATAATCCATCGCCACCACGTTGAACTGCTTCACAGGCGCATCGGCGGGACACACCGGCAGAGGCTTCGGCATCTCCCCCTTGTTGGAGAAGCCCGCAGGCAGCTTCTTCAAGTCGCCCTGTTCCTTATCCAACACCCGGATAATGCCCCAGCCCCCCTCGGAAAACTTTGAGGATCGGCCGTTGAAGTGGATGTAGTCACCGGCTTGGTGCCGGGATCCACCCGCCTCAGGAACCACCAGGTCATACCGCTCGGCGATACCGATATGGATCGAATTCTTCCGGTTCGCATCCTGGGCATACCGCTCAGTCCAGAACGTGTGGCCGGACAGGGTCCAGACCATCGACTCGTTCATGAGGGTGTGCAACAGCCGGAATACCATCGTATCACCGACATAGGCGCGCAAGGTGGGCGTATAGGGATCGCCGTGCACCTGGCTGCTGAAGATCTGTGACGCATCAGGATTGGTCGCCAATCGCTGCGCCACCGGGGCCGCCCGGAAGTTCAGTCCGCTGCCGGTGGTGTGCGTGCCACCGTTCAGGAACGGCATCGGCGTCATGTAGATCTTCTCGGGCATCATGAAGGAGACGGTTTTTCCCGCCTCGAGCGCCACTTCAATCGGCTGCCCGGGAGGATTGCCGGCCGTCACGACATTGACGGTGTGCGGCACGGTGTCATGCACTTGCACCATCAATTCACGGAAGCTGTTGTTTACGCCATGGCCAACCGGTTCATTCGTGTGAATGTCCGCGATCGGTCCGCTCCGGATCAACTTTCCGGTCTTCGGGTCATGATACGTGGACCCAACCGGCTCGGCGATGAAGGTGCCGAAGCCGCCGTGCGGCCAGGTAGTCGCACCGAACGCATGGTCGTGCCAGAACACCGTCCCCACGTCCGCATCCACCCAGAACCGCTGACGCACGAACTCGACCGTGACGATGTCATTGGCCGGGTGATCGTGCTTCAACCCTTTGGCCAAGGTGATCGTATTGCCGTTGATGGCCTTGATACGGGAAATTTCATTGCCCTTCACATTGTCGGCACCCACCAGAAGCAAGGTTCCGACATGGAACTGTTTCGCATTCTTCACCGTGATCGTGTTCGCGCCCTTTTTAGCGGCGGCGGTCACGACCGTGTTCATCGGAACCGGCAACCCCTTCGCATTCTTCTTTTCCAGCATCGTGAACGGACGCACCGACTGTTCATACGAGAAGCCGGTGATCACGCCGTCTGACGCCTGGTTGTCGAATTGCAGGAAGTGCCAGTGGGTATTGATCTTCGACGACTGGAAGTTCGTGTAGTCGTCATCGTCCCACTCGCTGGTCAAGGTCCAATCCACGCAATCGTAGATGTTGCCGCGAACCACCAGCGGATACTTCAGATCGTCGTTCTTCCGAATCTCCGCCTCTTCTTCGTGCAGGACATAGATCAAGCCGTTCGGATCGATGACCGGGGGCTCCTTGCCCGTCTTCTTGGCGATAGTGATCGGGAGCTTGATGAAGTGGACATTGTAGTGCTTCCGTCCGGCATTCTCCGGGCAGAGACTCCAGTTGCCGTTTTCACCCGGCAACGCCTGATCGACACTCTCTTCACCATTGGCATCCCGGCGGATCATCTCCAACCAGGGCGCGCCCACGTGATTCGGAGAGAACATGACGCGCTTCCCGAAATGCGGGGTCAGGTGAGGCCAGGCCACCTTCCCGGTCAACGGCTCGAACGTGATCGGATGCCGCTTGCCCGGATGGGTCGACTTATACTTCGGATTATCAATGGTGCTTTCCGGTTCGCTCAATGCACGGGTGCCTTCCCAGGCCCAGTCCAGCACCGTGGCATCATAGGACACGGTCTGCCCCTTTTCGTCATTCTTGTGTCCCGGCTTGCCCATCGTCGGGAGCTGCATCTCAACCCAGTCCTTGATCGTGACTACCGCTGGATTGGACTTCCAATCGCTCTTGCCCTTTTCGACGATCTTGAAGGCCTTCCCGAACCAATCCACGGTCTGACCGACTAACTTGTCCGACGTGATCGGCCCCTTGATACGCCCCTTTCGATCAGGCAACTCGCGCAGGTCAGGCATGACGTCATTACGCATGTCGCCCTGCTGCAGGGTGTTGTACACCCGCCAATATCCCCACATACCCGCCACATAATGGTGGGCCACATGGCAATGGAAGAGGAAATCGCCGGCCAACTGCTGGCACAGGCCAGAGCCGCACTCCGTCTCGAGGTCCAAGGCTTCTGACGGCCCGATGACTTCGACGTCCACGCGATCCGTCTTGGCGCGGATCACGGGGTACTTGACCGGTCCGTTTCCGGCGGTCGTCCAGAGATTCATGTCATCGATGGCGCGCGGGCTGCGCGGCCACCGGATGGTGCCGCCATGGGGGTGGTGGCTGTGGAACACTTCCGATCCGCCGTGCACCAGCCGAAACTTGGCCGGATCGCCCATGTAGGACCGCGGAATCGTGGGAGACGGATCGCCAAAGGTGTACGAGCTGTACCCCATCGACTCGTCTTCGAAGCCGAAGTACTCGTGCTGCACGTGCATGTTATTAATGCCGAAGGGCTCGCTGCGATAATTGATCGCGCGGCCACCCGGACGGTAGGCGTCTGTCAGCGGATCGCGCTGCGGGAGGAAGTCGCCCTTCTTATTGACGGGGCGGAAGGCTTCGTCGCCGACTTCGTGGTAGTACAACACGAACTCGCGGAAATCCGGACCGGTACCGTTCCTGATGATGACTTGCCACCCGCTGGCAGTCGGAGTCGCATCGCCGGTCCCCAAGGCTTCCAGGTACTCGGAGCCACGCGGTTCGACGACGAAGGACCCGAAGAGACCCATCACGGTCAATTCGCGGTCATTGGCGAACGTATGGAACTGCCGGACGCCTTCCTGCGTGCTCGGGTGAATGTACCACTCGAACTCGCCGCTCTTGTCCTTTTGAACGATGCTGTCGGAGTTCGTGGTGGCGGCTGCAGCGCCGGTGGCGCTCACCACCATGCTGGAACCATGGATATGAAGACTGACGTCTTCGCCACCTTCTAACTTGTTGGTCAGCTTGATCTTGACGCAATCGCCCTGGTTGCCGCGAATCGTCAGCGGCTGAATCCACTGGGCCTGTACGCCGGGAATCACCGCACCGGGATCAAACCCTTCCTTATCACGGGCTTCCCGGTTCTTCGTCTCCTCCGCCCGGACCCTGTCGAGGTTTTCATCCAGCGTGTACATGTAGCCGGGATAAAAATCGAGCCACTGATTGAGCGTGATCTCGACATTGATCGCCGACACATTGTATTGCCGGACCGGGGCGGTGGCGGGGCACTTCCCGCCATTCGTCATTGCCACTGGCTCGACTCGCGGGTCAGACATCAGAAGAAGATCCTGACCGCCTGCCCCATATTGGTGCATCATGGTCTGGGTATTGAACATACCCGTATTGACCGCTTGCGCCTGCGGATCATTGGTCAAATGTTCCATGACCCGCTGGTGCTGCTGCTCGACCATCGCAGACCGCTCCGGCTTTCCAGCCATCGCATCTTCGACGATCGTTTGGCCCTTCAACTTCTCCGCCCACGACGGGAGTTGATGGGACATTGCTGTGTGTTGAGGCACCGCGTGATCCGCGTGCAGCTGATTTTCAGCCGACGCGGCTAGCGGCAGGCACACAAGCGCACCACCAGCGATAACGCTGAGGGCGCGCGATGTGACGCGAGTGAACCACTGACAATCCATGGACCGGCCTCCTTGGATAGAGTTGGATGAGAACTTGATGTTAAATGTTACGAGCGCTTACGAACTAGAACATGACAACCTCGATAAAAAAGCGACCCGTGCTGGTGTAATCCTGCGGTTTCACGCCCGCAGGGTACTCCCTTGAAACAAGGGCCGGAGATTACTGAAGTCCCGGGACTCTGTCAACCCCCTTGCCCTGTTGTGATGCAAACAGGCAGGCCGCCTCGAGGCCTCACACGCGTTCAGCAGAGCTCACCGCGCGAGGTACTGACAGGGAATCGCCCGTCATCCTCCTCCTGCGCGAATCGCCACGCTCCATTGTCTCTCTTCCGCCAGTTGAGGCATAATGTCGCATGATCTTGAAACGCTGGCTTGTCGGCCTGCCACTCAAGACGAAGGAAGCCGCTCACGAACGCCTTTCTAAGCGACTGGCCCTAGCCGTCTTTTCCTCCGACGCCCTCTCCTCGGTGGCCTACGCCACGGAGGAGATTTTGCTCGTCCTCACCCTGGCCGGCACGGCCATGGTCGGCTATTCCATCCCGCTCAGCCTCTCGATCATCGGGCTGCTCGTCATTCTGACCATGTCGTACCGCCAGATCATCTTTGAATATCCGGAGGGCGGCGGAGCCTATATCGTCGGGAAATCCAATCTCGGCGAATGGCCCGGTCTCGTTGCGGCAGCCGCGCTGATGATCGACTATGTGTTGACGGTCGCGGTCAGCGTCGCGGCCGGCATTGCGGCGCTGACCTCAGCCTTCCCGGACCTGCTGCCACACAGAGAAGCCCTCTGCGTCGCCGCGATTCTCCTGGTTACCGTCGTCAACCTGCGCGGCGTGCGGGAATCGGGACAGTTTTTTGCCGTCCCGACCTATATGTTCATCGGCACACTTGCGGCCATGCTCGGCGTGGGCGCCATTCAAATCCTGCTCGGCCACGCGACCAGGGTGGAGCCGCTGCCAAGCCTGGCTCCGACGGAACCCTTGACGCTCTTCCTCCTCCTTCGCGCCTTTTCGTCCGGCTGTACGGCGCTGACCGGCGTCGAAGTGATTTCAAACGGCGTCTCCGCGTTTAAGAAACCTGAGCCCAAAAACGCCGCCTTCACCATGATCGGCATGGCGGTCATCCTCGGCACCCTGTTCATCGGCATCAGCGCCATGGCCTACTACTTCGGCATCGTGCCGAAAGGCGACGAGACCGTCGTCTCTCAAATCGCACGGGCGACCTTTGGAACCGGCCTGCTGTACTTCCTCGTCCAGGCCTCAACCATGACCATTTTAATCCTGGCCGCCAACAGCAGCTTCAACGGGTTCCCCCGGCTGGCCTCGATTCTGGCTCGCGACAGCTATATGCCGCATCAAATGTCCATGATGGGCGACCGCCTGGTGTTCTCAAACGGAGTGATTATCCTTGGCGTGTTTTCCTGTTTCTTAATCGTGCTCTTTAAGGGAGACACCCACGCGCTCATTCCGCTGTACGCCGTCGGCGTGTTCCTGTCTTTCACCATTTCGCAAGCTGGAATGGTGAAACGCTGGCTCGTCAAGAAGGGACCGCACTGGGAAAAGAAACTGCTGGTCAATGGCATCGGCGCCGTCACAACCGCCATTGCAACATTGATTATCGCCAGCACCAAGTTCGCCCATGGCGCCTGGATCGTCATCGTGCTCATCCCGATGCTGATCACGTTTTTCCGCGCGATTCGCTCCCACTACAAAGCTGTCTCAGAGCAGGTCGCTCTGTCACGGGGGCACCGCCCGCCGATGCCCCGGCGCAATATCGTGGTGCTGCCGATCGGCGGCGTTAACCGAGCCGTCATCCGCGCGGTGGACTATGCACGAAGCCGGTCCGGGGATATTCGGGCCGTCCTTGTGGATGTGGATCCCGAAGAAACGGCCCGGGTCGAAATCCAATGGGCCCAGTGGGGATGCGGGGTTCCTCTCACGGTGCTGCCTTCTCCTTATCGGTCCGTCCTGAGCTCTCTATTGGATTACCTCGAACAGGTGCTGCAGAAGGATCAGGAATGTTGGGTCACCGTGGTGATTCCGGAAATCTTGCCTGCGCGGTGGTGGCAGAATATTCTGCACAATCAACGGGCCTTCATGCTGAAAGGCGCCCTGTTGTTTAAAGACCGTGTGATATTGACCGACGTGCCTTATCACCTGACGAGATGAGCATGCGAACGACACCATCCCCAACGTGGAAAGCAGGCACCAACCTGCTGACCATGGTCCTCTTGCTCGGCGCCCTTCCGCATCCGGGATTGGCCTTTACCATCGTCTCCCCCAAGAACGGCGCCACGTTGACCTCCGGTGAGCCCACCACTGCGGAAGTGGAAGCCGGCCGGGAAGCGGGCCTCGTCGAAGTGCGTTACTACTGGTATCCCGACCAGACGGAATCTCTTGTGGAACAAGCCGATGAGCGCGCAGGAAAGGGCTCCCAGGGCAACATCTCAACCGACAAGTATTGGCAGAAAGACAGCATCACGGGCGCGCCCGTCGTCGCGCTGCCGGCACTCACGTCAACGGTCGACCGGGTGCCGCCTTATGGGGGCACATTGCCTGTCCCCCCCGACGCCGTCGGCCGCATGCGGCTCCTGGCCGTCGCTGATATTTCCCAGGGCCGCCTGGGACGCAAAACCGTCTTCGATGAAGTGTTCGTCACGGTTCAGCCCAAGGCCGAGCTTCTGTCGATCGATTTCGAAACAGAGAAACCGCTCCAACTTGGCCGGACTGGACAGTCCTCCGCCTACGGCCACGTCGATTCACTGGGCAAGATCTTCGAACTCCCGGTGGTGGGTGAATTCGCCGATGGCACCAGCCGCCCGCTTTCCTCTCCCAGTTCCGGTACCGTCTACACATCCGGGAACGAGCAGATCGTCAAAGTTCTGCCGGAAGGACTGCTGCAGATTGTCGGAATCGGCAAAACCTCGCTCACCGTCACCAATCGCGGCAAACAGGCCACACTCGACGTACGCGTGGAGGTCAATCCCGAACCGAATGAACCACCCATCGCCAATGCCGGACAGGCCAAAACGGTGAAGGCCGGCACGAAGGTGCGCTTGAGCGGATTGCAGAGTCGGGATCCGGAAGGGGAAGCGCTGTTCTACGCCTGGAGCCAGGTGCGCGGGAGCAAAGTGGCTATGCTGGACGTGAATATGGCCGAGCCGTCGTTCACCGCCCCGTATGTCTCAGAAACTCGCACCTTTCGATTCAAGCTCCGTGTGACGGATAAGAAGGGCGCGGATAGTGTGCCGGCGTATGTCGATGTGACCGTCGAACCGTAGAGGCTGCTGAAAAAGGCACCCAGCCGCGTTCTCAGTCGTGCGGTTCCCTGCGACGTACCCTCTCGGGTACGCCTCAGTCTCTCCACTCCTTGCGGCCTTGCTGGATGACCTTTTTGAGCCGCCTCTAGAAAAGACATCGCGGCGCCATGCTCTCACGCCCGGCCCCTTAAGCCTTCAGTTCACGCCGTCTCTCGTATCTTCGGGGATACGTCCGTATCTTCGGAGATACAGACCGTGTAGCCACCCCGATAAATGTATCACTGCCGCCATCACCATCCGGCGCGCCACATCTCTCCCTGCCCTGAACTGACGTACGCCCGATACCCTTGTGCTAGTATCTACCTGATCTAGGGCGTGTCATCAATTAATTTTTTAGGTTCACAAAGCCATCGTGTTGTGCTTCACTCCGTTCCGGGCCAAGGGAGGGGCCTGCGGATGGTGAGACGGTACGGGTTGCGCGATGACCAGTGGGAG
>WBZQ01002094.1_pt1 | contig 13135 bp, 10 predicted proteins | sample 5204251 | NCBI WGS metagenome assembly WBZQ01 (sample SAMN12412402, study PRJNA552823) | activated sludge metagenome | isolation source: activated sludge from nitrification reactor of wastewater treatment plant... | place: USA: Virginia | collected 2017-09 | reverse complement strand
ACAAAAATTCTGCTATCAATTTTTCTCATTGAAGGGTTTTTAGCTTGAAGCGAATCAATAGGGTTGTGACATGATTTTGTAAAAAATCTAGGATACGCTTACTTAAACTCGTATTTGTCCAGAATTCATTCCACTACTCGGTCTACATTTAAAGGCAATTTCATTGAAAAACGATTGCTCATTTTCGCAGCAGGAAGTTTTGACTACTATCCGTGAACTTGAAAAAGTATTAATTCTTTACAATCCTATTTCCAGTGCAGGCAACACCGCTGAATTAGCAAGCGATTTCGAAGATTTTCTCATCAAACAGCGCTTTTCCGTATCGGTCTATGAAACGGCCAAGAAAATGAAATCGTATCAGCGCATTGTGGCCGATATCGCAGCCAGTAATTTAATTGTCGTGATTGGCGGTGATGGAACGGTCAGGAAGCTACTACCTTTATTGAGTCAAACCCATACGCCAGTTTATGTGGTGCCAGGCGGAAATGAATCACTGATTGCACGATCTTATGGAATGACTACGCAATGTACTGATTTATTACAAGCCATGACAGCAGGGAAATATCTGGAGCAGTACTATGGATTGATTTCAGGTGAAGGTATTCAAGGAAAAAAACCTTTTTTTATCATGGCATCGATGGGGTTTGATTCGCTCACAATCAAGCGCATTGGTAAACGTAAAGGGCCAATCAATGATGCGGCCTATGTTTGGTGCGGTTTAAATGCACTAGTATCACTGCATCACCCAGTGATTTCGGTTATCGTCGATGGAAATACTGTGATCGATCAACAGTCAGGATATTTAATTGTTGCAAACAGCGCTGCCTATGCGAGAAATTTACAGCTTGTGCCCGAAGCAAATCCATCCAATCAGGAGCTTGTTCTGGGCTTTCTACCGAAAGCCAAACATCAGCATGAATGGATTAAGCTGACTCGTATGTTGCAACATAAACCAGCCGGATTACCCCTGCAATATTTTTCGGGCAAACAGATAACCTTAACACTTCACCATCCTTCTTATCCTTTACAGGTTGATGGTGATTATTTCCGCAATCGTGATATTGAGGAAGGTGCTACCATTGAATTCAGTATTCACCCAGAACCAATTCGGGTTCTCGTGCCCCCGGATTATTGCATCCAATCAAACGGTTATCAAAAGCGCCTAGTTGCAAAGGGTTGATTCCTTAATCACTATTGATCATGAAGGATTTTTCCAGCCATGATGCGCTGCAATTGTTTGAGATAAGCTGGGTAATGTACTTCCAGTGAATGCCTGGGTCGGGTTAAAAATTGTTTTGACCAATCAGAACCTTCAGTTAAAGCGAACGAGCGCCAATTTTCGGGAAGTTGGATTTGTTGTGTTAATAATAGACTGAGTAATTTCGCCTGTATTTCGGTCAGCGTCCAAAGACAGCCTTGCGGTTGTAGCAAACCGATAAAGGCTAAATTGACATGCTGAGGATCAAACATTCTTAAGTAAAGGGGAAGGGAAAGCGACGTTTCCCAATCCATTAAACCCTTTGGAAAAAAAGAAAATGCAATTTGATATCCAGTGGCTGCGAGGATGATATCGTATTGCGCAAAGGATCCATCGCTGAAATAAACGGTTTGATCGACAATCCGGTCTATTGCTTTGCGGGGTTTAATTTTTCCCTCACGCATGCACGGTAACAATTCAGAATTTAGGGTAGGGTGAGCTTGCCTCGGCGGAAAAGTCGGCTCCGGTAATTGATAATCTTGATAACGCCCAATTTGTGAGCGCAGAATCATTTTTTGAATTCCATCCTGGAGCCATTGGGGTAACCAGTCAAAACCCGAAGCAAAGGTATCAGTGGGTTTTCCCATAATATATTTGGGAATGATATATTGCGGAGAACGCAGGCTAAGATCAACTTGAGCGGCTACACGGCTGATATCCACAGCGCAATCGCAACCTGAGTTGCCTGCACCGACTACCAGTACGTGTTTGTTTTCAAAGCCACGATTGGTCTTATAATCGCGTACATGGAGATAGGTACCAAGGAACTGATCTTTCCAGTCGGGGTGCCGCGGAACGGTCAAGTGACCATTGGCAACGACCAGATAATCGTAGATCTGCTCAGTGCCATTACTTAATGTGAGTTTCCAACGATCGTCGAATGTTTTGTCTGCCTGTGTTACGCCAAGATTGAATCGAATAAATTTTTCTAACCCAAAATACCGAGCATATGCTTGGAAATAGCCTAGGATTTGCTCATGACTGGGGTAATCTGGGTAATCAGCCGGCATGGGAAAATCACTGAACTGCGACATCGCTTTGCTCGAAATGGTTCGAGTAGCTTGATAAAGGCTGCTATAGCCAGGTTTTTCGGTATAGGCCCAATTTCCACCCAACCGATCAGTTTTCTCGAAGCAGGTGATATCGGTTAAGCCGGCGGCAGCCAGTTGTTTAATGGCGCTAAGACCCGAACAACCGGCGCCAATGATAGCGATTTTCATGGGTTTATGATTTAGCTGAGATACAAAGGGTTGCGTACCAGTCAGTATAATGCACGAGGGTAACCAAACTGTAGATGATTAAATAAAACGATTGCATTTAAGCAACGCTTCCTTTAGTTTTAAGAGCATCAATCGAATCGGAGAGGAGTCCTGGCATGCAAAAATATTTCGGTTATCTCGTAGCAGTTGTATCGCTTGTACTGACAGGGTGTGGCTATAACACGCTGCAATCGACCGACGAGCAAATCAAAGCAAGCTGGTCCGAAGTAGTGAATCAATATCAACGCAGGGCGGATTTGATACCCAATCTCGTCAATACCGTGAAAGGATTTGCAGAGCAGGAAAAAGACGTCTTGCTCGGTGTGACCAATGCCCGCTCAAAGGTGACGGGTATTCAAGCGACACCTGAGCTCGTTAATAATCCAGAAGCGTTTACCAAATTCCAAGCGGCTCAGGGGGAATTATCTAACGCCTTGTCGCGCTTGATGGTAGTCGTGGAGAACTATCCGCAACTTAAATCGGATGCCAATTTCAGAGAATTGCAAGCGCAATTGGAGGGAACAGAGAATCGCATTACCGTGGCGCGTAACCGCTATATCAAAGCGGTTCAAGACTATAATGTGACGGTACGCTCGTTTCCGAGTAATTTAACCGCAATGTTGTTCGGCTTCCAAACCAAACCAAACTTTACAGTGGAAAATGAACAAGCCATCTCAGTTGCTCCCAAAGTAGATTTTGGCACCCCTGCTAAAGCGCACTAATGCTTTGTTTCCTAATCGATGACTAGTCGTCCGCGCATGAGATTGACCGAATTAACCCTATTCAGCACATTGCTGCTTGTCATGCAGTGCTGGTTCATTGCGTTGGTCAGTGCGGAAGCTGCAATTCCGCCGCTTAAATCAAGGGTGACGGATTTAACGCATACGCTATCCACGCAGGAATCGAGTCAACTTGAGCAGCAATTAGCCCAGTTCGAAGCGAGCAACGGCAGCCAGATCGCACTATTGATCGTACCATCGACGCAGCCCGAAACCATCGAACAATACGCCATCCGTGTAGTTGATGCCTGGAAATTGGGAAGAAAGGGCGTGGATGATGGCGTACTGCTACTCGTGGCAAAAAATGATCGGGCGTTACGCATTGAGGTTGGTTATGGATTAGAAGGCATCCTGCCCGATGCCGTGGCAAAACGTATCATCGAAGAAACCATCGTACCCGCATTTAGACAAGATGATTTTTTTGGTGGATTACAAGTGGGTGTGAATCAAATCATCCGAGTCATTCAGGGAGAATCATTACCACCCCCTAAAAAAGTATCTCCCGGTCTGAATGTTATTCTGGAAAACAGTATTCCCATCCTGGTGGTATTTTTGGTGCTAGGCAAGGTACTGCAAGCGATGTTTGGTCGTATGTTTGGGGCGACCGCGACCGGTGCGATTGCTGGATCGATTGTCTGGTTGATTTTTTCTTCATTAGCTGCAGCAGCCCTGATTGCCATCATCGTATTTGTGATCAGTTTGTTTGAAGATACTGGGCGTGGTATTTATCGTGGAGGACGCGGTCATTGGCCGGGTGGTGGATTAGGGGGAGGGGGTGGTTTTGGCGGAGGAGGATTCAGCGGTGGTGGTGGCGGATTTGGGGGCGGTGGTGCTTCTGGGCGCTGGTAACAGAGGAATTATCACATGAACGTGTTCCGTATTTCTTGCCATCTCATGACAGGGCAGTTTAGCGTTCGGCGTGCCTTTCCTACAGTTTTACTCGACTCTATTGAGCAATCGATCAAGTCTTCAGAACATCGACACGCCGGGGAGATTGTATTTGCTGTTGAAGCAGCATTGGATCTTGCGTCGTTGTTGAAAGATAAACCCGCACGGGAACGAGCCATCGATGTTTTTTCCATGTTGCGAGTATGGGATACCGAGCTCAACAATGGCGTCCTCATTTATTTACTCATGGCGGACCGCGATGTAGAAATCATTGCCGATCGCGGTATTCATGCTAAGGTCGGTCAAGTAGGCTGGGAGCGCATTTGCCAAGAGATGGAAGCTGTTTTTCGTCAAGGTCAGTTTGAGCAGGGAATATTAACGGGAATTGAGGCGATCACGCAGCAATTGCAGACTTTCTTTCCACCAATACATCCTAGTGGGGCCAACGAATTACCGAACAGGCCCGTCGTTCTGAAGTAAAACTATAAATTCATAAAAAGACGGCAATGTCTTACAAAATATCGCCATCTAGATAGTACCATTGTTTATCAATGCGTTTAAAACGACTGATTTCATGAAGGCGCTGCGCTTTACCATTCACTTTATAACGTGCAATAAACTCAACGATTGCTTGATCGGGTGCAGTTTGCTCAGAGCGTTTTACTGTGAGCCCCAGCCATTTTGATTGATCGGTTATTAAATTCAAGTTTATTGGGCGTGTTTCTGGATGCCACGTTTTCATCAGATAATCATCGCGCTGTAATACATAGGCAGTGTAACGTGAACGCATTAATGTCTCAGCAGAAGGTGCAAATTTTCCTTCATCCAGATATGCACTACAGCATTCAGAATAATTTTTTTCATTATCGCAAGGACAAGGGAGGGTACGTATCATTGTATTCATTGTAATGCCAACTACTCCGGTAGCTCAAAACCGATTGGGTCTTGCTTGATTGCTGCACGTTCAAAGAAATCAGGGCCAAGTTCTGAGATGGGCTGATTACGACAGATTAGATTTGCTTTCCGATGACCATCTTTTTCAACGTTGACTCCAGCCTTTTCTCCCCAGCCACGGCCAATTGCGGTATAAACAACATAACGATGGTGATTGCGGATAAACCGAAGATAAGCACCACCACCTCCTGAAAAAGTCAAAGTACCCCCTGTCACTTGATCGTGGGGTGCAATTTTACTTGGAAAAACAAGCTCGGGGGAATGAATGGGGCCGAAATGATATTGCAGATAGCCAGTTTTTGCACTGAGGTTTGGGGAAGCACAAATTGATACGACTTTTTTGCCAATACTACAATTAAAAACAATCACTTCCTGGTGACTACAGTGTGTATTGGCAGAAACAACCGATTGGCTGATTCCAAGTAAAGCTAAAACTAGAATCGACTTGATTTTCAGCACGGCAAAAGCACTTGTTTAATGTCTCCGAATTATTCAGGCAAAAAGCTTGTTTCCTATGTTGTAAGCCTCTGAAAATTCAACCAATCCATGCTTTCCACCATTGACGACTTTCCTCGCTCCAGCTAAATCATGATCAGCCAAGTATGCTCTAATTTTGCGTTCACTATTTTTTAGAAAGCGGGCTAGCAGTTGCGCTGCAATACGGGGATCATTCGCTAAATCAGGATTATTGATCAGATCTTGGCTGATTTCTTTGCCAAATTTTGCATAATTGGCTCGCCCGGTTAATTGTATAAACCCCCGTCCTTTGTAGCGATCTCCATCGGGTTTACCTCGATTACCCAAATCCTTGCGGTTATCATATAAATCAAACGGATGACCGCTAGGAGATGTATTGTATTTCGATTTGCCCTCGCTAATCGGTTCGAAACTTGCAGTCTCAGCACGAATCGTGGCAAGGGCCATGAGTATCATTTGCCTATCCGCTAAGCCTGCATCTTTTAGGGCATCAAGCACAAAGGGTAAGTGTGTTTTGATATGGCTGATGGGGGTTTGTGGGAACATTTTCGATACATTAATCGAAGTAACACCTTGTAGATCAAAGGATTCAGGTTGATCTGATTCAATTAGACCCAGCGCTTTCAGGGTTTGGGTACCAATTACCCCATCCGCCACTAGACCTTCACTTTTCTGGAAAGCGATGACGGCAGCCTCTGTACCTGGACCGAATTCACCATCAAGTGCACCCGGATTGAACCCCTTATCTTTTAGCGCTGTTTGGATGCGTTTAATATCCTTACCAGAATCGCCTTCTTTGTAGCGGGTCATGGTTTTTCCCCTCTGTTGTTAGGTCGTACAATATGTTTCATCGTTATTTTAATTTCAACAATCGCTCAAGTTTGCCGCGCTTCAAGAACCAACGATCGAGCACTGCCAGATGAAATTTTGCTAATAAACTACCGCCAGCTGCAACCATAAATTTGAAAATATTAGCTACTTTATTGCTTGGACTTAGCAAATGAACCATTGGTATCAATGCACTAATGAACATTAATATCACTAGGCTGAATAATTTTCCCCATGTGAGCGATCCTAAATGGAGCGTGTCAGTCAGTGGCGTGTTCCATTGTTGATAAAGGAAACTGAGTATACCTGCTATTAGCAGTGCTAATAATGACCAAACGATGATGCGATAATCCAGTCGCAAATCGTAGGTTTTAAAGAATATTTTGCGTGCAACGTGGAGCTGAAAATGTAAATCTTGACTTTGTTTGTTCGCATCAGCTTTGAGCCCCATGATGGGTTCTAGTTTACGGAAAGGCCAATCGGTTTCCGGTGCATCGATATCGTACCCGCCCCAATGATCGGTATGACCTTCTTTTTGGTATTGATTTTGTAACAGCTCAAATTCCCGTTTAGTAATGCGATAGCCGCTTGCCATGATGGCATAAGCTTCAACTTCGGTAAATGCATCAAGATCGGTGCGAATCCCTGCAATCTTCTTTTGTAGTTCCCGATCGATGCCATACGATGTTTTAGGGTCTTTCGGATGAGCAGGCGTACGAGGATCTTGGCAATTGATCCAATCCAATGGTTGGGATTCAAGTTCTTTTTTAGTGTGCACAAAAAATAAGCCATCGAGCGCATGACTATCGAGACGGTTGCTAAGATCTTGGTATTCCGCTTCCCGTACTCGATCCTGTAAGATTGAGCTAGCGCGGAGTACGACACCAGGACGTGAATCGGAAGGTTGATCGACGTCATCCATTTGACCACAGGCATCGCTGCACAGAATACGGGTACAACCTTCATCGAGCAAGCCTGCAACTCCTTGGTTATCATGTACGCCACCATCGACTAGGTGCACGATTTTATCTTGATACAGATCAGCGATTGTTAATGGCTCAAATAAACCGGGCACGCAAGCTGAGGCTGCCACGGCGTAGCCCAAGCGATATTTTTGTAGGGTTTCGTTAGGGGTATGTTCATAGTACATACGGCGATAGCGTGTATTGTTATCAATTTCACCATCGATTTGGCTGGGTGGCTCGCCCATGGAACGCGCGGTAAACTGCCAATTATGTCCGGAGTTCAATGAAGTACTATTGATCACGAGCGCTGGGATTTTGGCTCGGCGTAGCCAATTATAGTGCTTTGGTTTATGCGTCTGAGTATCCGCTTCCCCTTCGGGTTTGATAAGCAATTCAGGCATGATGCGCGGTATCTGGTTCGTATGCCCATCGTCAACCGATTGATAAATTTCTGACTCGTATAATTCCCCGAGGCGGTGGCTGCGAGAATAATGTTTTTTGCGGAAGAATACATCGAGATTATCAGTCAAACTTGCAAATGTTTGCAGTTTGATATTGGTTTGTACGCCTTTCAGGAAATTGTCTTGGATGCGTCGCACGATTTCGATGTAATCATTACGTGTAATTGCTTTGTCTGGTTTGCTTTCAAGCAATTTTTGTACTTCCAAGTAATAATGAGCACCGACGATGCTGCCGCCCGATACTGTCGATAATGCTTCGATACTGCGTAATGCATCGATTTCAGCAAGCCTAGCCATGACGCCCAGGTGGAAAAATGAAGCTCGGAAACCACCGCCCGATAACGATAATCCGACTTTACCAGTTCCTGATGAAAAGGCACGCTGAGCGTTATCTTCACCAATGATTAACGCGAGTATTTGCCAAGCGGGTAGCCAATTTTCAGGCTGATCGCTTTCTTTCGGAATCATCAAGTCTTGTAGGCGCGCGATTTGCAGCAACTGGCTGAATATGGTTTGCTTTTTCCAATTGATTGCATGAGCTACATTGGCTTTTTGCAACCATTCCTTGGCTTGATCATATTGCTGCAAGCCAAAATAAATTTCTGCAAATGTGATTTGCGGCCAGAAATGCTCTGACTCTGGTAATTGTTCGAGCTCAGTTTGCCAAACCGGAATCTGTAGTACCATATTTTGGCGTATCGCAGCAGCTTGTGCAGAAAAATTGCTGGCTTCGCTTTCATTGAGTTTAATGCCACTGCGGCGTGCAATTTGCTTAGCGCGATCAGCCAAGATATCGAGAATGAGCGCAGCATTGACGCCACCATAGCCCTTATCCTGTTGAGGGTTACGTTCAAATGCAGCGCGATAAAAGAATAATGCTTCAATGAGATCTTCTAATTGACCAAAATGCTGCCACTTTCTTTTATAGATACTTCCCCCTAAAGCTAGCGTTTCTGCGTCACGATTGGTCGAGTCACGCAACCCGATTTCGTCAAGCAATAACAGCGAATCGATAAATCGTGTACGAGGTGGCAGTTCAGGATTTTTATACGTAAAGAAAGCTTGCTTTTGGGTAATCCAAACCTCATCCTGTGCAGCATCGGTTTGCCACCAGTTTACTGCGGTGGGTTCTGATTGGAATTGCCGAATCGAGCGATATTTCTCGCGTGCTTGGCTGAGTAATTGTCGAGCAGGATAGAAACGTTCTTCCGTTTCTAGCATCGCAACATAGGCTTTAATTTGCTCGATAGAGTCTGGATAATCGCGATTTTGGATCGCTTCTAGAATGATTGCTAATTGAGGGTTTGGGGTTGAATCGTGGGCCATGAGCAAGCTCCTTGTTCGATAACATGCGTTCAATCAAAAGCATCTGCTACTGTTGTTCTTTGATAATGGAGTACGCAGATGATATGTTGTGTTCTTGTTCTACTATGCTACCGTATTTTACGGTGATCTGACGTGAAGAAAATCACAAGGCCTATTCTGCGCTAAAAACTAACCATAACGACGATATCCGTCATAAAATCCAGGTTGTTAAGGTAAAGATTGTTAAACCATGAATGAGCGTAATTGGGATCGTTTGCTGAAATCGATAGAAGAGGGACTAGTTGTGCCTGTAATGGGTCCACAATTGATCACTCCTCTTAACAGCTCATCCTCGTTTCAGTCGCAGATTGCCCAGCAGTTACTTAAAATGTATGACTATGCGTTAGGTCATGATGTGCTAATGCCACACCAAGAGTTGAACGATGCTGTGACGCGCTTGAAGCGCGATCACCCTATTCAGGATCTTTATGGTGATATTCATGATGCCATTGGACAATTAACGCCTAATACTGATGCAGAGCTTCCCGAAGCAATCAAACAAATAACTGCAATTCGTGATTTTCGATTGTTCGTAACTTTGACACCTGATGATTTACTAGCACGCAGCTTACAAGCGCAAGTGACTGTCAATGAAATTATTCATTCACCTTATTTACCGACCAGCGAGGGCTCTGATTTGCCCAATGATTGGCGTTCTCGACCGGGAGAAGTTTATCTATTGTATTTGTTTGGCAAATCAAGATCTGCGCCAATGTTTGCGATTCATGATGAGGATATGCTGGAATATGTGCATAACGTGATCGCAAGGGGAAGTCATGTCCCGGTTAAATTTTTTGCAGAATTACAACAACGCAATTTGCTATTGATCGGCTGCAATTTTCCAGAGTGGCTGAGTCGTTTTTTCTTGCGATTGATGAATCAAAAACGATTGTCAGATACGCAACGCAAACGTGAGTGGTTGATCGATGCACTACAGCCAGAAAAAGAGCTAATCTATTTTTTAGAAAGCTATAGTGAAGGAACCGAAGTGCTATCCGACATCTCTCCGCAATCTTTTATCCAGCAACTTTCTCAGCGCTGGTTAGCGCGTCATGGTGCAGATGAGCAAGCGCCATTATCCCAAGTTGAAATGGTTCCCAAACATACACTCTTTTTCATTAGCTATTGCCGTGCGCCGGATTTGCCTGCAGCAATACAACTGGTAGCGGCACTGAAAACATTGGGTGTTGCAGAACATGAAATATGGTTCGATAAATCGGCGATCGAACCGGGTCAAGATTTCCGGGAGCGAATTCTAGACGGTATTCGTACTTGCCGCTATTTTATTCCGCTAATTTCCAGCGCTGCTGATCAATTAGATGAGAAATTCTTCCGGCGTGAATGGAATGAAGCAATCGATCGAAGCAAATCAATTCAAGGGCGTATCTTTATCGTTCCCATTATCGCTGATCAGAATTACGATCCAGAAGGTTACATTCGGGTTCCATTGGCCTGGAAGGATAATTTGCATTTCGGTCATGCACCACTGGGTCAACCCAATGAGCAAACCAATGCGCTACTCAAAAAATTAATTCGATCGGAACGACAACAGAGTGGCTAGGTTATGACTGTAGAGCAAGTTTCATCATCTTTACAATCGATGAATACCCAGATACCAGTGGCTTTGTCACCCCAATCGCCATGGCCAGGATTGGCAGCGTATGAGGAAGAGGCGCACGATTATTTTTACGGGCGCAAGGAGGAAGCAGCCGAGTTATTGCGCATGATTCGCTTATCTGGATTGACCATGCTTTATGGTAAGTCAGGTTTAGGAAAAACGTCATTGTTACAAGCTGGACTTTATCCACTGTTACGTGCAGAACATTTTTTCCCGATTCATTTACGCATCGATTTCAGACCTTCTGCACCTTATCCACCTCTAGAGCAAGTATTGCAGAAGTTATTAGGTGCATTAACGGGGGCAAACGCCGATTTTCCAACTCCAAATGAAAACGAGGGATTATGGCGTTATCTCCATCGGCGAGATCTTGAAATTTGGAGTAGCGATAATTATTTGCTAAAACCCGTTCTCGTTTTTGATCAATTTGAAGAAATTTTTTCGCAAGGTGAGCATTACCCCGAACAAACACAATTAACACTCAACGCATTAGCTGACCTGATTGAGAATCGAATTCCACAAGAATTGACAATAGGCGATAAGCATCGGCAAACCCTATCGGAATTGGATTTACAGGCGCAACGCTATCGAATCGTGCTTTCGTTTCGTGAAGATTTTCTTCCTGAGATTGAGAATTGGAAGGAGCAAGTGCCTTCATTGCTGCGTAATCGCCTACGTTTATTACCGATGTTTCGGGAACGTGCCATTGAAGCGGTTAAAGCTGCCGGCTCTGAGGTGCTAGCCGAAGGCGTAGCTGAACCGCTTGTTGATTTTGTAGGGAATCTCGAGGCATCTAAGCTGAAATCATTACCGATTATTGAACCCGTTTTACTAAGTTTGTGTTGTTATCAGCTCAATCAGCGACGTTTACCAAACCATAAAATCGATATTGAGTTATTACAACAAGCGGGGCAGGATATTCTGCAGGATTTTTACCACGAAGCGCTGGCAGGTATGCCAGAAACAGTATCCGAATTCATTGAAACCCATTTGATACAAGGGAGCCGGTATCGAAGTAGCTATCCAGTTGATCAAGCGTTACAAGATAAATTTTTAACAGAAGAACAATTGACTCGACTGACTAGTCAACATCGCTTACTGCGCATTGATCAACAATTAGGGATTAATCGCATAGAACTCATTCATGATCGATTAGTGGGTGTTGTGAGCCAGGTCAGAGATGAACGTTTAAAGAAACTTGAGATTGAGAGGATTCGCGCAAAAGAAAAAGAACGGCAACGCCAACTGGCGTTATCTACTGCGCTTGAAAAACAAGCTGCTGCAGAAGATTTGGCTGCAGAGCGGTTAAAAGCAACCAAACGTGCGCAGGCGGATGCAGTTCGTCTTCGGAAACAAGCAAGACAATTACAATGGGCTTTATTGAGTGTTTTAGTGCTAGCTATTTTGACCGGTTATGGTTTTTATAACACGCAGACTGAGAAAAAAGAACGAAAACTGGCGCAACGGGAATCAATCAGCCTTCGGTTGGTATCGGAGAGCCTTGATATTACCAATGGACTGCGTCCGGGTGGAGATGAGCGGGCGCTGTTGCAATTGCTAGCAGCAAAGCAGATTACGCCGAATCATCGCAAGGTCGATGCGGCGCTGATTGATCTCATGAATAAAAGAGTAACGACAGATAAAATATGGAATATTGGTGCGGCATGGTTTGCAATCACCCAGGTGCAGGATAAAACCTATGTTCTTGCACTGAACAATGAAGGTAAGTGTTATTTCTGGGATCCCCCAGAAACATGGCCGAGTGAACCCTTTTTGACATTAAGTGATCCCAATATCGCGGCATTGGCTATCTCCAATGATAGTCTTCAATTTGCGATCGCTGACCATAATGGGGAGATTCAAATTTGGCATCGATCCACTAAATCCCGAGTAAAAACTTTTAAAAGCCTGCAATCTGTTTTTAGCATCAGCTTTTCTCCTAATGGCCAGCAACTCGCAATCGGTAGTAAAGGGGTGATTCAATTGTGGGATTTGACATCAGGAGCGATGCTTCATGAAATTACTAATTCACAAGATGGGGCGATTCGCGCGATCGCTTTCTCAAGTGATGGACTTGAAATCGTTTCCGGGGGAGAAGATAAGCGCTTAACCGTTTGGAACATCCAAACAGGGCGCGCGGTTGGTGAGTCGATTCGAGGGCACTCAAACACTATTCTTAGTGTTGCGTTTTCTGCTGATGGAACTCAGATTGTATCGAGTGGCGAAGATAAACTGCTGAGATTATGGGATCGCCAGACTGGTAAACAGCGAATCGACTCCTTA
>WBZQ01002092.1_pt1 | contig 13149 bp, 8 predicted proteins | sample 5204251 | NCBI WGS metagenome assembly WBZQ01 (sample SAMN12412402, study PRJNA552823) | activated sludge metagenome | isolation source: activated sludge from nitrification reactor of wastewater treatment plant... | place: USA: Virginia | collected 2017-09 | reverse complement strand
GCGAGCACGTGGCCGCCATGCTGACCGTGGCCTCGGGCAGCGGATATTGGTTGCAAAACACCCTGCGCTTGCGGTTGATTGTTTGGTGGCTGTGGTTTTTTGTGGTGCCGCTGGCGCTGCCCCTCTTTGGATATTTCCCAGGGCGGGCCTTGAAGAAGGTGGGCGATCTGCCGCGCGGGGTCATGCAGCAGTGGCGTGCGTGGTGTCTGCATCGCGACTATCTGGTGGGTTGCGAAGGCGAGGCCGTCCGAGGCCGCTTTGCGCAAGTGTCCACGCCCATCCTCTCACTGAGCTTTGCCGACGATGAGCTGATGTCGGCGCGCAACATTGAGTCGCTGCATGACTTTTATGCGAGCGCGCCGCGGCAAATGCAGCGCATTGACCCAAGGGATATCGGCGCAAAACGCATCGGCCACTTTGGCTTTTTCAGAAAACGATTTGCAGACTCGCTCTGGCCTCGCGCTACGCAATGGCTGGCGCAACACCATGCGGGGAAGCGCGCATGAATACCCCTTCTGTTGCACATCGTTTTTATGGCGCACTGGCCGCACGCGACTGGCGCACCGTGGGCGCGCTCTACGCCGATGAGGCCGTGTTTAGCGACGCCGTGTTCACGCATTTGAATGCCGTACAGGTGCGCGCCATGTGGCACATGCTGCTGACAGGCGGCAAAGACCTGGCCGTCGTGTACGAAGTGCTCAAGGACACGCCCACCGAAGCGCAGGTGTGTTGGACAGCCACCTACACCTTTTCACGCACGGGGCGCAAGGTGGTCAACGTCATCACCGGCACGCTGCAGTTGCGCGAGGGCAAGGTGATCAAGCACGTGGATGAATTTGATTTCCACCGCTGGGCGCGTCAGGCCTTGGGGCCGATGGGTTGGCTGCTGGGCGGGTTGGGCGGCTTTCGTGCCAGGGTGCAAGCCGGAGCCATGGCGCGTCTTGAAGGCTTTATGGAAAAAGGACAGAGCGCATGACCATCATCACTGAAACCACCGAGGGTGTGGCGCGCATCGAGATCGCGCGGCCTGAAAAAAAGAATGCGCTCACCACAGCGATGTATCAGCAACTGGCCGATGCGCTGACGGCAGCCCAAGCCGATCCTGCCGTGCATGCGGTGTTGATGCACGGGCAACCGGACCTGTTCACCGCCGGCAATGACCTGGAAGATTTTTTGAAGAACCCGCCGCCGGGCCCCGGAGCCCCGCTGTTTCAGTTCATGCGCGCATTGGCGCATGCAAGCAAACCCGTGGTGGCTGCGGTCAACGGTGCGGCAGTGGGCATCGGCACCACGCTGCTGATGCACTGTGACTTGGTGTACTGCGCCGATAACGCCATGTTCTCCATGCCGTTTGTTTCGCTGGGCTTGTGTCCGGAATTTGCCTCCAGCGTGCTCATTGCGCAAAGCGCGGGCTATCACAAGGCGGCAGAAAAGTTGTTGTTGGGTGAACCCATCAGTGCGGAAGAAGCGCTGGAAATGAGAATCGTCAACCGCCTGTTGCCGCCCACTGAAGTGCGGGCGTATGCCCAAAGGCAGGCCTTGCGTTTTGCAACGCTGCCGCCCACCGCCGTGTGTGAAACCAAGCGCCTGATCAAGACCCCGAAGCGCGCTGCTGTGGATGCGGCCATTGAAGAAGAGGCGCAAAGCTTTGGCAAGCTGCTCGTTAGCGCGGAAGCAAAAGAGGCTTTCAATGCGTTTTTGGGAAAACGCAAACCGAATTTTGTGGGGCACTAAGCCATGCCAGGGCCACTGCAGGGCAAGACGCTTTTCATCTCAGGCGGTTCGCGCGGCATTGGGTTGGCCATTGCACTGCGCGCCGCGCGCGATGGCGCCCACATCGTCATCGCCGCCAAGACGGCCGAGGACAATCCCAAACTGCCCGGCACCATCTACAGCGCTGCACAGGCCATTGAGGCCGCCGGTGGACGCTGCCTGCCTGTGCAGGTCGATATTCGAGAAGAGGCACAAGTGCTCGATGCTGTGCACAAGGCCGTGCAAACTTTCGGGGGCATCGACATCCTGGTGAACAACGCCAGTGCCATCAGCCTCACGTCCACCGAAGCCACGCCCATGAAGCGCTTCGATTTGATGATGGGGGTGAATGCGCGCGGCACCTTCTTGTGCACCCAGGCCTGCTTGCCGCACCTGAAGGCCTCGGCGCAGCGTGGCCGCAATCCGCATGTGCTCACGTTGGCGCCGCCGCTCAACATTGAGGCGCGTTGGTTTGCGCCGCATGTGGCCTACAGCCTGGCCAAGTTCGGCATGAGCCTGTGTGTGTTGGGCCACGCGCAGGAGTTCAAACCCTATGGCATTGCGGTCAATGCCCTGTGGCCGCGCACGGTGATTCAAACCGCGGCGCTGCAAATGATTCCTGGCATTGAGCCCCAGCATTGCCGCAGTGCAGACATCGTGGCCGACGCCGCGCATGCCGTGTTGCTCAAGGACGCCACGCGTGAGAGCGGAAATTTCTTCATCGATGAAGACGTCTTGCGCCAGCAAGGCATCCGTGATTTCGATCACTACAGCGTTGTGCCCGGTAGTACGCAATGGCTGCCCGACCTGTTTGTCTGATGGTCAACCCCCTGATGGCGATGCGGCAATCCGTGTGGGTGGTCCGCCCGCAAATTGATGCGCTTTCCCGTAGCAATTCATGTTTTTGCATGCGAGCAAAACAATCAGTTGTTTGGATGGCGGTGGTCGTAGCGTCGGCGTTTGACGCCGCCGAATGTGCGCAGTAACTCCTTGTAAAAAAAGAACAAAAATCGTTTTTGCGCAAGGACGCGGGAGCGTGGCCTCCCAGCACGTTCGTCCGTTTGTCTAACTGCAAAACGTGCCAGTGCGGCTCATAGTCGGTGGCGTAAGTCGTCGTCATTCCCATTGGAGTCCGCCCATGTCTCTACAACAAAGATCACTGATCAACGCATCCGCGCCTTCCCGACTGCTTTTAGCAAGCATCGTGGTGGGCATCTCGTCTTTGGTCGCATGCAGTGGTGGCGGCGACCCTGGCTTAGGTGCCACGGGGCCGACCGCAAGCGCTGCGGTCACGGGTGCGGCCTCGGGGCCGGCACCGTTTACGGCGTCGCTTAATGCGGGTGGATCTAAGGGACAAATCAGCAACTACTACTGGTCGTTCAATGACAACGGTCCGGCCGCGACGGGCTCTGTGGTGACCCGTACCTTCAACGAACCAGGCATCTACAACGTCACGCTGACGGTGACAGATGTCTCGGGCAGCACCGCGCGCTCGACGGTGCAGGTGACGGTGACTGGGGCTGCAGTCGGTGCAGGCCCTAACCCCAGTGCGGTTTGCACAACGGCACCCGCTCAATTTGCCTCGACGGTTTGGCCCGCACTGACCGCGTCTTGCACTGTGTGTCATTCGGTCGGCCAGGTGGCAGGCTCCACGGGGTTGGTTTTTGCGCCTGGTGGCGGCGATGTACTGAACTACAACCAACTGCGCATCTACGCGCGAGCCAGCAGTGATCTGTTGTTGTCCAAGTCAATTGGGTCGCCCACCCACGTCGGTGGCGCGCCCTTTGTCAATTCCAGTTCACCGCAATACACAGCCTTGGCGGCCTTGGTGCCCGTGATGCAGCAACCCTGCACGAGCGATACGCCCACGGCCCCAGCCCCAGTCAGTGCCTTTTGGAATGGCGTGAGCTTTATCGATGCCAACACCACGCTTGCTAAGGCGGCGACGTTGTTTGCCGGACGCAACCCGACTGCCGCGGAAGTCGATGCCGTGGTTGCTGGGGGAACGCCCATGCTGCGTCAGACGATCCGTGGCTATATGCAGGGCGCGGCGTTTAACAGTTTCTTAGACGAAGTCGGCGACACGCACTTCTTACCCCAGGGCGTCACCGTTTTTGGCAACAACATGGGCCTGAACGCCACCGACTATCCGTCGGTTACGGATCTCATTACGGGTGACAACGGGTTTTCGGAAACGGTGCGCAATCGATTCCAAAACTCGGCGCGCCGTGAGGGCGTGGAGCTGCTCAAGTACATCGTGAAAGCCGACCGGCCTTGGACTGACATGGTTTCAGGCCAGTACACGGTGATGAATGGCGTGATGGCCACTTACATGGCGGCATCGGCCGTGGGGCCCTTTAACAATCTGGATGACGATACCGAGTGGCGCGTGGGCACGTGGAAGAGTGAGCGTCTGGGTGGCGTGCGCGAACATGCGGGCGTGCTCTCTACGCATGCTTGGCTGCAACGCTTCCCCACCACCGACACCAATCGCAACCGTCACCGGGTGTTCATGATGGCCAAGCAGTTCCTTGGCACGGACATGACGGCTTTGGCGGCGCGTCCCATTGACGATGGCGCCGGAAAATTCTTGGTGCCATGGATTGAGAATCCAGATTGCAATGTGTGTCACAACATCATTGACCCCATGGCTGCGGGCTTTCAAAACTGGAACGAACGCAACCGCTTCTTGCCCAATCGGGACAGCACGGGGGTCAATCACGCTCTGCCGGGGACGTACCGGTCAACCGCGTATCCCAGGGACGCAGCAGGCCAGGCCTATTACCGCCTGGGTGACAACTGGTTCCGTGATTCAGTGACGCCCGGCTACAACGGCACCCCCATGCCTGGTGGTTACACCGGAAACAGAACTGCGTTGCAATGGCTGGGCAATCAGGTCGCGATGGACTCGCGTTTTGCCAAGGGCGCCGTGCAGTTTTGGTACCTGGGCCTGTTTGGGCGCGAACCGATGAAGATCCCCACCGATCCGACCAGCCCGCAATACGCGGGATTGCTGGCCGGCTACAACGCACAGCAGGACGAGTTCAATGAACTGGCCAGCCGCTTTGCGATGGATCGGGGTAACGGCGCCTACAACGTCAAAGATTTGCTCACCGATATGGTGATGAGCCGCTGGTTCCGTGCCGAAAGAGCCGCCAATCAGACACCCACGCGCGCACTCGAGCTCAGCGATGTGGGTTCATTGAACCTGCTCACACCGGGGCAACTGCAGCGCAAGTTGGTGGCGCTCGTGGGCTCCGGTTACCAAGGATTTAACAACCCATTCGCTGGCGAGGCGTTGAATTACGGCAACTTCAACGGCAATGATCGCGCGGTGCGGGCCAAGGACTACACCATGATGCAGACCACCACCATGGATCGGGTGACTGCCTCGCGCAGCTGCAACCTTGTCCAGACCGATTTTGGTAGGGCAGCGGGTTCGCGGTTGCTCTTCCCGCTGGTGGCCTTGACGGATACGCCGGCCACGCCAGCGGGCGCCGAGGCGATCCGCCGCAACATAGGCCATCTGCACAAGTGGTTGCTCAAAGAAGATCTGCCGCTGACCGATGCCGAGATCACGCGCACGTATCAGTTGTTTAGCGATGTGTGGGCAGACCGGGCCACGGCACCGACCCGGCCGACAACCTGTGTTTACAACAACACCAACGACCCGAACTACACCGCTCGTGCATGGGCGGCGGTGATCGCTTACATGCTGGGTGACCCGAAATTCTTGTTCGAATAAACGGCGGATCACTCATCGCGCACACATCGAATCCATGTAAGGAGCAGACAATGAAAGTAGACCGCCGAGACTTCTTCAAGATGGCCAGCGCCGCAGGTCTGGTGATCCCCAGCTGGGGGTTGATCCCCATTGCGCAGGCTCAGTCCAGTGTTTATTCGGGCCGCGTGCTGATCAATATCCATGCGGGGGGTGGCATCGATCAGAGTTCATGGACTGATCCGCGAGGCACGGACGCCACCATCAACAACTACGCTGCAGCGGGCACGCCAGTGGTACAGCAGGGCAACATTCGTATGGCGCCCATGGGCAATAACGCCGCGTTTCTGACGGCGCATTTCTCGCGCATGTTGGTCATCAATGGTGTGCACTCCGAGACCAACGGCCACGAAGAGGGCACACGCTCTCAGGCCACCGGAAAGGTGGGTATTGGGTACCCCAACGTGGCGGAACTCTTTGCCAGCGTGCATGGCCGGGGTTTGCCATTTCCTTGGCTCAATTCGGGGGGGTTCGCACAAAGTGTGGGCTTGGCGCCGCCCACGCCTATGCCCAATGCCAACGCGCTGCTCGCGCTGGCCTCGCCCAATGCGGCATCGACCACCAGCGACTTTATGAAGCAGGCCGACATCAGCAAAGTCTTGGCGGCGCGCAACGCACGCGTGTTAGCCATGCAAGCGCGCGGCGACATGGTGCCGCGCGCCAACGTGGTGGGCAACCAGTTCACAGCATCGGACGAATCGCGAGCCTTGCTTAGGCGAGTAGCCGATTTCATTCCCGCCACCTTCGACGGCGGCTTTGCACAGGCCCATGCCGGTTTGATTGCGGCACAAGCCGGCATTGCCTCCACCATCCAACTGGGCACGGGCGGCTTTGATGGCCATAACGGACTGGCGAACAGCTATGCGACATCGCTGCCACGCCTCACTGACTTGATCGATTACGTATGGCAAAAATCGGCCGCACTGGGCATTGCCGATCGCATCATGGTGCGTGTCTACTCCGAGTTTGGCCGCACTGTGCTCAATACGGGCAACGGAAAAGATCACTGGGCGGCAGGTGGCACGATGGTTCTTATGGAGGCCAACCCTGCCTGGGGTAACCGCGTCGTGGGTGCCACCGGACCGCGGCATCAGTCCGTGATGATCGATCCTGCAACGGGCGCCGTGGTTCCATCCGGCGGTGTGGTGATCAAACCAGCCCATGTGCACGATGCCTTGCGTCGTTATCTGGGCATTGAAACCACTGACCCAAGGTTCAACCTTAAGGTGCCGACCAATGAGCGGATTGACTTCTTCAATCCAGCCATCAGCACCGGCTACCCGAACGCATAAAGTGCCCATCCGGCTGCATCCGAGGCCGGCACATTTCGATTCCCCCTCGGGGCGCTGCGTTACGCTGCGCCCGTTTTTTTTGATCCGCTTGGTTGGACATCAATATGAAAAACACATTGGGGGGGCGCATGCGCCACGTTTTTCTTAAAACGCTTTTGAGCGTGTTGAGCGTGCTGGGCGTCGGTGCGGCACACGCTGCGCCACCGGTCGGCGAACCTTTGCAGGGCTTTGTCAGCGAAGAGACCTTGCCCGGCCTGCTCACGTTTCGGCGTTGTCAGGCAGGCAAATTGGTGCCGCGCCCTTACCTGGTTGAAGACACCACGGCCAATCGGTCCGTGTTGGCCGGCGTCATGGCCGTGCGCGAAACGCAAATGGATCGAGAGCGGCCGTTGTACGTCGAGTTTCATGGTCACTTAAGCGACAAGCTGGTCAAGGCGCAGCGTTTTGAACGGGCTATCGGCTTCGTAGAAAACTGTGCGGCTGCTTTACAGGTGGGCACGGTCGATGCGGTGCTTTTTGCTGAGGGCATGAATCCGGTTTCGTGGCGTTTTGTTTCTAACGCTGCGGGTGCGCGCCTCTTGGCGATGGGTGCCAAGCCCATACGCTTTGCCGCCAAAGATTTTTCTGCCCCGGTGGTGGATGGGGCCACAAAGATTTATGACGCCTGGTCACGTCTGGATGGAGGTTCCATTCGTGTCGAAATCACCGAGCAAGCCTGTGTAGATCCGAGCGCAGAAACGGCTTTTGGTGCGCGCGCCGTGGTGCGTTCCGGTTCACGCGTTTTTGAAGGATGTGCCGCGCGCTTCTAAAGCGCGGCATGAACCCCCACCCCTCGAGGCAAAGTCAACTGAGTTTCGTCGATGGCGTAACAGGCCAACACCTGGCCCACGGCATCGAACAAATGCTCGATATCTTCTTTGCGTACCAGCCCTGTGTCCAAGAAGTCATCGTTGAAATGTGATGACTCGTAGAAATAACTGCGAGGCAAATCGGCCAGGGCAAGGTAATGAATCTCGTAGGCGTACCGCGCCAATTCGCTCATCAGATCTAAGGCCTCATCCCTGTGGTGCCGCACATTGACGCGCACATAGGCTTGCATTTCCTCGCCGGCAATGAAATGCGCTGCCATGTGGTTGGCCAGGTAGTCCCCTACGCGTGCCAGTGTTTTGCGCGCCAGTGCCGCTTCAACAGCAAGAGGGGTTGCCCCTGTTGTCCGAGTCAGGGTAAGCAAACTGTGCTCGATAGCCGGTTGTAGTGCTGCAGGTGCGGCACGCAGCACTTGCAAAAAACGCGCGCCCAAGATTTGGCGAGCCGCTTGGTATTGCGCTTTGTGATGTTCGGGTAACCGTAAATAGCGCGCGGCGTGGGCCAAATGCCCCCATTCATGCATCACGCGTGCGCCCAGCAGCAAGCGGTGGTAAGGCGGTGCTTCGGTGTCACGGGCGTCGAAATGGGGCTGGCGCAATTCGTAGACCACCACGTGTTGGCCAGCATCCAGGTACGCGCCGCCGCCGGTTTCCAACACGCTGTATGCGCGGGGCAAGCGGGCCGGTTCGCGCAGTGCATTCAAGAACATGCGACTGCGCTCATCCACAACGCGCAGATCAGCCCACAGGCTGTGTAGCCCTTCTTCGGTGGCTTGAGCGAGGGCGGCGTGCAGACCCGTGAAATCTGTGGTTTGCGGCGACCAGACCCGCCCCATGCCTGGGGCCTCGATGGCCACGTGGGCGCGTGTGTCATGCAGCCAGTGACACAACTGATCGATGGTGTGCCGACGGCCAGGGCTGGGGGCAGCGTGGGGTGCGTGAGAGAAAGGTGGCAGCGATTTTTTTAGCGCAGCATCCGCGCGCTCACACAGGCTCAGTAGCGCGGGTTGGAGGCGCTGAGGCACGTAGAGCTGAGTGCCGCTGACTTCAAGGTGCGGCTCGGTCAACGTGTGATCAGGAACGCGCAAAGGATTGTGTACAAGCGTGCGCACCCAGCTCAATGCCTGAGCCAGTAGGACAAACACGCGTGCATCGGGACGCTTGGCTTGGCGCGCCGCGCGCGCAAAAGCCCCACAACGCGCCTCGTCCAGATCGAACCACCACGACAGATTGCAGACCAACGCGGGCCGCAGTGCGCGTGTTAACGCCAGGCGTTCGATGTGCGCAAACAGATAGGCCACGTATTCAGGGTCGGTGTCCAGATCCGACGTGTACAGCATGAGCGAGGTGCCTACAAAAGGCTCAAGGTAGGGCGCCACGCGATGTGCATCGGCCACCAAAAGCACATTCATTCGGCGCGGCGCAAACCATGAATGCGGTGCGCGCTCATAGAGGCTGCGACAGTGTTGCCAGTACAACGCAAAGCCGCGCTCTAGGCCGTCAATCTGTTCTGGGGTCAGGCGCTGCGCCTCAATGAGACAGTGCGCCAGATCTGGCGCCAGGCCTTTGTGACTGAGGGCCTCGGCCGGAATCAGGCAGGCCTGTTCAGGTGCTAGGCAAAAGCGCTGTAGGGACGGCGTCAAAGACATGCGACAAATCTAACCATGCTGTGCGGCAGGCTCAGGCCCGGTTCCATGTCCAAGCTATGTCCAAGCCATGGCCTACATCAGTGACATCCGATGATTTGATGTTTGATCTTCCTGGGGCGTGCGGCTTTTTCCTATAGTCTCCCCGCGCTTTGTGCCGCGCTTGCCGCATCTTGTTTTATCCGTTTGCCACGAATCCAAGGAAAAAGAATGTTCGAACCGATGATCAGCGGTGTTCGCATCCGTTTTTGGGTGACCAGACTCGTGGCCGGTGCCTTGTTGCTATGGACGGGGGGCGTGGCGGCGCAGTGGCTTGACCCGGGCCGACCCTGGCGTACTGCCGAGACAGCGCACTTTCGGATTCATTTTGAAGAGGACGCGCGTCCCGCAGCGCTGCGGGTGGGCAACGTTGCCGAGCGTGCGTACCTCGTGTTGGCCGGCGAGTTGGCCTGGACGCCGCGGGACAAGATTGATGTGGTGCTGTATTCCGGCGTCGACCACGCCAACGGATTTGCCTCGCCCTTGCCCTTTAACCGTACCGGCATTTTCCTGACCGCTCCGCTCGATGGCGAACTGCTTGACCGCGGCGATTGGCTTGAGCTAGTGCTTGTGCATGAACTCACCCACGTGTTCCACATGGACAAGGCGCACGGTGTTCCGGCAGGGTTTCGACAGGTGTTCGGACGATTGCTTTGGACCTTCCCCAACGTCATGCAACCGCCCTGGTTGGTGGAGGGTCTGGCGGTGCAAAGTGAAAGCCGGGCGGGCGATGGCATGGGGCGGCTCGGCAGCGCGCACTTTGAAGCGCAACTACGCGATGAACGCAAACGGGGCTTCATCAGCCTGCGCCAGATCAATGCTGACGGCCGTGGCCAGCCCGCCAATCGCAACTACCTGTACGGCGCATATTTTTTTGATTATCTGAAGCGTCGATACGGTGCACACGCCGCTGCACAACACGTGGCCTGGTACAGCACGCAGTGGTGGCCCTTTCGGGTACACGACAGCACCTTGGCCGTGACCAAGAAGCCGATGGACGAAGTGTGGATCGACTTCATTGCCGACCTTGACCAACAGGTGAGTCAGCGCTCTGCGGCGTTATGGGCCACAAACGAACAAGTGGGGCAAGCCCTGGCCGCGCCCTGGCGTGAGGTCGAATCGCTCGACATGGCCCCCAACGGTGATCTCTACGTGGTCGCGCATGACGGCATCAGCGCACCCACGTTGCGACGGTATCCGGCAGGCCAGAGCACGGCCCAGAGCTTGGTGCCCGTGCACGGGATGGCGCGCATTGATGTGCGTGAAGACGGTGCGGTGCTCATTGCACAGCCTCAGATCTGCGAAGGTTACGAAGTGCTGTTTGATGTGTACCAATGGACCAGCGCCGACGGTCTACAGCGACTGACTCGTTGCCGTCGCGATGTGGTGGCGGCTTGGTTCGGACGTGAAGGGCAGATCGTCGGTTTGCGCAACGACCGTACTGGCACCACACAGGTTGAGCTTTATGACACGCGCACGGGCGCCACACGCGTGCTGGTGGCCGGCGAACCGACTCAGTACTGGACGGATGTGGCCGCGAGCCCCGAGGCCGATTCAGTGGTGTTGATAGGCAAAAAGGCCGGCGTATTCAGCATCGAACGCGTGGATCTGAACACCGGCATGCGCACCGTCTTGCACACCGACACCGCACCGATGACCCGCCTTCACGTGGCTCAAGAGGGCGCACTGACGTTTATCTCCAGTCGGGATGGCGTGCCCAACGTCTGGCGGCTGATGGACAAAAACCTCGTGCGGTTGACGAATGCGCACACGGCAGTCCTGCACTTTGGTGGCGTGGCCCGTGATGGCACGGCCGCGTTGGGCACATTGCAAGAGGGACAAGTTCAGTTACGCGTGATGCCCACGGCTACGGCACCCCAGGCTGCTGCAGCGGTCGGGGCAGCGGGGGCAGTAGGGCCAGCGCCTGCCCCGCTCTTGGGCCCGCCCGTGCCGTCGCCTGCACTGCTGCCGACGCTGGAGCAACCTGTGGCGTTAATCAATGAGCGTGACTACAGCCCCTTGCCTTCCCTGCGACCGCGCGGGTGGTGGCCCATATTTTTCTCGGCACATGGCACGTTCAATGTGGGCGCCAGCGTTTTGGGTTCAGACGCTCTGGGGGTGCACCAGTACTTCATCACCCCCTACGTAGAAATCACACAGAAAGAATTCTTAGGCATTGCCGAATACGCCTGGCGCAACAGGCATTTTGTCGCCCTGCAACGCCAACTCAATGTGCGGCGCTGGACCGACGAAAACGGCAATCAAGACCCGCTCGAATATGAGCGCGTCGGCAGCGCCCAGTGGGTTTCTCTGGCGCGCGCAGTGCAAATGGAGCGCGACATTGCGCTGGGCGTGGGCGCGGTGCTGTCGCGTCGCGATGGTGTGGTGGTCGATGGCGCCACCACGCGTGAAATGGACCACCGATTGGCCGCTGCCGTAGCGCTGTATGACAGCCGCCGCGGTGGCGTGCTCTCCGATGGCCCCTCGCGGGGTCAGCGGGCACAGTTGTTTTACGAAACTTATCAACCCTTCAAAGACCCTCAGCGCAGCGCCTACACCGGCGACGTCGTGCGCCTGTTGTGGGAGGGTTACCTTGGTTTGGGCCGCAGCGTGTTCTCGGCGCATTGGGTCGAAGGGCGTGGTCAGGCGGGCCGCACCGAAAACTTTGATTTGGGTGGGGAGGCCGACAGCATCGACACGCTGGCGCCACAACTGAACGAGCGCGACGTGAGCTTGCGCGGGTACCGCCAGGGCGAACCGGGCCTGAGCGCAGCCAACGCGCGTCGCATCACATTGCAGTGGCGCACACCCTTGGCCGACATTGACCAGCACGCCATGGTGCCGCCCATTGGCGTGAACCGGGTGTCGGGTGCCGTGTTTTATGAGAGGGGGGGCGTATGGGAGCACGGTGGCAGCCCGCAGCGCTGGTTGCGTTCCGTAGGCGCCGAGGTATTGACTGAAATCAAGCTCGGGTATCTGTTGCCGCTGCACGTGCGCTTTGGAGTGGCCCGAGGCTTGGATGCGCCCGGTCAGACGCGGGCGTATGTGGTGGCCGGGCGTTTGCTTTAACGAGGTAAAAATGAAACCACCACTGCATCGTCAATCTGCGGTTGCGCTTGCTGCGCTGATTGCCAATGGCGAGGCCGCGCCCGAGACCGTGACACGCTCTTTTATCGACGCCATTGCGCAGAGGGAGCGCGACATCCAGGCATTTGCTTGGTTTGATGCCGACCGCGCCATTGCCGCTGCGCGAGAGCTCAACCTTGTTTCACGCCGTGGGCCGCTGCATGGCGTGCCCTTTGTGGTCAAAGACAACATCGACACCGCCGATGTGCCCACCAGTTATGGCTCACCCATCTATGAAGGCCATGCGCCCCCAGCCGATGCAGCGTGTGTGGCGTTGCTCAAAGATGCGGGAGCCTTTGTCTTAGGCAAAACAGCGCTCACCGAATTTGCCAACTTCACTGCTGGCCCCACCCGCAACCCGCATGACTTACTACACACCCCTGGGGGCTCTTCCAGTGGTAGCGCAGCCGCCCTGGCGGCCCACTTTGCGCCCATTGCGCTGGGCACACAGACGGCTGGATCCATCATTCGGCCCGCATCCTTTTGTGGCGTGGCGGCATACAAACCTTCGCCGCAACTGATTCCTCGCAGCGGCGTCAAGCTCAACGCCGACACCCTGGATGAAGTGGGCGTGTTTGCTCAGGGCGTCGATGACCTGGCCTTTATCGCCAGCATCCTGGCAGCCAAACCCATGTGGAAAGACCTGC
>WBZQ01002091.1_pt1 | contig 13150 bp, 13 predicted proteins | sample 5204251 | NCBI WGS metagenome assembly WBZQ01 (sample SAMN12412402, study PRJNA552823) | activated sludge metagenome | isolation source: activated sludge from nitrification reactor of wastewater treatment plant... | place: USA: Virginia | collected 2017-09 | reverse complement strand
GCCCGCCGATGGGCACACCTACTTTGTGGGCGCCGTGCACGACTTGTTTGCGAGCGCCGCTTATTCAAAGTTGCGGTTCGATATCGACCAAGACCTGGTGCCGGTGACCGCGATGGCGCAGATGCCTATGGCTTTGCTTATTAACCCAAAGCGTGTGGGCGTGACCGACCTCATTGCTTTTCTCAAACGTGTGCGTGCGCAGCCTGGCAAATGGGTGTGTGGCACCACGGGTGTGGGCACCGTCATGTATGAGGCTGCCGAACAATTCCAGCAGCACACACGCACCCAGTTCACCTACGCCACTTATCGCAGCCCCCTGCCGGCGCTGGCCGATCTGGTCGAGGGCAAGATTGACGTGATGTTCGATGCGTTGGGCATGGCCGCGGCGTACTTGCAGTCGGGTCAACTGCGCGCCTTGGTGGTGGCCACGTCAGAGCGCGTGGCGGCGTTTGCCAGCGTGCCGTCTGCAGCAGAACTGGGGCTGAGTGATTGGCGCGTCGCCATGACTTACGGCGTGTGGGCGCTCAAAGGTGCGCCACAGGCCATCAACGAACGCATGGCCAAGGAAGTGGCCCACGCCCTAAAGGTGCCCGAACTCACCCTGGCTTGGGCCCACTTTGGTGCTGAGGTTGCCGTGATGTCGCCGCAAGATTTCACGCGGCAGGTGCACAGCGAAATCGAAACCTGGGTTCGGGCGCGCGAGAAAAAAGCGCAATAAAAATCACCACCGTTGCGGTGGCTTGCGGTGAATGGTGATGATGCGGTCGGTCACCGACACATAACCGCCCACGGTGAGATCTTTGAAGATGCGGCTGATCATGTCGCGTGAGGCACCCACACGCTCGGCAATGTCCTGTTGCGTCATTCTTTCTTGCACCACCATCGAACCATCAGGTTGCGTCTTGGCCAGCCCCAGCAACAAATGCGCCACGCGGCCATACACATCCATCAACGCCAAATTTTTCACGTTATCTGTGGCGATGCGTGCGCGGTCAATCAGGCGGGCAATGAGCGAGAGGGCCACATCGGGGTTCTGGCCAATGGCTTGGCGCAACGAATCACGTGTGACCACCGCGCACTGCGTAGGCTCCAACGTCATGACCGAAGCTGAACGCGGCTGTCCGTCGAGCGACATCTCGCCCACATAGTCGCCCGCGCCATACCAATCCAACACCATTTCACGGCCCTCGGCATCGGAGACGTACACCTTCACACGGCCAGACAAAATCACATAGATCGAATCGCCCCGATCCCCCTCATGGATCAAGACCGTGTTTTTGGGAAAGCTGCGCACCTGACCACGCTGCGCAATCTCGCGCACCATAGGGTCGCCAATCTGGGCAAGGAGCTGTTCATGCGGATTCATCAGATTCTCCAAAAATTACAGACTGCGCCAAGCTTTAAACAACATGTAAGCCGCCAACCCATAGAGCAGCAGCGCGAATACACGTTTGAGCGGACGCACATCTAAGGCATGGGCCACGCGTGCACCCCATGGCGCAAACAGCACGCTAGTGGTCACACAAGCCAGAAGCGCCGGAACGTAAATAAAGCCGGCGGTGCAGTTGGGAAACGCGTCCAGAGAACAGTGCGGCAAACCCGGCTCACCCAACCCCGCCATCACATACCCCGCAGTGCCTGCCAGCGCAATGGGAAAACCCATGGCCGATGAGGTGGCCACTGCCCGATGCATGCTCACGTTGCACCACACCAGAAACGGCACAGTGATAAAGCCACCGCCTGCGCCCACAAAACTCGACACCACGCCAATGCCCGCACCCGCGCCGAGCATGCCCACCGTGCCTGGCAATTGCCGGTGTGCTGCGCTCTTGCGATCACGCAGCATCTGCGTGGCCGACACCCCCACAAACAGCGCAAAGAACAGCGCCAACCAGAACGTGGGCAACCATGCCGCAATGTGCGCGCCCAGCAGTGACCCCACGAGCACACCGGGGGCCAACATGCGCGCCACGGGCCACAACACCGCACCGCGTCGGTGGTGCGCGCGTACCGACGAGACCGAGGTAAACAAAATGGTCGCCAGCGACGTCGCAATCGCCATATGCACGATGGCCTGCACCGGGAAACCCGAAGCGGTCAACACCATCGTGAGAAATGGCACCAACAGCATGCCGCCACCGATGCCCAACAACCCCGCGGCAAAACCCGTGGCACAACCCAGCGACAACAGCAGCGCAATCAGGGATGCACTCATGCGGCGTGATGTGCGGCTGCGGTACCCAACAGCGTCGTCGTAATAAAGCGCCATTGCGCCACCGTGACGGGGGTGATGGACAGGCGATTGCCTTTGCGCAGCACAGCCATCTGGGCCAACTGCGCATGCGCGCGCAACTCCGCAATGGAAATCAAACGAGTTTTGCGCAATGCCTGCACATCGACATGCACCCAACGCGGGGCAATGCGGGTCGCGGTGGGATCAAAATATTTGCTCTTGGGATCGAACTGCGTGGCGTCCGGGTAGGCTGCTCGCACCACTTGCGCAATGCCCGCAATGCCGGGTTGGGCACAACTGGAGTGATAGAAAAAAACACCGTCGCCCACTTGCATGGCATCGCGCATGAAATTGCGTGCTTGGTAGTTGCGCACGCCACTCCAGGGCACTGTGGCATGGGGCGCGGCCAGCGCATCGTCAATGGAGCACTCGCCGGGTTCGGATTTCATGAGCCAGTAGGAGGGCATGGCAAACGGCGGAGAAATAACAAACGCGGTTCAGAGGCTCCGAACCGCGTCCGTGGGTATGAGTCCCCGCCTGTGCCGCCCGGCTTTGGTCCTGAACCATCGGCTCAGGGTGGTCGTTGTCCGCTCGGGCTTAGGTTCAGCAGCGCGTGCCGATCACACCATCCGTGCGAGGCCAACAACCTTGCGCAATGCGCATTGGTTCAAGGAACGTAAAAGCCTATGCGCGGTCACTGCAGGGTGCGTGCAGTGTACCGACAGAATCAAAGGCCAATCCGTAAAACAAGGCAAAACAACCCCGCACAACATGCTCAAAACGCGGGGCGTTGCGAGACGCGGGCTGTCACGGGACGCGGCCCATTACGGGAAAAGTTTTTCCTGCGGCGCCAGCATTTCATCGGCCAGCGTGTTCAGATCACGAAGGCGGCGACGCAGTTCACCCACCGAGAGGCCATCTGCATTTTTTGCTGCGAACAGTTCTTGTGCAATTTGCAATGCCGCCAGTGCAGCAATGCGGTCCGCCCCCATCACCTTATTGCTGGCCTGGATGGTCGACATTTTTTGATCCACATAACGCGCGCAAGTCAGCAGCAACTCTTTTTCACCTGCTGCGCACGCCACCCGGTATTCGCGGCCGGCCAGGTTAACCATCAGTGTTTCCTGCGTCATGGCTAATTACTTATCGAGTGAGGAAGGCGATGTGGATGGGGTAGGTGCGGCAGGCAGGCGTTCCAGCAGCGCGTCGATGCGCGCACCCGCGGTGTTGACGCGCTGATGCAGCGCCTCGAGCTCGGCCTTGTTAGAGGCCACTTGCGCGCGCAGCTGTTGGTTTTCGTCCTGCAGCAGGCGCACGCGCCCCGCGAGCTCAGTGAGCTTTGCGGCCAGAGATTCCAATTCTTCAAGCATGCGCGCGAGCCTAACACCAGAGGTGGCGACTCTAGGACAAAAAAAACACCCGGGCGGTGCCGGGTGTTGGGTTAGGTAAATATTCTGATGGTTGATCGATGTTTTAGGTAACCCCGAAATCATGGGCTTGGACGGACTTCTCTTCTTTGGGCTTTTCTGAGGGCAGCACCGTGCTATCTGTGTTGCTTCTGCTGAATGGGAGTTTTTCGCCAAACCAACTTGCGAAGTTGAACGGGGCTTTAACCAAATTGAGTGCGCTGTTTAAAAGGTTTTCACCAGAAATATCAGAAAGGCTGCTACTTACCTTATCGCTTATGAAGGAGAGCTTGGATTTCAGAGGTGCCAGAAAATCGATGGCTGACTTAAGAAAAAATTTCCCCGGGTCAGTAAATAATTTTCCGAAAATTCCCGGGATGTCCTTGGTCACAAAGGTGTGAGCTCCTTCATAAGCTCCCATTGCTCCATTAAGAATGGAACCCTTAAGGTCAAGTGCGTTTTTAACAACGGAATCCTTGAAGTCAAGGGTATTCTGGGCCCCAGCAACCAATAGATTTCCTATGTCCTTAGACCGTGCGGAAAGATGAGCTTTGGCTATATCAAGAATGTCGAGGTCATCCGGGCTCGGAATCGGTGACTTGCCTTCGGTGCCGCCTGCTAAGGGCAAAGTTCTGTTGGAAAACCAACCTTTGTCGTAATAATCAATGTTGGCCTTGTAGCCGCCAGGTGCTGTAGAACTAAGCACCGCCGTATATTGGAGAGGTTTAGGAGTATAGGTTCCGCTTCTGTCAACTATGGGAGCGGGGCCCGCTGTGTGGGTTGTGGGTAATTGACTGCCCACAATATTGAGAGCTACTTGGTTCGGGGAATGGCTAAGGCTGCTGTCTGTTTTTGAGTGTGGTGATTTGAAAGGTATTTTGTTTTCAGGGCCAGCAAAGACAGAAGTATTAAAAACATTATTTCTGGGGTCATGAAATCTATTGATTTGGCCAAACGATTCAAGCCTTGTCATCATCATCATCACCGTCTCCTTAAAAAAATTGTCTACCCCGCCAACTTCCTGGCTAGGACTGATGAGCCTTCAGTTTTCAAGCTCATCTCTTTGATTTTGCACTCCGACAACTTCCCGCCTTGGGCGGGAAGTGGCCGCACTATGTTCCAGGGCGTGGGGTGTGCGCAAGTGCCACAGCCGAAAATTTCATGGTGCCACGCAGTTTTTTGGGGTGGCTAGTGCAGTGCTTCATGCTGTTTGACACTTTTCAGAACCGATGGATTGGTCGTCCTGGCTAGGCGCAAACCGCAGCGATGCCCAGCGGCATCGCGAGGATTTGCAACGGCGCCAGGGCGACAAAGACGCGGTTTTATGTGTCAAACAGCATGAAGCACTGCACTAGACTGCGCCCGCTTCAGGTGCCTGGCGTTGCCGCGTTGGCGTGTCGGGTGAAACGGGAAACCGCAGTGCGCTGGGTTTTTGTGGCGCATCAGCGGTGCTGCCCCCGCAACGGTAAACAGGTGCTGCGCTTATGAGTGCAGCGAGTTGGTTTTTTGCCACTGGGTGTTTAACCACCTGGGAAGGCGACCCACTTTTTGGCCTGTAGCCCGGAGACCGGCCTGGAGCTGAGGGTGTGTCCACGCGCCCTTGTCAGGTGGACCTGCCGCGGGGTGTCGGCCAGAGGCCCAGGGTTTGCTTTTTGCCACGGTGGTTTCTCTCACCGTTTCCCTGACCTCTTGTTTGATGCCGTGTGGTGCGGTCTGTAACGGATCGCGCCAGCGGTGGGCTGGCGCCAATCAAATCAAGAGGGTTTTCATGTTGAAGGTGAATTTCGGGCGAGCGCCGCGTATTGCCGTGGCGGCCGCTGTGCTGTTGTCTGCGGAAGTGAACGCGCGAACGTTTGAGCTCGATCCCGTGGTGGTGACGGCATCGCGGTTTGAGCAAAAGTTATCGGACACCTTGCCGCACACCACGGTGTTTACGCAGGCCGATATTGAACGCTCGCAAGTGACTGACGTGTTGAGCTTGATCGCACGTGCAGCAGGGGTGGAAGTGGCGCCTTTGGGCAGCGTGGGGGCGCAGTCGGGCCTTTTTGTACGCGGTAGCGAGTCGCGTCATGTGTTGGTGTTGGTCGATGGCGTGCCGCTGAACAATTTGAATTTCTCATTGGCGTCGCTCGATCAGCTCACCGTGGGGCAGATTGATCGCATTGAGATCGTGCGTGGCAACGTGAGCAGCTTGTATGGCTCGCAGGCGGTGGGCGGGGTGGTGCAGGTGTTTACGCGTGGCGCGCAGCGCACTGAGTCGGGGGTATCGGCTTTGGCGCGCGCTGCACTGGGCAGCCGTGGCACGCAAGAGCAGGGCGCGGCGGTGGAAGGCGCGGCGGGGGTGTGGCGCTATGCGGTCTCGGCCTCGCATTACGCCACGGATGGCGCCAGCGCCATTGATGCCTCCAAGCGCACCAGCGCTAACCCTGACCGTGATGGCTACCGCAACCGTTCGGCTCATGCACTCATCGGCTTGCAGTGGGCTGAAGGGCATGAGGTGAGCTTGCGGGGCTTGAGCACGCGCGGACGTTTGCAGTACGACAGCGAATTTGGTCCGGCCACGCAGGCCGATGAGAGCGAACAGCACATTGAAACGCTGAGTTTGGCGGTGCGCGATCAGTTCACGCCCATTTGGCGCTCCACTCTGACGGCAAGCCATTTGCGCGACACACTCGATGCGCGTGTGACGGCCTTTCCGTACTTTGTGACGAGCGAGGGCACGCAATGGGCCTGGCAACACGATGTGACGGTGGCTGAACACTGGACCGCCACGGCAGCCTTTGAGCAGTTGGATCAACGCATCAAGAGCGACACCACTTACGGCCGCAATGACCGCAAGGTGGATGCCGTGCGCTTGGGGTTGGCTGGCCATGTGGGGGCGCATCGTGCGCAGGTCAATGTGCGGCACGACGACTATTCCGATTTTGGTCAGGCCGATACCGGTTACCTGGGCTATGGCTATGCGTTGAGTGATGCGCTGCGCGTTTTTGCTTCGACCTCCACCGCGTTTAACGCACCGACGTTTAACGATCTTTTTTATCCCTTTGGGGGCAACACGGCGCTTAAGCCTGAGAAGGCGCGCTCACGCGAGTGGGGTGTGCAGTACGCCACGCCCAAGTTGCGTTTGCGCTCGGCCGTGTTTGCCACGCGCTACAGCGACCTGATTGGCAACGACGCTTCGTTTAACCGCGCCAACATGGGTCGCGCCTCGGTGGAGGGTGTGGAGCTGTCTGCAGAGACGTTCGTGCGCACCGTGCGTGTGGTGCTCAGTGTCACTGCGCAAGACGCGCGTAACGACAGCAGTGACACGCGCCTGATTCGCCGCGCCCGCAATTTTGGCAATGTGCAGTTGTCGCGCGCTTTGGGGTCTGTGGATGGAGAGTTGAATTGGCGCCTGACGGGCAACCGCACCGATTCAGTCAGCGGTCAGGCGCGCACTCTCGGTGGCTATGGCGTGCTCGACCTGAGTGTGCGTTGGCATGCCCACGAACACTGCAACCTCACCGCACGCGCCACCAATGTGTTCGATCAGCACTACGAAAACGCTTGGGGTTACCCGGGCGCTGCGCGTGCCGTGTTGGTGGGTGTGGAAGCGCGTCTGTAGTGATGAAGCCATTGTTGTCACTGACCCTGGCAGCGGTGGCTGCGCTCGCTGTTGCACTGATGGTGGGCAGCGTGCATCTGACTTGGTCTGAACTGGCGAGCGCGGTGCAGGACCGCGGCACCTCATCGTCCGCGGTGCTGCTCTTTGAGCTGCGCTTGCCGCGCGCGGTCAGTGCGTTCGCTGCGGGGGGACTGCTGGCCTTGGCCGGTGCTTTGCTGCAGGCTTTGCTGCGCAATCCGCTGGCCGATCCCTATGTGCTGGGTGTGAGCGCAGGGGCGTCGGTGGCGGCGCTGCTGGCATTGATGCTGTGGGGTGCGAGCCTGTCACCGTGGGTGCTGCTGGTGGTGACGGCGGGCGGATCGATGCTCACGTTGGTGTTGCTTTTTGTGCTGGCGCGGCGCGCCATGTTTACGCGTGAACTGGCCAGCGACGAGGCCGTGGGAGTGCGTGTGCTGCTCACTGGCGTGATGCTGGCGGCTTTTTTGGGTGCATGGGTCAGCGTGATGCTGGCGCTCGCGGGTGACGGCACGTTGCGCGGCATGGTGTTCTGGTTGCTGGGCGATTTGTCTGGTGCCACCGATTTGTCCTTGGCGTTGCTGGCTTGCGGGGTATTGCTTGCGTGTGCGGCCTGGGCTCGGCGGTATGCCGCAGCCATGAACCTGATGCTGCGCGGTGATGTGCTGGCGTTTACGCAAGGTGTGAATGTGGTGCGCGTGCGGCGCGTGTTGATTCTTATTGCTGCATTAGCCACGGCCAGTGCGGTGAGCTTGGCGGGTGCCATTGGTTTTGTGGGTTTTGTGGCGCCGCATTTGATGCGCACATTGCTGGGCAATGACCAGCGCACGCTCTTGCCAACGGCGGTGTTGGCCGGGGGCACTTTAGTGGTGCTGGCCGACAGCGTGGCCCGCACGGTGATTGCGCCGGTGCAGTTGCCGGTGGGTGTGGTCACCGCGTTGGTGGGTGTGCCGGTGTTTTTATGGTTGATGCAGCGGCGATGAGTCCTTTGATTGGTTTGCAAGACATCACGCTGCACGGGGGCGGGCGCGTGTTGGTGCGTGATCTGAACCTCACCGTGCAGCCCGCGCAGCGCTGGGCTGTGCTGGGGCCCAACGGCGCCGGCAAGTCCACGCTGTTGGCTGTGATGGCGGGGTTGCGTGCGCCGGTGCGTGGGACAGTGCAACTGTGTGGGCGCGACGTGCGGGGCTTGCAGGCCGCTGAGCTGGCGCCATTGCGCGCTCTGATGACAGATCGCTGGACGGATCCCTTTGCCGCGTCGGTGCTCGATACGGTGCTCACGGCGCGTTACCGATTTGGTGAGGCCGATGCTCACGGACGCCAACTGGCGCAACACGGGCTGGCCATACTCGATGCCTTGGCCTTGGCCCAGCGCGATGTGCGCACCCTGTCGCGTGGCGAGCGCCAGCGTGTGGGGCTGGCCACCGCGCTGGCGCAGGACACGCCACTGCTGTTGTTGGACGAGCCCACCGCGCACCAAGATCCACGCCATCAGGCTCTGGTGATGAAGGTGCTGTGTGGGTTGGATCAGACAGGACGTGCGTGTGTGGCCAGCGTGCATGACATGAATGCGGCTGCCGCGTTTGCGACACATGTCCTGCTGATGACGGGTTGTGGCCCCTGGTACGCCGGTCCGGCGCCCGAGGTGTTGACCGAGGCGCGACTGTCGGAAATCTTCGCTGTGCCAATACGTGCTGTGTCTACAGATCGCAGTGCAAATAGCAGCGCAAATAACGGTGAGGATGGCAGCGTGGTGTTCACAGTGGCGCCGTAGACTTCGCGCTCATTCCTTGTCTGAGTACTCGTACTGAACCATGCCTGTCGTATTGATTGCCAATCCCAAGGGCGGGGTGGGCAAGAGCACCTTGTCAACCAACCTGGCCGGGTACTTTGCGCGGTCGGGGCACCCCACCATGTTGGGGGATCTGGATAAGCAAAATTCCGCACTCAATTGGCTGCGGCTGCGCTCCGAATTTTTGCCGCGCATCGTGTCGTGGGACTACGACGACCACAACGTGGCGCGTGCCCCGGCGGGCATCACACACGTGGTGCTCGATTCTCCAGCCGGCATCCACGGCGATCTGCTCAGTGAATCTTTGGCGGTGGCCGACCGCGTGATCGTGCCGTTGCAAGCCTCGCTGTTCGATATCTATGCCACGCAGGCGTTTTTGGAAAAACTGGCCGAGCGGGGTGTCACCAAGGCCGCGGGTAAGTGCGGCGTGGTGGGCATGCGGGTGGACGCGCGCACGCGCTCGGCCGAGCAATTGCAGCGCTTTGTCGATGGCCTGGGTCTGCTGGTGTTGGGCACGATCCGTGACACGCAAAACTATGTGCAATTGGCGGCACAAGGCCTTTCGCTTTGGGATGTGGCGCCCAGCCGCGTCCAGAAAGATCTAGAGCAGTGGGCTGACCTGCTGCACTGGATCGAGGCGCCATAGCGCATCAATGGCGCATCAATGGCGCATCAGCACCCATGACGCACTCATGACGCATCCATGACGCGCCCATGACCCATCCATGCGTTTGACTCGCCCCATGCGTTTGACCCGCAATGGCGTTGCCGTGAATGTGAGGGCCGCGTGGCCGACCCGATAGATGTTTTGGTGATCGGTGCCGGTCACAACGGGCTGGTGTGTGCGGCGTACTTGGCCGCAGCCGGTCGCAAGGTCACCGTGTTGGAGCGTCGCAGCGTGGTGGGTGGCGCCGCGGTGACCGAAGCGTTTTTTCCGGGCTTTCGCAACTCCACCGCCAGCTACACTGTGGGTTTGCTGCAGCCTCGGGTAATGCGCGATCTGCGCTTAGCCGAACGCGGTCTAAAAATAATCGAACGGCCGTTCTCAAATTTTTTACCGTTGCCCGATGGTCAGTCGTTGCGCATGGGGGGCGATGCCGCCCTCACCCAACGCGAGGTGGCGCGTCTGAGTGCGCGCGATGCTGCGCGTCTGCCCGACTATCACGCACGCCTGGAGCGCATGGCTCAGATGCTTCGGCAATGGTTGCTGCGCGCGCCACCCAATTTGGGTGGGCCGCTGCTGGTGCGCTCGGCGCGTGATGCGGGCGCTGCAATGCGCCTGCTGTGGCAACTGGCGCGCCTGCCTGGGGAAGGGCAGCGCGATCTGATCGATGTTTTCACTAAAAGTGCGGGGCACTGGCTTGATGCCACGTTTGAGAGCGAACCTCTCAAGGCGGTCCTCGGTTGGGATGCGGTGGTGGGCCACTACGCCAGCCCTTACGCGGCCGGTTCGGCGTATGTGCTGCTGCATCACTGTTTTGGTGAGGTCAATGGTCAGCGGGGTCGTTGGGGTCATGTGGTCGGTGGCATGGGGCGCATCACTGAGCTGATGGCCGATGAGGCCCGCGCGCGTGGCGTCAGCATTGAACTCGATGCACCTGTGCAGCGCGTGGTGGTCGAGCGGGGCCGGGCAGTCGGCGTTGAATTGGAAAACGGTCAAGTGCTGCGCGCACGCGCAGTCGCCGCCAATGTGGGACCGAAGCTGCTGTACGGAAAGCTGGTGGCGCGCGAGGTGGTGCCGGGCGAGTTCGCTGCAGCCATGGATCGCTACCAGGTCGGTTCGGGTTCGTTGCGCATCAACGTGGCGCTGTCGCAGTTGCCGCGTTTTTCTGCCGTGCCACAGGACGGCCCCCACCTGGACAGCGGCATTTTGTTTGCACCCTCGCTGGCCTATATGGACCAGGCTTGGCACGACGCGCAGGCCCAGGGTTTTGCGCGTGCGCCCATTGTGGAAATGCTCATTCCCAGTCGCGTGGACGATTCCCTGGCGCCGCGCGGCGCGCATGTGGCCAGCTTGTTTTGTCAGCAGTTCAAACCCGATGCTCACTGGGATGGACTCCAGGGGGATGCACTCAAGGGCGCAGCGGTCGAGGCGGTGTTCGATGTGGTGCAGTCGTATTGCCCCAACTTCCGTGCTGCGGTGCTGGGCTGGCGTGCGTATACGCCGCTCGATTTGGAACGTGAATGGGGCCTCGTTGGCGGTGACATCTTTCATGGTCAGTTATCCCTCGATCAGCTTTTTTCCTTGCGCCCGCTATTGGGTTATGCGCGCTATCGCGGACCGGTGTTGGGGCTGTATCACTGCGGTTCAGGCGCGCATCCGGGCGGCGGCGTGACTGGCGCGCCCGGACACAACGCGGCCATTGAAATTCTTCGCGATCTGGCCTGACCCATGGATGTGCTGAGTGCCTCACCCGAGATGGCGCTGTGGGGTTTGTTGATCTCATCGTTTCTCGCAGCCACTGTGCTGCCCGGTGGCTCGGAAGTGGTGCTGGTGGCCGTCTTGCACCGGCATCCGCAACTGTGGTGGTCCGCGGTATGGGTGGCCACGCTGGGCAATACGGCGGGCGGTGTGACGTCGTATGTCATAGGGCGATGTCTTCCTAATCGGGTGCAGGGCAGGGCGCTCGTCCTGGCGCACCGCTATGGGTATTGGGCTTTGCTGTTCTCGTGGTTGCCCGTGGTGGGTGATGCCCTGTGTGTTGCCGCAGGTTGGTTGCGCTTCGATCCTTGGCGCTCGTTCTGGCCTCTGGCATTGGGCAAGTGGGTGCGCTACCTGTTGGTTGCGGGGGGATGGGTTTGGCTCGAATCTGCGTTGGGGCTCGGATGACACGGCTTCTTCTGGTGGGTGCGGGTCATGCGCACTTAGGGGTGCTGGCTGACTTTGCACGCCAGCCTCTTACTGGGGTTGAAGTGACCTTGGTCACGCCGTATCCGCGCCAGATCTACAGCGGCATGCTGCCGGGTTGGATGGCCGGGCACTACACGTTGGAGCAGTGCGCCATTGCCGTGGCACCTGTGGCAGCGCGTGCGCAGGTGCGTGGGGTGTTGGGGCAGGTGGTGCGGCTCGATGTGTCGGAGCGCTGTGCACATACCGCACAAGGTGAGCGGCTTGAGTTCGATGTGGTGTCCATCAATACGGGTGCGGGTGCGGTGCCGCAAGCTGGGCAGGCTTCTTTGGTAGGCGCGGCGTTGCGTCCCATCGAAGACTTCATTCACGCATGGTCATGCCTGCTTGAGCAGTGTGTGCACCAGGCACCCCAAGCGCTCGTTGTGGTTGGGGGCGGTGCAGCCGGCGTGGAGAGTGTGCTTGCGATGGCGTGGCGTTTATCGCGCCAGAGCAAGCCGCCCACTTTGTGGTTGATCTCGGGGGTACGGGGCGTGTGGCCTGATGCGCCTTGCGGTGCGCGCCGTCGGGTATTGAATCAATTGGAACGCGCACGCGTATCGGTGATCCCCGCTGACGTCCAGGTGCTTGAGGGGCAAACCCTGCACTTAAGCAATGGGCAAACCTTGCATTCAGATTGGACGCTGTGGGCGACGGGCACTGCCGCAGCGGCTTGGCCACACCAAGCAGGGTTGGCCGTCGATGAACGCGGCTTCATCAGAACCCAGACCACGTTGCAGTCCATCTCGCATCCGTTTGTGTACGCGGTGGGGGACTGTGCGTCCATGGATGGGCATCCACACGCACGCTCTGGCGTGTATGCCGTGCGTGCAGGGGCGCCCCTGGCTCGCAATTTGCGCAACGCCATGACAGGCGCACCTTTGTGTAGCCATGTGCCCTCCGAGCGAGCCTTGTATTTGCTGTCCACGGGCGGGCAGCACGCCATTGCCAGTTGGGGCGCTTGGAGTTTGGAAGGTGATTGGGTCTGGCATTGGAAGGACGCCATCGACCGTCGTTTTATTGCGCGTCATGCGGGTGAAAGCCAAAGATAGGGCGTGGTTGACCACTGTTTGATGGCCCTGTGGTCTGTGATTGACAGGTAACTTTTGAGCCCGTGCTTTCTTTGGAGATCAGTGACATGAATGGGATCAAGTTTTTGCACTGTTTATGGGTTGGGCTGCTTGCGCTGACCTGGTTGACCCCCGCAGCAGAC
>WBZQ01002090.1_pt1 | contig 13157 bp, 4 predicted proteins | sample 5204251 | NCBI WGS metagenome assembly WBZQ01 (sample SAMN12412402, study PRJNA552823) | activated sludge metagenome | isolation source: activated sludge from nitrification reactor of wastewater treatment plant... | place: USA: Virginia | collected 2017-09 | reverse complement strand
GTTGAAGGTCTCGTCGGGCTGCACCGTGGCGTTCACGGTTTCCACCACCGGCGCGCCGCCGTTGATGGAGTAGGCCACCTGGAAATTGGACTGCGGCTGCGAGCCGAAATTGATAAAGGAGAACACCACATGGTCGTCCGGCAGTCCGCATTCGTTCTCATCTCCTTCCGAACTGGCGCTTACGCCGGCCAGATCCTTCTGCACGGGTATGAAGATCCGGATGTCGTCCACACCCACGCCTTCGCTTTGGAAGAAGGTCGAGGAAAATACGAAACGGAAGCGTACGGTGTTTTCACCGGCGAGGCCGGCCAGCCGGATGCGGGCCGTGATCCAGCCCTCGCTGTCGCCCGACCAGGCATCGCCCACGTTGTTGAAACCGACGGTCGTGTTGTACCAGTTGAAGCCCTCGCCGACCGACCCGACCTTGTTCCAGGACTGCCCGTCGTCGGTCGACATTTCCAGATAGGCGCCGTCGAAATCGACAGCGTTGAAGTAGTTGATCGAAAACTGTATTACCGGGTCTTCGGTCAGCCCTCCGAAATCGAAGCAGGGCGAACTGAGATACGACAATTCGAAGGCGTTATAGGGCTCGGTAAGGCCGGTTACCCAGGCATTCTGACCGCTGGCTGCGCCGGAAATATTATCTTTTGCCGGGGTGCCGAATGCCCAGGACGGGCTGACGCTGGCGGTATCTACGTACCAGCCGCCCGACCAGGTTTCGAAATCCTGGGTGTACGGCGTAATCAAACGGTTGACAATGTAGTAATTGAAAGTATCATTGAACACATCCTCGTCGCCGCTCATCTGGGTGTACACGGTAATGAGATACTCCCCCGGCGCCGAGAAATTATAGGTCGTTTCGAATTCGATGACTTCCGAACTGTCTTTACCCAGCACGCCGGTGAAAAAGCCGTCCTGCGGCTGGGGTACGCCGGCGTCCTGGCCGTTCACGCTGTATTTGAAAGGAACGAGCGACTGCGGTTTGGCGCCGTAGTTCGTCATCACGATCTTCACCGTCTCCACGCCGAGGTCGCAGCCGCTCACCGGCGACAGGACGCCGGATATGCCCACGTCGTTGGACCAGTAGGTCTCGAACGAAACGGGTCCGGCGATCTTGGCTGTGTTGGTGCTGTCGCACTGCTCGAGCACGTAAAAGTCGTATTCGGTCTTTTTGGAAAGGCCGGTCAGGGTCAGTTTGGGCGTGGTCACATACAGCGAATCACCGATGCCGGGGCCGGGCACGAAACCTTTCGGGCCGTAGATGACCCACCAGCCCAGGCTGGGCGCGAGGCTGACCGGCGTCCAGCGCAGTTTGGCGTAGGTGTCGTATACGTTTTCAGCCTTTACATTGATGGGCCGGATGCAGTCGGGGCAAGTGCCGGTGCCGGTGAACAGCATGCCTTCGTCGGGGAAGGTGATCTGATACACCTGGTTCCCGTCGTAGTCGGTCACGGTAAACGACACCTCGTCGTCGAAATCGCCCGATACCCAGAGCAGTGTCAGCGGCGCGCCGGCGGTTACCTGGAAGGTGAGGGTGCTGTCATAGCCGTCGTTCAGCGTGAACGTGGTAATGGTGCCGCCGCTGTTGACGACGAGTTTGCCGTCGTTCCAGCCGTCGCCGAAGTCGTCGGACAGATCGAGGGTGTATTCGCACTGCGCGCCGGCCGTGGTTGACCAGGCCAGCAGGAAAGCCAGAAAAAAGAAGCGTATCAGTTGTTTCAAGTTCATGTTGCTGACTGAGTTGTATTTATATGAGGGAGCGGGCGGAAGTTGCCGGCGCCGAACCCTCCGAAAGTTTTAAACTTTCGGAGGGTTGGTTCGCTGGCAGCATGCCGGGCTTCAAAGGTAAGCGAAGCCTGGAATTTGCAATAGCCGCGCTGCGGTTCCGCGGTTTTTGGCAAAAAAAAGGCAGTTCAGGGGGCTTCCTCCACCCGATCGAACCGGTACCCTTCCCCGGCAAAATACTCCAGAACCGCCGGCAGCGTAAACCGCAGGTTGCGTTCGGCTTTCAGGCTGTCGTGCAGCAGCACGATGGAGCCGGGCCGGGCGTTGTCCAGCACATTTTCCAGGCATTGTTGCGGGGAAATACCGGCATCGTAATCACCGCACAGCACGTCCCACATAACGATCCGGAAGTGGCGGCGCAGGAATTCCCGCTGCCGGGGCATCAGGCGTCCGTAGGGCGGGCGGAACAGGCGGCTTTTCACTACCCGGGCGCAGCGACGCACGTTGTTCAGGTACACGACGTGTTCGGTCTGCCAGCCGTTGAGGTGGTTAAAGGTGTGGTTGCCGACCGAATGACCCGCTTCCAGCACCTGCCGGTACACGTCCGGATGTTTGACCACGTTGTCGCCGACGCAGAAAAAAGTGGCCCTGGCGTCGTAGCCGCGGAGCGTTTCCAGTACCCAGGGCGTCACTTCGGGAATGGGCCCGTCGTCGAAAGTCAGGTACAGCACCCGCTCGTCGGTGGGAATGTGCCAGGTGTAGGCCGGCAGAAAGGCCTTCAACAGTTTGGGTGTCTTGGCGATGAACATAGCGGCAGATCGACAGTAAAATTGGCAAGTTTTTACCTTTTACCGGTAAAAAACCGGCAAAGGCGGCTTATCATAGCCGGAAATTGCTACTTTTGCTGCAAGTTCAGAAAAATCGCGACGACTGAAACAAAGGATTCCTTCAGTCGCCGCGATTTTTTGTCATGGCACTTATAACTCCAACGCTCTTAATTACTTCAATTACGCAATGACACCCCGCGTACGATTCGCTCCTTCTCCCACCGGCGCGCTGCACATTGGCGGCGTGCGCACCGCTTTGTACAATTACCTGTTTGCCAAACAACAGGGCGGCACGTTCATCCTGCGCATCGAGGATACCGACCAGAACCGCTACGTGCCGGGTGCTGAGGACTACATCATCGAAACCCTCAAATGGGTGGGGCTGCTGCCCGACGAAGGGGTAGGTTTTGGCGGCGACGCCGGCCCCTACCGCCAGAGCGACCGGAAGGAGATCTACCGGAAATACGCGCAGGAACTGGTGGAGCGCGGCCACGCCTATTACGCTTTCGATACGCCCGAAGCGCTGGAAAGCCGGCGCCAGGCCGAAGAGAATTTTACTTACAACCACCTGACCCGCAGCGGGTTGTCCAACAGCCTGACCCTGGGCGCTGAAGAAACCAAGCGCCGCCTCGACGCCGGCGAACCGGGCGTCATCCGCCTGAAAGTGGAGCCGGGACAAGACATCCGCATCCGCGACCTGATCCGGGGCGACGTGGTATTCCAGAGTTCGGAACTCGACGACAAAGTACTGCTGAAGGCCGACGGGATGCCCACTTACCACCTGGCCAACATCGTGGACGACCACCTGATGCGCATCACCCACGTGATCCGGGGGGAGGAGTGGCTGCCGAGCACGGCCCACCACGTGCTGCTCTACCGGGGCTTCGGCTGGGAAGATACCATGCCACAGTTCGCCCACCTGCCGCTCATCCTGAAGCCGGTGGGCAACGGCAAACTGAGCAAGCGCGACGGCGCCAAATTCGGCATTCCGGTGTTCCCGCTGGAGTGGCGGGGGGCTACGGCCGAAGAAAATTTTCCGGGTTTCCGCGATACGGGCTTCCTGCCCGAAGCCGTGATCAACTTCCTGGCCCTGCTGGGCTGGCACCCCGGCGGCGACCAGGAGATCTTTTCCCTGGAGGATCTGGTCGGGGCTTTTTCCATCGATCATGTCAGCAAGGGCGGTGCGCGCTTCGACTACGAAAAGGCGAAGTGGTTCAATCAGAAATACATCCAGGCTGCGGAGAACGCAGTGCTGGCTACCTATATCCGCCCGCTGGCGGACGCCCGCGGCTACCGGGTGAGCGATGCCTACCTGGCCCAGGTGGCCGGCCTGATGAAAGAAAGGGTGACGTTTTTGCCCGATTTCGTCGAACATGGGTATTACCTGTTCGAACCGGTGCGGGAATACGATACGGAAACCCTGCAAAAAAAATGGAAGCCCGAATTAACATCTCTTTTTAAAGAATTGACGATGCTGGTGGCTACTTTTGAGCCTTTTAACGGCGCGGCACTGGAAGAAGCGGTAAAAAACTTTATCCAGGAAAAGAACCTGAAACCCGGCGAGGTACTGCCGCTGCTGCGCATTGCCCTGGCCGGCACCATGAAAGGCCCCGCGATATTCGATATGGCCGCCGCTTTGGGGCGGGCCGAAGCCATGGAGCGTTTGCACCGTTTCGTCCGCCATGCCACCCAGACCGCGGAAAAGACGGTAAGCGGCTAGGCCCCTCGTTTCTACCCCCCGGAGGGTAAATCTTCCGGGCGCGTTCACAGTAACCGAATCTCACACATAAAACTCGTCTGCCATATGGCCAAACGGAACAAGCCCAAACCGCCTCCACCCGACAAAAAACCGAAACAAGCATCCGGGCTTCCTGAAATCAACATTCAGGTCAACGAACTGGGTCAGATCGAACGGAATTTCGACATCGACCGGATCAATCAGTTCCTGAACGAGCATGTGCCGGATAAAAAGTTTGAAGAAAACTGAAAATGAAAACGGCAACTTGAAAATTAACCCCCTGATCCCCCTCCAATTCCAATTTCGAATTTCCACTTTCCGTTTCTAATCCCCGCCTTTCTTTCCAAACCGATGATAATCTTCGTTTAATCTTTTAATCGAGCAATTGAACATATTCTCTTGACACCACCCCGGCGGCCTCCTTCGGTCGTCCGAGTTGAAATACGTCCGTATGACAAACCGGTTACACAGACAATTGCCGGCACTTCCAGTTTTTCTGGTTTTTTGCCTGCACCTATTTAATTCTTCCGGTCTTTTTGCCCAGCCGAGCTTTTTCAATTTCACCCCCCCGGCTGTCACCACCTTCCCGGTTGGTCCTCTTTGCTCCAATTCAGTTGCCAACGCCAACCCCACTCCGACCGTTACCTCCACGATAAGCGCCAACATCACGGTCTCGGCATTTGATCCGGTTCAGTCCGGCTTTCCTGCCACCGACCTTTGGACGGCACCCACCCTCAATCTGGTCGTCTACTGGCATGCAGAAGACGACCAGGGCCACTCCGCCACATTTTCCTTTACCGTCAATTTCGTCGACCAGACCCCGCCTACCCTCCAAAACCTGCCGCCAGCTACGGCTTCCTACGGCTCGGTAGTGCAGGTGCCCGATCCGCCGAATGTTACCGCAACGGATAATTGCAATCTCGGCCCCAACCCCGTCGCGTATAACCAGACTGCCCCTCCGGATACCTGCCAGGCCGGCGTTTTCACCCGCACCTGGATGGCCACCGACGCCGCCGGCAACACCACGGTTTTTACCCAAACCATCACCATTACTGCCGACAACCAGCCGCCGACCATTTCTTTCCCGCCCCAGAACGGTTCGGCGCCCTGCGAACAGCTCCCCGTAGCCTACCCGGCCTGGCTGGCCCAGCAGATGTCGCTGTTCTCGGCCTACGACGTTTCCGGCATAAAATCCTACACCAACAACGGACCGGCTTCCTTCCCTCCCGGTTGCGCGGTGCCGCTGACGGTCGTTTTCCGGGCTACTGACCATTGCAACTCTTTTTCCACCGCTACGGCCGTCTTCACCACTTCCGATATGCAAGGGCCGGCCATCGTGCAAGAGCCGGCGGATACCGTGGGCTACTGCGCCGTGAACGGCAATCATCTGACCAAACTGGGCGAGTGGATCCACCAACACGCCTATCTAGTGGCCGCGGACGCCTGCTCGGGCAACTCTTACCTGACCTACATTATGAAAAAGAACACCACTACGCTGGACTCGGCCGGCGTGGTGGCGGCATTTCTGGCTTCCTATACCAACGGCTGCAGCGCCCAACAAGTACGCGGCGAGATCACCATCGAATTCCTGGTGCAGGATGCCTGCGGCAATACCACGAATGCCGGGCAGGCCACCTACCGCGCCATCGATACTTTGCCACCGGCGATTACCGGGGTGAATATTACCGAACAATGCGGCGGCGGCAACGATGCCGTCGTCTTACAGGCCTGGGTCAATGCCCATGGCAATGCCACGGTAAACGACGAATGCTCGGCTACTACCTGGACCAATTTTTCCTACACTACCTCCGACGGTCAAAGCGGCACCGGCGCTTTCGGCACCGGCCCCTACCCGGCCGTGCAGGCCAGCAACTGCAACTGGTGGGCCGACGTGACCTTCCGCGCCACAGACGAATGCGATAACATCGGCTCCAAAACCCTGCATTTTCAAATTAAAGATACCCTGAAACCCGTGATCGCCGGCTTCCCGCCCACGGTGACGCTGTATTGTCCCAACCCGATGCCGACGCTCTCGCCGGCTTTCGTGACCGATAACTGCGATACCAGCATGGCTATTGCTTATACGTTCACCACCTCGGACACGATCTGCAGCGGGGCTTATACCATGCACGTCACCTGGTCGGCTACCGATGACTGCAGCAACACAGGGTACGCCACCCAGACGGTGCTGGTGCGCGACACGGTCGGCCCGGTCTTTACGTTGGTGCCCGGGCCAAAAACCATCCGCTGCGACACTTTCGCCCTGCCGCCGTCTCCGGTACTGGGCGTCGATATTCAGGCCGCCGACAACTGTAGCCAGGCATCCAATCTCTCGGTGCAGGACGTCGCGCTGCAGGACCCCGACCCGGCCGTTTGCGGTCATTACGCCTATGACATCATCCGGACTTTTACGGTGAGCGATGCCTGCGGCAACACGCGTACCGCTACCCAGGTCATCTCGGTGACCGACGACCTGGGCCCCGCCCCCGGCGGCGTGCTCGATACCACCATTGTCTGCGACGCCCAGCCGGTCGTGACCACCCCGCCGTCGCCGATAGACGCCTGCTCGGGCCCTGCTGCCGTGCCCGTTTTCGTCAACGACGTGGTAATGAACGGCATCTGTGATGACAACTACACCATTACCCGCAACTGGCTGGCGAAGGATGTGTGCGGAAATACGTCGATCATTGCCCAGACCATCCACATCGTGGATACGGTGCCGCCGGTGTGGACCAGCGTACCGCCCGACGTGACGGTGGAATGCGACGGGGTTCCGCCGGTTGCCGCCGTCACAGCCTCCGACAATTGCGACGATATGGTGACGATCACCTTGCAGGAAAGCGAAATCCGCAGCCCCGATACCACCGATTGCAGCCACTGGACCAACTATATCATCCGCCGGGAATGGACGGCCGCCGACAACTGCGGTAATACGATCGTGCATACCCAGAACATCAGCGTGCAGGACAACACCGGGCCGGTCATCGTGCCGGTACCCCTGGTGATGCTGCCGGCGGAGCCCGGGTTGTGCAGCGCTACTTTGGGAATACCCGCCCCCGTCTCGGTTTACGATAAATGCACAGCCCTGCCGACCAACGTTACGTTGCGCGATACTTCCCTGCTGGTGAACACCTCAGGCGGACCGAACGGTACCACGCCGGTAGATACGATCGTAATACAGTGGACTTCTCCGAACATGCCGCCCGATGCACCGGCGCTCGACCCGGTCACGCTGAAGATCAGCCTGGACAACGCCGATGCCGAGGGGGGCAGCGAATATTTCAGGGTCTATGGAGAAGACGGATTTCTGATCGGTTCGACTAATACCATTAATCCGCCGATACAGTGCGGTTTCGTGGAAACCTTTCTAAACATTCCGGCCGCCAAACTAAACGACTGGCTGACCGACGGACAGATAACCCTCATCCTGGCGCCCAATGGTAACGGCAGCGGTGCCATCAATGCCCTGCCCAGCTGTATGGGCGGGCGGGTGCGCAGTGAACTGGCTTATGTGGCCGGTACACCGCAATTGCCGATAACCCTGCTCTACAGCCTGGACGGCGATACGGCCGAAGTATTTCCCCCGGCTACCGGAGTTTCCCTGCAGGTTGGTGCTCACACAGTTACATATACGGCCATCGACTGTGCCGGCAACAGCTCCACGGCCACCACGACCATCGAGGTAAAGGATCTGCAACCGCCGGTGATCACGCCACCGGCGCCGGACACCTTTTTTGTAGACCCGGGTACTTGCCTCGCCATGGTCAAACTGCCCTTTCCGGCCATTTCCGACAACTGTGATGTATCGGGTCACCTGGTGCAGGCCTCGGCCAGTTTGCCGGTGATCTTTGAGAACGACCCGAACGCCGGATTGATCCCCAAGGATATTGTGCTGAGTATTCCCGGTCTGATCCCGAATGCCATATCCAGCGGCGTGCTGGAGATCCGGCACAAAGGCGACAATGACGATGCCCCGGGCGGCGAATTCTTTCAGGTGCTCGACGAAACCGATACTCCGCTGACCATGACGAGCTCCGGTATGACTTGGGCGCAGTGCTCGCTGTTTCACGAAACAGTGCTCAACGTTCCTGCCGCTACGATCAACCAATGGGCGGCGGGCGACCAGGTCGCTTCGTTCAAACTGGTGGCCAATGACGACGCCGGCACATTTATCGACTTCATCAATCCCTGCGCCACGCTGCTGCCTGATAAGACCGACGGGATCAGCCGGGTGCAGGCGGTACTGGAATACAGTTTTGCGGTAATCACCTACGAGATCCGGAACAGCAGCAACCAGCTGCTCAAGTTCGGCTCGCTGGAAGGCAACGAAACGATGGATACCCTGCCGCCCGGCGTGTATACCGTAAAATACCTGACTACTGACGTGAACGGACTGGAGGGTAGTACCAATTTCACCTTTACTGTACGCGATACCATCCGGCCCGCTGCGCAATGCGAATCGCAGACCATTTATGTCAATCCTTCCGGTTTGCCCGGCGACACCTACGTGTTGCAGCCCTCGGAAATCGACAACAACAGCACCGACAACTGCCCGGGCAACCTGACCTACCAGCTGTCGCAGACCAACTTCTCCTGTGCCCAGGCCGGCAGCAATTTCACGGTGACCATGACGGTGACCGACGCCTCGGGTAATTCTTCTTCCTGCTCCGCCATTGTGAGCGTGCAGACCACAGTGATACAGCCCAGTTTCGACGAATTATGTGAAGGCGACACCCTGAAACTGTACGCGAATCCGCCCGGAAGCGCTTCCGGCTACAACTGGAGCGGCCCGGCCGGATTCTCTTCCGTACTGGCCAATCCGCAGTTGGTGCCCGCCCAACTTCAGAACGAAGGTACGTATTGCGTGACGGTGACCGGCCTGACCGGTTGCACCGCTACCGGCTGCGTTACGGTGGATTTTGTAAACCTGGCCCAGCCGGTCATCTCTGCCAACAAGGTTACGCTTTGTCACGGCGAGAACGTGGTGCTGGCCACCCCGACTTACGGTACGAACGCCACCTATCAATGGTACGAAGACGTGCTGCCCAGCCCGATGTTGATCGCGACCACCAACCTGCCGGTACACACGGTCAATACGCCCACAGTGGGCATACACCGCTATTTTGTAAAGGTTCTGGCCGACGACTGTGCCTCTTTTAACTCCAATTTACTCTCGATCACCGTCAATCCCATTCCCCCGGCCAGCGTGGATCCGGCCGTGATCGACGTTTGCGAATGCACGCCCGTTGCCCTGAACTCATCCACCCCGACGCTGGTCGGCCTGACGTATATGTGGATGGGGCCGGCCGGTTTCAACAGCACGGACCCGGACCCCCTGGTAACCAACTGCGCTACGCAAATACACAAGGGTATTTATACGCTGGTGACCAAGCAAAACGGTTGCTCTTCCCTTCCTGCCACGGTCAACGTAAATGTGCGTACCAAGCCCGCCACCCCGCCACTGACCGGTGCGACCCAGGTCTGCGAAGGTGCCTCCGTAACTTTGCTGACTCAGTACCAGGCCGGGATCGACAAATATATCTGGCAATCTCCATCGCTCGATACGATCATAACGAATATCAATTCGCTGGTGCTGACCAACGTGATGGTGGCCGACTCCGGGGTCTGGCGGGTACGCACCATGCAGCAGGGCTGCTATTCCGACTGGTCGGCCCCCATCCTGGTGGAAGTGCAGGCCTACCCCGACGTGACGGGAAGCGCCAACAGCCCGCTGTGCCAGGGCGCCACTTTGCAGTTGTCGGCCACTTCCAACGATGCGATCACCGGCTGGACTTGGTCCGGACCGGTCGGCTGGGTGAGATTTCAGCAAAACCCGACCCGGACGCCGGCCGTGGGTGGTATTTACAAGGTTACCGGCAAAACCAGTTTCGGCTGTGCCGATTCGGCCATGGTGACGGTACAGGTCATCGACCCTCCGGTGATCACCTCCGCCACGAACACAGCGCCGTTGTGTGCCGACGGTTCGAAGGCCACTTTGCAGGCGGTAGTCGTTTCGGAAAACCCGCCGCTGAACTATATCTGGACCGGCCCGAACGGTGGTATTTTCCCCGTGCCCATGCCTATGATCCCCAATGTCACTTCGGCGAATAACGGAACGTATACACTCGTGGTCTACGACAAATTCGGTTGTTCTTCGACGCCGGCTTCCACGGTTATTGCGGTGAACGACCCGCCGGTAACCCCGCTGCTGACCACCCCTCCGACTGTTTGTGCCGGCGCCGATATCACGATCACCGTTTCCAACGCCAACCAGTACAACAATCCGGAATTCACCTGGCTGACGCCCACGGGCATTACTACGTCCACCCAGCCTTTCCTGGTGGTCGACAGCGCTTTGGTTCAAAATGCCGGAAATTACTACGCTATTGTAAAGGTAGGCGATTGTGTTTCCGACACTTCCGCTCCCGCCAACCTGGTGGTCAACCCGGTACCGGCGGTGCCCCAGGTTACGGCGAATTCGCCCGTTTGCGAAGGTGAAACACTACAGTTGAACACGCCGTTCGTGCCCGGAGCCACCTACGCCTGGATTGGTCCGGCCGGCTTCAACTCCGCGGTGAGAAACCCGATGCGCGCCGGCATGATCTCCGCGTGGTCCGGTAACTACAACGTTCAAATTACCGTCAACGGCTGTGCCTCGCTCTACGGAGAAGGCATAACGGTAACGGTAAAACCGCGCCCGAAACTGCCGGTCATTTCCCCGCCGGTCCCGGCCGAAGTATGCCTGGAGCAGGCCGGCTCGGTGCTGACGTTACAAATCACCCCTACCTCGGCGGAGCCTGGCTCCCGCTACACCTGGTTTTACCAGGGTACCATGGACACCATTGCCGGGCCGAGTTTCTCCCTGTCGCTGCAAACCTCCAATTTCAACGGCTTCGTCCCAGGCTGGAACAGTTTTTACGTGATCGCCTACGGCCAGAACGGATGCAATTCGCTGCCTTCCAATCCGGTGCAGGTAGACTTTGATACCATACCGAAAAATTCTGCTTTTGCCGGCATGGATCAGGACGCGTGTATCACCTCGCCGCTCAAACTCAGCGCCACCAACCCCGCCCCTGCCGCTACCGGCCAATGGACGCAGGTCACTACCCTGCCCATCGGCATGATCGTTACTCCGAACAACTTTATGACCGAAGTTACCGGAGCGCAACCGGGGCAGGTGTATCGGTTCGGCTGGACCCTTTCCAATGGCGGATGTAAAAATTACGGCAGCGATACGGTCAGCATAACCACCTTCGCTCCGGAACTTCCGCAGGTGATCGATGAAGTGATCGATACCTGTTATGCCACGGCGATACAACTTCACGCCGTACAAGGCGCTACTACGCCAGGCTATTGGTCACAGGAACCCGGCCAGGCCATTCTGGGTATTTATTTCCATGACCCGACCGACCCCAACACCATCGCGGACAGCCTGACTCCGGGCAATACCTATTACTTCTTCTGGAACCTGGACAACGGTGCCTGCGGAATCACCAGCAAACGGGTTACGGTAATCAATTACGGCTCGGTAGCCAAGGGCGGCGAAGACAAGATATTATGCAGCAACGATTCCTGTACGACGCTCATTGCCGATCCGCTGCCGGGAGGAGAAACCGGCCAGTGGACCAGTAATGACCCTGATCTGGAGATTACGTCTCCAAATTTAAATACTACCTCGGTTTGTAATCTGAAACGCGGTCAGAACATACTGTACTGGACTACGAATGGAGGCAGGTGCGGCCTTCAATCGCGGGATGCTGTCATGATCGTCTACGACCTGCTTCCGACCGCCGTTCCCGACACGTTTGAAGTGGGATTCGGCGAAACGATAAACATCAACGTGGTGCAGAACGATATTCTGCCGCAACAGCCGGAGATCACCGTCGTCCAGGAACCGGTGAGCGAAAGTACGTTCACCGACAAGGGCATGGGGCAGTTTACCTATCAACCCAACCCCACGGCCCCGGGCCAGGACCAGATGATCTATAAAGTCTGCAACCTGGTTTGCCCCACGCCGGCGTGCAGTACGGCCACGGTTATTTTCCTGATCGGCGAGCCGGGAGATTGCGACCTCGTTTACAATGTCATCACTCCGAACGACGACGGGGTAAACGACTTCCTCTTTGTCCCCTGTCTCGACCGGGGAGAAATACTCGACAACGAAGTGACCATTTTCAACCAGTGGGGCGACCAGGTTTATCACGCCCAGCCGTATGACAACGATAAGCCCTGGACCGGCCAGTACAACGGCCAGGACCTGCCGGTCGGCACCTACTTCTACGTCATTAAATTCAACGGGCAAAACGGAGTAAAAAAAGGCTTTTTGCAGTTGACACGATGAAAACAAGCGGATGAAAGTTCCTAAAAACGGATAAGGACTGATGCCGTGGCGGACGCTGCATTTTATTAACTTTGATCTGCGCCGATCACCCTTTCAAGCATACAGGTTCATGAAAAAAATATACGCACTCTTTTTATTGGCCGGGATCTGGCACGCGGCGGGGGCCCAGCAGGAGCAGCAGTACACCCAGTTCATGTTCAACAAACTGGTGTTCAATCCCGCTTATGCCGGCTCGTTCGAGTCGCCTACCCTCACGGCCATTTACCGCAAACAGTGGATGGGGCTGGAAGGCGCGCCGGAGTCGCAGGTGCTCACCTACAACCAACGGATGCTCAACAACCGCGTGGGCATCGGGGGCACCCTTTCCCGCAATTCCATCGGCATTTCCCGCAGCGTCACGCTGGACGTACCCTATTCATACCGCATCCCGACCAGGCGCGGCTACATCAGCGTCGGCCTGCAGTTCAATGTCCGGCACCTTTACCAGAACTGGAATGATCCGCGCCTCAAACCTTCCCAGCAGCTC
>WBZQ01002089.1_pt1 | contig 13164 bp, 20 predicted proteins | sample 5204251 | NCBI WGS metagenome assembly WBZQ01 (sample SAMN12412402, study PRJNA552823) | activated sludge metagenome | isolation source: activated sludge from nitrification reactor of wastewater treatment plant... | place: USA: Virginia | collected 2017-09 | reverse complement strand
AAGCAGGGCATCGCGTTCTAGGCAGTGATCACCCTCAAGCTCCTCCCCCCGCAGGAAGCCATCGACTACTTCCGCGCCAAGGGCTACAAGATCGGCTTCGACCATCGCGATGTCTGGCAGCAGGAGCACCAGCACGCCTTCACCGTCGCCAAGGCCATGGAACTCGACCTCCTCGTCGACATCCGCGCCGCCGTCGACGCCGCCCTCGCCAACGGCACCACCCTCAAGACCTTCCACGACACACTGCGCCCCAACCTCATCAAGCGCGGCTGGTGGGGCCGGCAGGACGTCATCGACCCCCAGACCGGCGAGACCGTCAGCGCCCAGCTCGGCAGCCCGCGCCGCCTCAAGGTCATCTACGACACCAACCTCAGAACCGCCCACGCCGAAGGCCAGTGGCAGCGCATCCAGGCCGCCAAGGCCGGGCTCCCGTACCTCCTCTACGACCACATCCCCAGCGCGCACGAACGCCCCGAGCACGCCGCATGGGACGGCCTCGTCCTGCCCGTCGACGACCCCTGGTGGCAGCTCCACCTGCCGGTCAAGGCCTGGGGCTGCAAGTGCCGCGTCATCCAGCTCGGCGACCGCCAGTTGCAGCGCCTCGGCAAGAAGCCCGGCCGCGCTCCGAAAGAGGAGTGGACCGACTACACCAACGCGCGCACCGGCCAGACCCAGAGCATCCCCGCCGGCGTCGACCCCGCCTTCCACTACCCGCCGCTCGGCCGCAAGGACGCCATCGCCCGCATGCTCGCCGACAAACAAGCCCGCGCCGAGCAGCTCCTCGCCCCACCCGCCGCCGCCCCGGCGCCGACCGCCCCCCTCACCCTCGACGACTACCTCGCCGCCGGCCGCAGCCTCGTCGACAGCCTCCCCAGCGCCGCCAGCAACCCGCGCGCCTTCCACGCCGCCCTGCTCGCCCGCCTCGAAGCCGAAGTCGGCATCTCCACCCCCTGCGCCGTCGCCTCGCGCGGCGAAGCCGCCGAACTCGTCAAGGCCGCCTCCAGGCTCTTCCCCAACAGCTGGACCGCCGCCGCCGACCAGGCCGGCCCCCTCTACACCCGCCTCAAGACCGGCGCCCGCGCCTTCCAGATCAGCACCGCCGCCGACGAAGCAGGCGAGCGCGTCCGCATGCCCGGCTTCGGCCCCGTCACCATCCCCATCCCCCAGGGCGCCGGCTACATCCTCCTCGGCTCGCCCGACGCCGTCGACGTCGCCGTCCACGAATTCGCCCACCGCCTGCAACACGTCCTCCCCGAGCTCGACGCCTACTTCCAGCAGCTGCACGACCGCCGCACCCAGGGCGCCGCCCTCAAGCGCCTGCGCGACCTCACCGGCAACCTTGCCTACGGCAGCCACGAAGTCACCCGCGAGGACGCCTACATCACCCCCTACCAGGGCAAGATCTACCCGCACACCGACGGCCGCGCCCTCGAAGTCATCACCATCGCCATGCAGGCCGTCCTCGGCGCCGCCGTCCCGAGAAAAACCGGATTTTCCCCGGTCGAAATGCTCCGCACCCTCTATACTAGGGACCGCGAGATGGTCGAGCTCACCCTCGGCCTCCTCTTCCACTGGAGCCCGATCAGGAAATGATCCACCGCCTCACCTGCCAGCCCATCGCCCCCGACCCGGCCGGCCCGCTCGTCCTCGACTGGGACGACGCCACCGGCACCGTCAGCGGCCCCGGCGCCGCCACCATCCGCCGCTGGCAGCGCGCCGGCGTCGTCCCCCTGCACCCGCAGCCCGCCAGCCACACCCTCGGCCCCGCTCGCCGCCGCATCAGCCCCGCCGACCTCGCCGCCATCGTCGGCTGGCAGCATCGCCTGCCCGACGCCCTCGCCGACCACTACCCCGCCCTCCTCGACGCCACCGACGACGACCCCACCGCCGACGAGCTCGCCGACATCTACCCCGACGGCCTCCCCGCCGCCGGCGACCCGCCCCCCGCCCGCCAGCCGGCAGCCGCCATCCTCTACTGACCGGCAGCCCCCCAGAAAGCAAAAAGGCCCCGGCAACAGCCGAGGCCCAGAATCGCGCCAGGAGCGATTTCAGCCTGCCGGAGTACCGGAGATACTCCAGCGGCAAAACACCCGCGTTAAGTAGACGGTAACTTTTGTCACAGAGGCATTCCCGCCGCGCCGACCCCATCCGCCGCTGCAGAAGGCACCGCTCCAGCCCCGGCAGCCCCCGGATGCGCCCCGCCGGTCAGCTCGAACTCCAGCAGCTCCAGGTCCCGCAGCGCCAGGTGGATCAGGTTCTCAAGCGCCGCTACCAGGTTGTTCGCCAGCTCGATCTCCACCGCGACCACCTCGGGCGCGTCGTCCTCCGCGCCGATCACCGGTATCAGGTGCACTGCCCCCTCCAGCGACTGTAACCGCTGCTCCAGGTCGTAGAGCGCGGCCGGCATCAGCCCGCAGAAGTCGATCGTCTCCGCCGCTGGCTTGCTCGTCGTCTTCATGCCGCACCCCCTTCCCGCGTCAGGTGCGTCACCAGGCGCTTCTGCTCGCGCTCGATCCAGCCCTCCAGGATCTCGCCGGCCGACGTCTTCGGCGCCTCCGCCTCGGGGATCGCCACCGGGTACTTGTCGCGCACCACCAGGCTCACGGAGGTCCGCGACACCCGCAGGATGCGCGCAATGTCCGCCATGCTCATCCCCTCGGCGTGCAGCGCCTTCGCCTCGCGCACCACCTCCGCCGTCACCTTGCGCGTTCCCGCCTGGTTCAGCTCGAGCAGCCCGATGTACTTGCTGGTCACGTTGAGCTGCGTGCTCATCGTCTGCATGCCGGCCGCCAGCGTCGCCACGCTGTCCGCCATCCGCGCCATGCTCGCCTCCAGGCGCGGCGAGCGGACGACGGCGGGGATCGCGTCGTCGGCCACCGCCAGCGGCGCCGCCTGCGCCTCCAGCGTCACCGCCGCCCAGGCGCGGAAATCCTTCGCCGTCGGCGTGTGTGCGAAGAAGCCGAGCTTGATGCAGCCGGTAGCGGAGAAGATGCGCGTCGCGTGGTTGCCCTGCGAAGTCGTTACCAAGTTGGTAACGAGCGTGTCCGCTTCCGTGAACTCGTCGGCGTGGCGCGCGTGAATCTTGCCCACGGCAACCCGCGCATGCTGGGCCGGGTACCCGAGGCATAGCCCCGCGTGCTCGGCGGTCAGCCAGCGCTTGCCGACGTGATCAATAATGGAAACTGGATTGCCGAAGAAGTCGGCCGAGATGACTTGCTGGTCAAGCATGATGCACTCCTTACATTGCGTTGAACCGCCGGGCAGTAGTCGGCGGGCGGTCGGGACTCAACTCGGCTGTAAGGAGCCGGACGCTCATTCCCCTTGCGGGTCTTGTATTCGCGCTCTCGTCCCGACCAGAAAAAGATGACGCCCGCGGGGAGCGGGCGGCAGACGCTGCTGGTCGGGCAGCGACCGCCTTACATTCAGTGCCGCCAGTGTGCGCGCCCCGCGCGCTGTCTGTCAAGGGTCCACCGTGGTTTTTCGGGCGGAATTTTCCCGATTTCCGCGATTTCTGCCCCGGATGGGCTGCGACCCGATGCACCGCGCCGCAATTTGCCCTACACTGCGCGAGTCTGAATCAACCACTACGGAGGGACCAGTCTGCGGCCATGAAAACGTTTGTCGGGATCTGCCTCTGGTTGCTGGCGCTGGCGCTGTATTTCCTGCCGTGGATCGTTGCCCATCGGCGACGCCATCATCAGGTCGTTCCGATCGCGCTGCTCAATCTCTTTCTCGGCTGGACCTTCCTGGGCTGGGTGATTTCCCTGGTCTGGTCCGCCAGTGCCCTGCGGCGCAGCGAACCGAGATCGGAGGCCCAGTGAAAGCGCTACACCTGCCCGGTCTCGCCTTCGCCCTCGCCATCGTCGGCTGCGCCACTACCCCCGTCCCCGACTCCGCCGCCTCGGCCGTCCCGCCGGATCGCCTCTACGCGCCCGCCATGGCGCGGCCCGTCACCGGCGGCGGCAGCATCAACGTGCGCCGCGACTCCGGCCTGATGGGCTCGGCCTGCTCCACCCGCGTCTGGATCAACGGCCAGCCAGCGGCCGACCTGCGCAGCTCCGAACGCATCACCATCAACGTCGAAGCAGGGGATCACATCGTCAGCGCGCAGCCCAATGCCCTCTGTGCCGGTGGCCTCGTCGAAGCCCAAGCCGTGGTCAAGCCCGGCCGCACGGCCCGCTTCCGCGTCGGTTACGGCACCAACGGAGATTTCATCCTCGCCCCGACCGCGTTCTGATCTTCCTGCGCCTTCCGCATCTCGCGGCAGAACCGGCGCTCGTCGACATCCTTCCGCCGGCTTTCCTCCACCGTCTGCCACTGCATGTTCGCCGGCGAATCCACCCCACCGGCGCACAGCGGGACCACATGATCCACCACGTGCCCCGGACAGCGCCCCTTGCTCATCCCGGTGCTCGGACACGGGTGCTGCCGCACGAACGCCGCCCGCTCCGCCGCGCTTCGCTCGGCAGCCGTAGCGGGTAGCGCAGCGAGAAGCGCCGCAGCGACTACGGCCGCATCAATCCGCACGCAATCCTAAGCGGCCATCGCCTCGGCGAAATCGACATTCAGCTCGATATCCTTCAAGACCTGCAGCAAGCCCTGATACGGCTCGAGGACTGTCGCCGTCAGTTCTGCACCATGCAACGCGGCCATTCTGTCGAAGAGCTCAATGAACGGCAGTACCCCTTCAAGCGGAAGTTGAAGCGACTCGAAGAGATGTTCAACCCCCTTGATCACGAAGCCGACAAATGGTTGCTGCCCAGGCTCGGGGTAGTTGTCCTCAAGGACGGTCATGATGGCCGTCAGTCGATGCTCGCAGAAACTGCACTCGCGAATCACCACGCGGATGCAGTCGAGGTGCTGGTCATAGTAGGCGCGCTGCTTGAAAGGCGACAGCGGAAACGCCGTCAGCAGATCCACCATCCATGAGGGCTGGCGATTCATCGGGACAACAGTCGCATTCATTTTGCTCTCCATGGTTGCTCTTCATCACATCAGGGCGTCACACACGATTGCCAGTTTGCCAACTATCCACCGCCGCCCGCAAACTTAAAGCATTTTACCTGACGCCACGCCGGCCAGCCGCCACACTGGCCGCATGCCGGTCGCCTCTCCCCTCTGCACGCCACCACCCGCCGTCGCCGTCCTGCGCAGTGCGCTCCCGGATGGCCAGGCGGGCGCGGCGGCCCCCACCTCCCTCCGGCTGATTCCGGCCGGCCCGTTCCGTGCTCCGGACGGCCGGCCGGCGGACGCCCCCGCCTGGCAGCTCGACGGCGAGACCGCCGCCCGCCTGGTGGCCGACATGGCCGCCCGCCAGACCGCCCGCTACATCGACTACGAGCACGCCACCCTGCACGCCAAGACCAAGGGCGCCGAAGCCCCGGCGGCAGGCTGGTTCGACGCCCTCGAATGGCGCCCCGAGATCGGCCTCTTCGCCACCGGCATCCAATGGACCCACCGCGCCGCCGCCTTCATTCGCTCCAACGAGTACCGCTACATCTCCCCACTCTTCAGCTACGAGCCCGGTACCGGCCGCGTCCTCCAGCTACTCGGCGCCAGCCTCACCAACGACCCCGGCCTCGACGGCCTCACCGACCTCGCCGCCCTCGCGGCGCATCTGCTTCCCCACCCACAGGAGCCCGCGCACTTGAACCCGACCCTTGCCGCCCTGCTGCTCGCCCTGGGCATCAGCGAAAAACCCGCCGACGAAACCGCCGCCCTCAGCGCCGCGCTCGCCGCCGCCAAGACCCTGCAGGACACCCTCGCCAGCCTGCAGACCAACGTCGCCGCGCTCACCGCCCAGCGCGAGAACCCGGACCCAGGCAAGTTCGCCCCGCTCGCCACCCTCACGGCCCTGCAGTCCGAGCACGCCGCCCTGCAGGCCCAGCTCGCGGCGCTCAGCGCCAAGGCCGCCGCGGCCGAGCTCGACCAGGTCATCGAATCCGCGCGCACCGCCGGCAAGATCACCCCGGCGCTCGAATCCTGGGCGCGCAACTACGGCAGCAAGGATCTCGCCGGCCTCACCGCCTACCTCGCGAGCGCCCCGGTCATCGTCCCGCCCGGCACCCAGACCGGCGGCAAGTCACCCGGCGGCCAGCACGGCAAGCCCCTCGATCTCACCGACGCCAAGGCCGTCGCCGAAGCCGCCCTGAGCTACCAGACGAGCCAGGCGAAGGCCGGCATCACCGTCGACACGGTCGCCGCAGTCGCCCACATCATGACCACCACCGGAGCCTGATCATGGCCAACGAAGTCCTCACCAAAGCCTACCTCGCCGGCGCCGCGATCAACCCGCGCCGCATCGTCAAGTTCGACACCACCGACGGCACCGTCATCCAGGCCGCCGCCGCAACCGACCTCTCCGTCGGCGTCTGCGGCGAAGTCGGCCCGGCCTCCGGCGAGCGCTGCGACATCATCCAGCAGGGCATCGCCGACGTCGATTTCGGCGGCACCGTCCCCCGCGGCGCCATGGTCACGGCCGACGCCAACGGCAAGGCCGTCGCCGCCGCGAGCACCAACCGCACCATCGGCATCGCCCTCGTCAGCGCCGTCTCCGGCGACATCGCCCCGGTACTCATCGCCCCGAGCGTGATCTAACCCGCTGCCCATCAACCACACAAAGGACTGACCCATGGCGACCCGCCCCTTCCCCGTCAACCCGGCCTTGACCGCGATCGCGATCGCCTACGCCAACCCGGATTTCACCCTGATTGCCGACGACGTCCTGCCGCGCACGCCGACGCACGCCGACTTCAAGTACCTCAAGTTCGACCTCGCCCAGGGCTTCACCGTCCCCGACACCAAGGTCGGCCGCAAGAGCATCCCGGCCGAAGTCAACTTCACCGCCACCGAGGTGAACGACAAGGTCATCGACTACGGCCTCGACGATCTGGTCCCCAACGAAGACATCAGCGACGACAATCTCGGCGTCGATCCGCTCGGCCGCACCACCGCCTACCTCACCAACCTCGTCAACCTCGCCCGCGAGCAGCGCGCCGCCGCGCTGGTCTTCAACACCAACAGCTACGTCGCCGGCAACCAGGCGACGCTGTCCGGTACCACGCAGTGGTCCGACACCACCAACTCGGACCCGGTGGCCGCCATCGGCGACGCGCTCGACATCCCCGTCATGCGGCCGAACATCGCCGTCTTCGGCCAGGTCACGTGGACCAAGCTGCGCCGCCACCCGAAGATCGTCCAGGCGATCAAGGGCACCGCACAGGGCGCCGGCATGGTGTCGCGCGCGGAATTCGCCGACTTCTTCGAGCTGCAGCAGATCCTCGTCGGCGCCGGCTTCGCCAACAGCGCCAAGCCCGGGCAGACCGTCAGCCTGGCGCGCGTCTGGGGCAAGCACGCCGCCTTCCTCTATCGCGACCGCGCCAGCGGCCCGCAGGCCGGCGTCACCTTCGGCTTCACTGCCAGCTTCGGCCCCAAGTTCGCCGGCAACATCGACGAGCCCGCCATCGGCCTCAAGGGCTGCCAGCGCGTCCGCGTCGGCGAGCGGGCCAAGGAGGTCGTCTGCGCGACCGATCTTGGCTATTGGTTCCAGAACGCCGTCGCCTGATCCGGAGAAGCCCACCATGCCCCTCAAGCGCTTGCTGGCCCGCGTGGCCTACGACAACGTCCAGTACGAGATCGGCGACCAGATCGACATCCGCGATGCCGATCTGCCGCAACTCGAGTCTGTTGGCGCCGTCGAAGACCCGCCGGCGCCAGCCACCGAGGCCCCGCGCAGCCAGAAAGCTGCGGGCTGATCCCCCATGCCCTACCTCACCGCAGCCGACCTCGTCGCCCGCTTCGGCGCCGAAGAAATCGCCCAGGTCTCCGACCGGTCGCTGCCGCGTGAGGTTACGCCCGAGCTGCTCGCCCTCAAGATCGCCGGCGACCCGCTCACCGCCTGGGCCGCCAGCGACGTCGCCGCCGTCACCGCCGCCGTCGACCTCATCACCACCACCATCGACGACGCCCAGTCCGCCGTCGACGCCTACCTCGGCGCCCGCTACACCACCCCGCTCGCCACCGTCCCGCCGGTGATCAAGCGCCTCGTGGCCGACGTTGCCCGCTACTACCTGCACGGCGACCACGCCACCGACCCGATCATCAAGGCCTTCGACGCCGCCATGGCGCTCTGCCGCGACATCGCCACCGGCAAGATCGCCTTCGGCGAAACCCTCGTCGCCTCGCCGAAGACCACCGACAACACCATCACCGTCGTCAGCCCCGACCGCCTCTGGTCGCGCGACGCCCGCGACCTATGAGCGCCGGCGGCTTCAGGATCGAAGTCACCGACGCGAGCCTCCTGGCCGCGCTGCGCGCCCTCTCCGGCGCCATCGCCGACCCATCGCCGATCATGGCCGACATCGCCGCCCTCGGCGAATCGACCACCCGCCTGCGCTTCCGCACCCAGACCGGCCCCGACGGCAAGCCGTGGAAACCAAGCCTGCGCGCCCAGATCACCGGCGGCCGCACGCTTACCCAGGACGGCCACCTCGCCGCCTCGATCTCCGCCCGCTCCGGCCGCGACTGGGCCGAATGGGGCGCCAACCGCATCTATGCCGCCATCCACCAATTCGGCGGCACCATCCGCGCGCGGAACGCCAAGGCCCTGCGCTTCGCTCTCGCCGGCGGCGGCTTCGCCACCGTCCAGAGCGTAAAAATCCCCGCCCGCCCCTTCCTCGGCCTCTCCACCGACGACGTCACTGACATCGTCGAAATCATCCAGCGCCGCCTCGCCGCGGCCGCCGCCTGATGCTCGCCGAGATCGAACAGGGCCTCGTCGCCCACATCAAGGCCTCACCGCTCGCCGCCCGCCTGCGCCAGGTCGATGCGCTGCCCGACCTCGACGGCGACAGCCTCGTCGCCCGCTTCGGCGCCGACGCCCCGGCGGTCTACGTCGCCCTCGGCTCCGGCGACCTCTCGCAAGGCATGGCGCAGCCCACCATCGGCATCGCCTGCATCGCCCGCAACAGCCGCAGCCCGACCGCCGCCCGCCAGGGAGACGCCGTGCAGATCGGCCTCCTGCAGCTCATCGAGGAGATCATCGCGCTGCTGCATGGCGCCCTCATCGACGACTGCCACTATGCCGCCTCCCGCTGGGACATGCTGGCCAGCGACGCCCTCTACCGCAAGGGCCTGCACGCCGCCGTCGTCCAGTTCCAGACCGCCCTCGTGCTGCCCTTCGAGCCCGCATGAGCCCCGTTACAACCCCCGCCCTGCGGGTCCACATTAACGCCCACCAGGAGCCCTGAGCATGATCACCCTTTCCACCGGCGCCATCTTCGCCATCGCCAAGACCTACGGCAGCGCCGTCAACATGACCGCGCTCAGCAACGCGGCCGAAGCCGTCGCCACCCTCGCCGCCGGCCACTCCTGCGTCGTCGGTGACTACCTCGAAGTCACCAGCGGCTGGGGCCGCCTCAACGGCCGCATCGTCCGCGTCAAGACCGTCGCCACCAACGACGTCACCTTCGAGGGCATCAACACCGTCTCCACCACCGTCTACCCGGCCGGTACCGGTACCGGCACCATCCGCCGCATCACCGCGTGGACCAACCTCTCGCAGGTGCAGGAGATCAGCAGCAGCGGCGGCGAGGTGCAGTTCGCCGACATCACCGCCATCGACGACGTCGTCGCCAAGCAGATGCCCACGATCCGCTCGCCGGTGACGATGAGCCTGACCACCTTCGACGACCCGACGCTTGCCTGGTACGCCGACGTCGTCACCGCCGACGAAGCCCGCACCCCCTACGGCCTGCGCATCTCCTCGCCGAACGGCTCCAAGCTCGTCGCGAACGCATACTGGAACGTCCAGCGCGTGCCGCAGCTTGCCAGCAACCAGCCGGCGAAGACGCAGCTCACCCTCACCTACGCCGCAGAGCCGGTGCGCTACGCCACCTGACGAGGATCCGCGCCATGTTCCGCATCATCCCCAAGCCCACCTTCAGCGCGTCCGCGCCCATCACCGTCCCCGGCGAGCCGGCGCCCGTCCCGATCACCATCGAATGGCGCCATCTCGATCGCGACAAGCTGCAGCAATGGCTCGACGACCTCGCCGCGCGCAAGCTCTCCGACGTCGACGGCCTCGCGCTCGTCATCGTCCAGTGGAGCGGCGTCTGCGACGAAGCCGGGCTCACCGTCCCCTTCTCGCCGGGCGTCCTGCGCCAGATCCTCACCGCCTACCACAGCGCTGGCGCCGAGCTCGTCCGCGCCTACGTCGCCGCGCTCACCGAGTCCCGCCTGGGAAACTGAGGGAGGCCGCGCGCGCCTTCGTTCAAGCGCGGCCAGACGACACCGAGCGCCTCCTCGGCCTGCAGCCGGGAGACCTCGCCGACACGCAGGAGGTGGCCGTATGGGCCGAGAATTGGCCAGCCGTCGAGCTCTTCAGCGCCCTGCAGACACAGTGGGCCGTCGGCCCGTCCGGCCAGCTCGTCGGCCTGCGCTACGAGTCCCTGCCCGTCGTCTGCCACGCGCTGCGCATCCGGCCGCGCCGGCAGCGGCGGCTTTTCCCGGACATCCAGGTGATGGAATGCGCCGTCCTCAAAGCCCTGCACGAAGAGCAAGCGAATGCAAGGCCCCGCTGATCCGCTCGGCTGGGCCAGCAAGCCCCGCAGCCCCTTTGCCATGGCCGCAATCGTGAGAAAAGCCGAGACCGATCGCCAATTCCGCGCCATCCTCGATCGCCTGGTCAAGGAGGGCATCTGCACCGCCGCCGGCCAGCTGCTCTTCCGCTGGACCGGCCTGGCGTGGGAACCCGTCGCATGAGCAAGGTCGCCTTCCGCGTCGAACTCGAAGGCGCCGCGCAGACCGCCGCCGGCCTCGACCAGGTCGCCGCTGCCGGCAAGAACACCGTCGCCGCCGTCACCGCCGGCAAGCGCGAGCTCGATCAGTACGGCCAGTCCGCGCGCGCCACCGCCGCCGCGCTGCGCCAGGTCCCCGCGCAGTTCACCGACATCGTCACCGGGCTCGCCGCCGGCCAGTCGCCGCTCAGCGTCCTGCTGCAGCAGGGCGGCCAACTCAAGGACGCATTCGGCGACGTCGGCAACGCCGCACGCGCCCTCGGCGGCTACGTCGCCGGCCTGATCAACCCGCTGACGCTCACCGCTGCCGCGGCCGCCGGGCTCGCCGTCGCCTTCCTCAAAGGGTCCGAAGAAGCGCGCGACCTCGAACGCGCCCTGATCAACACCGGCAACGCGGCCGGCACCACCGCCGGCGAACTGCGCCAGATCGCCGACGCCGTCGCCGACGCCACCGGCGCCACGCGCGGCGGCAGCGCTGCCGTCCTCGCCGACCTCACCGCCACCGGCCGCGTCTCGGCCGACATGCTGGAAAAAGTCGCCGCCGCCGCCGTCGCGCTCGAACGCACCGGCGGCCAGGCCGCAGCCGACACCGTCGAGCAGTTCGCCGCCCTCGGCAAGGACCCCGTCGAGGCACTCGAGAAGCTCGACGAACAGACCCACTTCCTCACCGCCACCGTCCTCGAACAGGTGCAGGCGCTCGTCGAGCAGGGCCGATCCGCAGACGCCGCCCGCCTTGCCCAGACCGCCTACGCCGACGAACTCCTGCAGCGCATCCCACAGCTGGAGAACCAGCTCGGCACCCTGCAGACCGCCTGGCGCGGCGTCAAGGATCTCGCCAAGAGAGCCTGGGACGCCATGCTCGGCGTCGGCCGCGACAACGAGACCACCGAGCAGAAGCTCCGCGCCGCGCAAGCCCGCGTCGCCGGCGGCGACCTCTCCGCCCGCGGCGACGTCGCCGTCTTCCAGGCCAAGCTCGACGCCGAAAAGCAGACCGTCGTCGCCCAGGAAGCCGCCAACGCCAAGCGCCGCGCCGAGCTTGGCTGGCTCAAGGAAGGCGAGCAATTCCGCACCAAAGCGCAGAAGATGGAAGCCGAGATCGCCAAGGCGCGCGAACTCGGCCTACAGGCCGGAAAATCCGAGGCCGAGCTCGCCCAGCGCATCGGCGAAATCCGCGAAAAGTACGCCGAGAAGACCCGCGTCGCCAGCACGCGCACCCCGCGCGCAGACCCCCTCGACGCCGAGATCGAGCGCATGCGCACCGATCTCATCGCCAGCGAAGCCGGCCTCTCCTCATCGACCATCAAGAGCATCGACAGCCTCACCCAGGCCCTGCGCCGCGGCAAGGTCGAAGCCGCCGAGTACGAGAAGCTGCTCGGCATGCTCCTCGACAAGGACACCGTCCTGCGCGCCAACGCCCTGCGCGACGAGCAGAGCCTGCGCGCGCAGGAAGCCATGGCCGGCTCCGTCGAAAACCTGCGCAACGCCTTCACCCGGCAAGTCTCCGCCGTCGGCGAGCGCGACATGCCGCAAGCCGAGCGCGAGCTCGCCCGCGCCCTGCGCCAGGTCTCCGAAGAAGCCGACCGCGCCCGCGAATCCCTGAGCCAGAAAGCCGCCTCGCTGCGCACCGACGACATCCCCGCCCTCGAAGCCTACCGCCAGGCCATGGTCGAAGTCTCGCGCGCCGAAGAAGAGCAGAGCGCCTGGGTGCGCCAGTATTCCGCCGAGCAGGAGCGCCTCAACGGCCTTATGTCCACCGGCTTCGACCGCGCCGTCCGCGCCTACGCCGACTCCGGCCGCTCGATCGCAGCCCAGACCGAAGAAGCCTTCACCCGCGCCTTCCAGAACATGGAAGACGCCCTGATGGGCTTCCTCACCACCGGCAAACTCTCCTTCGCCGACTTCGCCCGCTCCCTGATCGCCGACCTAGCCCGCATCGAACTGCGCGCCCTGCTCGCCGGCCAGGCCGGCGGCGGCGAGGGCTTCGGCGGCATCGTCAAATCGCTGCTCGGCGGCGTCGTGAACCTGCTCGGTGGCGGCGGCTCCTCGCCACTTCCCGGCTCGCTCGGCGCCGCCGGCGGCCTGCCGCTGCCGAGTTTCGCGATCGGCACCCCCTACGTCCCGCGCGACATGATCGCCATGATCCATCAGGGCGAGCGCATCATCCCCGCTGCCGAGAACCGCGCCGGCGGCCGCGGCGGCGACCACTACGCCATCACCGTCCAGATCCCCCCCGGCGCCAACGCCACCGACATGCGCCGCGCCGCCGGCAGCATCGGCCGCGAGGTGGCCAGCGCCGTCGGCCGTGCGAGGCGGTTCACGTAGAGAAAGGACGACTGTAATGAGCAGAGCCCCCGTAGGCGCGCGAGTT
>WBZQ01002087.1_pt1 | contig 13171 bp, 9 predicted proteins | sample 5204251 | NCBI WGS metagenome assembly WBZQ01 (sample SAMN12412402, study PRJNA552823) | activated sludge metagenome | isolation source: activated sludge from nitrification reactor of wastewater treatment plant... | place: USA: Virginia | collected 2017-09 | reverse complement strand
GCTTTAGCAGTACTTTATGACTTCAGCGCTCAATCATGTGTGGGGCGGTGATGTAACAAGCAGCATTCCTAGGCGAGGGGGATGGCTCTAGCAGTCTGCTGAAAAACCCTCTGCTCATCCTTTGAGAGCCTCAGGATGAGCGAGAAGAGCATTGAACCTATGAGGGTTTCCCGTTCGTGCTGAGCTTGTCGAAGCACACATGTTGAGTTTTTCAGCAGACTGCTAATAGAGATCCCCGCCTTCACAAGCGGGGACCTCCCACCGGATTAGAGGGAACGAATCTTCTAGCGGGCGTGCGGAGGAAACCGATCATTCAAGCAATACGGACACCTCTCAAAAAGTTGAGGAAAGGGGAGGGGCTTCAGATTATGGAGAAGCCACGCCGAAAATGGGATTTATGGACATCATCATGAAAAATGCCCTCGGTATGGAATAGACCAATGGGAAGTATCGAATCGAATAGGCAAATCCGATACGTTGTTATCTCTCCTGTCAGGGACGAGAAGGGACACATCGAGAAGACGATCGTATCAATGCTGGCTCAAACGATACGTCCCTCCGAATGGGTGATTGTCGATGACGGGTCGACTGACGGTACTGGTGCCATTGTTGACCGATATGCTAGCCAGCACTCTTGGATAAGGCCGTTACACCGAACGAATAGGGGATTTCGGAGGTCCGGGGGCGGGGTCGTTGAAGCCTTTTATGATGGCTATGGCATGGTAGTCTCATCCGAATGGGACTTCGTGGTGAAACTCGATGGAGACCTCTCCTTTGCCCCTGACTATTTCGAGCGCTGCTTCAGCTATTTTTCTTCAGAACCGACACTTGGCATTGGTGGGGGTGAGGTCTACCATGAAATTGACGGCTCGCTGGTGCTCGAGGAGAACCCACGGTTCCATGTTCGGGGTGCTACAAAGGTTTATCGCAAAGCTTGCTGGGACGCTATCGGAGCGTTGGTGCAGGCTCCCGGTTGGGACACTCTGGATGAAGTCAAGGCCAATATGCTGGGATGGACAACGCATAGCTTCGCTGATCTGAAACTCATCCACCACAAATATACCGGTTCTCGCGATGGCACTTGGGGTGGATGGGTTAAGAATGGACGGGCAAATTACGTGGCAGGATACCATCCGCTTTTCATGACAGCTAAATGTCTTAGAAGAGCGTTTCAACAGCCCTACATAGTTAGTGGGGTCGCCCTTTGTTACGGCTTCATAACTGGATACTTGGGTGGTGCACAACAAGTAGCTGACCCTGCACTCATTCGCTATCTGAGGAGTCAGCAACTGAACAGGCTTTTCTGCAAAGCTAGTATCTGGCAGTAGCAATGGATGTTTCGATCATTATTGTAAACTGGAATTCAGCAGCCTTTCTTAGGCAATGCCTGACGAGCATCTACCAAAATACTGACGGTATCGCTTTTGAGGTCATCGTCGTCGACAATGCGTCCTTTGATGGCAGTCGAGAATTAGTTGAAACTGAGTTTCCTCGAACAATCTTTATACAGAGCTCTAACAATATCGGATTTGCCAAAGCAAATAATTTCGGGGCAGCCCAGGCAGAGGGTACCAGACTGCTGTTTCTAAATCCGGATACCGTAGTATTGGGAGATGCAGTCTCACAGATGGCTAGTATTTTTCTGCAAAGACCAGATGCGGGAGCGGTAGGATGCAAACTGCTGAATACTGATGGCAGCTTACAGACCAGTTGCATCCAGCCTTTTCCAACGATCATAAACCAGACACTCATTGCTGACTTGACGCTGGTCGTGGCTGCTAAGCTTGGCGTGTGGGGTGTCAAACCTCTGTTCGTCGACGCGAGAGGGGTCTGGACAACGGAAGCAATATCAGGTGCATGCCTAATGGTCAGTCGAGAGACATTTCAGGCTGTCGGGGGATTCAGTCCAGAGTATTTCATGTACACGGAGGATATTGATCTTTGTTATAAGATCCGGAAGGCAGGTCTTGCGAACTATTATTCAAACACCGCTGCCATAGTGCACCACGGAGGTGGGAGCTCCCATCACAGGGAAGAGAGTTCTTTTTCAACGATTCAGATGCGTGAGTCGATCTTCAAGTTTCTTCGAAAGACGCGTGGCAGACTATATGCCAATAGCTACCGCACTGCAATGACCGTTGTTGCGCTTGTTAGGATTATAGTCATATCATCTCTGCTCATGCCAACAATCCTCTTGGGCAGGGAATCGGATCTGCCACTTCGTCACTCATTGATTAAGTGGACCAGTGTCCTACGCTGGTCGCTTGCTCTGGAGAAATGGGCCCATTGAGATGAAGGTTAGAATCCCCTCAGGTCTAGGGCAAGCATAAACATGTGTGCAATTTGTGGGAAGCTTGATATCAAAGGGAACCGCGGGGTCGATCAAAGGCTCATCGAACGTATGTCTAACATCATGGAGCACCGAGGCCCAGACGACAGCGGAATTTATCTTTCAACTCGGGTGGGCCTAGGTCATCGACGTCTGTCTATTATAGATCTAAAGACGGGAAAGCAACCTTTGTCTAATGAGCGGGACACGATATGGGTGGTTTTTAATGGTGAGATTTATAACTACAGGGAACTGAGAGACCATCTGATAACAAAGGGTCATGTATTTAAAACCCAAGCCGATACCGAGGTAATCGTCCACCTTTACGAGGAGTATGACCTAGAGTTTGTCGCAATGATTCGTGGAATGTTTGCGATCGCACTTTGGGATACTGAGACCCGGACACTTGTGCTCGCTAGAGACCGAGTGGGCATTAAGCCACTATATTACAGCTTAACACATGATGCGCTGATATTCGCTTCGGAATTGAAGGCGATCCTCGTTGATGACTCAGTTAGTCGGGATATCAGTTTTGTGGGGATTGATTCGCTGCTGCGGTATCACTACCTTCCAGGAGAGGCAACCCTTTTTAAGGAGATCAAGAAGGTGTTGCCGGGCCACTACCTCGTATACAGAAACAATGCGATATCAGATATAGAGTACTGGGATCTACAATTCCCGGCAATCAAAACAAGGAAGAGTGAGAGCGTAGTCAAGCAGGAACTTATCGAGTTGCTCAAGCAAACTGTGCGCGACCATATGATCAGCGACGTCCCCGTAGGAGTCCTTCTGAGTGGGGGCGTGGATTCAACGGCGATTCTTAGTTTTGCCGTCGAGCAGGCACATAAGCCAGTCAGTGCCTTTACCGTTGGGTTTGATTCTGACAAATTCGCTGATGAGCGACAATATGCGAAGATCGCTGCGGACAGGTTCGGTGTTAAACATTACGACATGACCATCGCTGCGCGGGACTTTGCAGATTTCCTGCCCCGGTATGTCTGGTACATGGAAGAGCCCGTCTGTGAGCCCCCCGCTGTCGCACTCTATTTCGTAACGAAACTTGCCAGTGCACATGTAAAGGTGCTCCTATCTGGCGAGGGCGGCGACGAGGCCTTTGGAGGATATCCTGAATACAGAAACCTGGTGTGGCTTGAGTACCTCAAAAAGATGTGTGGTTCTGGCTCATCTTACGCAAAATCGCTAATGCTCAATGTAAATAAGTTTCTCAACTCAGGTAGGATTGAGAAGGGCGCCCGCTTGATGGATATGAAGCTTGAAGACTATTACCTTAGTAAGACATCAACGCCATTATCATTCTTTGTTCAGTACAACCAAGAGCTATACACCGATAGTTTTAGGGACGTGCTTGAAGCTGAGGCTAGGGAAGAGTATCGAGACCTGCTTCTGACGCAAATCGCTGACATGGAGCTGTTGGATAAGATGCTCTATGTGGATACAAAAACATGGCTTCCCGATGATCTGTTGCTCAAGGCAGACAAAATGACAATGGCGAATTCAGTTGAGTTGAGGGTGCCACTCCTGGATCATGTTGTGTTGGAATATGCGGCTTCGCTTCCGGCAGACTTTAAGCTGAGACGCTTTACCACAAAATATATTATGAAAACAGCATTGGAAGGACGGATTCCTGAGGCAATCATGCGGCGAAAAAAGACCGGGTTTCCCATCCCTTATGATGAATGGCTGTCTCGTGATATCGAGGAATTTGTTCGCGATCTGCTCTTGAGCAAGACTGCGATAAACCGACGATACTTTCGCCCCGGGTTAGTCGAGTGGATGCTCAATGCTAATCTCAAACAGCGTTCCTATTCTAAAGAGGTCTTTCTTCTGACAGCACTTGAGCTATGGCATCATGTTTTCATCGATGATATTCAATCGTTCGCGATTCAGTAATCAATCGGTAAAAGCTTAACATGAAGATAGTTGGTGTTTCAGGTCCTTTACAGTCACCAGGCCTGTGGCGAATGCTCAATGCCTTAGGTGAGGTCCTGGGCGTTCGCTTTGAGGAATGCACATTTGGAAACAACACAGAAATTGATGCATGGCTTTTGTTAGAATGCGATGTCGAGACTTGGCACAACATCGTGCACTGCGGCTATTCGTGCTATGCAGTCATGCGCTGTGATCAAACTGTCGCGTGTAGGTCGTCCTCTACGATCGACTTTTCCAGACACCGCATCCTGCCGTCTGTGCTCTCAGGGAGACAGATCAGCTCGGATGAAGTTCGGAGGGTGGCGGCGTTACCTTACCAGTTGTCGAGTCTTGCGAGTCTTGCTTCCGTATCAGAGGCTCCTGTGTGGGCGATGCAGGAGATTGAAGACCGGCAACATCACTGTGTCTCGTTACCAATTCCGGAATTAAACAAGGGAGAGGCAATATTCAAGTATTTCCACGGGGAGCGCTTTTTGTCCTTGTTGCCCCTGTGGTGGTTCTTGCGGAGCCTGACTGTAGATCGGGGATGGGAAGGGCCGCCGTTGCAAGGATGCTTTATGTTTGATGATCCAAATCTGCATTGGCGAACATACGGATTTGTCAATTTTTCGGAAATGGCACGACATGCTCAAGCGCACAACTATCATGTAAGTTTTGCGACGATTCCATTGGATAACTGGTTTGTGCATAAGCCTACGGCTGCGTTATTTCGGCAGTATCGAGACCAATTATCGACGTTAATTCATGGGAATAACCATACATCACAGGAATTGGCTAGACCTTATGCCATGGATAGAGAGCTAAATAGAGCTTTACGGCAGGCGCTCGGACGTATTAAAGAACTTGAGCAGCAATCCGGCATGGAGGTCGCAAGGGTAATGGCACCTCCACACGGAGCATGCAGTGAGAGGGCCCTAGAACAGATGGCGCAATTAGGATTCGAAGCCGCCTGCGTTTCGAGAGGATCGCTAGTGCGTCACAATGGCCAGGCTCCCTGGGCTCGCACGTTCGGAATGAAGCCATCCGATATTGTTGCGGGCCTGACGATTATCCCAAGGTTTCGAATTTCGCAGACCTGTCACAACAGCATCCTGATTGCCGCCTTGCTGGAGCAACCCATTATTCCAGTCGGGCACCATTATGATGTTGCGGGTGGGCTTCAACTTCTGGCCGAGCTATCAGGGTTTCTAAATTCTCTGGGAAAAGTGCGTTGGGCTGATATGAAGGCAATTTCCAGATCGCGTTATGCACGAAAGATTGAGGCAAATACCCTTTGGGTAAGAATGTTCAGTAAACGCATTGAGGTTTGTATTCCCGAAGGAATAAGTCAGATACTGGTAGAGCGGCCATCGTGGCAACAGCCCGAATCTATGCCTCTTGCATGGAAAAACCTGACTGATGGTTCAGAATGGAGGTATAAACTTCCAGATGAACCCATTCCTGTGATATCTGGGGGAAAGATCGAAATTGCTTCTGAGCCGACGGCATTCCCTCTGTTGGATGCAAAATACGTCAAAAATCTTGATCTTTGGCCTTTGGTGCGAAGACAACTTACAGAGGCAAGAGACAGACTGACACCTGTGCTAACGCGCTTGACCCCCTAATGAAAGAGGGGGCTTACGAAATTCTGACGGTATGCTAAAAATGGTAGCGTGCTTAGGGTCTGTTGACATTCAGGCCTCCTCCGTCTTGTACTTGGCGCAGTACATATCATAACCCAAGCGGGGAGGGAATGGCGAGACGCGAGCTCCGCGCCAACCAGCTCGCCCGCTAACTGGATTCCCGGCGCAAAACGTCATTGCCAAATACGGATATGACAGTTAAAAGACCGTCCATGTCTTTGAATGGTCTGGCCTCAAAGCTGTTATCCCCGCACGCACTTGTGCAAAAACTCTGCGCGACACGAACTTTGCCCTATATGCCAAGCGCTACTGCATCGAGTGCTTTTTCAGCCGACTCAAGCACTATCGTGCCGTTGCGACTCGTTATGCCAATCACGTCCGTAACTTCGCCAGCCTCAACTATCTTGCCGCGACCATAATCTGATTGCTACGGTTGACTATTTACACACCTGTTCGCTTTGCCAACCAAAGCGAAGATTACTATCAAAGCGTGGCAAGCGAGTTCGTCAAGTGATGTCAGGACGGACGGACAGCCGAAGACGTCCTCTGCTTTGGTTAAGAGTTGTCTAAAAATGAGGTCAACGTCAAAAGCCGGAAGTTTTCCTGTCCCACTGTCTTGGTGACGGGGAAGCTTACAGGACATCATGTTATCGTCGAACCGATCGCGTAAGAGCGGCATCAGTTGCGAAGCAGCAGGTTCAAGTAGATGAGTGGCTTTTCGATCGCGTTGCTGCTGGCAAACCTGGTAGGGATCCTCGCACTGCCTCGACGCTGGGCCCCTCTTCCACTTCTAATTGGAGCTTGCTATGTAACCCGTAGCCAACTAATCGAGTTGGGTCCGTTCCATTTCTCTGTTATCAGGATACTCATTCTCGCTGGGCTGGTGCGAATAATAATTCGGGGAGAGACCCTAGCGGGGCGAATGAATGCCGTAGACTCAATGATGCTAGTTTGGTCCGTTTGGATGTTGCTCAGCAGTTCCTTTCATGAGAATCCATCGGCAGCGCTAATATTTAGGCTTGGTCTTGCATATGATGCATGTGGCATCTATTTCTTAGTGCGCGCCTTTTGCCTGTCTCGCGAAGACGTATTGGGGCTCTGCCAGCTTACCGCCATCTTGCTGGTGCCTGTAGCTGTTGAAATGATATACGAAAAGATGACGGTAAATAATCTGTTTTTTAGTCTTGGAGGAACACCAATTGCCTTATATATCCGCGAGGGACACATTCGCGCTCAGGGCCCGTTCAATCATGCCATAATTGCCGGTACTGTTGGTGCCGTCTCTCTCCCGCTCATCGTTCCTCTGTGGCAGAAACACCGGAAGACAGCGCTGGTCGGATTTGGAGCCTGCATAGTGATCATCTTCACGTGCGCATCGAGCGGGCCACTCATAAGCTTAATCGCTGGTATTGGAGCACTTTTCATGTGGCGTCACCGCGAACAAGTTAGACTGCTCAGGTGGTTGGCCGTCGCAGTATACATTGGTCTGGACTTAGTGATGAGGGACCCCGCATATTTTATTTTGGCGCGCATTGATTTGGTCGGGGGGAGTACCGGTTGGCACCGTGCTAGGCTTATCCAAAGTGCCTTTGAACATCTGTCTGAATGGTGGTTAGCGGGAACGGATTATACACGTCACTGGATGCCCTCGGGCGTTACATGGAGCCCAGATCACACTGACATAACGAACCATTATCTTCAGATGGGGGTAACGGGTGGCCTACCATTGATGTTGCTCTTCATCGTTACTCTAGGGAAAGGGTTCTCGCTTGTTGGCCTGATGGCAGGGCGAACGGGTGACCTGTCACCTCCGTCTCGGTTCATGTGTTGGGCACTCGGATCGTCGCTTTTTGCACACGCTACAACTTTTATTTCAGTCTCTTATTTTGATCAGTCCTTTGTATTTATCTATCTCACTCTTGCGGCGATCGCTTCCGTGTATTCTAGGGACGTTATGAAAAGCCATTCAAAGGTTGCAATCTCGCGTATACGTATACAGGAACGTGGCCTGCTCAGAAGAAGTGCTTGAGGACTTAAGCGGATGAAAATCTTAGTCGGCATTGCCAATTATGGCACAAAGAATATTGGATTCCTTCAAACTCTTCTCGATGAATACCGCTCGATGTCTCATAACGTGGATATCGTCGTGTTTTCGAACATTCCGAAGCAGTTAGGACCTGGTATCGAAGTCAAGGTAGGGCTCCCTAAAAAGAACCCTTGGTCTCTCCCATTCGCACACAAGAAAGTATTTGCTGAACGGGCGAAGGATTACGACCTCTTTATTTATTCAGAAGATGACACGCTCATTACAGAGCGACACATTACGGCTTTTCTAAATGTCACCCGCGTCCTTCCAAAAAATGTAATTGCCGGATTCCTTCGATATGAATTCGATAAGTCCGGGAATAAGTATTACTCTTCCGTACATTCCCACTTTCACTGGCTACCGAATTCAATCATGCAGGTCGGCGACTATTCCTTTGCACGGTTCACCAATGACCATTCCGCTTGTTACCTTTTGACCAGAGAACAATTGCAAATGTTGATCGATTCCGGTGGATTTGTGGTCGAGCCTCATGATGAACGTTATGATCTATTGGTGACGGCGGCAACGGATCCGTACACACAGTGCGGTTTAACGAAGATAATATGTGTTTCGCACCTGAAGGATTTTGAACTCCATCACCTCCCCGATGTCTATGTGGGGAAGCTCGGATTAGCGGAAAAAGATTTGCATCGACAGATAGCTGTTCTGCTGAAAAGTAGTGGCAATTCTCATCAACAGCTCTTTCCAGTAGAAACGACGTTTAGGCAGGAGCGGTGGAGTAAGAGTTATTATGAACCAGTCAGGGAAGATATCATCGCACTAGTTGCTGAGTGTCCTCAAGATATTCTCTCGATTGGCTGCGGATGGGGTGCTACAGAAGCGGCGTTGGTTCAGAGAGGACATAAAGTGGTCGCTGTTCCTATAGACTCAGTGATTGGAGCCTGTGCCGAAGATAAGGGTGTCGAAATCACCCATCCTGACTTCGATCAGGCGTTTAATAGTCTATCCGGTAGACGCTTTGATCTCATCATAGTTTCAGAAGTTCTTCAGCATATCTCTGATCCTGCAAAGATTCTTTCCACCTATTCGACTCTACTGGTGAACGATGGAATGATGGTAATTGCCGTGCCAAATTTTGACAATGTAAAAGTTCGTCTCGAATTGGCATCCGAGAGAATGTCACTAAAAGATATAAGCAATTTTAATAGAAAAGGGCTTCATCTCACAACACCTAAGTTGGTCAAAGCATGGCTACAACAGAGCCGCCTGAGAGAGATGCGCTCACTTTATGGCTCTCAAGGACGAGCACGGCGACTGATGCGGATGATGCCCGGACATCTCAAGGGAGTTTTTGCGGAACAGTATCTGATCGTGGCATGCAAAGCATCTCACACGGTGTGACGTCGTGAACTTCAACGGTGTTGGTGTTTCCTGAGGGTATTGAGGCGATGCCCCAGTTTTAGCGCCCGACATTCCTCGTGAGGTTATGGTGACGCATCAAAGGAAGAGCAAACCGATTTGGAAGTTGTGCGAATCTACATCAGACTTGCCTGTTAAATGGAAGGGTTAGCCGTTGAAACTACGCCTCGCTATCTGCGAACCTATGAATGATAGCGATTGCCACTGCATGGTCTGTAAATTTCTGGCGCGATGCTGGCCTCCATCTCGTCAGCAGGAGTACGCAGTTGAGACCGGTAACACGTCCTCCAGATATATCATCCAACCAAACGTGACCTTCTGTAAAGCTTGCTAAGGCTGAAAGGAAATGGAAATTCAGAACCCAACCGTCTGTCTTCTTGGTGCATCATTTGGGACGAGTAATATGGGAGTGAATGTCCTGACTGCTGGCACGATCAAGGCTCTCCTGCATCGATTCCCTCGCGCAGAACTCTTCATGCTTGATTATGGAAAGGAAAGAAGGAGCCATACAGTTGAGGTTAACGGACGACTAATTGTCACCCAAGTCGAAAACATGCGCTTTTCAAAGCAGGTCTACCTATCAAATCATATCGCAATGCTGCTGTTGTTGGCTTTGATCGCCAGGCTTGTGCCATTTAATAAGGTAAGAAGTAAATTGATTTCAAGAAATCCTTGTTTGAAACGTCTGTCTGATACCTCTGTTGTCACCTCGATTGCTGGAGGTGATAGCTTCAGTGACCTCTATGGGATGGAGAGGTTTTTCTACGTGGCGCTGCCTCAGCTTCTTGCGATTGTTATGGGAAAGCGACTGATCCTGTTGCCTCAAACAATTGGTCCGTTTAGGGGAGTCCTGGCGAAGCGTATCGCGACATACATTCTAAGAAAGGCGGAAGTGATATATTCGCGGGATATCCAGGGTGGCGAGGACTGTAGAAAACTTTTGGAATTAAGTCCTGGCGATAATGGCAAAGTCAGATTTTGCTACGATCTTGGGTTTATCTTGGATCCGGTCAGGCCGAACACCATGGTGTTTCAATTTGACGACGATGGAGAGAGGGAGCGGCTGGTAGTAGGGCTTAATATTAGTGGTCTCTTATATATGGGTGGATATTCAAGAGACAACATGTTCGGGCTAAAAATAGACTACAAGGAAGTCATTCGAGACTTAATCGAGTTTCTCATCGAACAATCTAGAGCCATTGTGATACTGGTTCCTCACGTCTTTGGCTCGGAAGGAGAAAGTGATTATACCGTTTGCCTCAAAATGTATTCGGTTCTAAAAGAACGCTATGGCAAAAGTGTTTTGTTGGCGGGTGGTCAATATAACCAGAGCGAGATCAAGTACATAATTGGTGGGTGTGACTTTTTTATTGGATCTCGAATGCATGCTTGTATTGCTGCGCTGTCTCAAAATATTCCGACAATCTCCATTGCGTATAGTGATAAGTTCATTGGAGTAATGGAGACTATCGGGGTTGCAGAGCTAGTTGCAGATCCTCGCAAGCTTGGGAAAGATCAAATTTTAGAGGCAATTGCCGATGCTCTTGAGCAGAGAGTGGGGCTCCGTGCACATCTGGAAAAGACTATGCCCCAGGTGAAGGAATCGATCCTGAATCTGTTCAATGAAATAGATTTTCTTCCTCGAGGGGAGGCGTAGTCCGTGGAATTGCGCAACGTTCAGGATGTAACAGAGTGGGGTCTTTGTGTCGGTTGTGGAGCTTGTGCATATATATGCCCGGAGAATATAACTCTCGTTAATGTACTCGACGAGGGAATACGGCCAAGACTCACCCAGAGTCCTTGTGGGGAATGCGACAATTGTCTCAAAGTCTGTCCGGGGGTCAATGTTGTCCATTCGACTGATCAGGATAGGGGCGGTGTTATCCCTAATTTAATGAAAAGTTGGGGGCCTGTCCTGGAAATATGGGAAGGCTACGCTGCCGACCCAGAAGTAAGGTACTCTGGATCATCCGGTGGGCTGGCGAGTGCGATTGCTCTCTATTGTATCGAGCAAAAGGCGATGTATGGTCTATTACATATCGGTGCGGACAAGAAAACGCCGTTTGAGAATGAAACAACCTTGAGCGTTTCACGATCCGATATTGTGGAGAGAACAGGATCACGATACGCGCCAGCCTCGCCGTGTGATGGTCTCTCAATGGTTGTAGCGGCGCCCACTCCTTGCGCATTCATCGGCAAACCGTGCGACGTCACAGCTGTGACGTTGGCTAATGCACTGAGGGGTGAGCTGGCTGAGAATATAGGTGTCACTATCGGTATTTTCTGCGCAGGTACCCCATCATTACAAGGAACATTGGACTTGTTTGACAAGCACGGGATTGATCCGGAAACCATCGAAGAGGTTCGTTATCGTGGGAAAGGGTGGCCTGGAAAATTTGCGGTCAAGATAAAAGGAGAAAAGGCGCCACGAGAAGTCATGACATATATGGACTCTTGGGGCTTTTTGCAGAAATATCGTCCATATCGATGCCATATCTGTCCAGATTCCACCAGTGAGTTTGCAGATATTGCTTGTGGTGATCCTTGGTACCGGATCGTTGAAGAGGGGGAGCCTGGGCAGTCGATGGCTGTCGTGCGTACTGAGCGTGGCAGGGAAATCTTGCAGGGAGCCATTGAAGCGGGATATGTGATCCTAAAGAGGGCTGATCCATCCATTCTGGATAGATCGCAGCGAGAGGTATTGCGAAAAAGGGGAGCCGTTTGGGGGCGAGTCTTAGCAATGAAGATGTTCGGAATACCGACACCGACATTTGGGGGGTTTTCTTTGTTCAAGAATTGGCTGTTGCTGTCGCTCAATGACAAGATCAAGTCCATATTGGGGACGGTACGGCGGATTCTTCTGCGGGAATACTACAGGCGGAAAAAAACAAATTTCCCGAATGCTGTGTGAGGCCGGTTCTCCCACTCTACGGCATGTGAGCACGCAGTGCTGAGACCCTATCTGTTCGGGTCGTTGGATCAGGTCCGAGAGATCAGTGCTGAATGGTGACAAAGTTACAATGACGAGCGTTCCCATTACGTGCTGGGCAGAATTCCAACCGCCGTCTACCGGACTCAATTGGAAGCCAGAAATTCTCTCTTACCCTTGTCTCATTGACAGGAGAGCTTACAGGGGCTCTTTACTTTTCCTGGCAGGTTAAGAACGCTCGATTTGTGCCTACATAGAAAACAGGGTCTTCTCCTTCCCGAGTGGGTGATTTTGGCCTGATTTCATATCGGGTCGAGCATGCAGGTGAGAACTTTGAGGCGCAGATACTCCTCGTCGCGTAGGCCGTAACTCCGCCGCTGAATGACGCGGATTTTGTTGTTCAAGCCCTCGACAAATCCCAAGGCGACCTTGTTTTCCGGCTGACAGTAGGCCGCGATGCCGCCCCAATGCCGGTCGATCATCTCGGCGAACTTCTCATAGGGCTTCAGGCGCTGCCACTTCAGTGCGGCGCGCCAGTTCTCGAAGAAGCGACGAGCCCAGCCTTCCCACTCGTAGTCCCAGAGCTGCCCGAACTCCTCCTTGAGGATGTAGGCCGTGCTCAATCGCCTGTTCGCCTTGAGCAACAACTTCAAGCTCCGGCGCCCATCCGTCGTCAGATTCTCCCGGTGTGACAGCAGCGTGTACTTCTGCCCCTTGATGAAGCGCCGGTCCTTCCCCGTCAGCCGGGCATACTCGGTCTTTCTCACCGTGTCCAAGGCTACGCCCAGGTGACGCAGCACGTGAAACTTGTCGAACAGAATGGCCGCGTGCGGCGCGTGCTCCGCCTTGAGCGTGGAGGCGCGAAACGGCTTCCA
>WBZQ01002086.1_pt1 | contig 13175 bp, 16 predicted proteins | sample 5204251 | NCBI WGS metagenome assembly WBZQ01 (sample SAMN12412402, study PRJNA552823) | activated sludge metagenome | isolation source: activated sludge from nitrification reactor of wastewater treatment plant... | place: USA: Virginia | collected 2017-09 | reverse complement strand
TTTGAACTCCAGAAATCGCTCTATCGCGTGCACGAAAACGACGCCGATCCCAACCTGGTCAAACTGAAAGAAGCCGTCAATTGGAGCATCAAACAGATCGACACCTGGGAACACGTGCAATAGCCGGCTCCGCCTTCTTCCTCTGCTTCGGCCGGTCGGCCATGCGGCGGACTGTCGTGGCGGGCCAACTCCTGGCGGCGGCACTCGTCGTCTGTATGGCGCTCAACGGCCAGGCTCAGGTCATGGGAGAAGAGGCGGAACTCGACCGCCTCCGGGCGAAGGCGGAAGATGCCATGGGCAATGATGATGCGGAAACTGCCGCGATGAGCATGGGACGCGCGGCATTGATGGCGGCACAACTCTCCAAGCGGCAGACCGAACCCGCTCCAAGACAGACCTTCACAGCCACGGAGCACCTCTATCGGTCGCAGGAACATGGGTATCGGGCGATCGCCTTGTTTCGGCGAGCCGGCGGGGAACTGCCCGCCTCAGCCGGCGTCTGCGGCAGTCTTCAACTGGCACAGCTCGAACTACGCCATGCGCAGGAAACTCTCAGCCAGCCGGATGATACGGAGGGGAAGAACACCGCCTCCCCTCGGCGGAAGGCGGCGCAGCAGAGTATGGAAGACTGGTCGATCGTGTTGGATTCGATACAGGGGGACTTTCGCTGCCCCTCCTAAGCCCGGACTATTCATGAATACCTGCTCCGTCGTCCGATTCTCTCGCCCGGCGGGGCTGTTCTCGTTCGGCCTCCTCGACGGACCGCACGTACGCCTGCGTCGACCTCACGTGCGAGAAGCCCCGGCGGGCGTCGGTCTCAAACGCCTCGCGACGGCATTCATGAATAATCCTGGCCAGCCATCCGTTGAAAAAGGCTACTCATTAGCAACCTGCCTAGCCATCACGCCCTGAAAGGTTGCGGAAGAACTTGTTTTACCCGCAAGCGGTCGGGAGTAACTCACTAGCCACGTTGACGGACGGATCGTCTGCAGGATGCGCAAACAGGCCGTCCAGGAAGGCCGCAGCGAGTGAAGGCCCGAGGCGTACCCTTGCGGTACGTTGAGGGCCTGAACGAAGCGAGAACGCCGCTGGCGGGCTGTTTCCGCATCCTGCTACGGCTAGTCGTCTTCGGGATTGATGATATGGAGTCCCGCAGGACGACAGGCCGCCAAGAGCTGCTTATCCGCACTCACGACCGTCAGGCGGAGCGGCTTGAGTTCCAACGCCAGGGCCAGGTGTTGAAGCTGCGCCGAGCGCAAGGCCGGATAGTCCAGAATCAACTCCTTCGCAGCCAGATAGGTTTCCATCGTCGGGGAAATGAACTGGAAGAGCCCTTGCGAGGCTTCCATTTCGAACTTGTACAGCACCGAATAACAGTCGTCTCTGGTGATTTCACCCTGCTGCGCGCGAACCGAGAGGGCCGAGTAAAAATCCGTGACGCTCCACATGGGCAGAATCGCGACTTTGCCCCGTTTCACCATGAGCTTGTTCACCACCCGCGTTCCGCGTTCCATGCTGTACCGCTTCACCAACGCCGTGGAATCGAAATAGTAATACGGCATCCTACACCCTCCCCTTCAAGAGACTGTCGGCCAACGGCGACTGGAGCTTGGAGAGGCGATCCTGCAACTCATCCAATGGCAATTCCTCGTAATAGCCCTGTTTGCGAAAAATGCTCACGATGTCGCTCTTCAGCACCTGTTGCGTGTCTGCCGTCAACCGTTCGCGCAACCGTTTCTTCATCGCCTGACTGGACAGCCGGCGCCCGCCGTTGCCCTGCTCGCCCGCGTTCCGGGTCCCTATTTTACGCATCCTTGCTCCTCTCTCCTGTGGTTGACTCACCGCGTTAACGACTGACCGGCGGCTGCACCGCCTCTTTCGGACAACCGGACGGCGTCGCGGCCGATGCCGGCAGATCCCTCTCTCCATACACATGCGCGGCCACGGACCGGGCCAGATCGGACGCAAACTCCTGCTGCATCACACGGACCGCTTTGGCGGCCGCTTCGCGCTCCGTGACATGCCCTTCCTTCCCGCCTTTCGACAGGGCTCCGACCACACGATGGGTCGCGACCTCTTCGATCACAGATTCCGCGCACCAGCGTACGTACCGAAAATGGGGATCGTTCACCTCGATCGGCCAGAGACGCACCGATCCGGTAATGAGCAATTCCGCAGGCCCGGCACCGGCGCCACCCCCGACTACCGTGAAGCCTTCCTGCGTGAGTCCGTCTACGAGCGCGCGTTCAAGCGGTTCGGCTTGATCGCCCGACAGAACGACGGCCATGAGGAGATTCTTGGCAAGAAACTGCTCCAATTCCGCGGTCAATTCCGCCACGCGATGGGGCGATGCATTGCCCTGACCGTTGGAGCGCACCACGCGAAGATCGGTATTGTAGGCCTCGCGAAGCACCAGATTCTTGGCAGCCCGTTTGAGATTACGCACGCGTGAGAGCTTGTCCTGGGTCTGATGCGCTTCCGTCACTTCGGTCTGAATCGTGCGATCGAGTTCATTGAGGCGCTCCACCATCGCCGCTTCGGCTTGCGCCCGGTTCATGCCTGCCAGAGCATAGTACTGTCGCGTCTTTTGGTCAAACCAGGTATCCAGGACCTGCACATTTTCGAGGACCTTGTCGGTCGTCACACGGGTGACGTTATCCAAGGTGAGGCGACGCTCCGTGCTCGTCTGCCCGCGGGACTCCACCACCAGGTACGATTCCCAGTCTTTCGCCTGCGCCGTGATCTCAGCTTTAAAAATTCTGGAAACGGCGGCATAGGCCTGCTCCGTTGCCTGCGGTCGCGAATCGGCCTGGCCCACTCCGACGAGATACTGCGCTGATGGAAACTGAGGACTTCCTCCATCGATCCACGACGGACGGGCCGTCCCGCCGAACCATCCGCAGCCGGCCAGCACAAACAGCAGTGCGGAAAGAACGATTCCTCGCCCTCGACCCGTGCTCAGTTTCATAACACCACCCGTTCGATCAGGAAGACGGTATGCCCGGCGCGAAGGACCAGCGGATGAGACACCCCGGCTTGGAGAGCTCCGCCGTGTCGAAGTACCGGTTGAATCCGACTCTCGTATTCGCCGGCCGGGACCCACAGGCGGGAAATCTGAATTTCGTCCGGCAGGGTCCGCCAACTCCGCGTATCGGCGACTTCGGACGCCACCGCCAGACCATGCGTGAGCAACCCCACCAAGAGCCCGACCCACGCCGCATCTCCCTTGTTCACGGCATGTTGGGATCCACGGGTCGCCGCTTCGGCTGCGGTGAATTTCACGGCTGCGCGCGCAAGGGCTTTCGTGGTGATTCCGGGCATGCGGTCCGACAGGGATTTTTCCGCCAATGCCGTACCGTTATACATCAGCTGCGATTGTCCGGTGATCGGCTCTCCGTTTCGCGGCACCAGCGTGATGGATTCGTGCGAGACCTGCGTTTTTTGGGGCACCAACCGGGGCAGGGCCACCCGCACGACACGCCCGTTCAAGCCGTACAACACACTGTCCGCCACGCGCCGTTCCTGACGATTGGACGCGTGAATCACGCCTCGATTCAGCAGGACCAGTTGCAGCGCGCTCAGGCTGATCGGAATATCGAGATGCACCTCTTCCTTGCGCGGCGCGCGGCCATTATAGCCGATCACCACCACCTGAGCGAGATCGGATGGCCCCTGCAACGACACCCATCCTGTGTCTGGAAACTGCCGACGATACTCCTCGAACTCAGCCGTCATGTGCAGGGCATCGGTGGTGCGAAGCAGATCTGCGCGAAGCATCGGCGGCATAGGCGTCCGTGCCCATGCACGCGTGGATTCATAAATGTCGTAGGCTTTCCGGTAGGCGATGAACGCATTGTTGAGATCGCCCGTCGCCTCGTATAAGACGCCAGTCAGGTAGCGGGCAAACGCATCCTCCCGATACCCGTCTTTTTCTTTGGCGCTGTCCGACAGCACGTTCAAGCGATGGTCGATCTGCCGCGCCTCAACGACCGCCTCCATCAACTGCCCCATCGCGGCGTAGTTGAGCGCCTTGACGACGTTGATCATCACGTGCTCGTAGGGGTCGCCTTCATAGGGCAGCATGGTGTCGTTGGTCAGGAATGCGGCGGTTTCCGTGCGGATGGTCCTGGTATACAACCGTTCCACTTCGAGCGAAGCCTGTTCCAGCAGGCTGTTACTCTGCGCATAGTCCCCGGCCAGATGGAGCGTCATCCCGCGATCCATGTCGTACAGCAGACGATTCCGCGAGCCGTATTCGGATTCGGCTTGCGCCATGATGGCGTCCGCCCGCCGGGGGTCATTCGCCAACAAACTCTGATCGATGAGGAGATAATGATTGGCGGAGAACCCGCACCCGGACAGGGTCCACAACAGACCCAGGAAGACCACGCGCATCCACGGGAGAGAAATGAAACGGCCTCCCTGAAGGGAGGCCGTGGTCGATGAGGAGTGGCGTCTCAACAGAATACGTCAGGCTAAAAAATCGTTCGTTTCTTCTCGACGACTTTCTTGATTTTTTTCTGCCCGAACCAGGCCTTTACGTTGTTCTCCATATCCACCATTTCCAGGTCTATCTGATAGAACACCGCTTTGGCCCCATCCTGCTCATCCAGAATAGTGGAGATGCTCCCGCGCATCATGTAGTCCGCGCCGATTTCTTTGCCCGGAGCTTTCTGCGTGTCTTCACGGGCGTGCACGGCCTGCTCGCGCCGCTCCTCGCGCACCTCTTCCCGCTCGCCCTTGCCGGCGACGAACGTCACTTTTTGCGAGTTCGTCAGTTCACGCTCCAGGTCACTGATGAAGGTCTGCACGTTGATGTGTTCATGGCTCTTGTTGAGGACGGTTCCGACGATGACGACCGGCTGGCGATTCTTGCCCTTGGTGAAATTGCCGAGCCAGGGATTGCCCAGGGCTTCTCGCACCATGGCTTCAGCCACCATTTGTGAATCGGTGTCGTTCCAGCGCCCGCTGAGGTCCGTGACGATGCCGGTATCGACGCGCGTCACCTTTGTTTCATGCCCGCATCCGCCTGCCGCCGCGGCCACAACGAGCAACGCTGCGGTCGCGAAGCTCCGTCCCACTGAACGATCCCGCCACTCGATCATGCTCTCTCCTCCTGGTCAGCGCGCACCGGCACGTCCGGTTACTTCGTCGCCCGCTTGTCTTCTTCCTTCTCCAGACGATCGAACAACCGGTCGGCATTCTTTCGCACAAAGTCGCGGACCTGGCCGTTCAACTCCTTCGCTTGCTCCAGATTGTTCTTCATGTCTTCGAGACTCAGCTTGGTGAGGACGTAGTAGGTGCCGGACTTCTCATCTTTGTACCGATCCATCGGCTTCACACCGTTCAGGGTGACTGCCGAGAAGGTCTTCACCGCCCGTTCGATGTTCTGTTCTTCACTGTTGCGGGAAAAATCGCCGGCCGTCGTTGAGGCCGCATAGTCGCGCATGAGATAGGCCGTGTAGGTCTCGAAGGTTTTCGCGATTTCCGCGCGGCTGCGGTTCTCAGCCGTGTCCCAGGCTAAGGGCTCGTTCCGCACGCCCACCACCGACCCGACACCATAAAAAGACTTATCGCTCTTTTCGTTGAACGCGCCGGATCCCTTCTTGACCCAGTTCGGAGGACCGCCGCACGCAGTCAGCCCGATGAGGAGTACGAGCGCCAACGCGCTGCCGGTGAACTTGGAAAAAGCCCCCTCTACTCTGCGCATACGATTCCTCCTTGGTGTAACACAGATGAACGCTGACGGCTTCGTGGTGTGTGGCAAACTGATGGGAGAGAGACGTGTGTGGCTCACTGTCACCCGACACAGTTGGGCGAAAAAAGCAGATTTTATGCTAACATGCACCCCCAACACTGTCAACGCGCAACGACTGTTTCGGTTGACGGCGGACTCGATCCATCTACCTAGACACAGGTTTTACGGAGGAGACAGACACATGGCTGACGTGCAGATTGAAGACGGCATTATTAAAGTGGTTCAACTCGATATCCAGGATCCCAAAGCCGCCGCCGTGTTGGCGGAATACCCCCAGGTCCGCTGGCCGGAAATTACTCGTCGGGCGTTGAAGATCGGATTGGGTTATCTCAAAGGCGGGGGAAAGGATTAAGGAACAGGCTTTTCAGCCGGAGCTTCATTGGCTTGAACGGCGCGGATCGCACGTTCACTTTGTCCCCCCAACTCCAGATATCGACGGAACGCGTCGACGGACTTCTGCGGTTCATTCAAATGGTCGGCGTAGAGCGCGCCGAGCGAGAAATAGACATCCCCGTAGGCAGGATTCACCACTAATGCCTGCTGCATGGCCTGCTCGGCTTCCTGGTACTGTCCCTTCCTTTCGAGGGCCAGTGCCAGGGAGTAGTGGGAATCGGGGTTCTGCGGCGCATGTTGCACCGCCGCGCGGGCGGCAAGCAGGGACTCCTCCAGATTCGGCAGCACTTCCAATCGGATGTAACTCTTCAACACGTAGGCATCGCCGAAGGACGGATCGTAGCCGATCGCGCGGTTGAGCCGTTCCAACGCCTCTTCCGCCGACTTCTGCTGCTGCAGCAATGCAAAGGCCTGTTCGTATTGAATGCGGGCCTCCCTCATCCGGTCCGACTCACTCGTCGGTTCCTTCCCGGCCTGGAAGGCGCCTTTTCGCCCTTCAATCAGGATCACGTCCCCGTCGCCCTCCAACTGCACGAACTGCGGGTGCTGGGCCCCCTTGGTCGCCGCCTCCACGTCCTGCTTGACCTGCGCTGCCAGTTCACTGGCCATGAGCCAGCCGTTCTTGTTGAGATCGCCAGCCCCCTTCAAACCGGCCACCAATGCCGTGACGAAGGCACTCTGACCCGCAGCCCGTCCGATCGCCTCCTCTTTCTCGGCCGCTGTCAGAACCTGAACGGCTCGTTTTTCCGTCTCATCTTCGGGCGACAAACGGCCTTCGAGTGAAAGCGGCTGCGGCGCAGTCACCTCCCATCCCCGGATGTTCGCGTCGAACAACATCAACATGTGTTTGGAAGCGGACCGCCGGCTGAATTCCTTGAGCTGCTCGAACGTGATGGCTTTGGCGGGATTGTTCAATTGCGCATCCCAGGGAACCAGATAGCCCAATTCTTTGGATTGAGAGTCCTGGGTAATCCCGGCATGCCCGGCAAAAAAGAACAGCACGCGATCCTGCCGCCCGACCTTGCGAGGCAAATAATCGTTGAAAATCTGGAGCAGATGTTTGGAACTGGCCTCTTTGTCCTGCAGCTCGATCACTTCATCGAACCCGAGCCCCCGCAATGCCGCCGCCACCGCATGCGCACTCTCCAACGCGCCGGGCACCTTCGGCGCCACGAGGTAGTTTTCGATACCGACCACGACCGCCCAGGACTTGTAATAGAGGCCTTCCGGCTTTCCGACCTGCGCGTGAGCAATGGAGAGCATCCCAACCGTTCCAGCGGCGCACATGGCCACCAGACATACGAACTTCCGACGAAGATGGGGGAATGTGGACGAGCTCATGAAGGGGTTTATCCAGTGAGGTGCAACGCGTTCAGCGTACCCTCGTCTCCTCCTGACTGTCAAGAAAGGAGGCGTGCTCCGGCCTTGCGCCATGCGGTCTTCGCCTGCGTCGGCGATCGGCTCACAAAAGCGCTGAGGGTTGCAGTTCTTTTCCCCCGTCCGCATAATGCCGGTGATATGTGACCCGCGCGCCGGACAGGCCCGCGCTTTGTGGAGGCATGGCACCGATGGACGAGAAGATCGATACCCTACTGAAAGAAGGACGTGTCATTCAGCCGACCGCCAAGACCAAGGCGGCCGCTCATATTCAGGACTATGACCAGGCCTACAAAGCCTCCATCGCCGATCCGGAAGCGTTCTGGGGCGGTGTGGCCAAGGAACTGGATTGGTTTTCGCCGTGGAGCAAGGTGCTCGACTGGAACTACCCCTGGGCGAAATGGTTCGTCGGCGCGACGTGCAATATCGCCTATAACTGCCTGGATCGCCACGCGAACACGTGGCGGCGCAACAAAGTCGCCATCATCTGGGTCGGCGAGAACGGCGAGGAGCGCATCTTCACCTATGGAGAGCTGTTGCGCCAGGTCAATCGCTGCGCCAATGCTCTCAAGGCGCTCGGCCTGCAAAAGGGTGATCGCGTCACCATCTATCTGCCGAAAATCCCGGAGCAGGTCGTCGCCATGCTGGCCTGCGCGCGCATCGGCGCCATCCACAGCGTGGTCTATTCCGGCTTCAGCGCCCCGGCCCTTGCCAGCCGCATCCAGGACGCCGAAGCGCGCGTCGTCATCACGGCGGATGTCGGGTACGATCGCGGGAAAACCATCAACCTCAAGGGCGTCGTCGACGATGCCGTGCGAACCAGCCCTTCCGTCGAAAAAGTAGTGGTCGTGCGACGCGAATCTCCAGGCGTCGCCCTCGCGGCACCCAAAGAAATCGATTGGGTCGAGTGGCTGCAAACACAGAGCGCCGTCTGCCAGGCAGAAGCGCTCGATGCGGAAACTCCGCTCTACATTCTCTATACCTCAGGCACCACCGGTAAGCCCAAAGGCGTCGTGCATGTGCATGGCGGCTATATGGTCGGCACCTACATCACGACCAAATATGTGTTCGATCTCAAGGAGGAAGACGTCTACTTCTGCGTGGCCGACCCGGGCTGGGTCACCGGCCACAGTTACATCGTCTATGGTCCGCTGCTGAACGGCGCGACGATCCTCATGGCCGAGGGCAAACCCGACTATCCGAACCCCGGCCGCTGGTGGGATCTCATCGCCCGCTACGGCGTTTCGATTTTCTACACCACGCCGACGGCGGTCCGGCTCCTGATGAAGTACGGCGAGGACTGGCCCAGGAAATACGATCTCTCCACCTTGCGCATCCTCGGCAGCGTCGGTGAACCCATTAACCCGGAAGCCTGGGAATGGTTTTACCGCGTGACCGGCAGCGACAAGCCCATCATGGATACCTGGTGGCAGACCGAAACCGGCTCCATCCTGGTCACGCCCCTGCCGTCCGTGCCACTGAAACCGGGATCGGCCACCCGACCGTTTCTCGGCATCGAGGCCGACGTGGTGGACAAGGAGGGGAACAGCCTGCCGAACAATGCCGGCGGCTTTGCCGTCATCAAGAAGCCTTGGCCGTCGATGATGCGGACGATCTACAAAGACCCCGATCGCTACAAGGTCTACTGGAGCACCATCCCCAATTGTTATACGGCAGGTGATGTCTGCCGGAAAGACAACGACGGATACATGTGGTTCATGGGTCGCGCAGACGATGTGATCAAAGTCGCCGGCAACCGCATCGGCACGGCGGAAGTCGAAAGCGCGCTGGTCAGCCACGAGGCCGTGGCCGAAGCGGCGGTCATCGGCAAACCGCATCGCACCGCAGGCGAAGCGATCAAGGCCTTCGTCATCCTGAAACAGGGCTATCAGGACTCGAAAGAGTTGGTGCAGTCGCTCAAAGACCATGTATTGAAGGAATTGGGGAAAATCGCGGTGCCGCAAGAAATCGACATCGTGCCGTCGTTGCCGAAGACCAGGTCGGGCAAGATCATGCGGCGGGTCCTCAAGGCCAAGGAACTGGGACAGGACGTGGGCGACATTTCGACGATCGAAGACTGAGACGACTCGTCTTCAGTCAATGCATCATCTTGTATTGTGCGCATGGAGGCCGGTCATGCAGAGGCAGAGCGAGAAACAGAGTGTGGTGTGGTCGACGGTCATGGGATTTGTGCTGCTGGGAGGGGTCATCCCCGCCGCGGCCGTCGAAGACACCAGAAAGCCGGCTGAACAGGCCGCACCAGCAGCAAAGAAGACTCCCGAGAAAAAGGCGACCGCAAAGAGCGGAAGTCAGAAGGCGAAGCCGGCAGCCGCCGCCAAAGGCCAGGCCCCCAAGTATACTTCGGCAGAAACGGCAGCCAAGGCGCACGCCTGCTTCGGAGAAGCACCGAAGATCCAATCGGTCACGCCGGATGAAGCCAAAGCAGGCGAGAAAGTGACGATCTCGGGCAGAGGATTCGGTCCCGCCGAGTGCCTGCGCTCACTATCCTTCGGTCCCGGGTATCCCGCCGCATTCACATTCGTCAACGATACCCAGATCACCGCGACCGTGCCGTCCGGCAGACGCAGAGGCATGGCCATGATGACCGTGACGACCGCGTCCGGTGAAGATTCCAAGGCGTTTCTGGTGAAGTGAGAGGGAGCGCGCTACGGCAGGGGAAGGAATCGTGGCATCGACAAGCGGCTAGATCAATCCCCGTCTTTTTAGATAATCCGTATCGATAACCGGGCTTGGTTTGGGCGGGAGGATACCGCGCTCCTGGAGCAGGCGCTCGACATATTTGCCGATCAGGTCTGATTCCAAATTGAGCTTGTCGCCCACCTGTTTCAGTCCGAGTGTGGTGACTGTTGCAGTGTGGGGAATGATCGAGACGACAAACGAGCGTTCGGTCACCTCGTTGATGGTGAGACTGATGCCGTCGACCGTGATCGATCCCTTCGGGACACAGAGACGCACAATCTCCTTCGGCGCCTCAATCTCCAAAATCAGCGCATTCCCGTCCTGATGCCGGCTGCGGATAGCGCCGATCCCGTCCACGTGGCCTGACACCATGTGCCCGCCGATGCGCTCATTCAACTTCATGGCGCGTTCCAGATTCACGGGCGAACCGGACGTGAGACCACCAAGCGTCGTCACCGCGAGGGTTTCAGGGGAGACATCGACCGAGAAGTCGTGGTCGGTTCTGGCGACCGCCGTCAGGCAGGTCCCATTGACGCTCACGCTGGCGCCGATGGTGAGATCGCTCATGATCGTCGAGGCGATGATGGTCAGACGCGTGCCGGCCAGCCCCTTATTCAGAATGGAGACCGCGCCCATCTCTTCCACGATGCCGCTGAACATGGCTTACGCTCCCTTGCGAGTCTTCAAGAGATACAGACAAAACCCCAGTAGTCCAATGCCGCCCACCACAGCAATGCCGCGCTGCAGCGTTTCGATAAAATCCGTGTCCATTCTTCTCCGCTTCCTTTTGAAAAATGTGGCCGTCCCCGGGCGAAAAGCGGCGGCATTATAGCACTACCGCGAGAGAGTTCTCATCGTGGCCCAAAAGGCGATGGCCGCAAGGATCTGAAGCCCGGCAATCACGGCAAAGGCTCCCTGATAACTCACATGGGCGATCAGCAGACCGGCCAGCAGGGGCCCGCTGGCATGGCCGATATCCATCACCGTCCCCTGCATACCCATCCCCGCCCCCAGCCGCTTGAATTCGGAACTGTCTGCCACCAAGGCAGCGGACGAGGAAGAGACCACCGCCTCCCCGAACCCGAACCCCGACGACAGCACCAGCAGCAGAGCGAACGACCCCACATGGGGCATCGCAATGAAGGTCATGGCACAAATGACCAGACCGAGCACGATCAACGGTTGCCGTCCAATCCGGTCCGATACGCGCCCCATCACAGGCTTCGAGAAAAACGACGTGAACGCCTGCACAGTGAACAGCAGGCCTACTTGACCGGCATTCAGTCCCATGGAGAGTCCGTAGAGGGGCAGGAATGCCATCAGCGCACCGTTGGCAATCATCTTGGCGGCATCCGTGGAGCTGGTGATCAACACCTTTCTATTACGCGCAACGGCGAGAAAGCCCTTCCCCATCTCCGCCATGACCGGCGCCAGGCCTTTCTCACGTACGCGTGGAGGCGGCTCATCCAGATGAAGGCTAAAAAAGATCAGGATCGCGATACAGCCGAACACCCCGGCCGTCAGAAAGGCAGTGGGAAATCCCGCCGTATACGCCAACCAGCCACCCAGGAACGGGCCGAGCAGCGAACCGGACTGGGTGCAGGCCGTGTAGGTCCCCAGCGCTGCGCCGCGCCGTTCCTTGTAGAGATCGGCCACGGTGGCCAGGGCACTCGGTGCGAAGATCGCGGTAGCCAGGCCGTGCACAAACCGTAGCGCCGTGAGCGCGTTGAGGTCCGAGATGAACGGGTATACAAACGGCGGCAATCCGAACGCCACGACGCCGATACGCAGCAGCATCTTGCGTCCGTAAATGTCGGAGAGGGCGCCGGAGGGCAATTTCAACAACACGCCGGTGATCGTCGAAACCGACACGATCAAACCGATCCGCTCAGGGCCAGCCCCCAGCGATTCCGCAAAGAGGGACAAGACCGGCATGCGGACGAGGTTGTAACTGATGAAGCAGAACACGCCGAGGGTGCAGAGATAGAAGAAGCTGCGCGAGGTCGTCATGCAAGTCTCATCGTGATGTACGATTTCTTGTGAACATTCCGCTGATGCTCAAGCCCACTGAGCATGTCCGACTCGATACAGCCATCAGCGCTTCTTCGCGATCATGTACACGTGATTTTCAGGATATTGATCATATTCCATGTGTTGGATCGCGCAGCCGAAACGCCAGAGAAGCCGGGCAAACTCGGGGACGCCCAGCGAGCTGTACTCAAATGACTTCCCGCCAAACTCCCCGCGAACGCTCCCTCGTTCTTCACCCCCACCGCAAGTGAAGAGCAGCACGCCTCGTCGGGACAACCCCTCACACAATTTCTGCAACACAGATTCCTGACGGTCCAAGGGAAGATGAAATGTACTGTCCCACGCCGTGATCACATCGTACCGTTGTGGAAGCCGCCAAGAACATATGTCTCCGACCTCCAATACCGCCTGGGGATATCGTCTCGCTGCGAGTGCGATCATTTCTCCGGAGATATCCAGACCGGTACAGTGGAAGTGTCGCTCCATCAAAGCTCTAAAAAACCGCCCTTCACAACCACAGCCGACGTCCAGTGCCTCGCGGCCTTCTTCGACAAACGTAAGGGCACGTTCCAGCGCGGCAACACCGTACGTAGAGTCTTGCATCTGTGCAAGCCACCACGCAGCGAGTGCATCGTAATTGTGTCCGGTTTCGGTGGGATCCATGTGTCCGAATGCCGCTACGGCAGCGGCCGAGATGCCTCGGCAGGATTGTGCAGCGCGGCGATGGCAGCTTTCAAGAAGGCGACTTCAGTGTCCGGCAAGCCCGGAGGATCCGTCGCTTCGAAGAGAACCTGCCCGGGATGTTCCCGCATCGCGCCCCCCAGCCGTCGTGCGGCATCGAAGGCTTTCAGAAGCTGACGATTCACCACATTCCCGATCAGCGGACGGAGCAGCGACAGCATCCCCGACAAGAAGC
>WBZQ01001614.1_pt2 | contig 13195 bp, 13 predicted proteins | sample 5204251 | NCBI WGS metagenome assembly WBZQ01 (sample SAMN12412402, study PRJNA552823) | activated sludge metagenome | isolation source: activated sludge from nitrification reactor of wastewater treatment plant... | place: USA: Virginia | collected 2017-09 | reverse complement strand
GAGAAAGCCCAATGATGGGATTGCGACTGAAGGCGCAAGGGAGAACACAAAATAATGATTGTCTTGTGGGTTTCAGCGAGAAAGCCCAATGATGGGATTGCGACTTCTGAATGCAGAGTTCTCGGGTTTGATCAAACCCCGGCGTTTCAGCGAGAAAGCCCAATGATGGGATTGCGACTTGAGGGAATCGGGCGCTGACACGGCGCGCTTGAGGTCGTGTTTCAGCGAGAAAGCCCAATGATGGGATTGCGACTTCTATCGAGCTGCCGCTGAGGCCCTTCACGACGATCGTTTCAGCGAGAAAGCCCAATGATGGGATTGCGACTCTGTGACATCGATGGAGGGTGTGACGAGGGCAGGAAACTGTTTCAGCGAGAAAGCCCAATGATGGGATTGCGACTTCTGGTGTTGAAAGCCCTTTTGGGGCTTCCTTTTTTGTTTCAGCGAGAAAGCCCAATGATGGGATTGCGACTTCGGGACGATGGCGCGCGCCGAGGGCGACCCCGTCCCGTTTCAGCGAGAAAGCCCAATGATGGGATTGCGACGATGAGCAACATGGGGTTGCTCCTTTCTGCCCTAGAAGGGTTTCAGCGAGAAAGCCCAATGATGGGATTGCGACAGGGAGGTCGCAGCAGGGGCGGCGAGCTGAGGATCTTGTTTCAGCGAGAAAGCCCAATGATGGGATTGCGACTGCACGACGGCGCCCCACAGGAACGCCGCCTTGCCCGTTCAAAGAGAAGCCCAATAGTGGGATTGCGACATCATGGGACTGATCGAGACGCTGGTGGCGTTCGTCGTTCTTCACAGAAAGCCCGATGATGGGATTGCGCTCGGGGTCATTTCCTTTCGGTGGAGGCCCGTGATGGGGTCACCGATAGCCTTGCCTACGGTTTCGGTCCGGGTTGGCACGCGTATGCCAGTTGGGGCATCCGAGGCCAAACCGGGCCGAAGTCCCCTCTCCCGCGAGCGCGGGAGAGGGATAGGGTGAGGGCACGGCCTCGTTCTCGTGCGGCCTCCAGGGGCCCTCCACCCGATCCCGCTCGCAGACCGGCCCTGCCGAGCCTGATGACGACGCGAGGCTCGACCCCGCGTCCGCCCCGAAATGGGGACGAAGAGTCGAGAGCCGCACGCGGCGGCCGCCCGGACACACCCCTACGCCCGACCTTGCCCGGGACGAAGAGCACGGGTACGAGAATCAAGATCCGCGAACGGGCACGGGGGCCCGCCCCTACGAGTCCACGCCGGCATGGTCCCGCAAGGCCAGGCGACGGAACGCCTTACGGCCAAGCGCGCGTCGATCGTCTTCCCGCTGCCGGCCGCAAGGCACCCATCGCTACACCCCTCCATCGTCCCCCTCTTGATTTGACTTGACTCCGCTTCCCACGCCCCTATGCTCACTGCCGAATCGGAGGTTCGACATGAACCTGGCGCAGCTTCGAGAGAGCCTCTACGACCCTCGCAGATTGCCGCTCGTCTATTTCAGCGGCGGGTACGCGGTCGCATTGAGCGTCAATGTGCTCTCAGGCCTGACGAACGAACTGAATATCGCGTGGAAGCTTCTCCTGATAATCGCCCCCATCGTCGTCGGCGTCACGATCCTGACGAGCCCGTACTTCAAACGTGGCGTCGCGCCGCAGACATCTCTCCGCCCCGTCGAGCCACACAAAGGGCTCATCGCCTTCGTCAGCGTCGGTCTAGGCTCCGACACTGTCCGGGCTGCCATCGCGTTTCACGGCGTCGAACGCCTTCGCCACGTCTGGCTGTTCCACTCGACCTTTTCCACAAAAAACGCGCTCGAACTCCGTGACGCCTTCATCCAGGCCGACACTCGCTGGCGCGACATCATCAAGACGGTCGGCATTACCAACACGGAATTCGACGAGCCCGAGTCGGTCCGCAAAGCCATCGAGCAGCACGTCTACGAGAACATTCCCGCCGATCTCGCCGAGAGGGACATCGTCATCGACGTCACGGGCGGAACCAAGATGACAACGGCCGGCGCCTTCCTCGTGGGTCTCCCGGAGACGCGCCGCATCGAAATTGTCCGGCCGAGCGAGCGTGACGAGAACGGCCGCGGCACCAAGCCCGAGGAACGTCCGACAGAAGTCGTCATCTCCTACAGGCTGAAGCCCATCAAGAGCGCCACATAGCGTCCGGCACAGGAGCTCTCATGCCGATGCCCACAATCAGCAAGATCACAAGGCCCGCAGTCCTCGCCGCCGGCTCCGTCCTCCCCTTCCCCATAGAACCCGAGCCGGCATGACGGCCGCGGCGCACGCCGCCATTCCACGCCCCGATTTCGATCGGCATGTCCTGACGCTTCGCTTTACACGGCCCGCGCGCTTCCACTTCAACCACGGTGCCGTCCTACACGGCCTCTTCAATGCTGTCTTCCAGCACGACCTCCCCTCCGGCCTTCTGCCGTTCGCGTGCGAGTCCGGCCGCGTACGATTCGAGCCGGGCGACTTCTACAACATCGGCCTCACGCTGATCGGGACGGCACGGTCGTCACTCTCCAAAGTCGAAGACGAGCTTCATCGCATTGGACGTGCGGAGCCTCCCCGCGATCGCCCGCTCCCCACTCTCGCCGGCAACTTCGAGCTCGTCAATGTCACCCGGCTCAACCCTCCGGACATCGACCACGCGGCCCGCGCGCTGGCCGACCGGTCACAATGGACACTGCGCTTTGTATCGCCCCTGCGGCTCGAGCGCCCGGAGCCACTGAAGACGCGCGGTGCCTCACACGTCAACAGCGCCTGCTTTCCCGCGTACCATTTCCTCAGGCGACTGTGGACCCGCCTGTTCTTTCTGGCTCACGATCGCTATCCGACCGCGGACGAGCGACTCGGGCTGATCCTGCCAATCCCGACAACGGTCGAGATCTCGCCGCGAACCCTGCTCTGGCTGGACCTCCCCATAGACGGCCGGCCCGACAAGGAATCGAACCATCCATCGGGCCATACCGTGGGCGGCGTGGTAGGCGAGGCCATACTCGCCGGTGAGCCGGGCGCCTGGCTTCTCCCGCTCGTCCTTGGACAGTACCTCCATGCGGGAGAAAAGACGCACTATGGGCTGGGTCGCTATGCGATTGCCGAGGCCGCCTCACATGAGGACGGCGATCCGTTCCGGCCCGCGCGCACGGCCTTCGAGCGTCTGACCGAGCCGGGGGTTTTCGAGAACGCGCTCTCGCACCTCGTCTCGCACTCGGAAGCGGCCGGCCTCGATGGCGTCACGCCCGAGGTCTACAGCGCCGACGCTCAGGTACGCCTCGATGCCCTCCGCGCCGACCTCGAGAGCTCCGCCTATTCGCCCACGCCTCTTCTGGGCTTTCTGACCCCCAAGGACGGCGGTGCGATTCGCGCGCTGACAATCCCGACCGTCCGCGACCGCATTGTGCAGCGAGCCGCGTGCGACCTTCTCGCCCCCGCCATCGACACCCTCCTTGAGGACTCGTCGTATGCCTATCGCAAGGGCTTCTCCCGCGCCGGAGCCGCGAGGGCCGTCCAGCGCGCCTATGAGGACGGCTTCCGTTGGGTTCTCGACGCCGACATCGAGTCCTTCTTCGACGCGGTCGACTGGGCGCGCCTCTTCGGAAAGGTCCACGCGCTCTTTCCATTCGAGCCGCTCTGCCAGCTTGTGGAACAGTGGGTGATGAGCCCCGTCCTCTTCGACGGCCGGACCCTCTCACGCACGCGCGGGCTCCCGCAGGGCGCCGCGGTCTCGCCGCTGCTTGCCAACCTGTACCTCGACGAGCTGGACGAAGAGCTCCTCGGCAAGGACTATCGCCTCGTGCGCTATGCCGACGACTTTGTGGTGCTGTGCAAGGACCTGGAGGGCGCACAGAGGGCACGCGACGATGCGAAGGCCGCGCTGGCCGCGCTTGGGCTGGCATTGAACGACGCCAAGACATCGATCCAGTCGCTCGATCAGGGCCTCCACTATCTTGGCTATCTCTTCTGCGGCTCGATTGTCCTGGACGGGAGCAAGGATATTCCGGCGATCGGCACGGCCGAGGTGCCAAGCATTCCGAAGGCCTCGTGGCTGGCGCAGCTTCCGCTCTCTCGCGTTCGTGAGATCGCGAGGCCGGCCGAGGGCGACGCGAGGTCCCGGTTGGAGCTGGTCGCGCTTTCCACGGCGATGCCCAAGTCCGCGCCCAAAGGCCGTCCACTGTACGTCACGAACCCGTTGTCGAGGGTGGAGCTGGCCCACGATGCCGTGGTCATCACGTCGCCGAAGGGCTCGTCGGAGTTTCCACTGCGAGCTATCTCGCACGCGGTGTTCATTGGACGGGTCCGCGTGACGGTTCCGCTCCTCCTGAGGCTCAACGAGCACGGCATCCCGGCCTTCTTCTGCCGGCGCACGGGAGAGCTCTACGCGGCCTATGACCCGCACCGCCCCAATTGGACGCTCTGGTCACAGCAGGCGCGCAAGGCCGACGACGACAGCGCCCGCCTGGAGTTCGCGCGCGACCTCGTCGCCGCGAAGATTCACAACTACGCGACGTTGATGACGCGCCTGGATCTTGGGACCCCGGAGGACGGACGGGCCACCGGAACGCTTCGCGAGCTGGAGAGCGCGCTCGTCAACAAGACGACGCTCGACGCGCTGCGCGGCCTGGAAGGCAAGGCCGCAGCGCTCTATTTCGGCGCGCTCGCGAGATCGTTGCCCGAGCCATGGCACTTCGACCGCCGCCGTCGGAGGCCGCCCGGCGATCCGGTGAACGCACTCCTCTCCTTTGGCTACACGGTTCTTTACAACCACATCCATACGGCCATCTTCACCGCAGGTCTTCACCCGCGCATCGGTTTCTTTCACGAGGGGCACGGGGTCTATTCCACGCTGACGGCGGACATTCAAGAGGAGTTTCGCCACCTGATCGACGGCTTCGTCATCGCGTCGATCCGCCGCCACGAGGTGAAGCCCGCGGATTTCGCCCCGTCGCGAGATGGCCGCTATCCATGCCTGATGTCGCTCGAAGCGCGGAGGCGATTTCTAGAGGCCCTGGAGGACCGCCTTCTCACGGAGTTCACCCCACCCGACTTCGAAGAGCCCATCACCTATCGCGCGTTCCTGGATCACCAAGCGCGCCACCTGGCCGAGTGGGCAGCCGGTCGCGCGCCTCGCTACAAGCCCTTTCGGAGCCAGGGATGAAGTACGTGGTCTGCTACGACATAGATGACGACCAGGCACGGGGCCGGGTCGCCGACGTGCTCCTCGGCTTTGGGCAAAGGGTGCAGGAGTCCGTCTTCGAATGCACGTTTGATGAGGGCGACTTGCAGGCCACCGCTGCCAGGCTGACGGTCGAGCTTGCGAAGACCGAGAACGCGAACCTGCGCTTCTATCGGCTATGCGCGGACTGCCAGGCGGGTTCGGTTGGCTTGGGCGATTTAGTGGAAACGATCGATTCGAGGGCGTGTTTGGTGGTGTGAGGGGTGAGGTTCCAGCGCGCGCAGGCGTCCGGCCTTGTTAGGCCGATTCCAAACAGGAGATTGATACCGGTCGACCACAAGCCCTGTGCACGTAATGGAGCCCGGACTCCAGGCCAATCGAAACGCCATCACGTGGCCTCCAAGGTATCAAAAAAGATCGAGGTGCGGCGCAACATTCACTTGACTGGGGGACGCGCAGGCCACATCCTCTCCGGGTCCGAAAGGAGCGAGGCGCGTGCTTCGAGTGCCCTTTGGGGTGAACTTTGTGACGCCATGTTTCCTAGGTGGTGCCGGACTGGAGCCGGTTGCCGAGTGGCGTGCCGCTTCGATTCGAGGTCAGCTCCGGTCGTGGTTTCGGGCTGTCGCGAATGCGAAGCTCGGCGGCGATCTCGGAGAGATCCGGAGGCTGGAAGAGACGCTCTTCGGAAGCACCCTGAGACGCTCCGGTATTGCGATCACCACTGGTCCAATCGAAAAGACAGCCAACGTCGCCGCCGGCGCGACCGAATTTCGGCCACCGCATGACGCGACGGATGCCGCCACAGCGAACGGCCTTGCCTATCTTGGATACGGGCCCATCGGCAGAGACGGAGGGCGAGTCACAAATGTCCGCCCATATCTTGCCCCTGGTAAGACTACCTCTTTCGACATCCTCTTTCGTGACAACAGGCTCGCTGCCGGAGGAGAAGCGACGTCTCTCCTGATGTTTGCGATCTACTGCTGGTCCCATTTCGGCGGCCTTGGCTCACGCTCCCGACGGGGATACGGGTCACTCGAAATCTCCGGACCTTCAGACTTCCCCATCATGAGCCGGCGAGGCCTTGTAAGGAACCTCAAGAAGGCGTTCCAGCTGAGGTTCGAGAGTCGAAGCGGAGACGCCACGGTCCAGCTGCCCAAATTCACGGCTTGGAGCCCTGCGACGCGGATCTTCGAATGGGCAGATGCCCTGCCGACTTGGCAGCACGCGCTTCAGGAAGTTGGAGCCACGCTCATAGGTTTCCGGCACCGCTACCGGCAGGGCAAGCTGGACTACGAATGGGCGTGGATGGGCACGGAGCTACACATACCGCATCGCGTTGGATTTGGCCTCCCGCTTGGGTTCGGCCAGAGCTGCGTCCTCGAAGGGGCCGTGCACGACCGTCGGGCCAGCCCGCTATTCATTCATATCGCGAAAGAGAAAGACGCGTTTCGGCCTGTCCTGCTCTATCTCCCTTCGGTGTTTCTTCCGGACATCGAGGAGGACAACCAGTGGCACGCGGAGCCCGTGATCTACAAACATCCTCCAGGTAGCCATCGACCGGCGGGCGGCGCCCGTGAGGCAGTCTCGGCCGAACAGTATCGCGTCGTGGATAGCTATCTTGATCACATCTGTGATACCCGCGTGGCGGTCGAGATCGAAAGCGATTTCACGAAGAAGGCCACTCGATGAGAGGCTCCACCGCCCTCCTCACCTTCTCGATTGGCCCGGTTCACAGCTTCATCGCGCAGGCCCGGCGCGTGGCCGACCTTTGGGCGGGCAGCGAGTTGCTTTCGGATCTCATTAGCGTCGCGATGGAGACGGCGAAGAGGGGCGGCACCATCGTCTTTCCGTATAGCGTGGCCGGCACCACGTCCGGGCTACCCAACCGCTTCGTTTGCCGGGTGCCGGCCGATATCGCCACAGCCATGGCCAGCCGCATGGAAGCATCCGTTCGGGCCAGGTGGCGTCATTTGACGAGACGTACCACGGTTCTGCTCAGGCGCAGTGCGCTGATCAAGGTTGCCGAGAGCCTGCAATCATCCGGCGCCGATAATGAAACGTGGAGCCAGGTCGAGGCGCTTCTCGACATCTCGTGGTCCTGGGTCTCCGAGCACGGCGACTACGCCAAGGCAGCCGCTCTTGGCGCCGCCCGTTACGCGGCCTCGAGAGAGTTCCGGCCTTTCCGCCAAGTCGCCGAGCTTGGCGAAAAGTGCGCCATCTGCGGCGAGAGGACCGCCCTTCCCAACGGCAACAGAGATGAAGTCAAGCGAGCTTGGGAGAATGCTGAGAAGCGTGTTTCCAAGGACAAGACGCGCCAGCGGCACAGGGGCTTCTACCGGTGGGATCAGACGCGCTTCTGTCTGGTGTGTGCGACCAAGCGCTTCTATCCGATTCTGGCCGGTCGCAAGGCCAGTTTCCTGAGTTTTGAGTCGTTCGAACCACCAAGGCCGCCTAGCCCCAGCGAGCAGACGAGCGCACGGCTGGAACCGCTTCAGGGCTCGTCGTCAGACGACCGCCGCGTGCCCTACGTCGCCATCGTCAACATGGACGGGGATCAGTTCGGAAAACTGCTTGGGCTGCCCGAGGACCGGCTCGGAGGCCTGCCCCTCGAGGAGTTCCACCGCAAGATCTCCAAGGCCCTGACAGGCTTCGCGACCGACCTTCGTGACACGGCCCCCGGCCGCGTTCGGCTCAATCTCGATGACGTGAAGCTGAAAGGCCAGCGGCCCCAGCTCATCTACGCCGGCGGTGAGGACGTCCTCTTCGTCTGTGACCCTCGCGATGCCATACCGCTCGCCCGGGCTATTCGAGAGAAGTTCCTCGCCGTATTCAAGGAACTTGAACAGCGAATTGCACGCCGAGGCGAGAGGCCTACTTTCACGATCTCCGGCGCGGTTGTCTTCGCACACACCAAGCACCCGGCGGGCCTGACCTTTCGAGAGGCGGAACGTCTTCTGAAGGAGAAGGCAAAGGGCGAGGCCGACCGCGACGCTCTCGCGATCCGCCTCGAAAAGCGCAGCGGGCCTGCGGTCGAGGTCGCGTTCAAGTGGCAGAACAGCCTCCTTGAAACCCTCCTCGCGCTCGTGAAGTCCCTTTCACGGAGCGACGAGGCCGCGGCTTCGGGCGGCCTTGCGTCGCGGCAGTCCTACAATCTGACCAATGAAGAGAGCCTGTTGCGGAATGTGTTCGGCAACGATCGCGCCCATTGGTTGAAGTGGTTGACGGAGAAGCTCTCGCGTGGCGAGCGATCGGCCGAGCATGCAAAGCGACTCGCCGAGCTGATCGCACCGTTCTTTGTCGAGGAGAAGACCGAAGCACTTCGGATTGCACGCTTCCTGGCGACTGAGGTCGGAACCGATGGCCAGTGATACTTCCTGTCGGTCGTTCCGGATCGTCCCGGATGATGTCCTCTTCTTCCGCGATGGCAAGCCGTCCACCGTCGGCGATGATCACTTCCTGCGGTCCGTCTTCCCGCCCTACCCATCCGTCGTGTACGGCGCGCTGAGGACGCGACGCCTGTTCGATCGGAACGTCGATCTCGCTGGACTGAATCAGAAGACGTGGCATGAGCGACTTTCGGGGGCTGGCCTCCTCGGCGAGATTGGAGAGTATGGCGGACACGGCACGCTTGCGATTCGTGGTCCGTGGCTCATCGAGAACGGCAATGTGCTGTTTCCTGCGCCGGCGGACCTCGCGCTCGTCATGGATGAGAACGCCGAGGCCTGCCGCGGGGAGCGCGCGAACCACAAGATCGCCCGCGTTCTTCGCCTTCGGCCTGAACCAGGGTTCGAATCGGGTTCCTCACACAGCGTGCACGGCTTTCCGCCGCTTGCTCCCCACGGCGTCGATGAGCAAGGAGGATGGCATGCCGTCGGGGGCAGCGATGCCGAGCCCGAGAGTTCCGAAGGCTGGTACCTGCGGCCCGCAGGCATGCAAACATGGCTCGCCGGCGGCGTACCTAAGGCGGAGGACTTCATCAGGCGCGCGAAGCTGTGGGTCGAGGAGGTTCGTGTCGGGGTTGGCCTCAACGCTGAGACACGAACGGCGAAAGAGCATCAGCTCTATAGCTTTGGGTTTGTTCGCCTGATGCGGGACGTTTCGATTGGGTTCGACATCCAAGGCTCCGCGCTTGAGGCCAGCGGCGTTCTGCGGGTCGGTGGCGAGGGTCGCACCGCGACCCTCGAGCCTGGCCCGCCGTTCCCACACAATGAGCCACCCGCGGAGCGGAAAGCCGCGCGGGACTTCTGGGTCTACTTGGCGACGCCGGCGCTCTTTGCAGGCGGGGCATATCCACCGGGCTTTTCAAACGACGCCTGCGAGGGCAATTTCGGCGGCGTTCGATGCCGGCTTAAGGGTGCCGTTGTCAGAAGCCACGTCCACATCGGCGGCTGGGACATTGCCCAAAAGAAGGCCAAGGCTCTCCGGCGAGCCGTTCCAGCTGGCTCCGTCTTCCTGTTTGAACGACTGGATGAGGGCGATGTCGCTCGCCAGCACGGGCGTTCCCTCAACGGCTTCGGGGCCGAATCGCTGAACCAGCAAGGCTTCGGGCTCACGCTCGTGGGTGCGATGTGAACGGGATTCCAAGGAGGTCTGCGACATGGGCGCTGTGACGTTCCAGAAGACGACGATCCTGGGGCTCTACACCGAGACACCGCTTCATTGTGGCGCGGAGAGCGGGGTTGGGTATATCGATCTGCCGATCCAGCGCGAGCGGCACACGCAGTTTCCGGTCATACCAGGCTCCACGTTGAAGGGCGTTCTCCGCGACGAGGCAAAGAGTCGAAAGCCCGCAGATGTGGTCCGGCTGTTCGGCGCCGAGGACGCGACGACGTCGGGGAGCCTGGCGTTCACGGATGGCTTCCTCGTGGCCTTTCCGGTCAGGTCCTCTTATGCGCCCTTCCATTGGGTCACGTGCCCCTTCGTCCTGGAGCGCGTGTTTCGCGCGCTAGGCGAAACGTGGATGGAGACGGGTTCGCCCGATCGGGGAGCGCAATGCTGGTCGGCTTCGGCGAACGGCGAAGAGGTCCTCCTGGAGGAACTTGTCTTGAGTCGCGTTGCGAGGGGCGATCTGCTTGGGGGCGCCAAGAGCGCGCCTCTGCAGAAGCTCCTGGAACTTCTGCCGGGCGCGTCGAGTGGCTTCGCTTACACTAGCCAGGAGTTCCTGAAACGTCTTCTGGTCTTGCACGACGACGACTTCACCGAGCTCGTCAAGACCACAACCGAGGTGGTCACGCGCATCAAGTTGAACTACCTGGGCACGACCGCCAAGCTGGACAAGGTCAAGGAGAACAAGCGTCGGGAGGCGGAGGGGCTCGAAGAGCGGGACTTCGCAAAGGCGGATCTGGAGGGCAACCTGTTTGTGGAGGAGCTCGTGCCCCCAGAGACGCTCTTCGTCTCGACTGTCCGTGTAGCGCAAGGCGAGAAGTCGTCCCCTTCGGAGATACTTCCGCCCGTGGTTCGGTTAGGCGGCGACGAGACGATTGGCCGTGGTGTGACGCACGTGACACTCAAAGACATCACGCCGAAACCAAATGGAACACAACCTGAAGCGAAGGCTGAAGTAAAGAACCTCGTGCGACTCAAAGACATCGCGCCGAAATCGGGTGGCGTTGCGCCGAAGCCGACGGAGTGAATGATGTCCGTCCAAACACCCAATCCGAACGTGAGCATCGCCTCAATTCGCAAACAGACCGAACGCGAAAGGGCAAAGCTCGCCCTTGATTACGTGAAGGGGCTCGAATCGAAGAGTGCGAAAGTGCAGCATCGTTACCGGGTCCTGCTCGTGAAGCTGCCCGCACGGCTGCATGCAAACGGGCTTGGGCAGACTGTTGCGTTCTACCTCTCAGCGGGTGAGAAGAGTCCGGAGCACGACGTCGTCGACTTGATTGGCAAGTCCCTCCTGAAGGCAGAACCTCCGGCAAGCGGACGCAGCCTGATGGAAGCCATCACGATGGGTTCGCCGGAAGACTATCGAAGCCTTTCCGCCAACGCGCGCTCTCTTGCGAACTGGCTGAAACGCTTTGCCGAGGCATTCCTGGCCGGCAAGGAGGCCGAGGAAGCAGGCCATGGAACAACGTAGGCTTCCGCTACCGGAAGCACACCGGCGCCTGCTGACGCCGGCATGCCCGAACCGGTCGCTTCTTCTCGACCGGGGCTTTGACCGATACAACGCGGTCTGGAGGCGCCAAGAGGCTGATAAGCGCGGCCGGGTACGCGAGGGCCGCGCCGACTTTCTTTTCGACTTCGTTCGTGGATTCAACTCGGGGCCCGGCTATCCCGAGTTCATGACACGCCGCAAGCGCGCGCTGGAGACGATTGGCGCCAAAGGCGTCCCGGCGAAGTCCTCTTCCCGTCTCGTCATCGGCCTAGGCCTACCGAATCCCACTGACACCGGCTTTCTCCTCGATCGCCTCACCGGCTCTCCGTACCTGCCTGGCTCCAGCGTGAAGGGCCTGCTGCGTGCGGCAGCAGACTTGGCTCGAAACGGCGAGTTCCAAGGAGAGAGCGTCGCGCCCGACTGGAAACCGGCTGGCCTGATTGATCGCATCTTCGGCCCCGCCTCCGATAACCCGGAAGGTCTTGCCAAAGGTACGGTGGTCTTTTACGACGCGTTCCCGGATAAGTGGCCAGCTTTGGAAGTTGATATTCTCACGCCGCACCATCACGACTACTACGAGAATGGCTCAGCCCCTGGAGACTGGGAGAGCCCAACCCCGGTTCCGTTTCTCACGGTGCAGGCGGGGGTCAAATTCACGTTTTTTTTCCGGGCGCTTGGCTCTGAGGACCTCGGACCGATCAAACGTCTGCTTCCGGTTGCGCTCGATTGGTTGGGCATCGGTGGCAAGAAGTCCTCAGGCTACGGGATGTTCTCGCGCGACGTCGCAGCTGCCCCCGAAGTCAGTCTCAGCGGCAAGCGCACTTAGCCTCACTCCTTGCTCACCTCCTGCCACGCCCTCTCTCTCGCCGGCTGAACTCCGCCTCGAGCTCCTCGACCGTCGGCAGGCTGCCCTGGAGGCTTGCCGGCAACGCCTCCACAATTCGCGTTTGCCAACGCGCGACGCCAATCGGCTTGCGAATGTCCCTCAGCGCATACTCGACCTGCACGCGATTGCGGGACCGGCAGAGCAGAAGCCCAATACTCGGCTGGTCATCCTCATGCTTGAGCAAGTTGTCCACGGCGGAGAGACTTGCTGCAGGAGAAGGATGTTGTGTCCCCAGGGAATTTCTGACACAGCCTGTGGCAGTTTTTCGGCGGGCCTCGCCTCGCCAATTTCTGACACAGGCTGTGTCAGTTTTTCCGGAACCACGGACCAGGCCAGAAAAAAGCCCGCATGCGTCAGATGTTGCGAGGTGAGAAGCCCTCCAGACGAGGGAACGCTTGGCGCAGGTCGTGCGCGAGGCGCTCGACGACGGAGTTTCCCCAACCTGCCTTCGTCTGGCGCTCAACAATGGAAGCGCCTACCTCCCAGTACAGGGCGATGAGGTGCCGGTTGACGGCTAGGGCCGCGCGGTTCTGCGCCGCCGCGATTCGCTGCTTCAGACGGGCGAGCACGGCCGCATGTCCGGCAGGCATCTCGCTCAATCTGGGTGGCGCGGCTACGGACGCTCCCTTGCGGAGGTGTTCGTGACGGGCCGACTTCTGCAAGACCGGCTTCCCGTTCGCCGCTGCCCGCGCCTTTGCTATCTTCGTCTTGACCGCCACCTCGAAACTCCGTGTGCGCAGTCTACGCCAAGCGGGCGCCGCCTCACATCTCCCGACCAGAAGGGCGCGGTACGTCCCCACCCCCGACTCATCCGCGTCCGCGGTATCCTACGTACCCTCCGCCGCTTAAGGAGGACTCCGTGCCGTTGCCGCTTCGCCGCCTCGCCCTCGCGACCCTCGTCCTCGGCCTTGCCGTCGCGTCCCGTCCGTCCACGACCGCCGAGCCCACCCCTTACAAGCCCTTCAACCTCGGTTCGCATCATCGGGCCGTTTCCACGCGCTCCCCCGAGGCCCAGCTCGCGTTTGACCAGGGGCTCATTTGGG
>WBZQ01000189.1_pt2 | contig 13202 bp, 11 predicted proteins | sample 5204251 | NCBI WGS metagenome assembly WBZQ01 (sample SAMN12412402, study PRJNA552823) | activated sludge metagenome | isolation source: activated sludge from nitrification reactor of wastewater treatment plant... | place: USA: Virginia | collected 2017-09 | reverse complement strand
CGACGAATCGACCAACAACCTGGTCAGCGCGTTCACCGCGGCGATCCTCGGTCTGGCGCTGCACGAGTCGGCCTATGTCGCGGAGATCCTGCGGGGTGGTCTGCTCGCGGTGCCGGCCGGGCAGTACCGGGCCGCGGCGGCGATGGGTATGACAGCGCCGCAGGCCTATCGCTACGTGATCGGGCCCGAGGTGATCCGGGTGACGGTGCCCGCCCTCACCAACCAGCTGATCGGTCTGCTCAAGGCGACGGCGACGGTCGCGTTCATCGGCGGCGCCGATCTGCTCACCAAGGCCACCCAGATCTACGAGCAGAACTTCAAGACCATCCCGCTGCTGCTGGTGGCGACCATCTGGTACGTGGTCCTGGTCGCGGCCGCAACGCTCGTCCAGCACGCCCTCGAACGCCGGTTCAGCACCGCTCCCGGCACCCCGAAGACCCCCGCCAAGGTCACCGAGACAACCGAACTCGACACGATCCCCGCACTTCAGGAGCAACGGCTATGAGTCATCTGAACGTCACCGGACTCCGGAAGTCCTACGGCGACAACGTCGTTCTGCGCGACATCTCGTTCTCGGTGGAACGCGGGGAATGCGTCGGCATCCTCGGCCCGTCGGGGTCGGGCAAGAGCACTATCCTGCGGTGCCTGAATCGGCTGGAGACCTCCGACGGCGGCTCGATCATGGTGGGCGACACCGCGATCGGCCCGGCCCCCGGTCTCCGGAACCGGCAGCTGCGGGCCGACCTGGTGAACCAGCGCCGCCTGTTCGGGATGGTGTTCCAGCAGTTCGAACTGTTCCCGCGGATGACCGTGCTGCAGAACGTGGTGGTCGGTCAGCGGGTGGTGAAGGGCCGCGCCAAGGACGAGGCCGTCGAACGGGCCCGGCGTGAGCTCGACCGGGTGGGCCTGCTCGACAAGCAGGACGCGATGCCGTCGAGTCTGTCGGGCGGGCAGCAGCAGCGGGTGGCGATCGCCCGCGCGGTCGCGATGGATCCGGAGATCCTGCTGTTCGACGAGCCGACCAGCGCCCTCGACCCCGAACTCGTGGGCGAGGTACTCGCGGTGATGCGTGATATCGCCTCCGGTGACATCACCATGCTGGTGGTGACGCACGAACTCGGTTTCGCCGCCGATGTCTCGGACACGATCCTGTTCATCGACAAGGGCGTGGTGGTGGAGTCGGGGCCGCCCGCCGCGGTCATCGGGAACCCGCAGAACGAACGGACCCGGCGATTCCTGAGCCGCATGGGACACGTCCGGCCGGTCGGCGAATCGGTATGAGCGAGCAGGCCGCAACGGTGCGGCTTGTCGTGCTCAACCCCAACACCTCCGCGACGGTGACGGCCGCCCTCGATCGGCGTGCCCGGAGGTGCGCCCGCCCCGGCACCGAGGTGGTGACGCTCTGCCCGGCCCGCGGCCCGCGTGCCGTCGAATCCTGGGCGGACGCCTACCGGAGTGCGAGCGGGATGCTCGAGCGGATCGCAGAACACCCACAGCGCTTCGATGCGCTGATCATGGCGGGTTTCGGTGACGTGGGTGTCGAGGCGCTCCGCGAGACGGTCGCCGTCCCGGTCGTGGACATCACCCACGCCGGGGCGGCCGCCGCCGCCGCGGTGGGCGGCAACTACGCGATCGTGACGACCGTGGCGGGCATGGTCGACCCGATCCGGGCATCGCTTCGGGCCGGTGGTCTGGCCGGGCGATGCGTCGGTATCGAACCGATCGGGGCGGGCATCGCCGAAAGCGCCGACGACGCGGCGGTGCTCCCCCGGCTCGCCGACGCCTGCAAGCTGCTGGCCGGCGACGGTGCGTCGAGCATCTGCCTGGGATCGGCCGCGTTCAGCCCGTACGCGGACAGTCTGCGCGCGCTGCTCGACGTTCCCGTGATCGATCCGCTGGAGGCCGCGATCGCGCTGGTGGAGGGAACGCTGGGCCGTCCTGCCCGGTCAGAGCAGGACACCACCGCCTGAGGCGGGAGCACCGGCGACGGCCGAGTAGGCTGCGGCGATCAGCGACGGATCGGGGCCTTCGAGGCGGCCGGGTTTGGCCAGACCGTCAAGCACCACGAAACGCAGCACACCCGAGCGGTTCTTCTTGTCCCCTGCCATGCCCTGCAGCAGGTCGGCGAAGGCGTCCGGATCGTAGGTGGTGGGCAGTCCGACGAGTTCGAGGATGCTCTTGTGCCGGTCGGCGGTCGCGTCGTCGAGCCGGCCCGCCAGCCGGGCCAGTTCGGCGGCGAACACCAGGCCGACCGACACGGCCGCGCCGTGACGCCACTTGTAGCGTTCGCGGCGTTCGATGGCATGGCCGAGGGTGTGGCCGTAGTTGAGGATCTCGCGCAGCGAGGACTCCTTGAGGTCGGCCGACACCACATCGGCCTTGACCTGCACGGACCGGCGGATCAGCTCCGGCAACACGTCGCCGGTGGGGTCGAGGGCGGAGTGTGGATCGGCCTCGATGATGTTCAGGATCTCGGGATCGGCGATGAATCCGGTCTTGATGACCTCGGCCAGCCCGGCGACCACCTCGTTACGCGGCACGGTCTCCAACGTGGCGATGTCGATGAGGACCGCGTCAGGTTCGTGGAACGAGCCGACGAGGTTCTTGCCGGCGTCGGTGTTGATGCCGGTCTTGCCGCCGACGGCCGCGTCGACCATCGCCAGCAGCGTGGTGGGGATGTGGATGACGCCGATGCCGCGCATCCAGGTGGCGGCGACGAAGCCGGCGAGGTCGGTGGCCGCACCGCCGCCGAGGCTGATCACCTTGTCGTTGCGTTTGAGACCGATCTGCCCGAACACACCCCAGCAGAACGAGGCGACCTGCAGGTCCTTGCCCGCCTCGGCGTCGGGAATCTCCACCGAATGGGCGTCGAAACCCTTCTCGTTCAGGAACTCCCGGATCTGTTTGGCGGTCTCCACCAGCGTCGGCTGGAACACGATCGCGATGCGGTCGGCACCGGCGGCGGCCTCGGCGACCTCGCCGAGCAGACCGCGGCCGATGACGACGTCGTACGGGGCGCCCGCGTTGACGCGGATCCGGATCGGTTCGGGGGTCTCTGTCACGGGAAGTTCCTCTCGGGAATGAGGTAATCGGCGAGGGCGGCGACCACGGCGTCGGCGACCTGCTCGGCGCTGCCCGCACCGGCGTCGACGGCCACGGTGGCCAGCCCCGCGTAGGTGTCGTGGCGTTCGTTCAGCAGTTCGCGGTAGCGGGTCTCAGGGTCCTCCCCGGCCAGCAACGGACGATCGCTGCCCTGGGCGCGGGCATAGCCTTCGGCGGGATCGATGCTCAGGTACACCACCCGGTGTTCGGCGAGGGCGTCGGCGATGGCCGTGGTCATCACCGCACCACCACCGAGGGAGACCACCCCGCCACGGGTGAGCAGGTCGAGCACCACCCGCCGCTCGATGTCCCGGAATGCCGGGGCGCCGTCCTCGGCGAAGATCTCCGGGATGCTCCGGCCGACGACGCGGACGATCTCCTCGTCGGCGTCGACGAAGTCCACGCCGAGCAGTTCGGCGACGAGTTTGCCCACCGTCGACTTGCCTGCGCCCATGAAACCGATCAGGACGGCGGCCGGGCGGGACTTGATCCTTTTGCGGTTCACCGTCATTGGTGCGGCGGCCTCGCGCTGATCCGCTTGACGTAGGCGTGGAGGTTGTCGGCGGTCTCGGCCGCGGAGTCGCCACCGAACTTGTCGAGGGCGACCTGTGCGAGCACGAGGGCCACCATGGCCTCGGCGACGACACCGGCCGCGGGCACCGCACACACATCGGACCGCTGGTGGATCGCGACGGCCGGTTCGCCGGTGGTCATGTCGACGGTCTGCAGGGCGCGCGGCACCGTCGAGATCGGCTTCATCGCGATGCGGACGCGCACGTCCTCACCGTTGGTCATGCCGCCTTCGAGGCCGCCCGCGCGATTGGTGGAACGCAGCACACCGTCGGGTCCAGGCACCATCTCGTCGTGGGCCTGGCTGCCGCGGCGGCGGGCGGTCTCGAAACCGTCGCCGACCTCGACACCCTTGATAGCCTGGATACCCATCAGCGCAGCGGCCAGCTTCGCGTCGAGCCGGGTCTCGCCGCTGACGTGCGAGCCGAGGCCGATAGGCACGCCGGTGGCGACGATCTCGACGACGCCGCCGAGAGTGTCACCGTCCTTCTTGGCGGCCTCGATCTCGGCGATCATCTTGTCGGCCGACGCGCTGTCGAACGCGCGGACCGGGCTCTCGTCGATGGCCGCCAGGTCGCTGTAGCGGGGCGCGGGCCCCACGTACGGGTCGGATGCGCCGATGGAGATGACGTGGCTGAGCACCTCGATACCGAACACCTGACGCAGGAAGTTGCGGGCGACGGTACCGGCGGCCACCCGGGCCGCGGTCTCGCGGGCGCTGGCGCGTTCGAGCACCGGCCGCGCGTCGTCGAAACCGTACTTGAGCATCCCTGCGAAGTCGGCGTGGCCGGGCCGGGGCCGGGTCAGCGGCGCATTACGGGCGCTGCCGGACAGTTCGTCGGCATCGACCGGGTCGGCGGCCATCACCTGTTCCCACTTGGGCCATTCGCTGTTGCCGATCTCGATGGCGACCGGTCCGCCCTGGGTGCGACCGTGCCTGATGCCGCCGAGCAGCGTCAGCTTGTCGGCCTCGAACTTCATCCGGGCACCACGGCCGTAGCCGAGGCGGCGCCGGGCGAGCTGTTCGGCGATATCGGACGAGGTGACCTCTACTCCGGCGACCATCCCCTCGACGATGGCGACCAGGGCCGGTCCATGAGATTCTCCGGCGGTTATCCAGCGCAACACGGCGTCAATTGTTCCACGAGCCGATGCGGCCCTTCTGCTCAGGCCATGATGGACCGATGGCGATGGGCGATCTGGTCCCCGACGGATCCTCCCGCACATTCGATGAGCCCCTGACAAACTCCCGACGGGGTGACCGGCGTCCCTGTGACCTTCACATCGGCGGTCAGCGTGTCAACAAGCGCAGATCCACCTCAAAGGCGAACGGCACGGTTGTGGTGAACTCGCCGATGTGCTCATGGCCGGTGTATTGGCCGTCGGTCAGGGTGAATTCGGTCAGGCGTGGTCCGTCGAGGTCGACGATCCAGTAGTAGGCGATTCCGGCGTCGGCGTATTCGCTGCGTTTCATCACCCTGTCGATTCGCCGGGTGCCGGGTGAGATCACCTCGACGGCGAGGAGCACATGTGCCGCGTCGAGGTTGTCGGGAGCGGTGGCTGCGCAGACCACCAGGTCGGGGACGCGCACCGTGGCCGGGGTGTGGGCATCGATCACGATGTCGATCTCACCGAGCACCTCGTAGTCCTCGCCGGCAGCGCCCTCCAGCGCGTTCCACAGCCGGTGTACGGCGCGGATGTGTCGTTTGGCAGGCCGGGGCGTCACGATGCGGACACCCTCCTGAAGTTCGGACCGTACGTCGGTCTCCTCTCCGAGGGCACGCCAGTCCCGCAACGACAACAGCGAGGTGGGGTCGGGACCGGACATGAGGTCAGGGTACTCGCGCCGGTCGTGCGGCCGGCGGTGTCAATGGGTCACCCCGAGCAGCAACGCGGTGGCACCGACCAGTGCCGGTCCGTGTGGGAGCGACGACGACCGGGCGACCAGCGCGGCGATCGCCGACAGGATCGCGGCAAGCAGGACGACAAGCATTGCGATCACCCAGTCGGCGGTGAGACCGCCGACGACCAGCGCGAGTTTTACATCACCACCACCGCATTGGCGCAGCAGCCACGCCAGAAGGTACGGCGATGCCGCGATGAGCCCGGCGACGATCACTGCGGGCGAGGCGACACCCATTCCGGCGACCGCGACCACCCCGGGCCACAGGAGGGTGTTGGTGATGCGGCGAGTGCGTGCGTCGCGGACTGCGATAGCCGACAACCACAGTCCGACGGGGATCGTTGCGAGGGTCACACATCTATCGTCGCCGCCCAACCGCCGAATCAACCGGCCGCGATCACATCTGTGGACAACACACATCCCCTGTGACCAACACGCTTGACACCGATCCCCCTATCAAATGACGACAAGATCTTCCGTTCCCGCTCAACGGTTTCCTTCAACGCCACAAACGGATCCGATGAGCATCGAGGGAAACTGTTACGCGGGAACGGGGTCAGGCGGCGGCGAGCGCGGCGGCCATCGCCTCGCGGGGTGCGGGCAGGCCGGTGAACTGTTCGACCTGGCTGTAGGCCTGGTTGAGCAGCATCACCAGTCCCCCGACGACGCGGCCCCCCGACTCGGTGACCGCCGCCGCCAGCGGCGTCGGCCATGGGTTGTAGATGACGTCGACAAGCGCGGCCGATTCCCGCACCGAGTCGATGATCGGCGCGGTGGCCGATGATGGGACCGTCGAGACGACGACGCGTGCCGAACGGCAGGCGTCGGTGAGGTCAGCCGAGTCGGCGAACGGCAGGAAATCGCAGTGCAGGCCCAGGACGCCGGCAAGCGCGGCGACGTCGGCGGCCCGCTGCGGACTGCGCACCACCAGCCGTAGCGAGGTGATACCGGCGTCGGCGAGGGCGCTGACCGTCGGCAGGGCGGTGCCGCCGCCACCCATCACCACCGCCTCGCCACCGGTACGGTCCAGCACACCCAGGTCCCGTAATGCGCCGGCCATGCCGTCGACATCGGTGCAGTCGGCGCGCCAGCCCGCGTCGGTTCGCACGAGTGTGTTGGCCGACCCGATGAGCCGGGCCCGTTCGGTGACCTCGTCGGCGAACTCGAGCGCGGCGATCTTGCCGGGCATCGTCACCGAGAACCCGACGAACTCCGGTCCCGCTCCGCCGACGATCCCGGGAAGTTGCTCGGCGGTGCACTCGATGCGCTCGTACGTCCAGTCGGTCAGCCCCAGCGCCCGGTAGGCAGCCAGGTGCAGGTCGGGTGAGCGGGAATGCGACACGGGCGAACCGAGCACCGCCGCTTTGCGTGCTGTCACCGGCGGCCTCAGCATCCCGTGGACAGCAGGCCGGTGTCACAGGCCTTCTGCCGGTTGCGCTTGTGTTCCTCGTACGTGTTCGCGAACAACGTGGTGCCGTCCGTGTCGATCGACACGAAATACAGCCAGCGGCCTTTCGCTGGATGTTCGGTGGACTCCAAGGCACGTTCCCCGACCGCGCCGATCGGTGTCGGCGGCAGCCCGAAGATCTGGTAGGTATTCCACGGGTTCTCGTCGCTGTAGGCGTCGCCGTGCACGTCGATGTTGGTGACCTCGGCCTTGTAGTTGGACGTCGAGTCCATCTCCAGGCGCTGATCCTTGGCGAGACGGTTGAGAATGACCCGGGCGACCTTCGGGAAGTCCTCGGGATTCTTGGCCTCCCGTTCCACCACCGACGCCGTGACCAGGGTTTCGTACGGGGTCAGGCCCGAGCCGTTGTCGTTCAGCAGACCCCATTTCTCGAAACGGCTCACACTCTGGGAGATCAACTCGGACAGGATCTGCGTCGCCGAATGTTCCGGGTTGATGTACTCCCACGTGCCGGGTGCGATGAGACCCTCGATCCTGCGGAAGTCACCCTTCACATCCGAGGCGGTGACCCACTTGCGGGCCCACTCGGGGACGCCGAGTGACTTGGGGTCGGCGGTGGCCGCGACCTTCTCCAACTGTTTGACCGTGACCCCGCGATGCGCGCCGTTGATGTCGACCTTGGTCGCGTCGGCGATCATTTCAAAGATCCCGGGGGTGGTCTTGCCGTCGATACCCTTCTTGGATTCGAGTTGCAGACCCTCGGGAACGTTCATCAGCCCGACACGGTGAACCCGCGACGTGTCGCTCATCATGTCGACGGCGGTCGACGCCGAGATCTGGGTGCGCAGCTTGTAGAAGCCGCCCTCCATGGTCCGCCCTCCCGCGGCGTTGATGAACGCCTGCGAGCTCTTCACCACATCACGGTCGGCGAGGATGGTCCCGAAGTCGCTGAGCGTGGAGTTCTCGGGGATCTCGACGATCACGTCCGCGAGGCCGGTGGCACCGGTGTAGTCCTCGGCACTCGGGCCGCCGAAGGCGCGCATCGCCGCATAGCCGATCGCGCCGAGCATGGCCACGAACAGGACCAGGACGAACGCGAGGGCGGTCCGTCGCTTGCGCTTGCGTTTGCGGGCGGTATCGGCTGCTGCCGTGTCCCGGTCGTCCGATCGGGCTTTCCGGTTGTCCTTGCCCGCGCGCCCCGCCTTGCCCGAACGCCCCGCTGTGCCCGCGCGCTCGGTTCTGCCGGAGCGGCCTGCTTTGGCCGGAGGTTCTTCCGTACCTGAACGTTCGTCCTGGGCCGGGCGATCGTCCTCGGCGGAACGCGCATCGGACGCCTCACGACCGGTGGTCGTCGGGCGTGTGCTCTCGGCGGGTACTGCGACAGCAGCACGATCGACCTCGCCGCTTGTCTGGGTCCTGGTAGCGGCCACCGGCGATGGCGGGATCTGGCCGGTGTGCGTGTCGACCGGCCCCGGAATGACCTCGATCGGGCCGGTGTCGGAGTTCCCGTCGTACACCGCTTCGCGGCGGAAATACCCGGTCTGCGGAGGGGTCCGTTCGACGTCGTCATACGTCGGCGGGCCCGGCGGCAATCCCCGGGCGGGCCCGGGTGGCCGGCCGGCGGAGGGCCCGTGCGGGGCCGGCGGCACGTACTGCTGAGAGGGCGCCTGCGGCGGCTCGGGCCGCCTCATCGGCGGAGCGGGCTGAGCAGGTGCGGTGGGCGCGGGGGGCGGGGTGTACGAACCCGGGGCCGGCCTGCGGGGTCCCTGCGGGGGCCGCGGTTCGATCCGCTGCGGCATCGCCCGCCCGGTGTCGACCGGAGCCGGACCGTCGGCGTCGTCGCGGCGACGCCGGTGCCTGCTCGGCCGGTCCGGGTTCGGCTGGGTGAAGTACCTCAGCCGGTCGATGTCGTCGTGGGACGGGTCGGAGCCGGGGGCACCCCGACGACGGCTGTGCCGGTAGTGCTCATCATCCACGGGACATCACCACCCCGGCGACGGGACCGGTCACCGTGCAGTCCACCGACGAGGGGGTCACCGAAGCGCACCCCTGAGGGTGCGGCGCATCATCGTCCCGCATCCAGCCACCCTTGCAGAATAGCGACAGCGGCGGCCTGATCAATGACCTGGCGCGACGATTTCGCCGAACGTCCGCTGGCCCGCAGCGCCTGCTGCGCGGTCACCGTGGTGAACCGCTCGTCGAAATACTCCACCGGCACGGGTGCAATCGCGGCGGCGACAGCGGTCCCGAACTCGCGCGCCGCGTCGGCTGCCGCTCCCGCTGTGTTGCGCAGGGTCCGGGGCATCCCGATCACCACTGCGACGACCTCGTATTCGCTGCTCAGCGCGGCGATCCGGTCGACATCCGCGCGGTCGCCGGGTGTCCGGGCCACCGTCTCCACCGGTGTCGCCAGAATCCGGTCCGGGTCGCATACGGCGACCCCGATCCGTACGCTCCCCACGTCGATCCCGAGGACCCGACCCGGCCGACCTCCCCCTCCCGCGGTCACCGCAGAACGAGCTCTCGGATCCGGTCCATCGCCGCATCGGTGCCGGACGCGTCCGTTCCCGACCCCTGCGCGAGGTCCGGCTTGCCGCCGCCGCGCCCGCCGACCAGCGGGGCGATCTGCTTGACCAGGTCACCGGCCTTGATCCCGGCCTCACGGGCGCTGTCGGTGGTGGCGATGACGAACGGCACCTTGCCGCCGGCCGACGAGAACAGCGCGATGACGGCGGGCTTGTCGGCCACCTTCCCGCGCAGGTCGGTGGCAAGTGACCGCAGGTCACCGGCGTCGATACCGTCGGGCAGCCGGCCACCGACCACGAGGGTCGATCCGGAGGTGACGGCGGCGTCGATCAGGCCCGATGCCGCGTTGCGCGCGGCCTCGGCCCGGATCCGTTCGAGTTCCTTTTCCGCATCGCGCAGCCGCGTGACCAGCGCCTCGACGCGGCCGGGCACCTCCTCGGAGGGCACCTTCAGCGACGACGCCAGGCCGGCGAGCAGCGCGCGTTCCTTGGACAGGTAGCGGAACGAGTCCATGCCGACGTACGCCTCGACGCGCCGCACACCCGAACCGACCGACGACTCACCGATCACGGTGATCGGTCCGATCTGCGCCGACGACGACACATGCGTGCCGCCGCACAGTTCCATCGAGAACGGGCCACCGATCTCGACAACCCGGACCTCGTCGCCGTAGTTCTCGCCGAACAGCGCGAGCGCACCCATCGCCTTGGCCTCGGCCAGTCCGGTCTCGAAGGTATTGACCCGGTAGTCGGCCTCGACGGCCGCGTTGCTGATCTCCTCGATCTCGCTGCGCTGGGCCTCGCTGAGCGGACCGCTCGCGTGGAAGTCGAACCGCAGGTAGCCGGGCCGGTTGAGCGAACCGGCCTGGGTGGCGTTGGGGCCGAGCACCTGCCGCAGCGCCGCGTGCACCATGTGGGTGCCCGAGTGGCCCTGGGTGGCGCCGTGTCGCCAGGCCGCGTCCACCGAGGCGAGCACCTCCTCGCCCTCGGTGATCTCGCCCTCGTCGACCCGCACCTTGTGCAGCCACAGCGTCTTGTTGAGCTTCTGCACGTCGGTGACGGTCAGCCGGGCGCCGGCCGACGACGTAATGGTGCCGGTATCGGCGATCTGGCCACCGGATTCGGCGTACAGCGGGCTCCGGTCAAGGACGACGGTCAGTTCCTGACCCGCACCGGCGGCCGGCAGCCGTGCCCCGTCGGCGACCAGGCCGAGCACCCGTGCCTCGGACACCAGCTCACCGAAACCGGTGAACTCGGTGGGCCCGCGGTCGAGCAGGTCGCGGTACACGCTGAGGTCGGTGTGGCCGGTCTTGCGGGCGGTGGCGTCGGCCTTGGCGCGGCTCTTCTGCTCGGCCATCAGGGCGGTGAACCCGTGCTGGTCGACGGTCAGACCGGCCTCGGCCGCCATCTCCAGGGTCAGGTCGATCGGGAAGCCGTAGGTGTCGTGCAGGGTAAACGCGTCGTCGCCACTGATCGTGGAACGCTCGGCGGCCTTGGTGGCGGTGGCGGCGTCGGTGAACAGCTTGGACCCGGCGGCGAGGGTCTTGGAGAACGAGGTCTCCTCGCCCACCGCGGTGGAGACGATCTGCTCGCGCCGCTCCTCGAGTTCGGGGTACGACGGGGCCATCATGTCGATGACCCGGCCGATCAGCGCACCCATCGTCGGTTCCGACGCGGCGCGCGGGGTGACACCGGCGGCCTCGCTCGCCGAGGTCAGCAGCCGCACCGACCGGACGACGCGGCGCAGCAGCCGGCGCAGCACGTAGCCGCGGCCGTCGTTGCCGGGCAGCACGCCGTCGCAGATCAGCAGCGCCGCGGTGCGGGCGTGGTCGGCGATCACCCGGAACCGGACGTCGTCGTCGTGGGCGCCGCGACCGTAACCGCGACCGGTCAGCTCCGAGGCCAGGTCGATGATCGGCTTGAGCAGGTCGGTCTCGTAGACGTTGTCAACACCCTGCAGCAGACAGGCGACGCGCTCGATGCCCATGCCGGTGTCGATGTTCTGCTTGGGCAGCGGGCCGAGGATCTCGTAGTTGTCCTTGCCGCCGCCCTCACCGCGCTCGTTCTGCATGAACACGAGATTCCAGATCTCGATGTAGCGGTCCTCGTCGGCCTCGGGGCCGCCCTCTTTGCCGTACTCGGGGCCGCGGTCGTAGAAGATCTCCGAACACGGACCGCATGGGCCGGGCACGCCCATCGACCAGTAGTTGTCCTTCATGCCGCGCCGCTGGATACGTTCGGCGGGCACGCCGATCTCGTCGCGCCAGATGGCCTCGGCCTCGTCGTCGTCGAGATACACCGTGGGCCACAGCTTCTGCGGGTCGATACCGTAGCCGCCGTCCTCGACCGAGTTGGTGAGCAGTGTCCAGGCGAAGGTGATCGCCTCGCGTTTGAAGTAGTCGCCGAAGCTGAAGTTGCCCGCCATCTGGAAGAAGGTGTTGTGGCGGGTGGTGACGCCGACCTCATCGATATCGAGGGTGCGCACACACTTCTGCACGCTGGTGGCGCGTGAGTAGGGCGGGGTCTGCTGGCCGAGGAAGTACGGCTTGAACGGCACCATGCCCGCGTTGACGAACATCAGGTTGGGATCGTCGAGGATCAGCGATGCGCTGGGTACCTCGGTGTGTCCGGCGCGGATGAAGTGATCCAGGAACCGCTTCCTGATGTCATGCGTCTGCACTGTGGTCTCGTCCTTGCTGAGGTTCTTGATCGTGAGTTCTGGGATCGTGGGGGTTCTGTGATCGTTCGCTGTGCGGGCCGCGGCGCGGCGCCGGGGCTCCCGGCGTGGCGACGACTGCGACACACCAGCCTACATTCCCGGTCGCCGACGACTGTCAGGCCTGAGCGGGCGGGGATCGGCGGCGCCCGCCGCGCCGGATGATGGACCGCAGTTTGCCGAGCCGGGTGAAGATCTCCCGTTCGAATCCGTGCGGGGTGGGCCGGTAGTAGTCGACGCCCACCAGGTCGTCGGGTGCGTACTGCTGCGGCACCACGCCGTCGGGGTCGTCGTGCGGGTAGCGGTAGCCCTTGCCGCTGCCCATCGCCTTGGCGCCGGCGTAGTGGCTGTCGCGCAGGTGCGGTGGCACCGGTCCCGATTTGCCGGCGGCCACGTCGGCCATCGCCTCCCCGATCGCCGCGACCACACCCGGTGATTTCGGGGCGGTTGCCAGGTGGATGGTGGCCTGGGTGAGCGCGAGCTTGGCCTCGGGCATCCCGACCAGCTGGACCACCTGCGCGGCGGCCACCGCCGTCTGCAGGGCCGACGGGTCGGCCATGCCGATGTCCTCGGAGGCGTGCACCATCAGCCTGCGCGCGATGAACCGCGGGTCCTCACCCGCCGAGATCATCCGCGCCAGGTAATGCACCGCCGCGTCGACATCCGATCCACGGATCGACTTGATGAACGCGCTGGTCACGTCGTAGTGCTGGTCACCGTCCCGGTCGTAGCGCACGGCGGCGCGGTCGATCGCGGCCTCCACGTCGGCGACGTCGATGACGAGCGCGACCCGATCCCCCTCATCTACATCCCCCGCAGCAGTGTCCCCGTCCGCTGGGTCGTCGGCGTGGCTGATGACGCTGTCCGCACTGGCCTCCAGCGCCGTGAGGGCACGGCGCGCGTCACCGCCGGCGACGGCCACCAGGTGAGTGCGGGCCTCGTCGGTGAGCCGGACGGCCCCGCCCAGGCCGCGCGGAT
>WBZQ01002083.1_pt1 | contig 13203 bp, 7 predicted proteins | sample 5204251 | NCBI WGS metagenome assembly WBZQ01 (sample SAMN12412402, study PRJNA552823) | activated sludge metagenome | isolation source: activated sludge from nitrification reactor of wastewater treatment plant... | place: USA: Virginia | collected 2017-09 | reverse complement strand
TCACGCCAAAGGTGATGGCTCACTATAAGGCCCAGCGGCGAATCGAACAAGCCGCTCCTGCGACCATCAACAAGGAGCTCCAGCTTGTCCGGCATGCCTTCAACCTCGCCATGCGGGAATGGGAATGGTGCCGGGAAAATCCGATGCACCGGGTCTCCATGGAACAGGTCAGGAACGAAGTGGACCGTTGGCTGACGCTGGAGGAAGAGGACCGGCTCATGGCTGCGTCGTCACCGTGGCTGCGAGAGATCATGGTCTTTGCCATGAATACCGGCATGCGCCAAGGGGAGATTCTCAACTTGCAATGGGAGGACGTGGATTTCTCCCGAGGAACCTTGATCGTGATGCAAAGCAAGAACGGCACACGGCGGACCATTCCGCTCAATACCAAGGTCTATGAACTTTTGGCCGCAAAACAGGCCGCTGCCGGTCTGTCACGCGGGCCAGTGTTCAAGACTCCCCTCGGCAATCTCCTGCAAGTGCGTTTTCTGGTGCGGGAGTTTTGTGAGGCCCGCAATCGGGCCGGGATTCCAGATTTCCGGTTTCACGACATGCGACACACCTTCGCTACGCGTTTGGTTCAGCGCGGCGTGGATCTCTACAAGGTCCAACGGTTGCTTGGGCATAAGACGAATTTGATGACGCAACGCTACGCGCATCATTCGCCGGAAAGCCTGAGGGAGGGTGTGAAGGTGCTGGATGAGTGCCAACCAGAGCGGTTTAGCACAAATTTAGCACACGGGGCGGTTTCGGAAGATTTTCGAGGCTTTCAATCCTCGTAAGTGCTTGATTTATTGTGGTGAGTCGGCTGGGATTCGAACCCAGGACCCTCGCCTTAAAAGGGCCCCTGGCAATAAGTAAAATCAATACCTTAAGTGTTGAAACATTCCAATCTGTCGCACGGTTTTACAATGGCTTACAAATAGGCTGTCCGATATAGGACAGCACTGCAGCCTACTTTCGTGTAGTAACCCACAACTGGAAAAAATTACACTCGGAGATAATAGAGAGAGTCATATGACTCGAACCTTCATGCCGTAAAGGCTTAGACTGTTTCATTTTTTATCTGGAATGGCGTAGAGTGGGGGTGTTTCTTCATGCGCTAGAGCACGATTTCTCTTATCATGCCACAAGATCCTCATGTTCTCGTCCTGAAGATAGAGGGACTATCCGCGGGACAGATTCCTCTCACACTCCTGGCTGACAAGCTACAAGCCGCCCAGCGGCTCCTCTTGAATATTGGTTCTGCTATTCGAGGAGGAGGTAGGCGTGGTGCGTGGAGAGCTGAAGTGCTTCAAGGGTGTACGTTAGTATTTTCGGACTCTCGACCAGGTAGCCTTGAGGTTTTTACTCGCCTCGCCTCTCCCCTACCTGGCCTCCTTCAACCTGCTCAGGAATTGGGAGTTGAGGCCTTAGCCAGAACGGGCCTCACACTTAAAGCAATCAAGGAAAAAGACCGACCCACACTGGAAAAATTCTTCCCCGATTTCGGACACAGAGCGCGCATTCTGAAATCAGCGTTGCCTCTAATTCCAGAACAAGATGCACAATATGATATTGCCGTATCGACATCAACGGCAGACGTTCAACTTGGAACTGTACTTCGGGAATACGTAGTCGAACTAGCCCGTGAAGAGACCCCAGATTTTCTGCAGGAGGAAATCAGAACTCTGACAGGTAAACTCTATTTGATAGAGGTCGCAACCGGGCAACGTCAACTTGGGCTTATTGTTAACAATAGGCAGATTCACTGCTTCTATAACCAAGAACTTGAAGATGTAATTAGAGAGCTCATTCCAGGGTCATTAGTTGAAGTGGAAGGGCGAGCCACTCTTGACGAATTTGGACAAATTCAACGTATTGAAGAGATTCTTGATGTAGTTCCAATCCAGCTTGTTCCTCTCTACTGGAGCAATCTCATATACGACAATCGTCGCTTTCATCTTAACCAGCCCATTCAAATTAATCCCGTGTTCCACGAAGGTGTCTGGGTCCATGAATATGAACCACTAAGAATATCCGCATTGGGCCATTTGCGGCATGAGTCGCTTCAAGCCTTCAAAATGGAATTTGCCGCATGCTGGGATCAACTGGCCGAGGAAGAGGACGATAATCTCACCGAAGATGCACAGGATCTCAAAAAACAGCTCTTGGCTATAGTTCGAACCGTCGAGACTACCCAATGAGCACGCGGAAGACGAAGGACATCCGCAAAAGTCTATTGATTAAGGGATTCAAGGAAACCGATACCCATCACGAAATGTATTGGCTCTATGTTGGAAGCCGCAAGACATCTGTTCGTACACGAATTAGCCATTCAGAATCTGAATACGGTGACAAACTACTAGGCCTGATGGCCAAACAGGTAGGTCTAAGTAAAGCAGAGTTTGATGACCTCATTGAGTGTCCACTATCCTATGATGAATATGTACAACTACTAAAGACACGAGGAGTAGTCAAACTTGACCAAGACGCCCCAAGTCGATAGGCCTCTTGGCTGCTTCCCTACGACGTTCATATTAAATGGCTCAACGTGAGCAATTTTACTTCGCCCCCTTCTCTGCCAATGTCTTGATCTTATTCAGAGCCTCCTTCATCGGCCGGTAGAACTGCATGATGGCGTAACCCCAATCATCATACCCGGGGGGAGGCGCCTCCCCCTGAGCGATACGAAGCGCAACGCTTCGCGCCAATCCCTCAACCTCTCTCTGATTGCTATGCGGACCGATGTCATCCAGTCGCTTTGCAATCTGTTTAGGTTTCTGTTTTGACTTCACTTGCTTCTCCTTTCTTCGCTGAACCCGATGTTTAGCGTCGTCTTAAGTCGATTGGAGTATGCCGACCAAATCTTTGACATAGTCGGTTGGCTCGTCCTTGGCGCATAGGATGTGATGATTACGATAATCCGAAGGGGTTGCCAGAAGATTGGACGAAGTCGGGCTTGGCCATCGCAACTCGTGTCGATAGGTCTGGGAAATGAGGAAAGACTCTAGGCGAATGTCATCACGCTGAAGCGACGGCGACTTTTGCAGCTCCTTGATCCGTTGGAAGAACCGCACTTTTGGGTTCTGGAAATTGTCAGTAAAGTTTCTCATACCCTTTGGATCGAGGAACGCAATGGTCTGGTGAGAGTCCTTCACCAGCCAGAGAATAAAATCAGGGCGGAAGCCTGCCTCAGTGAAGAAGCTGATTGCCCTGTCAGAATTGTGGTTCCGAAGAAGGTACAGTTCGGTCTCAGCCAACACTCCGTTACCTTCGGCTTTGCAAAAGTCCTCCAAGTCGTTCACAAACTGCTTTTCACCCTCGTTCAAATGCGTGGGGATAATCTTGATCAGCGCGTCCTTGCCATCATCATGGCTCAGGTGGATGAGGGGCTGATAGAGGTGGCGGCTTGCGCCGAAAATCTCTAGCTTGTCGAAGGTCAGCGACTCAAACTCGCCACTCTTAAATTTCTCACTCAACGTGCGCAGCCGTTGAATAAGCTGTTTCTCGGATCTCCTAACGATAACCTGATACTCCTTCAACACCAGATCATCAGACGGTTTCAAAACCTGATATTCCAAGAATGGCGCTTCAAACACACGCTTGTGGAACTGGTAGAAACGATCCGTATAGCCCTTAAGGAGATGAACGGCGATGTCCTGCCAGAGGCCGCGCTGGTCCAATCTGCGGAACTCTAGATAACCAGGAGGGATATACAACTCGTACCACCATGAGCTTGAAAGGAGGTCCTTCAGTTCCTCTGGCCCGAATAGAAGGTTGTAATACGCTTTATCTCGTTTGTGCCTCTCCAGTTCAAACCACACACTATCCCATGGCAGAAAAGCGAGGTGCTCGATTCGCAAACGTTCCTTATTCATCGTCGCCGTCGCTCCACCTCCCTGACTGACAGAGGACTGCTTCTGCAGTCGTGGATACCAATCGGCAATGACCGTGTTGTTCAGCTGTCCCTCGAGGCTGGTGAGTCGAAGCCGGACCGACTTCTTGAAATCCGGCATCTCAGCTTTTGGCCGAATGATCTTCAACTCAAGCTCGTTTCGCTCAAACTCCGGCAATCTGATTGTTGGCAGGGAGATCATCTCTCGCCGCTCGTCCTCGCCCACCCCCTCCTCTTCAAGATACTCTTCGAATACCTTCATGTAGTCGCTTTTGATTCCGAAAATATTTAAGGTCTCCAACAGCTCGATGTGTGCAGGATGCGCATGGGGTGTATCACCGTCCTGGAACTCGAACATATCGAGCGCCCCAGTCCGCTTTAGCTTGAAACGATAGCCTTTGAGCCGAACTCCTCGCCCAAAGAGCTGGATGATCTCGCTCCCCTCCTTCTTTCCGACGTTCATCAGGCCCATCGCAGACACCCGCCACGAACTCCAGCCCTCTGTAAACTTCTTCGCACCGGCCAATATGCGGATGCTGCTGCCCGGCTTCTTGATGTTCTCGAACAATGAACCTGAAAACTTCAGCTCATCCACGACGTAGTGTTCTTCAGAATCTTTACGGTCCGCGCACAAATCGCAAAGCTTCTTAGAATCACCGACATTCACAACCCCAAACCATGAGTTATCGCCCACCCGTAACCCGATCTCACCTTCGGTGCCTTGCAGATGAACAATGTGCAATTGCCCACCGCCAGGCGCATTGAACACGTGCTTCAAGATATCCGCAAACAGATCAGCGGCCTGCTCCGGGTTGAACAGCTCTTCGACAAAGGGGAAGAAACGATCGAATACACGCCGACCACCCACCACTAAGTCGTCGCGGCGCTGGAGCAGCTTTTTGAGACGACGGACCGTTTCCACACGGTCAGACACAAACGAAGCGAGAAACTTGAGAATGAGCACCAAGTCCGTGTCTTCCTGCGTCTGCCGTTGGCCGGTGACGGAACCGCCGACAAAGACCATCAATGGCGATTCAAGCAAATAGGGCACCAACGCAGCCCCACCGTCACCGAAACGGCGGCATTGTTGGTAGAAGGACAATAAGCACGCAGTCAGATATAGCGGGCGTGTCTCGCCTTCGTGCTCCTCTGCGAGGTTGAGGATATTGAAATCCTTGCCATACCCATCGTTGTAAAAGAACTTGTAGGAGTAATCGAAGAGAATGCACTTCGCGTAGGTCTGTGTAAGCGCCTTCTGCTTCGTACCAGCCGCCGCCTTGATGGCCTGCCCAAATGTCGCGGAATACTCGAAGGAAAACCCGTTAGCGCAGAGCCGCGCTCGTTTGTCCATCCACTCCTCGCCGCCGGAACCCCGGTGACCTTCGTCCACAAGCACGAGGTTGTTCCCCTCGAACGTATCCACCGCCACAGTTTTCTCGCCGGAGGTCTCCCGCAGCTTGTGAACATCGATGATGTCCACACCCCTACCGGTGAAGAGCGTCGCACCATCTTTGTCGTAATACTCCGCCTCGATCCCGGACAGTTCGAACTCATCTTTATGTTGGCGCGACAAACCTTCATTTGGCGTCAGAAGAATAATGCGATTCAAATCCTGCCGCCGCCCCGCTTTGCCAAGATGGTGAAGATATTGCCGAATGTGGCAATGCATCAGCAGCGTCTTCCCACTTCCAGTGGCCATCCAGAAAGCAACCTTGTTCAGGTCGTCTTCGACAAAAGGCTTCAGTTGATTTCGCTGGTCTGCCTCTTGATTAAACGCCGCGATAGTCTGATTCAGTGATACGAGCAACGCATTGGGATCGAGGAAATATCGATCAAGGTACAGCTCGGTAAGCAGGAGACCGAGGTATTGGAAATACAGGGGGTAGAGTGTCTGGCCCTGCAAGTTGCGTTTTCTGGTGATGTGTTTCCAATGGCCAGTGATATTCGTGTCATACTCGCGGAGTTGATCATCCGAGACCGACCGGCCTTGTGCGGGTTTGGGAAGGCGGATAACGAGTTGCTGGACAAACTTTGATCCACCGTCTTCTGCCCACCCCTCGAACTCGGGAGCTCGAAGCATCTCAGACAATCGGTCGAAGTTATCGATGCCGAGCTGCCTCAAAGCCCACGGGGCCAACACGATTTTGTCGGCAAAGTGATTGGACATCAGCTCAGACTTTCAAAGTTGGTCGAATCGAACATGAGTCGTTGGAAGGTTTCCTCGATGAGATGCACCTTATTGTGCGGATCGTTCAAGGTGTGGGAGCCGTTGACGTAAATGAAATCGAAGTCTGTGTCGGCTGGATTAATGCCAAGGGAAAGACGGCGTTTCCCCTTTCGCAGGCCGAGATGTTCTTCTAATGCATTGTTGTCTTCGATGGGGTCGCCCGACAGCTTCCTCCAGATGATCAAAGTCCGTGTGCGTCCACCGGTTCGCTTATAGCCCTCAACGCGGATGAAGCCATCGAGCTCCTTGATCGAGTCTACCTTGAGTCCAAGCAGCCAATTGAAGGTTTCCACCAAATCCACATTTGTTTCCTTGGTTTCTCCCGCGCTAGAAGTAGCAATGTTCATTTTGTAGGCAAACGGATCACGGAACTCCCCAAGATTCAGCAGACTCTTGCTACCGGCACTCTCCACATCGAGAAAATACCTCAATAGATATTGGTCTCGAGTGAGTTCATCAGCCTTAGCAAGTGCGGCTTCTTGGTCTGGCACCCGACGTAGGCTTAGGTTATTGAGCGTGTCCTCATAGCCTTCCAGCCTCACAATTTTGAAGGCGTGGCTAGTGCCGGTGTTGCGTGTCTGCGGCTTGCTATCTTTCCATTCGGTGGAATAGGAGGCCTTCTTTAGGCGAGGAACAAGAGTGGCATGAAAATGTTCACCCATTTCGACGAGAAGGTATTTGCGCTTCCCGCCGTCTTTACGGTTTAAGTTTATGACAGCATGGCCAGTCGTCCCTGAACCACCGAAATAGTCCAGGGCCAAAATCTCTTTGTCGTTCTTCCAGCCGATAATTCTTTCCAGCAAGGGCATTGCCTTTTCGTGCGGAAAGTCAGTGAAGTTTCCTGCGGATGGTATGTCTAGCCAATTGTCGCTTAACAATCTGAATCCTTGCGGCGGTACGTAGTATTGGACCACCCCATCCTCATTTTTCCGGACAAAATCTAGATCGCGACCTGCCTGAAGGTTTTCGATATACCATTCATCCAAAGTTTTGTTCTTCGCCTCTATAGTGATATATTCCTCATAGTTTTGTGCTGCCCCCTTCGCTCGTTCCTCTTCCCAACGCCACTGACCTGATTCAGGATTCTTTCCAAAAAGTTCGTAACGCATTGTTCCGCGGTCGGTCCCTCTCCAAAACGTGTCCCATTTCCCTGGCTTTTCTGCCGCGAGAGATTGCCTTAGATGTGGAATCCGACTGTTGCGACTTCTTCCAAACACATGGATGACATCATGGCCGAAGTTGAGCTTTTCAATGTCATCAAACTGTGCTTGAACGTTTTTCACTCCGCGCCTTACGGAGACCGTATTTTTCCTTGTCGCTGATACTGCCTCTAGCACAAGTTGTGAAGCAGCTCGTTCGGTATCCCCAATTTGCAGGAAATACAGAGCATCTTCAGCTAGAAGATGGAATGCCAAAGTGGCTCCTTGCTGAATGCAAGCCAACCAGCTACTACGGGCAAAGCTATCTTTGTAAGGAAAATTGATGTCATTGTCAGTATTGTAAGGCGGGTCGATGTACACGCACTTCACCTGCTCCCTATACCGCTCCTTCACTAGCTGCAGCGCTTGAAAGTTCTCTGAATGGAAGCAGATACCATTCAGCATGGCGTCGAGGTTCTCAATACTAGCAAGGAGCTTGATGGTAAAGAGGGAGTCATAGTGGCGTGTATCGAGAACTAGGTACAGGTTTGCCTTCAGGAAGTTCCGCGTACGCTGTGGCGTTAGCTCTGATATTCTATAAAGATCTTCCCATTCCCTCCATTGATCCTCGTTAGCACAAACCTCTTCGTAGAGCACTTCAGGGACAAGATCGAGCGTGAGGCAATAGCGGGTCTCCACCACGAACTTTTTCTTGAGCCAGAGCTTTTTTTGAAACTCCTCCAGTTGCGTCAGCATTTGTATGACAGGAGTCGCGCACTGGCGGATAGCACGAATCTTCGATAGGTACTGTTCGGCTTTCGCGGAGCCGGCACTCTCGAGGTCATCGAGATGTATGACTTCGTTCTTGATATAAAAATCCAGCTCACGCCGTAGAAATCCGCCCAGATCTTTGTGAATGAAGTAGTCGAACTGATGCTTTGCGGTATACGTCCGCAGGTGTTTTTGCAGAATGCTGCGCGTGTCCCTGCGGTCCTTGCCCTGATAGGTTAGATCTGGAGAAAAGAGTATTGCCTTCCATCTTGACGGCAGGTTGTCGAACAGAGTCTTTTCCGTGTCAGCGTTGAGTTCGTCCTGCAAGGCAGAAGCAGATTGCCTCGCCTTTGGTGTGTGCTCGCTGTAGTGAAATTGAATCGACAACGTGTTGGGGCCGTCCACAGAGAACGGGACTTTGTCATAAAGCGAGAAGGCGCGAGTGGTCTTCCCGCTTGGCTTACGGTTGTCTTTTTCAGTGTCGGCTTCCAACAGTTTGAAGTGGATTGTGCACCGCTCTGTCGCAGCGGCTTCGAGTAATGTTCCCGCGCCAGGCGCAATGTGAAACACGTAATCGCGTAGTAGCTCGGAGGACTTAATGTAGTACTGATCCATGTTGGCCCAGACCAGTTTTACCTCCTCGCCGTTGTACGGGATCATGTATTTCTCACGTCCCTGAACAGTGGAACGGTGCAGGCCGATGAAGTCTCCGCCCTGGTAATAACGCGAGAAAAAAGTGAATAGGTGGGAATAGACTTCGTCGGCGGTCGCGTCGAGATCTGCGCCCTTACCATACTTCTCCCGCAGCTCCATCACACGCGGCGATTGTTCTGGTGCGATACCGGCAGCCCTGGCAGCGGATTCAGCCTTCCGCAGATCTTCCTCAATTCCGGCCTGTTGCAGTTGGCCATGGCTGGTGAGTGCTTCGCGGACGGTCTTTTCGAGATGTTTGTCGAGGAACTCAGTAATTTCCGTGTGACGCTGGCGGAGGATGCGGTAGATGCCGAAGTCGAGATCGGCCTTGTCCAATTCAAAGAGCTCGCGGAGCTTTAGCTTGAGCTTCTCAAAGCTCGGTGATGCGGGAGTATTTGTCGTCGTATCCGGCATAGGTTCAATCCTAAATGTTCAGGCGGCCCTGTGAGAAGTTGTGTTGGACTCGTTGCGTACGGTCCATCGAATGGTGAAGAGAGTGTCTTTCTGAATAGATGGGTCCAGCTTGCCTCGGATATTGGCGACAAGCTGGTCGCGCTGAGCGAGGATGCGGTCCTCCACCTCAAAGATTTCTTGGCGGAGCTTACGTTGACGGCGTTCGGTGTCGGCGATTTCGCTCTGTACTCGGGCTTGCTCGGCCAGCTCGCTGGTCTTTCCGGCTTCGTTGCGCAACTCCCTGAGGCGCTTTTTGATGTCCTTAAGCGCTTTCTCAGAGGTTGCGATCTGGTCATCTGCCCACCCATCGAGCTTGGCCAACTCGGCTTCGAAGAACTTGGCATTGCGCGCAGAAATGGCCTTGAGCAAGTTGGCCTCTGCCGACGCGCGCAGGCTTTCGAGAGTGTCTGCACTCGTGACTGTGGTTGATGAGCCCTTCGTCTGGGCAGGAAGTTGGAATAGACGGGCGGCTTGTTCATCATCCAGGGTTTTCCCGGCATCCGACACTGCCGTGAAAATCAGATGATCTTCTATCTGATCTAAGGCTTGTACGGTGAGGATTGAGAGCGTCAGCCAGCCGGATTCCCCCACAAGGGATTCGAGGATGCTAATTTTCCCATCATGATCGCCATACTCGAAACACACTTCCTGAACAGGAAGCTTACGCTCCCTAGCCTGCGACACCACGGCCTCGGCAAGAGGATGGTTTAAGCGATAGGTGTGTGCCTCCCCAGAACGGCGCGGGAGTTCGTACAGTCCGAGCGGGATTTCACCGGACGCAGATGGGAATGGACAAGACTTGAGGCGAAAGGATGAGTCGTTGATGAACTCAGCATGCCCGATCAGTTCATGCTGCGTCAGTTGAATAAGCCAGCGCTCTAATCGATTCAGGTAGGCCTTCGAATCGCTGTCGCGCAGCTTCAGTTTCTCTCGCACCTCATCGTCAAAGTTCTCAAGCAGCTTGCGGCGCGTTTGCGTCATCGCCTCATTGATTTCGAGACTTAGTTCAAGCTGAAGCTGGTCAAAAGCGGTCTTAATTTCGTCGTGCTTGCGGCAACGCTGATAGATGCCTGCGATGCGTTTTTCAAAATCCACCCCGGACTCAATGGCACCAAGCACCTCGTCACTTGCACCGAACACACCTTCGAATAACTGAAACTTTTCAGACAGGAGTTCAAATACGCGTCTGTCTGCCTCATTCTTCCGATTGAGAAAATTCACCACTACCACGTCGTACTTCTGGCCATACCGGTGACAGCGGCCAATACGTTGCTCGATGCGCTGGGGATTCCACGGGAGGTCGTAGTTCACCACCAGCGAACAAAACTGGAGATTGATCCCCTCTGCGCCTGCCTCGGTAGCGATCATGATGCGGCCTTCTTCACGAAAGTAATCTACGAGCGCCGAGCGCATGTCGGCTGTTTTAGATCCGGTCACATGGTCGGTCCCCTGATATCGATCTAGCCAAGCGGCGTAGATTGCCTTTGAACGATCGTCGGTATTCGACCCGTTAAAGAGAACGATCCCGTCCTTCCATGGGCTGTCTGCCAGTAAGCGAAGCAAATAGCTTTGCGTTTTCCTCGATTCGGTAAAGATGATCGCCTTTTGTACGGCCCCAAGTTCCGTGGCCTTGGCAAAGGCAATGGTCAACGCTTTGATCAACGCCTTTCCCTTTGCGTTGTGCTCAATGGACGTGGCGAGTCTGGCGAATCCATCAAGATCGGCGATTTCCGCCTCGATGGCCGAACGGTCGGCTTCCGAAAGTGGCTCAGCCGGTTGCTGATCTCCCCACTCCTCGGCTGTCTCACCCAGCGCCTCGTAGTCCCGGTCCAACTCTTCTTCCAGCGGTACTAGGAGGCCTTGCTTGCCAAGCTTGGCCTTGAGTCGCTTCGAAATAGACGTGAGCGCCCCGGCGATGGCAAAACTCGATGACGCGAGCAGCTTACGAAGTACCAAGGTCATCAGCGAACGCTGGCTTACCGGCAGGGCCTGAAGATTTGGGCGGCGCAGATACTCCGACACAAGGTCATACAGCCGATCTTCCGCTTCCTCTGGGGTGAACTCTTGGACAAGCGGCAGCCGCTTCGTGAACGGAATGTAGGCAGTAACCTGCCTTCTCAATGTCCTATGACACAGCGGTTTCAGGCGGGCCTTGAGTGTGTGGAAGACTTGCTCTTGGGTCAGATTGGCAAACTGATCGCGGAAGCTTTTGATATCACCAAAGGCGTGCTCGTCGATGATGCTGACAAGGCCGAAGAGTTCGAGGAGCGAGTTCTGCAACGGAGTGGCGGTCAGCAAAAGTTTTCGGCGGTCTGCCAGTGCCGACTTCAGCGTATTGGCGATGACGTTCGACGGCTTGTAAACGTTGCGCAACCGATGGGCTTCGTCGATGACCACAAGATCCCAAGGTGTCGCCGCAACATCAGAAGCTTTGGCTCGAGCGAACTGATACGAACAGATGACGATACGGTCTTTGATCTCGAATGGACGGAAGTTCCCTTGCTTGATCGTCTCGTTGTACGGCTTGGTCTCCAATATCCTGCAGGGCAAGAAAAACTTCTCTGTCAATTCCTGATGCCACTGTTTACGAAGATTAGATGGAGTAATGACCAAAAGACGCCGCTTACGCTCGGCCCACTTCTGAGATAGGACCAGTCCCGCCTCGATGGTCTTCCCGAGACCGACTTCGTCCGCCAACAGCGCGCCGCGTGAGAGCGGCGAGTTGAAGGCAAAAAGCGCAGCGTCCACTTGATGGGGATTCAGATCCACCTGTGCGCTCGCCACCGCTCCAGCCAGCTTTTCGATGCTGTCCGATGGGCACCGCTTGGTGAGTTCGTAGGCGAAGTACTTGGAGTGGTAGTGCGTGATCATTTGAGTCGGAAGAATACCTGCTTTCCCCATAGAAATCACTCACCTCGGAGAGGTAATGACCAAATGGTATCTTGGTTCTGATTATCAGCAATGGTGGGCTAATCTCCTGCGAAACCTCATGGCATAATCCGCCCTTCGTCCTCTTGTAAGAAAACTGCTAGCTCCAGTGGCACGAACCCAAGATTCTCACGGCCACGCCGTACCATTTCTCGACTCTTCCGATCACTTTTTCGTTCCGCCTCGATGGTACACCGCTCTTGCGGGTATCGTTATTATCCATTCTTCCACGATGGAGATTCATTGTTTCTAGCACTGTGTTTGCACTAGGCCTCTGAATTTCATTTGCGTCCCGCGCATTCAAAGCTTCAGTAGGGAATGGCTTCCTGATAGGGCCATTTGTCCCTAGTGTGTATTTTTTGGCCCTGTCCGTGTTTCTTGATAAAAATGCATCGGAAAAATCGCTCATATACGTAGTTGATGGCGATAGATGCATGGGCATATCTCCGTTCTCATCCTTCTGCGCTCAGATGCACAGACATTGGACTCCCTTGATCTGGAGCGGCTCGCGTGAGCATCAAATTGGAAAGTTTCTGAATTCCTATGACTCGATCACTGCCTGATACATCGTGAGTTGTTTTGAATCACAGTACGTTCCCGCCTGAAACTCCTGTCCCTCACTGTCCTCTACTGTCCCCTAGTGTCCCCGAACAGGCTCTTTCACCACTCACGCGCATTTGCGTATGGTCCGCTCATACGTCGTGCGCCGAACCGAAGAGGAGACGCGATGAAGAAAACGTGGTTAACGATCGACGAACTCGCCCTGGAACTCCAAGTGAGCGTGAAGTCCATTCGCCGTGCCTATCGGAAGGGTCAGATTCCCGTCGAGCGGATCTGTAGGTTCGTCCGCTTCGACCTGGAACGGGTGAAAGAAGCCATGCAGGGCAATGGACAAGGGCAGTCTCCTATCTCCACACGGGAACAGGGACAGCGCAGCGCGACCGGCGGCGATCGCCGGCGGCGCGCGCAGCGGCCCAGCCCCCGACTTGGTAAGACGGGGGCGTCTATCGCACAGAAGCCAAGGAGGGCAAAGTGACAGTTTCCGGAGGATTCACTCAAACCATCGATTGGCTCGCGTTCACGCTCCCGAAAGCTGAGGTGGCGGACGTGATTAC
>WBZQ01001394.1_pt1 | contig 13215 bp, 11 predicted proteins | sample 5204251 | NCBI WGS metagenome assembly WBZQ01 (sample SAMN12412402, study PRJNA552823) | activated sludge metagenome | isolation source: activated sludge from nitrification reactor of wastewater treatment plant... | place: USA: Virginia | collected 2017-09 | reverse complement strand
AGGAAGAGCCTCGTCCCAAAGAACTTGACCTCGACATCAAGCAACCTCCCATGACTCCCGCGGGAACCGCGAATTGACGATACGACAATGCAATAGCAGTCTTCCCGCAACGCATTCCGCGAGATATGAAATCTTGCTGACTGGGACGCTCGTGGTATGGCTCGGCCTGAGCATGTGCGCGCCGGTGCTGGGCGAGGACGCGGCGAGCGACGCGCTGTCCGCGGGCCGCACGGCGCCGGTGCGCGCGTTGACGCCGCGCGACCTGGATGCGTCCGCAACGCCCGCCGTCGAGCCCCTGCGCGCTGCGGCGACGCCGCCGGAAGACGAAGCCCCGGTCGACGAGCCGCCGTCCGACAGCGGTCCGATTGTCGTGAGCGATGGGGCCGAGGCCCTGCCACGTCGCATCCTGCTGGTGGACGACGAAGACGACGTGCGTCAGATGCTGGCGCTGCGTTTCGCCGAGGCGGGCTACAACGTCGAAGAGGCCGCCAGCCCCGAAGAGGCCGTGAAGATGGCCACGCGCCTCAGTCGCGCCGGGGCCGAGTTCCTGTTGGTCACGGACCTGGGCATGCCGGCCTCGGGTGGGGCCTCGTTCCAGGGTGGCTTCGAGGTCGTGAAACGCCTCTGGAAGATGAACTTGCAGCCGCCCGTGTTGATGATGAGCGAGACCCTGAACGCCACGGTACGCGCGCGCGCGCGCCAGATGAACATCGCGAACCTGGTGTTCAAGCCGGGCCTGTCGCGTCTCGATGGCACGCAGTTCGAGAGCGACGTGGGCGCCTTCGCCGACCGGCTGGTGGCGCAGGTCCTGCCCCGCCTAGGACGAGCGGGCGCGCGTCCGCGCCCCGAGCGCCGCTCCAATGCGGCCCCCGGCGTGTCGGCCACGACCGAACCGGACGAATTGGCGCGCCAGATTCGCCTGCTGCAACAACGCCTCGAGGACCTACGCCGTTCAGGGGATGCGGCGCGCATCGCCGTGCTGGTCATGAAGGTGGCGCGCGAGTTCTTCGAGCGCGCGCTGCTGTTGCTGGTCAAGAACGAGGAGCTGCGCGGCCTGGGCGGCTTCGGACCGGCGCCACGCGGGGCGCACCTGAACCTGCTGGCCCGCGAGATCGCAGTCCCCTTGGATGAGCCCTCGGTCTTCCTGGAGGTGGTCAGCACGCGCCGGCCTTACGCCGGTCCCCCGCCCGAGGGTCGCTGGAGCAACTACCTGCTTGGCCGCATCGGGCGTTTCCGTACCACGGGCTTCACGCTGATCCCGCTCCTGACCCACCGCCAGACCACCGCCGTGCTGTTCGGCGACAACCCCGAGACGGGCGCGCCGTTCCGGCGCATGGAGGCGCTCGAGGTGTTCGTCGACCAGGCCGGCATGGCGCTCGAGAACGTCTTTCTTCAACGCAAGATCCAGGCGTTGCAGGCGGGTGCGTCTGATAGAATCGAGCCGTGATCCAGGGCTCAAGTTGCCGCCAATCGAGGAACTGACAGTCGATGGCCAATCCTGACGACCCCCTGAAGCAGGGACAGGACTTCTTCCAGATCTTCTCGAAGGCCAAGGACTTCACTGAAGAGCTGCTCAAAGAGAACGAGCGCTTGCGCTTCAAGATCGCAAGGCTCGAGTCAGCCAGCGGCCAGAGCGCGAGCGACGAGCGTGTGCGCGAGCTGCAGAAGCGCCTGCGTGATATCGAAGAGAAGCTGGCCGAGACCGAGTCACGCTACCGCAAGGTCGAGGAAGAGAACAAGGAATTCGCTGATCGCTACATCGAGATCGAGGAGCAGAACAACAACCTGGCCAATCTCTACGTGGCCAGCTACCAGCTCCACTCGACACTCGACTATCGCGAGGTCGTGCGCATCGTGCAGGAAATCGTCATCAACCTGATCGGCGCCGAAGCCTTCCACCTCTGGATGGCGAGCGACAAGACCGGCGCGCTCGTGCTCGAGAGTTCCGAAGGGCAGCAACCGGCCGTGGCCTCGATCGCGATTGGCGACGGCGTCATCGGCAAGACGGCCCAGAGCGGCGAGAACTACTTCGCACCGCGCGTGGTCTTCGAAGAAGCCACACCCTACGACGAGCCGATCGCAGCGATTCCTCTGAAGATCAAGGAGACCACCATCGGGGTCATCTCGATCAACAAGCTGCTGGTGCAGAAGACGGCTTTCACCACGATGGACTACGAACTCTTCACGTTGCTGGCCGGCCACGCGGCCACGGCGTTGTTCTCGGCCAAGCTCTATTCCAACTCGGCGCGCAAGCTCACCACATTGCAGGGCTTCATCGACATGCTGAAGCAGCCCGGCAGCCCGACGTAGCATCCGCGGTGGGCGCCCCGCCGCGTTCGGGCAGCGGCTGCACAGCGCGTGCTGCACAGCCGGCAAGCCCAAGTCTCCGAGGTTCGACAGCGACGCCTGGAGCGCCAGCGCGACACGTCTGAAGTCCCGATCGTCGACGCAGGGCCTCAGGTGCCGACACTGCGCTCCCCCTACGGCTCCACGACGGACGTCGTCGCTCCCAAGTCCGTCGGCGTAGCACGCGCGTGCACGCTCGCCGAGCTTGTCGCCGCAGGCTTCAACCGAAAGGCCTGCGGGGTCGCATACGTCACGCGCCGCCACAGCCACTCCGCAGGCCCCATTCGGTAATGCGCCAGCCAGACGTGGCTGCTCCAGACCTGAACGGCGAAGAACACGGTACCGCCGAGCAGGCACGCGTTCATGGGGACCTTCCCGTACAGCCCCAGCCCGTAGCCGTTGAAGATCCACGTGCAGACCACGGACTGGAGCAGGTACTGGCTCAACGTCATGCGCCCCAGGGGCGCGAAGAGACCCAACACCCGACGCCACCACGCACGCTGGATGAGCAGCAGGACGCCCGCGAAGTAGGCCAAGGTCGCCGCGGGTTGCGAGAAGAAGTGGAGCGCCTTGATCAGCACGCGTAGGGGCTGCAACGAGATCGCGTGGTTCACCCACGTGTGGAGCGTCTCGCGGGGCACCACGTTCGACATCAGCCCGAGGCCGAAGCAGACGCCGAAGAGCAGGCGCAGCGCACGCGTGTGATGCTCAGGTTTCGACAGCACGCCTCGCTTCCAGAAGAACACGCCCAGGATGAAGAACGGCGCGAGGGTCACCAGGCGATTGGCCAGCCGCATCGGCCCGAGAACGTAGACCGACTCCCAACTGCGGAACTTCAAGGCTTCCAGCCAGGAGGCAGCTCCGTAGTGGCGCAGGCCGGCGGCGTACAGCCAGGCGGCGCTCGGCGGCGCCGGCGCCAGCATCACCAGGGCCGCGATCAGGCCCGAGGCCAACAGCACGACCGGGATGGCCCACAGGATGCGCGCGGCGCGCAGGCCGAGAAATGGCAGCACCATCAGGCTGATGAGGGCGTAGTCGAACAGGATGTCCCCGTTCCAGAGCAGGAACGTGTGCGCAAGCCCCAGCGCGGCCAGCGCCGCCACCCGACGCAGCGCGAAGGCCCAGTACGAGCCCCTGGCCGCGTTGGCATCGCGCTGGATCGTCAGGCCGGCGCCGAACAGCATGGCCAGCAGCGCCGCGGCCTTGGTCTCCAGCAGGGCGTGGCGCAGGAAGCTCAGGGTCTGGCCGCCCCAACCCCAGGGATAGGGCAAGCGAGCTTCCAGCGCCCACTCCGCGCCACTGAACAGATCGAGGTTCACGAGCAACACCCCGAACAGCGCCAGACCACGCAGCACGTCTAGTTGCAAGGCGCGATCTCCGGCGGCCGTCGGCCGGAGCGCGCGCTCGGTCGGTATCACGTTCCCTCCCTTGGAGTTCATGACGAACGCTTCGAGGTCCCGCGTCGCGAGCGCCCGGTGGCCGCAGCGCCGTGGGTGCGCCGCGCGCTGTTGGCCGGCTTGGCTGAAGCCCTCCCGGAGGCATCGCGGCCCAAGAGCCGCATCGGTGCGGCGTCCAGCAGCAGCGTGGCCAATCCCTTGGCTCGCAGCGCTGGCGCCTGCGAGCCTTCACGGGCGGCCGACACGCTGGCGCCATCGAAGAGCAACAGCAGGTCGGTGGCGTGACGCTCGTCCAGTCCGGCTTCGCGCAGCAGCCGCGCCAGGTAGGCATGAAAGCGGGCCTTGTGCCGTGCTGCGGCCTGGTGGGTGGCGGCGTCGCGGTCGGCGGTCTCTGCGATCGCGTTGATGAACGCGCAACCGCGGTAGTCGTGGCTGGCGAAGCGTAGCGCCAGCGCATCGAACACGGCCAGCGGCCTGCGGGCGGGGTCGGGCGCCAGGCGCCGCACCTCGGCTTCGAACCAGGCACACAACAGCTCGTCACGGCGCGCGAGGAAGGCCAGTACCAGCCCTTCCTTGGACTTGAAGTGGCGATAGAAGCTCATGCGCGCCACTTCGGCGCCCGCGATGATGGCATCCACCCCCACGGCCTGGATGCCCTGTCGGTAGAAGAGCTGTGATGCCACCTCGAGGATTCGCTCGCGCACCTTGCTCATGGATCCTGCTCCTCCTGCTTCAGTCGAGGTGGTAAACGCCGAGTGCGCGGCGAAGGTTCGGGCATTCGCGTCGACGTCAAAAAATATAGAACGATCGGTCTCATTTTAGCGACAGGCGGGCCGAGGCTGTGGCCCGTTGCGCGTGGCGCCGCCGCCTCCAGGCCGTCGGGGGCACGGGTCGGTCGTCGTGGCCGCCTATAATGAGCGTTCGGAGGCTGCATGAACCCTGCACGGACCTTGGGCGAGCTGAAGCGCACCTACACCGGTGGAGAACGCGTCAAGGACGAGCTGCGCCGCAACCTGCTGCGCAAGCTGCGCGCTGGCGAGCCGCTCTTCCCCGGCGTGCTGGGCTATCACGATTCGGTGCTGCCACGCGTGATCAACGCGATCCTCTCGCGCCACAACATGATCCTGCTGGGCTTGCGAGGTCAGGCCAAGAGTCGCCTGCTGCGTGGCTTGACGACCTTGCTGGACGCGCTCGTGCCCTACGTCCAAGGCTCGGAGATCCACGACGATCCGCTGCGCCCGATCAGCCGCTACGCCCGCGACCTGCTGGCCGCGGCGGGTGACGACACGCCCATTGCCTGGCTGACTCCCGACGTCACCATCGCCGACGTGATCGGAGACGTCGACCCGATCCGCGCCGCGCGCACCGGGCAAGACCTGACCAGCGAGCTGACCATGCACTATGGCCTGCTGCCCCGCGCGCACCGTGGCATCTTCGTGATCAACGAGCTGCCCGATCTGGCCGGACGCATTCAGGTCGGGCTGTTCAACATCCTTCAGGAAGGCGACGTGCAGATCAAGGGCTATCCGGTGCGCCTGCCGATCGACGTCTGCATGGCCTTCACGGCCAACCCGGAGGACTACACGGCGCGCGGCAAGATCATCACGCCGCTCAAGGACCGCATCGGCAGCGAGGTCCGCACCCACTATCCGGCGACGCTCGAACAAGGGGTCGCGATCACCGCACAAGAGGCTTGGACGGAGCGCGGTCCGCACTTGCAGATCCCGCGCTTCGTGCGCGAGGTGGTGGAGGGCATCGCGTTTGCCGCGCGCCGCGACCGGCGCATCGACCGCAAGTCGGGGGTCAGCCAGCGCCTGCCGATCTCCGCGCTCGAGAACGCGACCTCGAACGCCGAACGCCGGGCGCTGGGGCACGGCGAGCTGCCGATCGTGCCGCGCATCGCCGACATCTACACCGCGGCGCCGGCCCTGACCGGCAAGTTCGAGCTGGAGTACGAAGGCGAGCTGGTGGGTGCCGAGCAGATTGCTCGCGATCTGATTCGCGAGGCCGTCGGCGAAGCCTTCTCCATGCAGCTCGGCTCCCGTGACTTCCACGGCGTGGTGACCTTCTTCGAAGGTGGTGGCGCGCTCAAGCTGCGCGACGAAGCCGGCGCGGACGAACTGCTGGCGCAGATGAAGCGTGTGCCGGGCTTGCTCGAGCACACCCTCGCGCTGGGCGTGCAGCTCTCGGACCCGGCCCCGTTGCGCGCCGCCGCCGCTGAATTCGTGCTGGAAGGCCTTTACGCTCAGAAGAAGATCGGACGTAGCGACGAACGTGGCTTCATGGCTCCCGAGCGGCGGGACGAGGTCGAGTTGGACCTCGAGAAGCTCGAGCGCCTGCGACGCATGAAGAGGCAGGTCAACTGAAGCGCGCGCGGCTGCCCGGCGCCGTGTTCACCGGGCAGGGCGCGGCGTCGTGCGGTGGGCACAGGGACGGCTCGGCGTTGGCGGTAGCATCGCGGGGCCCGGAAAGCGAGCGCGGGCGTGGTCCAGTACCACAAGTACGACGGCGAGCTGTGGGACGACCTCGATCTCGAGGCGTTGGTCGGTGAGCTGTCCGACTTCCTGCTGGACAGCGGCTTCGGGCAGGACTGGGAGGGCTTCGGCGACGACGCCCTGCAGGGTTTGCAGGAAGCCATCCTCGACGCACTCATGCGGCAGGAATTGCTTTCCGACGAGAACTTGCAGCGTCTGCTGTCCGACGAGACGACGCTTCAGCAGTTTCTCGACAAGGTGATCGAGCGCCTGGTGCGCGAGGGCTACCTCAAGATCAACGAAGCCCAGGCGTTTGACGACGCGTCCGAAGGCTCGGGTCACGTCGGTCCGGGTGGTCCGCCGATCAAGTTCGAGTTGACGGCGAAGGCCAGCGACTTCCTGGGCTTCAAGGCGTTGCGCGACCTGCTCGGGTCGCTGGGCAAGTCGTCCTTCGGTCGCCACGACACCAAGGACCTGGCGACGGGCATCGAGTCCTCTGGGCCGACCAAGCGCTACGAGTTCGGTGACACCTTGAATCTCGATGTCAGCGCGACGCTGCTGTCGGCGGTCCGGCGTGAGGGGCTGGGCGTCCCGCTCGCGGTCGACGACCAGGACCTGCACGTGCACCAGGCGGAGTACCAGTCCTCGTGCGCCACGGTCGTGATGTTGGACTGCTCGCACAGCATGATCCTCTACGGTGAGGATCGCTTCACGCCCGCCAAGAAGGTCGCCATGGCGCTCGCGCACCTGCTGCGCACCCAGTATCCCGGCGACTCGCTGCACCTGGTGCTCTTTCACGACTCCGCAGAAGAGGTCCCGCTGTCGCGCCTGGGTCAGGTGCGCGTGGGTCCCTACTACACGAACACACGCGAGGGCTTGCGCGTGGCGCAGCGCATCTTGCAGCGCCAGCGCAAGGACATGAAGCAGATCGTGATGATCACCGACGGCAAGCCCTCGGCGCTGACCGAAGCCGACGGCCGGATCTACCGCAACCCGTTTGGCCTCGACGCGCGCGTCGTCGCGCTCACGCTGCACGAGGTGGCCAACTGTCGGCGCCAGGGCATCCTGATCAACACGTTCATGCTGGCGCGTGATCGCGACCTGGTGGCCTTCGTGCGCAAGGTCAGCGAGATGTGCCGTGGCAAGGCCTACTTCACGACGCCCTACACGCTGGGCCCGTCCGTGCTGATGGACTTTCTCGACAAGAAGACCCGCAACGTCCACTGAGGTGACCGGCAGGCAGCATGCGCATCTTCGAGCGCGACTTGAGGCACCCTACCCAGGCCAGCCGAGTGTGCCTCGTGGTGTACGAGCAGGCGGGTGGCTGGCTGGTGACCGAGGCCCGCAGCGGCAGCACGACCGTCGTGCGCACGCTGGGGCTGCACGCGCATCGCGAGCTGGCGCTGGCCCAGGCCAACGCGCGTGCCCGGGAACTGGAGCAGCAGCGCCACGACGTCATGCGCCGCGCCTGAGCGTGTGGACGCGCCGCGACCGCCGGCCCTCCTGATGCCTCCGGGACCGGCATCGCGCGCCGTGGCCGGTCTGCTCGTGGCCTTGGCGCTCACCAGCGCCGCGCTCGCGTGGCATCGCGAGCAGCACGAGGTCGCGCTCGACGCTTATGACCGCTACACGCTGCCGGGCTACGACGCGCGTGTGTACATGGCCATGGCCGAGGCGCCGTCCGTCTTCGCGGTCGCCCCTTGGGGCTACCGTGTGGCGTGGCCCTGGTTCGTCCACCTCGTCGCCCCTCGGCCGGGGCCGGGGACCTTTCTCGCACTGACCCTGCTGCTCTTGCTATCCGCGGGCGGCTTGCTGCATGTCTGGCTGAGGCAGCTCGGTTGCGGGTGGTTGTCGGCGCTGTCGGGAGTGCTCGCCTATGGCCTCTCGCCGCCCGTATCCGTGGCCGTGCGCGACCCGTTCCTGGTCGACCCGCTCGCGCTCGTGCTGCTCCTGGCCGTGCTCCTGGCCCTCGAGACGGCCGCGCCGCTCGGTGTCGTCGCCGCGCTGCTTGTCCTCGGTGCGCTCACCAAGGAGATCTTGCTCGCGTTCCTGCTGCCGACGGTGTTCCTCGTGTTGTACGCGCGCGAAGGCCCACGTCGCGCGCTGCGAGGCCTGCTGGTCGCGGGTACGCCCGCGCTGTGCATGGGCCTGCTGCTGCCGCGCTGGTGGACTCCGCACCTGGCTCCGCAGGACGCCGGTGCCTTGAGCGTGGACGTGTTCTGGCTGGCGCTCTACCGCGTGCTCGCCGGCCTGTCCGACTGGGGCCCGGCCGCGCTGCTGCTGGGCATCACGCCGCTGGCGCTGGTGGGCGCGACACGATCCGCGGCGCGACCGTACCTGCGTCGCTACGGATGGTTGCTCGCCAGCACATGGGCCTTGCCATTCGCCGCGTCGGTCTACACCGATGACGCGCGCAATGTGCCGTTCTTCGCGGCCGACATTCCGCGCCTGCTTCTGCACGCGCTGCCCGTCACGCTGCCTTTGGCGCTCGGCGCGCTGCGTTCTGCGGCGGCGTCGCAGGGGCCGTGGCCCGCGTGCCTGTCCACGCCTGCGCCAGCGCGGCGCGCGCGCCGGCTGGGCGTCCTCGGCTGGGCCGTGACCTGCGTCCTGCTCGTGATTCCGTGGCTGACGCTCGACCGCTATCGACGCGTGGATCTGCGTGGTCGCCGTGATGGCGCGCTGCTGCTCGCCGTGAGCCGCGAGAGCCTGGCCCAAGCGCGTCGCCTGGCGAGCGGACGCCCCGTCGCCTTCACGTTGGCCGAGCGTCGCTTCCGGCCGGAACGTGACGAAGCGCACTACCTCGAACGCATGCGCTGGTTTCTGCGCGACGGTTGGGGAGTCGCGCCGCAGTACAGCTCGGGTGCCCTGCTGATGCAGTCGTCTCCGGCCACGCTGCTGCTGCCGTGCCTGCGACGTGACGATTGGACGTTGGTTCTCGCGCTGCGCGCCGGGAGCGCGGTGATGCTGCGCGTCTTGCTCGAACGCGCCGAGCTGGGCCGTATTGTGATTGGTCCACAGCTAGAACGCTTCCGCCTGCACGTTCCGGCCGAGTCCCTTGCGCGCGGCGACAATGTCCTGGCGTTCGAAGTGTTGCCCGCGCAGCCTCCAGAAAGTGCCTTGAATTCGCGCATCGAGTTGATAGAAGTGCGCGTGCAACCCAGGACTGTCGCCGACGCGAAGCCTTGACCGCTGCGACGCACGCGCGGTAGTCTCCGGGCCTGCTCCCCGGCATGACCCCCATCGTCCTGATCGGCTTCGACCCGGCGTTTGCGGCGCGTCTGCGCGCCTCCGCAGCAGCGACGCAACCGACCCTTGCGGCGGCCCTGGTGTCGCGCACACCCGAGGAGGCACAGGCGGCTTGCTTGCGTCACGAGCAAGCCGTGCTCGTGCTGGGCGCAGGTCTGCCGGGGGCGGCTGCGCAAGCGTGGCTTGCCAGCATCCATCCTGGCCTCCCGCTCGGTTGCTGCCTCGTGCTCGTGCTGGCCGCCGAAGCCGCGCCCGCCGCGTTCGCTGAGTGGATCGAAGCCGACCTGATTTTTTATTTGAGCCAGACGCCCTTGGCGGACGTCGACCTGCTGCCGTTGCTGGGCGCGGCACTCGTGCGGTTGCACGTGCTCGATGGCTCATGCCCGGCTCCGCGAGCGCTGCCGACGCGCGACGCCACGCGCGTGCGCCGACTGCTCGAGTTGGCCGAGCGTGCCGCGCTGCAGTCCGATGCGGCCAGCGTGGCGCAACTGGCGGCCGAAGGCGTGCCCGACCTGCTGGCCGCGGAGCGCGGCGCCTGCATGCTGTACGACCCGGCCTCCGACAGCCTGTGGAATCAGGCGGTCGGGGCCGCGGCGCAGCGTCGCGCTTCCGCGGGAGCGGGCCTGGCAGGCTACGCACTCCGCACGGGCCAGGCGCTCGCGATCCCCGACGTCGCCCGCGACCCGCGCTTCGCCCCGACCTTGGACGCGCCCGATGGCGTGCGCGACGGTCGACTCCTCGTGGCGCCGGTCATGGCCTCGCCGGACCGGCCGCTGGCCGTGGTGCTGGCGCGGCGCGCTCCGGGCGCACCCCCTTTCGAGAGCGCCGACCTCGACACGCTTGCGACTCTGGCCGCGGAGTTGGCTTCGCCCCTGCGCCGTCTGGCAGCGCGCCGCGCCATCGCCGCCGGCGCCGGCAGCCGGCGACCAGGGCTCTATCACGGTGACGCGCTGCGTCACCATGGCGAAGGGTGGGATCGCTATGGAGAGCCATTGCGGCCCATGCCGGATGGCTCAGGGCAGGACTGGCTGAAGCGCTTGCGCGCGCGGCTTGTGCGTCCGCGCGCGGGTTCCGGGCCGATGCCGCATGTCGCCCAGACCGCCGCGGCGGACTGTGGCGCCGCCTGCCTGGCGATGGTGCTGGCTTACTACGGCCGTCCGACGCCGCTCCAGGAGGTGCGTGAGTTGACCGGCTTCGCCGCCGGCGCCCACGCGGCCAGCCTGATCGATGCCGGCCGCTTCTACGGCTTGCGTGGTCGCGGCGTGCGCGTGGCCGGCGTCGACGATCTGCGCCTGTTGCCCCGCGGCGCGATCTTGCACTGGCGCTTCAACCACTTCGTTGTCTTCGACGGTCTCGCATCCGAGGGCGGTGCCCGCCTTGTCGATCCGGCGCTGGGTCGTCAACAGGTGGGCCGCGAGGAACTGCGCCGCGACTTCACCGGGGTCGCGCTGCTGTTCGAGCCCGGGCCGGCCTTCGAGCGCAGCCACCACACACGGCCCAAGGCTTTCAAGCCCTGGCGCTACGTGCTGGCCCATCGGCGCCTGCTGATCAACATGGCGCTGCTGTCGGCCGGCATGCAGGCCCTGGCGCTGGGCGTCCCGCTGCTCGTGCGCTACCTCGCGGACGAAGTGCTGCCGCAGCGCCGTCTGCCCGTGCTCGGTCTGTTGTCGCTGGCGGCGTTGGGCGCCACGCTGGGACAGTTCGTCTTCAGCGTCGCGCGGGGTCGCCTGCTGGTTGCGTTGCGCGCCCGGGTCGACGAGCGGCTCACGCTCGATTTTCTCGACCAGCTTGCCGACCTGCCCTATGCCTTCTTCCAGCAGCGCTCGACCGGCGACCTGTTGCTGCGCCTCCAGAGCAACGCCATCTTGCGGGACGTGCTGACCTCGACGCTGCTCTCCGCGGCGCTCGACACCGTGCTGGTGTTGACCTGCCTCGTGCTCGTGATGCTGGCCGATCCGCTGCTGGCCGCGTTGGTGTGCGTGTTGGGATTCGCGCGCGTTGCCGTCTTCCTGCTCTCGCGCCGCCGTCAGCGCGAGCTGACGGCGGAGACCCTGCGCGTCGAAGCCGACGCGCGCGCGGCGCAGGTGGAGTTGCTCGGAGCCATGGAGACGCTGAAGGCGGCCGGCAGCGAACCGCGTGCCGTCGAGCGCGCCGGCCAGCTCTTCGTACGCGTGTTGAACGCCAGCGCTCGCCGCGGACGTCTGCAGGCTTGGGTTGATGGCGGCCTCGATGCCTTGCGGCTGGGCTCGCCGTTGGCCTTGCTGGCGATGGGTGCCGCGCGCGTCTTGCAGGGTGAACTCAGCCTGGGCGCCATGTTGGCGGTCAACGCGCTGGCCATGGGCTTCCTCGAGCCGTTGTCGCAGCTCGTCTCGACCGCGGCGCAACTCGAGACCCTGCGCGCGCACCTCGATCGACTCGGCGAGGTCTTCGAGGCCCCGAAGGAGCAAGACCTCGCCCAGGTACGTCCGGCCCCGCGCCTGGGTGGCCGCATCACGCTCACGGGCGTGAGCTTCCGCTATCACCGGTTGGGGCCCGAGGTCTTGCGCGACGTGTCGATCGACGTGCAGCCGGGTCAGTTCGTGGCCATCGTGGGGCCTTCCGGCGCCGGCAAATCCACGCTCGCGGCGCTCATGGTCGGCCTGTACGCTCCGGATGCCGGCCGCGTGCTGTTTGAGGGCCAGGACCTGCGCACGCTGGAGCGGCGTTCGCTGCGGCGCCAGATCGGCGTCGTGCCTCAGCATCCGTACCTGTTCGGTATGAGCGTGCGCGCCAACCTGGAACTGGCCGCGCCGGGCGCGGCGTTCGAGAGGCTCGTGGAGGCGGCCCGCCGCGCGCACGTGCACGACGACATCGTCAGCCTGCCGATGGGTTACGACACGGTGCTGGCCGACCGCGGCGCCTCGCTCTCGGGTGGCCAGCGTCAGCGCCTGGCCTTGGCGCGCGCGCTGGTGGCGGACCCCGCGATCCTGCTGCTCGACGAAGCCACGAGCGCGCTCGACGCCGTCACGGAGGCGCGCGTCCAGATCGAGCTGCGTCGGCTGCGCGCCACGCGCATCCTCATCGCCCACCGTCTCAGCACCGTGCGCGACGCGGATGTGATCCTCGTGCTCGAGGACGGACGGCTCGTCGAGCAGGGCCGCCACGAGGATCTGCTGGCCCGCGGCGGGTTGTACGCGGCTCTGGCGTCAGGCCAGGTACGCGAGCGCGCACCCGCCTGACGCGTGGGCCCCGCGCGTCTCTCTCGCGGCCGTCGCGGAGCGGAAGCGCTGCTCTCGAAGATCGGCGAGATCGGGCGCTACAATGACCGCGTGTTCCTGCCCTCGATCATGGCGTTCAGCGTGGTGTTGGCGCTGCCAGCCAGCGCGCCCCAGGCTCCGGCACGCTCCGCAGCCTTGACCGCAGCACAAGCCCTTGTCGCCCGCGTGGCTCCGCGCGTCGAAGCTCTGCGCGGCCTGAAGTTCAAGCGCCCCGTCGTTGTCGCGCTGGCCGACGCCAAGACGGCGCGAGCGCACTTCTCGGCCCGCACCGAGCGCTTCTCCACGACCGAGCGCGCGCGGGTCGAGAACGTCGTCTTTGGACACCTGGGGCTCCTGCCGCCTGGCACGACGCTCGACGTCGTGACGCCGGAAGTGGAGGCGGCATCCGGCTTTTGAGCGGACTCGGGAGGCGGCTCGGTACTTTGGGGCGGCTTCGGTGATTGCTGCAGGGATTTGGCGGAATGTGCCGTCTGGACTCAAGCTGATTACGGATGG
>WBZQ01002077.1_pt1 | contig 13216 bp, 8 predicted proteins | sample 5204251 | NCBI WGS metagenome assembly WBZQ01 (sample SAMN12412402, study PRJNA552823) | activated sludge metagenome | isolation source: activated sludge from nitrification reactor of wastewater treatment plant... | place: USA: Virginia | collected 2017-09 | reverse complement strand
GGAGATAACGCGGCGAGTGGAGTCCGGACGACAACACAAAGTGGCCCTCCAGCAGCGCACCTCGTTCCCTGAACACGTCCAGCAGTTCCGCGCTCATGTCTCCCCTCACCTGCGCAGGCACTGTACTGAGCCCGAGCGCGTGCGGCAAGCGCTCGAGGTCTGGGCTATTCTGGCGCGCATGAGCGCGTCGCTCGCCGAACGGGGCTTCCGATTTTTCACGCGCTGGCTGCTGCGACCGCGCCGCGAGTTGGCGGCGCCCGGTCTGCCGCGCGACTGGGTCGGGCCGCACGTCGAGACGTCCTTCGAGCTCCTGCCCGGCGCCAGCCAGCTCGAGCTGCACGGCGTGCATCATCCCCACGGCGAGACCCACCGCGCGCTGGCGCTGCGGCTCACGGTGGAAGGGCGCTGCCTGGGCGTGTTCGAGCTGCGCGCCGCGGGGCCTTTCTGCCTGCGTGTGCCGCTGCCGGCGGGCCTCTTGCCGCCCGTGCGGGTCGAAGTCGACGCCGAGCCGTCCTTCGTGCCCGACGCCGTGCTCGGCAACGGCGATCAGCGGCGACTGTGTTTCATGCTGGAGCAACTCGGGCCGCGCTGAGGCGCTGGCCGCGCCCGCGAGCGGAGGTCCGATGTCGCGTCAGCCTGGCCGCATGCTCTGTCTGCTGCTGATCCTGACGGCCTGGCCGTCGTCGAGCCAGGCCGATGACGCGCTGCCCCGACGCACGGAGTGGGGTCTGGCCGTCGAACCCTTGGCGGACGGCGCGCCCGGCCTGCGCGTGCGCGCCCTGCCCGCGCAAGGAGCCGGCGAGCGCGCGGGGCTGCGCCTCGACGACGTGATCTCGCACGTCAACGGACGGGCCGTGCGCGGGCTCGCCGACTGGCGCGCGGCCCAGGCGCGCGTGCCGGCCGGCGACGCGTTGACGCTCACGCTGGTGCGCGCGGGACAGTTGACCGAGCGGCGCCTGCAGCCGCTGCCCGCGCCGAGCGAAGCGCACGCCTGCTGCGACGTGCTCTACGACTCCGTCCTCGACGCGGCCGGCCGGCGCGTGCGCACCATCGTCACGCGACCGCACGGTCTCCCGCAGCGCAGGCCGGCGCTGCTGTTCGTGGGCCGTCTGACGTGCGACACGGTCGAGCTGCCCGACACGGGCGGCGACGGCTGGGCGCACGCGCTCCGCGACCTGACGCGCCGCTCGGGCTTCGTCGTCATGCGCGTCGAGAAGGCTGGCGTGGGCGACAGCCAGGGTGATTGCGCCGCCACCGACTTCGCGACCGAGCTGTCTGCCTACCAGGCCGCCCTGGGCGCGCTGCGCGCCGCGACCTTCGTCGACCCGCACGCGGTGTTTCTGTTCGGAGCCGAACTCGGCGGCGCGATGGCGCCGTTGTTGGCGGCCGATGCGGCCCCGCGTGGCATCGCGGTCTGGGGCACGTTCGCCCGGACGTGGCTCGAGCACGTGCTCGAACGGGAGCGCCGCCGCCTGACGCTGGCGGGCGAGGCGCCCGCGGCGATCTCGGACGCCCTGCGCGCCCTGGCCGAGTGGCACGCGGCGTCGCAGCCGCAGCCGCTGCCCGACGCGCTCCGCGCGCGTGCCGCGCTGGCGCCGCTCTGGCGCGGCGGCCCGGGCACGTTCGACGGCCGTCCGAGCGCCTACTTCCAGCAGGTCCAGGCGCTGAATCTGGCCGCGGCCTGGGCGCGGGTCGACGCGCCCGTACTGACCCTGTACGGCGCCCACGACTGGCTCGCCAGTCGCGCCGACCACGAGTCGATCGCGGCTTGGTCTCCGGCGCGGCGGCGCTGCGTGGCCGTGCCGCGTGTCGACCAGAGCTTCAGCGCCTATCCGAGCGCGCGCCAGGCGTACGCGCAACAGGCTGGCCAGATCGATCTCGGCGCGCTCGACACGCTCCGGCAGTGGATGCGCGAAGTGCTGGGCGCGGGCGCGCGCTGAGCGCGGCGACGCGCGGTCGCGGGCGTTTCAGGAAGCGCGTGGCCGGGCGGCGCGCGCCCTCCAGAAAGCGTCCCAGTCGACCGGCACGCCCGCCACCCACAGGCCGCCCAGCACGTCGAGCGCGTGCAGGAGATCGTCCCGGGTCTCGTAGCCGTGGCGCAACGCGGCCAGCACCATCGGAGCCGACGTGGCGGCGGCCGGCTGCTGCAGCACCAGGCTCGACAGGACTGGTGGCCCGAGCTCCAGGAAGGCGGTCCCGGGTTCGGCCAGCAGGCGCGCCAGCGCTTCGGCGAAGCGCACGGGCTGGCACAGGTGTCGGCCCCAGTAGGCCGGATCGCAGGCCAGTTCGGGCGTGATCCAGTCCCCGCTGACGTTCGACAGGTAGGGCACGCGCGGGGCGCGCAACTCGATCGTCCGGAACAGCGCCACCAGCCGCCCGCGCAGCGGCTCCATCATCCGTGAGTGGAAGGCGTGCGCGGCCTGCAGTCGACGGCAGGCCACGTCCTGCTCGAGGAGCGCCTGCTCCAACGCGTCGACCTCAGCCAGAGGACCGGAGATCACGCACTGTTCGGGTGCGTTGACCGCCATCAGCGAGAGGCCCTGTCCGAGCCGTGGCACGAGCGCCGCTTCCGGCAGCGCCACGGCCAGCAGTGCCCCGGCCGGCAGCGCCTGGATCAGACGCGCGCGCTCGCACACCACCCGTGCGGCGTCCGGCAACGAGAGCACGCCGGCCAGGCAGGCCGCCGTGTACTCGCCCAGGCTGTAGCCCAGCAAGGCCTGCGGGTGCAATCCCCAAGCGCTCCACAGGCGTCCCAGCGCGTACTGGACCGCGAACATCAGCGGATGACCGACGTCGGTGCGTTGCAGACGCGTCGCGTTCGACGTGGCCGACGCGCGGCCCAGCATGCGGCGCAGGTCGAGGGTCGGCTCACGGGCCGCCTCGCCGGAGGCGTCGTCGAGCTCGCGGCGCAGGTCGAAGCCGAGCAGCGTCTGACAGACGCCGGCCGCTTCGTCGAGGGCCTCGGCGAAGGCCTGTTCGCGCGCGTACAGCCCACGCGCCATGCCGAGGTACTGGCCGCCCAGGCCAGGCAGCAGGAACGTCAACCGGCGCGCAGCCGGGGTGCATCGCGCGCTCGAGACGCGCCGCGGATCAAGACCCTCCAAGAGCGCCAGCGCGTCGGCCGCGTCCTGGCCGGCGCACGCGCGGCGGTAGGCGTGGGACTCGTCGCCCGGGCGCGGCCGCGCGGCCAGTTCGCCGAGCGCGCTCTCGGGCGAGCGGCGCAGCCGCTCGGTCAACACGCGCGTGGCGCGCTCGAGTTCCGCCTCGTCGGGAGCCGACAGAAGCAGCAGGTGTGGGCCGCGTGGCGCTGCGGCGGGGAGGCGCCACGCGACGGTCGCGCGGCGCACGCCCCGGTGGAAGGCGTGCCAGTCGGGCTCGTGTCCGGCGCTCCACAGTCGGCCGAGCGCCGCCAGCATGCGTTCGCGCTCGTCGCGCGCGTCGAGTTCGGCGTCCAATGTGGCCAGCATCAGGCCGGACCGACTGGCCAGGCGTCGTCGCGCGGCGTGTGTGAGACTGCAGCCTGGTCCCACCTCGAGCAGCACGCGCGGCTCGCCCAGCAGCCTGTCGAAGGCCTCGTCCAGCGCGGCCGGCGCGCGGAGCGCACGTGCCCAGTAGTCGGGCGCGAGCAGATCCGTGGGTCGCGCCCAGGCGCCGGTGACCGTCGACACGTAGGGGATGCGCGGCTCGTGCAGCGTGCACGCGCCGGCCAGTCGCGTCAGCTCCTGCGCGGCTTGGCCCTGGGGATCGGCCAGCTCGTGCCCGGGTCGGGCCTGCTGGAGCCGGGCGTGCTCGACGCACAAGCGCAGGGCATCGTCGAGCCCGAGCACGCCGGAGAGACACGCTGCCACCAGTTCGCCCTGGCGGCAGCCGACGAGCGCCAGCGGCTGGATGCCCCAGGCACGCCACAACTGCGCCAGCGCGTACTCGAACGCGAAGGCGGCCGGCTGGACGAGATCCGCGCGCCCCAGCCCCGTTGGGGCACTGGCCGCGGCGTCCGCGCCCCGGCCCAGCAGGCGGCGCAGATCGGGCTTGTGGCCGGCCGGCCGGGCCGGCCACAGCACGTCGGCCAGGGTGACGCCGAGCTGCCCTTGCAGCACGGCATCACAGCGCGCGAGCGCCGCCTGGAAGACAGGCTCGCGCGCGGCCAGCCGTGCCCCCAGCCCGGGGGTCAGGTCGTCCGGCCCTGGGAACACGAACGCGATCGCAAGCGGCTGCGCGCCCGAGCTGCTGAAGACGTGTTCGGGGGCACGTCGCTCGAGGTGCGCAGCGGCCTGCGCGGCGTCGCGCGCCAGGCAGGCGCGGCGTGCGGGCAGGGCGGGCGGTGTCTGCTGCAAGGTGAAGGCCAGATCGGCGAACGCCACTGGGGCGTCGAAGCGTCCCGAGCGCAACGCGCGGATCAGCTCCGCGCTGTCTGCATCGAGCGCCGCGGGCGTGGGCGCGCTCTGCACGAGCAGTTGGACCTCGTGCGCCGGCGACCCGTCGGTTGCGGTTGCGGCGCGCGCGTCGTCGACGCGGGTCCCGTCGTGGTCGGACGGAGGCGCATTCACGGGAGACCTTCCGCGGGCTGCGGCCAACGAAAACTGGACGTGCCGATGTCCAGGCGAGCTGGCGGCGAAAGAACGACGGTAGAGGCTCGACCGGCGCAAGTCAAGATCGACGACGCCGAGCACTCAGGACGCGCGTGCCACCAGGTCGTAGAGCGCGCCCGCCGTCCGCGCCCAGGCCGCGCCCTCGTCCTGCCAGGCCGGCAGCACGGCCACGCGCTCGGGTGCGAGCTGCAGACGCGCGGCCCAGGCCTGCGCGGCGCCGACATCGGTCGCGACCAACCCCTGGGCGGGGCCGGTTTCGTCGGGCGCGTGATCGACGCTCACGACCGTCGGCAGCAGCTCGGCGGCGCGCCGGGCCTGCGGGTCGAACACGTGCACCAGGTCGGCGTCGAACAACCGCAACCACTCGAGTTGGCCGAGCGCGGCGCGCACGGGCTGATGCGTGGGCAGGCTCTCGGCCAACAGGGCCGCCAACACGCGCCGCAGACCGCGCAGACGCAGGCTCCAGCCGTCGACGGGCAGCGCGCGTACGCGCGACACGCGCGGCAGGGCCAGGGCGTCGAGCGTCGCGCCGGGCGCCAGCACGCGGTAGTGACGGCGCGTGTCATGGCGCAGCAACGCGCTCACGAGCGCGCGGGCCTGCTGAGCGACAGGGCGGCTGTCGTCCGGTCGCAGCCAGGCCAGATCGAGCAGCACGCGCACCGGCCGCCGCCGGCGCGCTTCGATGGCCGCCAGCACCAGCGTCTCGAATTCGGCGCTGGCCGCAGCGACCGCATGCCGCGCGCGCACGCGCTCACGCGCGCCGTGCGCCTGCTGCGCCGCGGCCTGCGGGTCGTCCAGCAGGGCGTTGACGTGCCGCGCGAACCCGGCTGCGTCGTCGGCCAGCAGGGCGCCGACGTTGTCGTCCGCGCCCTCCGCGGCCATCGACGTCATGACGAGCGGCACTTCCATGGCGGCCGCTTCGAGGATCTTCTGGCGCACGCCGCCGCCGAAACGCATCGGCACGACGTACACGGCGGCGTTCCAGAAATAGGGCCGGATGTCGGGCACGTCGGCGTGCATCTCGGCGCCCGGCACGCGCCGGAACTCCGCGCGCAGCTTCTCCTCCGGCAGCGCCCCGGCCACCTGGAAGACGGCGCGCGCATGGCGCGCGCGCACGCGCGGCCAGATCTCACGCAGGAAATAGCGTGCCGCGTCGACGTTGGGCGGATGTCCGAGGTGTCCCGTGAACAACACCACCTGGCGTCCGTCGCGGGCGAAATCGGCCGGGCGCGGGTAGAAGTAGTCGAAGTCGATCGGGATGGGCGCGACGTGCGCGCTCCGCAAGGGCCCGAAGGCGGCTTCGGCGCGCTGCAGGTCGAGCCGCGACACGAAACCGAGCGTCTCCACGCGCTCGGCGATCTCGCGCTCTTGGCGCAAGGCGTGCCGCGCTTGGCGCTCGAAGGCCAGGGGGCGCTCCTCGAAGGGCGCGCGCCGCGCCAGGTAATGCGAACGCACGTCGTGGAAGTAGAGCGCGAGCGGCAGGTGCGCGGGGAGCGCGTCGAGCCAGGGCCGCGTGTCGCTCTGCACGATCACGAGCGCGTCCCAGGGTCCCGAGGCGAGCGCCTGCAGGAGGTACGGCGCCAGGTTGGCCAGCACCGCCAGTTTGAGCAGGCCGTCGTGGTCGCCCCAAGGCAGGCCGAGCAGGCTGTGCAGCAGGGCGCGCCGCACGCTGCGCGGCAGCAGCCGCGCGACGCGCGGCAGACGCAGCCCCTCCGCGGCCGAGGCGTTGCCGCGCAGGCCGGCCAGCTCGTCGGGCCAGAACCAGGTCTGCTGCACGGCGCGCCGCAAGTTGTCGAGCGCCTGGGCCGGGAACTGCGGGTAGACGGGTCCCACCACGCCGACGTGGTGACGTCCAGCCAGATGCCGCAGGTTGAAGAAATCGACGCCCATCTTGCCCGGGAAGTAGGGCACGTCCGCCGTCAGGACGAGGATGCGCGCCATATCGCCAGCGCCGACGAGCCGCCGCTACTCGAACGCCAGCGCGTGCAGGCACCACGCCAGCGGGCGATGGTCGGAGTTGCCCAACACGCGGTGGGGGACGAACCAGGCGTCGGCGTCGATCTCCACTCGCACCTGGCCGCCCGGCAGGGCCGCCTGCAGCGGCAGCCGCAGGTCGAAGGGTGCGCTCTGCTCCAGCCTGGGCGCCGCCACCAGTTGGCCATCGACGCGCACGGCCAGCGTCAGTGCGCCGGGCAGATAGTGCAGATCGACCGAACCGGCGACGCGCAGCGTGCGCGCACCCGCGCCGACGTCCAGCACGCGCACCAGACGCCGGCCGATCCAGCCGTCGTCCCAGGGCTCGTCGCGCTCGAGATAGGCCTGGGTCTCGGCCGACGGCCCGGCGGAGGTGAGCGCCAGGAAGGCGCGGCGCAGGGCGCGCGGCGCGCGCCGGTTGAGGGCCGGGAAGAGCGCGGCGGTGAAGACCACCTCGGGCGCCAGCAGCGCTGCCAGCAGGCCGCGCCAGGCGGCGCGCAGCGGGCGGCCCTGACGCTGTTCTTCGCGCGCCAGGCGCAGGCCGCGCAGGGCCCGGCCGCGACGATCGAAGCGGAAGAGCAGGTACGACAACGCCACGCGCCAGCGACGCGGGGCCAGCGCAGAGCCCCAGTAGCGCCGGCTGATGGCGACCACTTCGTTCAGGCGGCGCTGCTCGCCGCTGACCTGGGTCTTCGAGGCCGGGTGCAGGCGGTAGGTCGAGAGCACCTGGTCCACGGCGTGAAAGCGGTAGCGTCGCGAGAAGCGGCAGAACAGGCCGTAGTCGACCCACAGCTCTTCCAGGATGGGCCCACACGTGCGCCACACCTCCGGCGTCCAGAAGACGGAAGGCTGCGGGATGGTGTGCCCCTTCCAGACCTCGAGCACGCGCGCGTGGGACGTGAAGCGGCTGGGATGTTCGACCCCCACGTAGCGTCCGTCGGGATCGGTGAAGCGGCAGCGGCCCATCACCACGTGACGCCCGCGCTGCGGGTCGATCTCGAGCGCCGCGCGGCGCAACGCGCCCGGCAGCAGCAGATCGTCGGAGTTGAGGTAGGCCAGCACCTGTCCGCTGACGTGCTCGAAGCCGCGGTTGATGGCCGCCCGCTGGCCGGCGTTCGGCTGGGTGACCCAGTACGACAGCCAGGCCGCGTAACGGCGGATGACGTCTTCGGAGTCGTCGGTGCTGCCGTCGTTGACGAGCACGTATTCGAGCTCGGGATAGCCCTGGAGCAGCACCGAGCGCAGCGTCTCTTCGAGATAGTGGCCCTGGTTGTAGACCGGCGTGACGATGCTGACGCGCGGCCACGGGCTCCCGTCCGGACGCGTCGCGGGCAGCGGCTCGCAGGCTTCGGTCCACGGCCAGCCCGTGCGGCCGGCCGGCGCGGGCGGCAGTTCGCGCAGCGACGCGCGGCGCGCGAGCGCCTGGCTCACGGTTGGGCGACCAGCCTGCGCCGCGTCTCGGCTTCCACCAGTTCGCCCAGGATGTCGTCGAGCGAGCGGGTCAGACGCCAGCCGGGATAGTGCGCGCGCAGCTTGCGCAGGTCGGAGATGTAGCACAGATGGTCGCCCAGCCGGTTCTGGTCGGCGTAGCGCCAGCGCACCTCCTGTCCGAGCAGGCGTTCCAGCCGCGCGATGGCCTCGCGGATCGAGACGCTGTTCTCGCGTCCGCCGCCGAGGTTGTAGACCTCGCCCGGACGGGGCGCCGCGCGGAAGGCCTCGAAGGCCTGGATCACGTCGTAGCTGTGGATGTTGTCGCGTACCTGCTTGCCCTTGTAGCCGAACACGGTGTAGGTGTCGCCGGCCACGGCGGCCTTGACCAGATAGTTGAGGAAGCCGTGCAGCTCCACGCCCGAGTGCGCCGGCCCGGTCAGACAGCCGCCGCGGAAGACGCCCACGCTCAGCCCGAAGTAGCGGCCGTACTCCTGGGCCATGACGTCGGCGGCCGTCTTGCTCGCGCCGAACAACGAGTGCAGGCAGCGGTCGATGCGGCATTCCTCGGAGATGCCGTGCCAGTCCTCGGGCCGGGCATAGTCGTAGCGTAGCTCGCTCTCGAGCAGCGGCAGCTCGTTGGGCGCGTCGCCGTAGACCTTGTTCGTGCTCATGTGGATGAACACGGCGCCGGGCGCGTGCAGGCGCGTGGCTTCCAGCAGGTTCAGGGTGCCGAGCGCGTTGACCTCGAAATCGACCAGCGGGATGTCCTTGGCCTTGTCGTGCGAGGGTTGCGCGGCGCAGTGGACGATCAGGTCGAAGGGGCGTTCGGCGAACAGGCGCATCAGGCCGGCCCGGTCGCGGACGTCGAGATCGACGTGCGTGAAGCGCCGCAGGCTGCCGCGCAGACGCTCGAGGTTCCAGGTGGTGTCGCCGCGCGGGCCGAAGAACTCGGCGCGCATGTTGTTGTCGACGCCCACCACGTCGGCGCCCAGGGCGTCGTAGTACTCGACGGCCTCCGATCCGATGAGACCGCTGCTGCCCGTCACCAACACGCTCAGTGTCACGCCACACGCCCTCCGGAGGATTGCGCCTGAACCTCATAGACCGTGCGCAGCACTTCCAGGGTGAAACTGCGCCACGAGAATTCGCGTGCCCGGCGCCGTCCCGCCGCCGCCAAGCGCTCGCGCAGGCTGGGTTCGCACAGCACGCGCCGCAGGGCCTCGGCCATGGCGTCGGGCGAGCGCGGATCGACGAGCAGGGCCGCCTCGGCGGCGATCTCGGGCAGGCTGGTGGCGTGGCTGCACACGATCGGACAGCCACACCACATGGCTTCCACCAGCGGAATGCCGAAACCCTCGAAGAGCGACGGGTAGAAGAGCGCCGTCGCGCCGCGGTAGAGGGCTGGCAGGTCGCCCGGCGGACAATAGCCGAGCTGGCGGACCTGGTTTCCGAGACCCAGGCGGACGAGGGCCTGCTCCAGCGCCGCTTGACCCTCGCGCGCCTCGCCGGTCAGCGCCAGCAACGGGCGCAGGCCGTGCGTGTCGCGCAGCCGGGCCAGGGCTTCGAGGGCGCCCACGTGGTTCTTGTGCGGCCAGGTGTGGGCCGGGAAGAAGAGATAGCCGCCCTCGTACAGCCCGTACTTGTCCATCACGCGCGGCAGCTCGCGGGCCTCGAACAGCTCGGGGTGAAAGCGCGGATCGGCGGCCAGGTGCGCGGTCGAGATGCGCGTGGGCGACACGCCGTAGCGCTCGATGACGGAGCGCCGCGTGAACTCCGAGATGGCGATCAAGCGCGTGGCCTTGGCGATCGACGTGCCGAACACGCGTTGCCGCTCGAGCAGCACGTCCGGGGCGAAGAACTCGGGGTGGTAGTCGTGCTGCAGGTCGGCGAAGACCAGCACGTTGCGTCGCTCGAACTGGTCCGGGACGATGTAGCCCGAGAGCGACAACACGACGTCGGGCGCGTGGCCCGGCTGCGCGGGGCGACCGGCCAGGCGGCGCAGCGCGCGCGCCAGGCCGGCCGGCACGCGGCCCGGCCCGTCGACCGCCTCGAAGGCGAAATTGTCGCGGTGGCGCAGGTCAAAGTCGAACCTCACCTCGGCAGGCACCAGCACGCGGTAGTGGTTGACCCGATCCAGGCGGATGAGGTCGTCCAGGAACGAGCGTGACAGGTTCTCGATGCCGCCCGCCAGCCCGGGGCGCATCCAGCGCAGGTCGATGACAACGCGCATGATCTCGGGATGCCGTGAAGGTGCCCACCGCCGTCCCTCGCTGGACGGGGCGCCCGTCTCGCCGCTCCATCCGGTCGCCAAGGCGACGTCACCCGCCCGACGCGGTCTGGCTGACGATCGCGGGCAAGCCTACCACAACTCCCGTTCGGCCCCGGGTCGCCGGGCGCGTCATGACGTGTCGGCGCATCGGGCCAGCGGAAGTCGTGTGGTAGGCTCGAAACCTGGTAGACGCAGGCATGCACAGCAACCCCGCCATCACGCTCGAGAGCCAGCCGCAATGGCTGCACCCCGTCCAGGTCGGGCCCACGACGCTGCTCGAACGCGCGCGCGACGTGGCCACCCTCGACGCCGTCTTGGCCGTGCTGGGCCGGTTGGCTCCCGATCCTTACATCGAGCACATGCGCGCCTACTACCGCGTGGCGCGCGAGCGCTTCGGCCCGCACTGGTTCTACGCCGACCAGCTCACGACCCTGCACGCGGCCGCCAGCCTGCTGCACCCGCGTCGCTACCTGGAGATCGGCGTGTTCCGCGGGCGCAGCCTGGCCGTGGTGGCGTCCGTGGCGCCCGAGTGCGACGTCTACGCCTTCGACCAGTGGATCGTGGGCTACGCCGGGCTCGACAACGCCGGCCCCGAGCTGGTGCGCGAGCAGCTCCAGCGCGTGGGGCACCGCGGCCAGTGCCGCATCGAGTCGGGCGATTCGCACGTCACCGTGCCGCGCTTCCTGGAGGAGCACCCCGAGCTCGAGTTCGACCTCGTGACGGTCGACGGCGACCACACCGAGGAGGGCGCGCGGGCCGACATCGAATGCGTGCTGCCGCGCATCGCGATCGGCGGAGCGCTGGTCTTCGACGACATCCGCCATCCGCGCCACCCGTGGCTCGAACGCGTCTGGGACGAGTGTGTCGCGGCTCTGCCGGGCTTCGCCTGCGCCAAGTTCGTCGAGATCGGGCACGGCGTGGCCCTGGCCTTGCGGCGTGACGCCGACGATCCGCGTCTGGCCAGGCTGCGCGGCAGCGGCCACGAACGCGCCGCGCTCATGGCCCGCGCGCTGCAGGAGCTGCGCGCCAAGCGTGACGAGCGCATCGAGGTGCTCGAGACCGAGATGGCGCGGCGCCTGGAGCTGATCGAGCGACAGGGCGCGGAGCTCGGCCGCGTGCCCGGCCTCGAAGCCGAACTGGCCGAGCTGCGTCGCTATGCCGAGTTCGCCGAGGCCGACCGCGCCAAGCGCCTCGAGGTGATCGAACGGCAAGGCGCCGAGCTCGGCCGACTGCCCGGTCTCGAAGCCGAGCTGGCCGAACTGCGCCGACAGCACGCCTTCGCCGAGGCCGATCGCGCCAAGCGCCTCGAGGTGATCCTCAGTCAGGGCGCCGAGATGGGCCAACTGCGCGCCGAGGTCAGCGAGCGCCTGTGGCAGGCGCGCAACCTGCTGGAACGCGCCACGAAGCGCAAGCCGGCCCTGTTCGAGCCCGTACTCGCACTGCTGAGCGAGGCGCTCGCGCTGCTCGCGCCGCCCTCCCCGGCGCCAGCCGACCCACCGACGCAAGCGCCCGAGGCCACTTCCAGCGCGGCGGACACGGCCGCCGTCTGATGACGCGCGGGCAGCCCGCGCTGGCTGGCCCGCCACGTCCGGCCGTGCTGATCGTGAACCCGCACCTGCCGGTGTTCCCCGGCGGTGGCGGGGTCGAAGCCCTGACCACGCGTCACCTGGCCGGGCTGGCCGAGGCCGTAGGGCTCGTGTCCCAGGCCCACGAAGCGCGGGACGAAGAGCACGCCCGCCCGTTGCGCGTGGCCGGCGTGAGTCTGTACCTGTGGCGTGGTCCGGCCGCGTCGGCGCCGGCGCCCGATCCGCCTTGGGCGCTGGGCGCGCTCGCGGCCCTGCGCGACGCGCTCCTGGGTCTGGCGCGCCGTGAGCCGGCCGATACGCTGAGCTGGAGACGCGCGCTGAAGCGCCTCACAGAGCCGCTCGCGCGCGCGCGCGCCGAGCGCGACTGGCCGCTCGCGCTGGTGGTCGAGAGCGGCTCGGCTCCGGCGCGCGCGAGTCTGCCGCCCGCCGCGCTCGCGGTGCTGGTCCTGCACGACGTGCGCACGCGCCTCTACGACAGCCGGGCACGGGCCAGCACGGGTTGGGCGCGCCTGTGGTGGCGCGTCCAGGCACGCTCATACCGGCGCTTCGAAGCACGCTGGGCGCGGCGCTACGACCTGCTCACCACGGTCTGCGAGCCCGACGCCGCCTGGCTGCGCGCGCACACGTGCGCGCGCGACGTGCTGGTCGTGCCGCTCCCGCTCGACGCCGCATACTTCGCCCCGCGTGAGGCCACGCCGGAGCAGCCCGGGCGGGTGGTCTTCACCGGCCAACTGAACCACCCGCCCAACGCCGACGCGGCCCTCTACCTGGCGCGCGACGTGCTGCCACGGCTGCGCGCACGCGTCCCGGACGCGCACGTCCAGATCGTCGGGCGCGAGCCACAGCGCGCGCTCCTGGCGCTGCGCGGGAGCCCCGGCCTGGAAATCACGGGCGCCGTGCCCGACGTGCGCCCGTATCTGGCCCAAGCGCAGGTGGTCGTCGCGCCGTTGCGCTTCGGGGCCGGAGCGCGCCAGAAGATCCTCGAAGCCTGGGCCATGCAGCGCTGCGTGGTGGCCACGCGGCTGGGTGCCGAAGGACTCGACGCGCGCGATGGCGAGAACGTGCTGCTGGCGGACGGGACGGACGCGCTGGTGGAGCGCCTGGCGCTGGCGCTGCGCGACGAAGCCCTGCGCGAGCGCGTGCGCCAGCCGGGACGAGCGCTCGTGCTCGCCCGGCACGACCCGGCGCGCGTGGCCGCCGGCCTGTACGAGGCGCTGCGGGCCGCGCGCGCGCGCGCCTGACGCGCGCCGGTCAGCGCTTGTTCAGGAGCGCCGAGTAGCCGCGCGTCAGGAGTTCGGCCGCGCTGAAGGGCAGCACGCCCGCCAACCATTCCGCGATCGTGCGCAACCGTTCGTCGTCGGCGTCGG
>WBZQ01002076.1_pt1 | contig 13217 bp, 11 predicted proteins | sample 5204251 | NCBI WGS metagenome assembly WBZQ01 (sample SAMN12412402, study PRJNA552823) | activated sludge metagenome | isolation source: activated sludge from nitrification reactor of wastewater treatment plant... | place: USA: Virginia | collected 2017-09 | reverse complement strand
ATTGGCATCCCGTGAATTTTCGCTTCAGTTTCGCCAATCTGCTGAAAGATGGCTTGCGCACGCGCTTTCACCGAATCAGACAGCGAGGCCGCCGAAATCAGCCGTTTGATTTCAGTCAGCCCACGATGATGATGCTCGTGCTCATGTTCGTGATGATGGTGTTCGTGCTCGTGGTGGTGATGCCCGTGATCGTGATCGTGATCGTGATGCCCGTGATCGTGATGGTGATGCCCGTGGTCGTGCTCGTGGTGATGATGCCCGTGATCGTGATCGTGATCATGATCGTGATGCCCGTGATCGTGATCGTGATGATGGTGAGCTTCGCGCTGCAAATGCACGTCGAACTTGGCCGCCGAAATGCCGCTGCGATCCACGCGCGTCAGGCTCAGTTCATACCCGGGCACACCCAGCTTCGCCAGTTCTGCTTTCAGAAAGGCGAAATCGAGCCCCAAATCCAGCAATGCGCCAAGCAGCATGTCGCCGCTGGCGCCCGCAAAACAGTCCAAATATAAAGTCCGCATAGCGTCAAGGCACGATCCGCAGCGGCGTTTTGACCGGCAGCAGATCAAACAACTCCTTTATTTCTTCGTTGACGAGCGCGATGCAACCCAGCGTCCAGTCACGGTCAACGCCTCCACCGTGGATGAAGATGTCGCCGCCCAACCGCGTGTTTTGCAGCGGTTTTTCCTGGCGTGCCAGCGCGCTTACGATTTGTTGATGTTGCGCTTTGGTAATCAGCCCGGCTTTCAACCCGGCATCAGCATCCTTTGCATTCGGATAACTGATGCCGAGCGAAAGATAGTAATTGCTCTTCGGATTTTTGTGCGTGATGTAATAGTCGCCTTCGGGTGTTGCGCTGTCTCCCTGTTTTTGTTTGTGTCCGACCGGATTGCCGCCAAGCGCGATGCCGTATGTTTTCCACAAAGCTTCCTTGCCGCCCTGGCGGCGATACACATACAGCTTGCGCTCGGCTTTTTTGATCAGCAGCCGGTATTGCACGTCGGCGTTTTGTTCCGTGACGGTTGCCAGCCAACCACTTGCCGCCCAAAACAAAAGACAGATTGAAATTGCGCTCATCGGTTTCCTTTAGACGGTAGTTTCTGCCGGAGCAATGGTGGGCGATTCGCCCTTGCGAAACAGAGTATCCCAATCCACGCGCCCGGTAAATTGCATCACGATGAACAGCGTCAGGATGCAAAGAATGGTGATGGCCAATCCCGTGTAGCGTTCAAAAAAGAACGTGTAGGAAAACAACACCAGATAGACAAATTGCAGCACGCCCGCTTCGACAAACGCGAAACGATTGCCCACCACCAGGCGCAAATACGACACCGTCAAAAAGATCGAAACCAGCGAGCAAAGCAAAAACGCCGCGTGAATTGAAATGTGATCCACCAGGTACGCCAGCAACAAATGAAAGCTGAAAAACGCCGTGCCGATGAAAAAGTAATTCATCGGATGCAATTTCACTTTTTTGACGGTGGTCAGCAAAAACAGCACGAAGAAAAAGAGAAACAAGGAAACCGGCGCGGAAAAACTGACATCGCTGACCCACGGCCCCGGATTCAGTTTGTGCGGCATCACCATGCCGATTTTCACGCCCGAAAGCAGACTGGCATATTGCCAGCGCAATTCCCAGCCATTGCCTGTCGCAACTTTCTGCGTCGGCGAAATGCTGCTGGGCGGAAAATCAATTTCGCCGAAATCGGTGCGCATCACCAACGAGAAGTTTTTGACCTGATTCACGTCTGCGCCAAAGTCATACCACCAATCATCCAGCCCCTGTGTGCCATAGGCGACTTCGACGGTTTCAGATTGTCCGGGTTTCAGTTTTACCGTTTCTTGCACGGCTCCGGCATTGAATTGCAGATTGCCGACTTCGCGCGCGCCGACGGCTAGCCGGAAGTTGTCATACACGCTTTCTTTTGTCGGCAACGCAAACGTAAAGACCACGTCACGTTCGGCGTCGGTGTAATTGGTCACACGGTATTTGCCATTGAATTGCACGCGGTACGTCGAATACCAGAGCAATCCTTTTTGCCGGTGTTCCAGTTGCAAATTGACGTTGAGGTCGCTGCCATCGAGCAACAGCGGATGTTTCAGGACTTCTCGATTGACGACGGTCGTCAGTTTGCCATTCTCGACGCCGCTGACCTTGTGCTCTGCGACGGTTTCATAATGAAGTTGTGGCGCAAGCTGATGTTGCGGCGTGCCCCAAAGCTGGCCAACGGCGCTTTTCAGATTGTTATCTTGCGTGGCGGTGCGCGTGGTCACGGTCGTGCCCAGAATCGCCCAGGCCACGGACGTACACACAAAAATAAACACGATGGCTGCCATTCGTACGAGCATAATCCCTCCAGGAAATGAATTGTTGTCAGCGACGGGATTATCGGTTTATCGGGAAGGAAGGGTTAGGCGTGTGCCAACGGCTGAAGCTGGGCGCAACCGCGCGTTTGATTGTGGGAATCCACAGCAGCGAAACAAGCAGGAAAGCCTGCTCGGTTCTCACCTGGCTGTAGGGATGAGAGATCGGATGCGGAACTCAACCACACCATCTCTCATCCCTTCTGTCGTTAATCCACCGTTCCGGCGATGACGGCGGTCATCACATCAGGATGCAGATACTTGCGAATCGCGGCATCAATCTCGTCTTTGGTCAGTGCGCGAATCAACGAGGGGTATTCGTCCAGATAGCCAACGCCAAGGCCGAACAGTTCAGCGCTGGCAATTTGTCCGGCCATTCCGCCGTTGGTCGCCAATCCGATTTTGAAAGAACCGGTGACCGACGATTGCTCGTCCTGTAACTCATCGGGGCGAATGCCATCCGTGCGGTATTCGCGCACGAGTTCGAGCGTGGTGTCTATCGCCAGGTCAATATTTTGCTGCGCAACGGTGACGCTGATCGTGAATGGCCCGTCGGCGATGCCAGATTCGCTAAACGAAGAATTGATGCCATAGGTCAATCCCATTTCGTCGCGCACTTTCAACCCCAGCCGCGAAGACAACGTGGATTGTCCCAACGCACGATTGGCGATCATCGCCGCCAGATAATCGGGGTTCAGCCGCCGCAATCGTGACGCGTGCGCCAGAATCACATCGCAATTCGCCTTGTCTTTCATCGCCACGATTTCGCGGTGCGGCGCGGCTTGCAACGGCGTTTCGGCGACATCTATTTGCGGCGCAACAGCCCCTTGCCAGGAACCGAGTTCGCGTTCGATCAACGCACGCACCTCATCGGCGTCTACGTCTCCGACCAGGGTCAGAATCATGCCCGGCGCGCCGAAATACTGCTGGTGAAAACCGCGAATGTCGTCTGCGGTCAGTTGTTCAACTTGTTGAATCAACGCTTCCGCCGAAATCCGGTAAAACGGACTGTGCTGCGGAAAGATCAGTTGCGACATCCGCTCGTAGGCGCGTGAACGCGTGTCGTCCAGGTCTTCGCGAATGCTGGCAACGATGCGCTGCTTCAGTTTTTCCAGTTCTTCGGCGGGAAAGGTCGGTTCGCGCAACTCTTCGGCCAGCGTGCTGATGATCAACGGCAAATCTTTGCTCAGCGATTGTCCGTTGATCGAACTGGTAAAGGTGTTGGAAGAAACGCCCACCCGTGCGCCGGTTGATTCCAATGCGTCGGCAATTTCCAGCTTGCTGCGTTTGGCTGTGCCTTTGTTGAGCATGCTGGTCGTGACGCTGGCCAGTCCTTCTTTTCCTTGCGGGTTGAAAAACGCGCCTGCGCGCAAATAGCCGGCAAGCGACACCGTCGGGTTGACGCGATTTTCCAGCACCAGCAAAGTGATGCCGTTGTCGAGAGCAAAACGCCGCGTACGCGCGGCAAACGTATGGTTACTCATAAATCAGAGCTGTTCTTCCTTCGGAATGAAATACCCGACCGTGCGATTGTCTTCGGTGAAATAGGTATTGATGACGCGTCGAATGTCGGCAGCCGTCACCGCTTCCACTTGTTTGGGCAAATCCACATAGAACTTCCAATCGGCAATGGCTTCGGCCTCGCCGATGGCGTTGACCACGCCAAACGGACTGTCACGCAAATAGATCATCTGCGTCAGGATCAGGTTTTTGGCTTTGGCCAATTCCGCGTCTGTCACGTCTTCAGTTCTCAATTGATCCAGCACGGCATAAATCGCCTGTTCAACGGTTTCGTGCGCAACACCCTGATTCAACGTCGCGTCAATCGTGAACAATCCCGGATCAATAAATTGCGAAGAGCTGGCGTGTTCATCCACAGCCAACTGTGTTTCGACCAAGGCTTGATAAAGCCGCGCCGTCACGCCCGCAGACAACACGTGGTCGAGCACCGTCAACACCGGCGTATCGGGATGCCTCGCTTCGGGAATGTGCCAACCGATTTCGACCACGCCCAATTGCCCGGACCGGCGCAGCTTGAAACGAATTTCGCCTTCCTGCTGCGGTTCGGTCGTGTACATCGGCGGAATCGGCTGGGGCGAACGCGGATGGCCGCCGAAATGTTTGGCAATCAGGTCGAGCGCCGTCTGTTCGTCAAAATCTCCTACCAGCACCGCCGTGGCGTTGTTCGGATGGTAATACGTGTCATAGAACTCTTTCAGCCGCTCGGTCGGCACGCCTTCCACATCTGAACGCCAACCGATGGTCGGGTGATGATACGGATGTTCGCGAAAAGCCAATGCCCAGACACGTTCGTCTAAAATGCGCGCCGGGTCGTTTTCGCCGCGTTCCAGTTCGTTGCGCACCACAGTCATCTCAGACTGCCGGTCGCTGTCGGCAATAAACGAATTGCGCATGCGGTCGGCTTCCAGATGAATGGCCAGTTCCAATTGATCGTTGGGCAGCATTTCGTAATAGCGCGTACGATCAAACCAGGTGTCGGCGTTAAACACTGCGCCTTGTTTTTGCAATACGGCAGCGACCTGGGTGCCATTTTGCTTGTTATAGGTGGGCGTCCCTTTGAACAGCATGTGTTCGAGCAAATGCGTCGAGCCGGTATGACCGACGGCTTCGTTGCGCGAACCGACGCGATACACAACCATAAATGCCACCACAGGCGCGGCGCGGCGCGGGGCCAGCAACACTTTCAAGTCGTTGGCGTCGAGTTTGTATTCGGTAATGCCTTCGTATTCGGTGATTTTGGTAAACATAAATGAAAATGTCTGTTGCTTTTTAAGCGACGTCTTTGACGCCGGATTTTGCCGCTTCGACAAAAGCGAGCGCGTTTTCAACGGGCGTCTGCCGCAAAACTGCACCGCCGAGATTTAAAACGTGTCCGATAGGTTCAATGTCGCGCAGCAATTCTTCGGCTGCGGTTTGTATGCTGTCTGGCGTGCCGAGCAATGCCGCCGGGTCAAGGTTGCCTTGCAATGCCACGTGCGAAAATCCGGCGGCATCCAGACGGCGGCGCGCGTCGGTCAGGTTCAATCGCCAATCCAGGCTCAAGACGTTGGCATCGGTTTCCGCCAGTTTTTCCAGCAACACGCCCGCATTGTTGACCGACAACATGGCGGGAACGCTCAAGCCTTTAGGCCCGCGATGCAAATGCGCCAAGACGGTTTGCGTGTAAGGCAAGGCGAATTCTTCGTAATCTGCCAGGGACAATTCGCCCGCCAACCGATCATCCAGGAATACGACTTGCGCCCCGGCTTCGATTTGCGCGTTGAGGTACAACACCGTGGCATTGGCCAGTTTGTCGAGCAGCGAATGCAACAGCGCCGGATCGCCATACAACATTTGTTTGACGGCCAGGCAATCCGCCGCTTCCTGCCCGGCTGTCAGATACGCCGCCAACGTAAACGGAGCCGCCGCGCTGCCAATCACGGGCACATCATGGCGCACGAAATGACGCAATTGCCCGATCGTTTCCAGCACAAACGGCAATGCGTCTCCGGGATCAGCAATCGTCAGTGCGGCAACCTGCGCTTCGTGTCGCAGCGGCTCAACCAGGCGCAATTGTTGCTTGTCGTCTTCTGTCAACGGCAAGCCCAGAGCAGTTGCGAACAACAAACCGGGAGCAAAAAGCGCAACCGCATCCACACCGAGCGCTTCATAAGGCTGCAAAGCCAATTCAACCGCCTCCGCCGATGTTTTGAGCGTGGCCAACACACCGCGTCTGGCGCACAAATCCTGGTGCGCGGGCAAATACGGCCCGGCCTGTCCTAACAACCAAACCGGCGCACGATCGACTTCCTGACGCCGACAAGCCCGTACTAATCGCTCGTTGTTGATCATCGTGGTGTACGTCTCCGACCCATTGTGAGGTCGCATCTTATCACACCGCCCTGAGCGAAAAACCACCGCTTTCCCGGCCCCGCTCATTTGTGCGTTGCGCGACTGACAGCAGCTTCGTTATGATGCGCGCCGTTTTCGGCCATCAAGCCGAACACGACCCTTTCTGTTGTTTGTCAGAGAAAGATGACGACGCACACTCCTCACTCCTCTTTCCGAATCAGTTTGTCACGTCGCAGTTCAATGGCGGCTTTTGTGGTGCTGCTGTGTGCCTGTATCGGGTATCTGACATTCGTTGTGCGCGCATCGTTCTCGTTGACGTCACTTCCTCAAGCCGCATCCCTTCCTTCTCTTGTCATCAGCCAGGTTTTCACCGGTGGCGGCAGCAACCCAAATACTTTTCGCAGTGACTTTGTTGAATTATTCAATCGCGGAACAACCGCGGTGAACCTGACCGGTTGGACGTTGCAATACGCAACTGCCGCAGGCAACGCCTGGGAAAAAACTGTGTTGTCAGGTTCTTTGCCGCCGGGCGGGTACTATCTGATCGAACTGGCGTCTGCCCCCGATGACGGAAAGAAATTGCCCGCGCCAGACGCTCGCGGCTCTCAGAAATTGAGCGTTGCCGGTGGCAAGCTTGCGTTAGTCCGTCACGCAACCACGCTCGGCAAAACGACCTGCCCGACCAATTTCGCCAGCGCCGGAATCGTGGATTTCGTCGGATATGGCAATGCCGCCAGTTGTGCCGAGGGCACTCCCATCCTGCCCGCCAACAACAGTCAGGCGTTTTTGCGACGCAATGACGGGTGTCAGGATACCAATCAGAACCGCGCTGATTTCGTGTTGGACCAACCAATGCCGCGCAACAGCGCGTCAACGCTCAACCGTTGTCAGGCCGCCAGCACAGCGCGCGCGGATTTAATCGTCACGACACAAACCAGCGGCGCAAGCATGGCGCGGTTCCCTTTCGCCGAACGCAACCGCGCCATCACGACGCAAAGTTCCGGGGCGACGGTGGCTCCGCGTGGCGCGGTGGCGTTGCTAATTGATGTCTATAACGCTGGCCCCGACACCGCCACCAACGTCGTCGTCACTGAAAATCTGCCAGACGGATTCAGCAAGCTTGTCCCGGAAAACAACGGTCAGGTCATTGGCAACAGCATTACCTGGCCGATCATTCCGCAACTGCCGCCCAGCACGCACGCCATTTTCACGTTCTCGGCACAAGCTCCCACTGTGATGGGAAAGTATCAGGCGCGCGCGGTCGCCAATGCAGATACGTTTGATCCTCATACCGGCAACAACACGTCGCTGTTTGATGTGTTTGTCACCAGCGGCGCACTCTTCACATCAGAGTTTGTCGAAATGACGATCACCAATGACAGTCAGTGCAGCACATCGTTCGCAGTCGAAGTCAGATTGAGAAACCTCGGCGAGCTAAAACAACCGGATACGCGCGACGCAGAGTTTCTCGCGCGGTTTTCCCCTGAAGCGGTTTATTCTGGCTCTTGTTCCGCCAGCAAAGGACGTTGTCGTGGCAATAGCGGCAGTGAAGCCGTGCGTTGGGATGGCGAAATCGAACCGCAAGAAGAAGTCACGATCACTTATTATGTGCAGGTATTAAGCACGCCACCGCCGCCAATCCCGTTTTGCATTACCTCAACCGTGTTCTTTGACGGAGACAACGACGGCGTCAACGAATCATCGCTGACCCGCGAAGATTGTGCCGAATACCATTGCAGCACGGGCGAACCGCTTGAAAATCGGCTGCCGCCGACAACTCCCGTCAGCGACCAAAAAGCCGGGTCGCTGTTGTTTTTCAATTTCTATAGCTCATCCAGCGCGTCTCCCGAACAAAGCAACACGCGCATCAACATCACCAACACGGCGGATTCAAACCCGGCCTATGTCCATTTGTTTTTCGTTGCCGGTGAAAGTTGCGAAATCAGCGACACCTATCTTTGCCTGTCGCCCAATCAAACCGCCAGCTTCTTGGTGTCGGACCTGGACCCGGATGTGACGGGATACCTCATTGCGCTGGCGGTAGACAGCGCGACCGGCTGCCCAATCAATTTCAATTACCTGATTGGCGATGAATATGTGAAATTGTCCAGCGGGCAACACGGCAATCTGGGGGCGGAGGCGTTTGCCACGCTGCTGGAAGAACCCTGTTTATGCGACGACACAATGACCACGGCAGAAATTTCGCTGGATGGCATTGCCTATAACCAGGCGCCGCACACACTCAGCATAAGCAATGTGCCGAGTCTGGCAGACAACAATTCGACCTTGCTGGTGCTCAATCGCGTCGGCGGAGATTTAACCACTGCTGGCGACCCGATTGGCGTGCTGAGCGGGTTACTGTTTGACGATATGGAAAATGGCTTCAGCTTTATGACGACGGCGGGCTGTCAATTGCGGCAATCGTTAAGCGCCAGTTTTCCGCGCACGACGCCGCGCTTTCCGCAGGTCGTGCCCAGTGGTCATAGCGGCTGGCTGAAGATTTCGCCTGAACCTGGCATTGGTTTGCTGGGCACGGTGTTGCAGTTCAATCCCGACGATCAGTTTTTGCCCAACGCCTTCAACGGCGCGCGCAATTTGCACAAAGTAAGCTTTGCCGAAACCATCACCTTCCGCGTACCGCTTTTTGCGCTCAGATGCGATAACAAATAGCGAGTTTCGCTACCGTGTGGCTTGCAACGCCCGGGCAATTTGCCCGCCGTGAAAGCGCCCGTTTTCAATAAAGATCTTGCCCGTTTCCTTGCCTGCGATCACCACACCCGCCAGATAAACGCCCGGCACATTGGATTCCATTGTGTCAGCATCGAATTTCGGCTTGCGCGTTTCGGGATCAATCTCGATGCCCACTTCGCGCAAAAAATCATCGTCTGCGTGATAACCCGTCATGGCAAAAACAAAATCGTTGGGCAATTCCGACGTAACGCCGGTTTCCAGATTCTGCACACGGATGGAATGCGGCTTGATTTCGGTGACGATGGTGTTGAACAGGGCTTTGATTTCGCCGTTTTTGATGCGGTTTTCGATGTCGGGCAAAATCCAGTATTTGATGGTCGGGCGCAGCGCCGCCTGACGGTGAATCATCGTGACGCGTACGCCGTGCCGGTAAAGGTCCAATGCGTTGATCGCCGCAGAATTTGCGCCGCCGATGATGGCGACTTCACAGTCGTAATACGGATGCGCGTCTTTGTAATAGTGCGAAACCTTGGGCAGGTCTTCGCCTGGAATGCCCATCGGGTTGGGTTTGTCGAAATAGCCGATGGCGATCACCACTTTTTTGGCGCGATAGCTGCGGCGTTCGCCCGTCGCCACCAAGCTGGTCGCAACCCGGAAATCGCCGTCCGCGCCAGACACTCGCTCAACCTGTTCATACTGGTGAATGCGCAGTTTGTAGGCGTCAGCCACGCGGCGGTAATACTTGAGCGCTTCGTTGCGGTTGGGCTTTTCGCGCTCACAGACAAACGGCAGATCGCCAATTTCCAGCAACTCTGGCGTCGTAAAAAAGACGAGCTGCGTCGGGTAATGAAACAGCGAATTGACCACGCAGCCTTTTTCCAACACAAGGTGGCTGAATCCCGCGCGTTGCACTTCGATCGCCGTCGCCAGTCCGGCGGGGCCGCCGCCGATCACAATCACATCCAGAATCTCTTCGTCCTTCATCCTGTGCTGCCCAAGCTGTTTCAGTTTTGTTCACGTGGCGGTTTGATCTTTACGTCTTTGATCTCGGCGCCAAACCGCTGGTAATTGCTAAATTCGAAAACGTAATCGGTCGCGCCGCGGCCAAACAGCGACGGGTGCGACATGCCATTCATTCTGCCCACGCGGGGCAACCAATACCCTTCGGGCAAACGCATCTGTTCATACACAAACGCCGGATTGCCCGCGCGCGTCGCCAGGTTGCGCGGCCAGCCTTCCACTCGCAGCAAGACTTTTTCTGCGGCATCAATCCAGATCGTGCCTGCGCTTTGCGCCAGATACTGCTCTTCCCGACTGAATTCCGCGCCTGCTTTGGGACGAAAATCCAGCGCAATCACCTCGCGTCCGTCCAGCCGTTCGCGGCGCGGTCGCGTAAAATCACAGCTTTCGAGCAAGGTGCTGACATCCAGACTGAGTTTGCTAAACAGCGTGCTGAAACTCATCTTGAAATACGCGCCCAGCGCCTTGCTGCCATTGTCGCGTTCGACTTCGGCATTGCGCTGGTTGCTCTTTTGCGCGTCTTCTTCGGCCTTCAACAAGCGCGCGGCAGCCTTTTGCCGTTCTTTGTCGAGCTTGTCCGGCGCGACAGGGCGATCATTTTCTTTTGTCTTGAGCATGACGAATTTGGTCAGGCCCTTGTTTTTCAAACTGGGAAAATACGCTTCGTATGTTTCTGACTCTTCGATGATACGGCCTTGCTTGTCAGGCTTTCGCCACATCATGCGCAACGTATAGGTGTATTCAGAGAGCAGCTTGCTGCCTTTGCCATTCCCGAGCGCGTTTTCGATCAAAACCGGAACATTGACCGGTTCCTCATTGGCGACCGGGGCCGTCTGTGCCAGAGCGGTTCCCGTCCCCAACAAACACAAACACATCAGCAAGAAACAACCTCTCATCTTGCTCCCTCATTTGGTTTCTGCCAGACGATGATCTTCGAAATAAAACGCCGGGCCGCAAACCAGCAAAAGGCGCATCGGTTCAGCGCCGGTGTTGGTCAGCGTATGGCGATGATGTTTCGGAATATAGATCGCGTCTCCGGCGCTCACCGGACGAGTTTCCTCGCCGATGGTCATCTCGCCCGCGCCAGCGAGGATGTAATAGACCTCTTCCAGCACTTCGTGATGATGCGGAGTAACGCTTTTACCAGGGGGGAGCAATTCTTCAGCCAGGCTGCATTGCGTAATCGGCGACGTCGTGCGGTCAATCAGCGGGCGGATTTCTGACCCGTGCGGCGTGTGAAGGATTTTTGCCTCGCGGCGATTGACGATCAGCATAGGTGAAGCAAGTTAGCCACAAAGTCACAGAGAGCACAAAGGAACTTTCAAATTCTCTGTGTTCTCTGTGTGCTCTGTGGCTTCAGACTGTAGCCAGTATTTTTTCCAGGAATTCGCGGTTGGCTTTGGCGTTGGCGGCGGTGTCTTCGGGCGTTGCGCCGACCTTGATGCCTTCGACCATGATGGGGCCGTTGAATCCGGCGGCTTTCATCGCTTTGAAAACGCCCGCGAAATCCACTTTACCCGTGCCGAACTGAGACATGACTTCGCCTCTTACCGCCGGGCAGTCTTTGGCGCAAAAGCCCGTGATGTGCTGGGCGATGGGTTTCAACTCTTCAATCGGGTCTTTGCCGGTGTAGTAAATGATGTTGCCGGCGTCATACCAGATTTTGAAGTTGCGGTGATTGATTTCCTTGATGGCGCGCAGGATTTCTTCTGAAGCACCACTGCCGCCGCCGTGCGGTTTCATCACCAGTTTGATTTTCCGTTCGTCGGCATAGGCCGCCGCGTCGCTCATGACTTTGTAAAAGTGCGCGTACTCTTCCGGTTTGTTCACGCCGAAACTGAGCACAAACTGCAATCCCAGAAATTTAGCGTTGTCTATCTGCTTGCGCACCTGCTTGATCGAATCTTCCAGCGCGATGTTATGACGCGAATCCAGCGCGCCCATATTGGCTTTCAAGCCACTGGCGGCAAGCCGTTTTTTCAAACCTGCCAGATATTCCGGCGTCACGTCGGCGGCGATGAATTGCTCTTCCTTGGTGCGACTGAGCAAGCCGGTGGTTTTGTAGCCAGCCGCTTTGATCTGCTTCAGCGCTTCGTCAAACGACCATTTCGTCCACGCACGGTTGAAACAGCCAACCGGCCACTTGACCTTGGCTTCAGCGGTGAATTCCCCGGTTGCCATAGCAGCCGTGGCAAGCACGGTATGTTGCACGAATTCTCTGCGGTTCATTGTTGTTCCTCTTTTCTGTGCGGATAAGACAATCACTTGGTTCCAGGCATTCCCGGAATGTCCATCTTCTTATAATCGGCGGGCACGCTGAACAGCGAATCATCCAGCGGTTTTCGTTCGACGCTGGTGACTTCCAGAATGGTTTTGCTCTGTCCATTTTCGAGCTGGGAAATCTTCAGGGGAAATGCGCCGCCTTCGACAAACTTGGCGAATTCGGGGTTGGCCGCGAGTTGGGCTTTTGCCTTGTCGCCCAAGCCCAGCGTTTTCAATTTCTCGAAAATGCTGCCCGATTGACCGCCGCCAAAAAAGCCCAGGCCATTTGCCAGACAAACATCGGTGTCCTGTTTGTCGCCCATCAACCAATGCTGACAGGTATGTCCGGCGATGGTCTCGCTTTTGCCGGTGGCCGTCGCCTTGAAACTGTTAGATGGGGCCTGCCCGAGTTCCTTGCTCAGACTGTCGGCCAGTTCCTGCGCCTTGTTGTCTGCGCCCGCCAGATTCACGGACATATAGGTCTTGGTTTGCGGAATAAGCATAAATTGCGAACCAGACGACCAATCGAGCAGCATCACGCCCGTTGCCAAACTGCCCTGGGCAAGTTGGGTTTCAATGCGGCTGCGCGTGCCTTTGATGGCGTATTTCAGTTCCATCGGCTGTGCACCCGCAAACAATTTGGCCGTAATGGAGCCTTCAAAATTGTTCTGCCCGGATGAAGAGGCAGTCGTCGCCGGTGCGCTGGCGCTGGCAGGAGCAGGGTCGGAAGCAGAAGGTTGTTTGCTGCTGCAAGCCGCAGCCAAAAGCAATGAGACAAAGATGGAAAACAAGTGGATCAGGCGGGGCGATTGGGGGCGAAAAACTGCCAATCGAAGCATTGCATCTCCTTGTTTGGTGCTGACGATTCAATGTCTGAATCGTAACAGCCGTCATCAGAACACGCGACGCTTAAACATTCCGATGAATCTTGGCGTCCTGACTTTGTCGTGTACCAATGTCACGTGTTCTGATTAGATCAGATTTCATTTTGGCGTAAGGGTTTTGCCACAGAGGCACAGAGGTTTCTA